>Ga0137403_10000072_pt1 | contig 109399 bp, 48 predicted proteins | sample CZOMad2_1_16fung_FD_122057 | JGI IMG/M metagenome (GOLD analysis project Ga0137403, IMG submission 122057) | Vadose zone soil fungal communities from Angelo Coast Range Reserve, California, USA - CZOMad2_1_16fungal (Hybrid Assembly) | ecosystem: Environmental > Terrestrial > Soil > Vadose zone... | reverse complement strand
GCATCCTCCCTAGAGACGATAGACACGCCGCGTCGCAGGCACTAGGCTGGGGTCGTCGCTATTTCGAAATGGAGCGCCCCATGAAAAAGCTCTCCCTGCTCGTGTCGGTCATGCTCGTCTGTGGAGCCGATCTTTCCAGCGCCTGGGCGGCGGCTCCGTCGGGCACGCTGATCATGAACGGGAGCTTCGGAGATCCCGTCATCGCCGGGTCCTTCCAGCTCTTCAGCTCGATCCCGGGGTGGCAGCCCACGGGCTCGTGCGGCCCCGGCATCGAGATCGACCGGGGCGCCTTCGGCGCCGCCGCCGAGGGCAAGCAGTCCATCGAGCTGAACACGACGTGTGTGAACGGGGTGAGCCAGGGGGTTGCGACGACGCCCGGCGCCTCGTACTCGCTGGCCTTCGCCTTCGCGGCCAGGCCGGGCACCACCGCGGCGCAGAATCGGATGGACGTCCGCTTCGACGGCTCGGTCGTCGACCAGCTCGGCCCGCGGGCGCCCGGTGCGGCTCTCGAGTGGTCCCTCCACCAATACGAGGTCACCGCCGACGGGCAACGTGACCTTTGGCCTGTACGGTCCGGGGGACGGCACGTGCTCGAACGCCCTCTGGAGCACCACGGTGCCGGTGGGCGCTCTTGGCGTGAGCAACTCGGGCCCTGTCAAGGTGGGTGCCGCCGGGACCTACAACTGGGTAGCAACGTACAGCGGAGACCTCAACAACCTCCCTGTCAGCTCGCAGTGCGGCAGCGAGCCGATGGTGATCACGCCACAGACGCTCGCCGGGCGCGCCTATGGCCTGAAGGCGAACGCGAGCCTGCTCGGCTTGCCGCTGATCAACCAGCCGCCGACGCCCGACACCGGGGAGATCGCGACGACCCTGGACTCGAGCACATCGGTGCCGTGTGTGGCGACGCTCTCGGGTCCGCTCCTCGCTCACGCTCTCTGCGCGTCGGTGACCACGACGGCGTTCCCGGCGGCCTCCACTACGGTGGCCTCGGTGGCGGACCTCTCGCTCTCGCTTGCCACCCTTCCCACCATCACGATCGGGGCGGTGCATTCGACCTCGACCACGCGCCGCGACGGGTCCACGGGGGCGACGACGATCGCCTACCTCAAGATCGGCTCGACGGTCGTGATCGCGACACCGACGCTCGTGGCTCCCAATACGCACGTGACCGTGGGCCCGGTCTCGCTGGTGCTCAACGAGCAGGTCCCGGGTCCCACTGGCGGCCTCACGGTCAACGGGATCCACCTGAGCGTGAACGGCGGTGGCCTGGCCCAGACGAACCTCGTCGTGGGCTCGGCCAGGAGCGGCATCGGCAACTGCCCCTGACAGTTCAACTTGGCAGCCGGGAGAGAAAGGGCACGCCTCGCTAGAACGCCGTGTTGTCGAGCCCGCCGCAGTAGTGGCCGGCGGGGTTGTGGTAGGTCTTCTGCCGGCCGCTCGCGCGGTCGGTGACCGTGATCGTGTAGTCGAGGTCGGACAGGGTACCGTAGAAAAAGGCGATGCGGTCGCCGAAGTCGATCACCTTGACCAGCAGCTCCAGGTTCCCCGGATCGGTGAAGTAGAAGGCGCCGCTGATCGCGGAGCCCAAGGCGACCGGTCGCGCCGTGCCGCTCGTGCCGTTGCCCGGGTTCTGCCAGTCGACGGCGACGGCGAAACGGTCGCCGAGGCAGAGCGCGTCGCCGTTCTCGCCGCAGCCGTGCGGGCCGCGGGCCGGCGCCTCGACCGCCGCCGCCCGCCGCCGCGCCGGCGCGGGAGCGGGCGGGAAGGCGGCCGGGTCGACGGCACCGCAATCGCCGGGCGTGTTGGCGTAGTAGCGCACCTGGCCGCTCGCCGTGTCGGTGACGATCAGGGCGAACTTGAGATCGGTGAGCTCGCCGTAGAACAGCTTGATGGTGCCGCCGAAGTCGAGCATCTTGACCAGCAGCTCGACGTTGGCCGGATCGCCGAAGGCGAAGAAACCGGACTGGTCGGTGCGCGGCAGCGCCACCCCGTTCCCGCTCGTCTTGTCGTACTGGTTCTCCCAGGCGACTTCGACTTCGAAGCGGCCTCCCAGGAGGCAGAGGCGATCGGGGCCGGGCCGGCAGCGCTCCGGCGCCATGAAGCTCGCGACCAGGTCACGCGTGTTGTTCAAGGTGCGGTGGTTGTCGCGTTGCCCGGCGATGCCAGTCGGCCGTCCGGCGACGGCGACGTCGGGGTTCGAGAAGTTCTCGACCAGCGGACAGCCGTGGGGGCAGGGGTTCTCGTACGACATCACGGTGCGGAAGAGGCCGTCGACATAGTGGGCGAAGGAGTCGGGGAACGCGCTCTCGGCCGGCGTGCTCACCGCGTCGGCCGGGTCGTGGTCGCAGCCCATGTTGTGGCCCATCTCGTGGGCGAGCGTCAGGTAGGTCGCCAGGACCTCCCGCCGGACCACCGTATAGGCGTACGGCGCGAACGCCTCTGAGACCTCGGTCCGGGTCATGATGTAGGAATGGCCGACCCGATTGCCGGCGGTGGCGGTCTCGACGACGAGCGAGACCAGGTCCGCCCCCCAGCGCCGCCGCAGGTCGGCGATCGCCGGGTCCTCGGCCAGGCGGCGCACGTCGTCCCGCAGGTCGGCGGACTCCTCGAAGTCGATCTGGGCGACGTGCACGAGGGCGACGCGCAGGGCGACCTGGCTGTTGACGTAGCTGCTGTTCGCGACGTCGACGGCGTTCTGGATCAGCAGCCGCATCTGGCGGGTGCCGCCGGCTCCGGCGAGGGCCGCGGCGTCGTAGAGGACCATGAGGTCGACGCGGGTGGGCATGGCCGTGTCGTTGTGCACGCGCACCGTCGGTTGGCTCGCCGGTGCCGCGAGCGAGGGGAGGAGGTCGGGCGGCGGTGTGGCCTCGCAGGGGAGGGACCGCGCGGAGTCGAGCGCCCGTAGCCAGTGTCCACCGTCCGCCGCCGGCACTACCACATAGGCGCCGCCGCCGGGCACGACGATGCGGCCAGCCATCCATCCGTCCTGGACGGTCAGCGTCGCGGTGCCGGTAACGCCGTCCGGCGCCAGCACCTTGCCGCGCCAGGTGAAGTCGCGCGCTCCCCGGCGTTCGAGACCGGTGCGGGCGGTGGCGTAGGTCCTGCCGTCTAAAAGCGTCAACTGGGGGGCGTCGGTGAGCGCCGCGAGATCTAGGGTGATCCGCTGCTCGGTGAGCGTCGCGCCGGCCGGGGTGGCCGCGGCGGCTGGCTCTGCCGGGCTCGCGAAATGGAAGAGGGGACGGGCCGCCGCCGCGGCGATCCCAGGCGGCGCGACGGCAACGACGGCCGCGAGGGCCGTCATCCCCGCCACCAGGCGTCGCGAGATGCGGCGCCGCAGGGGCTTCCGGCCTGGGTCAACGAGGTTGGCGCCGTGCATGGCGCCGATTCTACGCTTCTCTGAGCTCGCCTCCTCCAGCTCGGCGCTCCGGTGCGAACGCCGCGGGCTCCGGCGTGAGCAGCAGCCCCGCCTCTTCGAGCACCGCCAGCTCGCTGCGAGTGAAGGTGGTGAGGCGCCGGTACAATGCGGCGAGCTCGCGCTCGACGACCTCGGGGGCGGCCCCCGCGAGCGACCGGAGGAGCGCCACCGCCGCCTCTTCCACCGGGGAGGGTGAGAAGGGCTGCCGGCCTTCCCAGCTCGCCGCGGCGACCGCCAGGTACTTGCGGCGGAAGGCCTCGGGCGTCGGGCGGTGGAAGTGGAGGATGGAAGGGCCGGCCACGAGCTCTTCTTCCGGAGGCGCACCCTTTAGATACCAGCCGTGCACTCCCGCGGCGGCGAGGCCATGCGCCACGGCCACCGCTGACTTGCCGTTGTGATAGCCGAGGAACCAGGGCCGCGGATCGGTCTGGCCCATGCGGAGGGCGGCGACGAGCGACTGCCAGCCGGCCGGTCCGTAGCGGGCCAGGGCGAGGCGGGGATTGACCTTGAAGCGCGGCGGTTCCCCGGGCTGCCAGGGCAGGAGCAGCTCGTGGTTGACGTAGCGGACGAGCGCGCGGCCGGCTTCTGCCGCGGCGGCGAAATGGTCGTGGAGGTCGGCGCCTCCCCGCCCGTCGCCTTCGAGCTGGAACCATTCGTCGGCGTCCAGGTGGAGCAGCCAGTCGAGAGGCGCGCCGCCGAGCTCCCCGGTGCGGGCGGCCGATAGCGCCGCGCTGGCATTCAAGGCCTGGCGGGAGGCGTGAGCGAAGGAGGCGGCGCCGGCCGCGGCCCATTCGCGAAGCGGGTCGCGATCCGGGAAGGGCGGCAGCTCGGGCCAGCGCGCGGCCTGGACTTCGGCGCCGGACCACAGGGTGAGCCGTTCTTCGGGATAGCGCGCCCGCAGGCGCGCCGCGTCCGCTGCCTCGGCCGGTTCGTCGAGATGGTCGAAGACGAGCACGGCGTGATCGAAGCCCAGCCCGAAGTGGTGGTCACACCAGGCGTCGAGCCCTACGCCGCCGCGGTAGACCGTGGTCACTAGGCCCACCCGCGGCCGGATCCTGCCTTGGCGCCAATAGCGCCAGGGTACGATCCGCCCGCCCGGCGCGTCGCCGGCCAGCTCGTGGGCGAGGAGCACCCCCGGCGGGAGGGGCGGATCGGGAACGGCCTGGAGCGCGTCGGTCAGCGTCAGCTCCGGGATGGAAGGCGGCGGCTCGGCGGCCTCGGCGGAGCGGCCGTCCTGCAGCCAGAGGACCAGCGACCAGCGGGGCGGTCCCGGCTCCAACGGCAGCACCTGGTGGGGAACGGTGCGGACGTCGAAGAAGATCGCCGAGCCGCCTCGCGGCGGCAGCACGAGCCCCGGCGGGGCCGAAACGCGACCGCCCGGCGGCCAGAGGGCGATCTCGCCTCCCGCGCACTCCCGGCCGGGAGGATTGAGATAAAGGATGAGGGCGAAGGCCCGGCCGTTGTCCGCCGCGCCGCCCGGGTTGTCGAGGTGCGGGCGATAGCCGGCGGAAGGCGCCGGATAGCGGGCGAGCATGGCGGTGGCGGGCGCGGTGAGGAGACGGTCCGGGATCGACGCCGCGAGCCGCGGGGCGACCCGACCGAGCAGCCACTGGACGAGGACGGCCAGCCGGGGCACCGCTGCCAGGAGCTCCGGTTCGAGCCCGCAGAGGTAGGCGACCTGGTCCGACCGTTGCGGCGCCTTCTGGTTCGCGCTGCCGATGCCGCCCGGTTCCAGCCCCAGGCGTCCCGCGGTGTAGGCCGCTTCGATCTCCGCCGCGATGCCGCGCAGGATCTCCTCGGCGAGGAGCCGCGGGTAGACGTGCCAGGGAAGAGAGGGCTCGGCCGCGCCGGCTTCGGTCCACGCGGCGTCGAGCGCGGCCCACAGCGCCTCGGCGGGGGAGAGAGCCGGCAGCGGCGACCACCAGAGAGGCCGGTCCGGAGCCCAGGCGTCCGCCGCCCGCAGCCGGGCTTCGAGCCGCGCGAGATGTTCCGCCAGCTCGACCGGCGTGCTCCAGGGCACGGCGCCGGCCTGCGCCGACCGCTGCGCCAGGCGGAGGAGGGCCGCCGGGCTCGCGGCGCCGGTGGTATCGGTGGTGCCGGCGGTGTCGGAGGCACTGGCGGCCGGCGGCCCCTGCCGGACGAGGAGCGCCAGCTCGTAGGCGAAGGCGAGGTGGAGATCGTCCGGGCTCGCCCGGGCGCGCAGCTCGTCCGGCGCGCCCTCGGGCGCCGCCATGGCGCGTTCCAGCGAATCGAGGAGGAGCGTGGGGTGGAGCAGCGTCCTGTCCGGCGGGCGGCGGGCGATCCCCATGGGCGGGGAGTGTACGACGGGCAGGCCCCGCCGCGCACCCATGGCGCGCGGCGGGGCTCTCCGACGGGGGGGAGGGGGCTAGTGGACTTCGAAGACGAGGTTGCGCTTCATGTCGTCGACCGCGACCGAGGTCACGCGATCGGAGGGCACGGGTCCCGAGATCCCGAAGATGTCGGGGGGCAGGTGGCCGGTCGAGGCGAGCGCCGCGGTGACGATCGCGGTGCTGGCCGTCACCATGCCGCCGCAGGTCATGCCGGCGACCGCCACGATGTCGGTCTCGCGGCGGGCCAGGTCGTCGAAATCGCGGGTCGGGCTGCCGAAGACCGGATCGACGACGCTGATGCCGGTCAGGAAGCCGGAGAGGTTGGCCCGGAGACCGAGCGGGGTCAGCGGGTCGACGTGGGTGAAGGTGGTGGCGGTCTCCGTCGTGTGGCAGCTGTTGCAGGTGGCGAGCGAGGCGCGATGGCGCGCCCAGTTCTCCTTCAGGATCGCGAGGTTCAACCCCGGCGCGTTCCAGACCGCCGGCGCCTGCGGGTTCGAGCCCAGGAAGTTCGTGATGATGGTGGGGAAGAACAACGGCACCGGCGGAATGGGGTTCTGGAAGAGCGGCGGCGTGAGCGGCGGCTCGACCTTGGTCTGCACCCAGCTCTTGAAGGTCGCGGTGTTGTTGAAGCTGTCGATCGCGGTGTCCGCCGTCGTCGTCTCGTTCAACATGGAGAACGGGAACTGGGTGAGCTGGAACTCGCGCAGCTCCCAGGGCGCGGCGAGCGCGATCTCGTTCGTCCGCTGCTGGCCCAGGGCGCTGCCGTTGGGGCGCGCCGGGTTGGCGTTGGCCTTGGCGAACTGCTCGGTGATGTTCTGGAGGGCCGCGTTGTAGGCGGCGCCGAAGGGCATGGCGTTGAGGTTGACCCACTGCTTGGCCCAGGCCCTGACCTCTTCACAGCCGCACTTCGGCACGCGGTACTCGAAGATCACCGTATACGGCTGCACCGTGCAGCCCCCGGTTTCCAGGCCGAAGACGAAGCGCGCCTCGCCGCCGTCGATGAAGTTGCCGCTGGTGCTCACCGTGTAGCCGCCACCCCCGCCGGTGGTGCGGCGCAGGTCGACGCGGGAGACGATGGCGAGGAGCCGGAAGGGCGCCTTCGTGAGGTCGAGGTGGCCGTCCGCCCGCAGCGGCCAGTTGTTGAGGATCAGCGGGTTATTCCGGGTCGAGACGGTATGGCCGTTGATCGTCGGCGGGGTCGGCCAGTTGGCGAGCCATTTCTCGGTATAGATCGCCGGGTCGATGCCGGAAGCCGCCTGGTTGGCGTTGTTGGTCATCAGGTGGTTGAAGGTCCACACCCCGTTGGGGTTGCCGCCGGTGCAGGGGTTCCAGGTGCGGGTGGGGTCCTGGACCACGGAGAGGTCGCGGATCATCAGCACGTGTTCCTGGAACGGATCGGTGCCGGGCACGACGACGCGCGCGACCAGACCCTGCGAGCTCTTCGGCTGCGGCTGGGCGCCGCCGGTCTGGCTCTCGGCCCCGAGGAAGACGACCGCGGGATTGATGGCGACCGCCCGGCCGGCATTGTAGCCGGTGAAGTCGAAGGCCCGCGGCGTCGCCGAGCCGACATTGGTCCGGCCGGCGAAGACCGGCACGCTGCCACCCGGGTGGGCGGCGATCGCGGCCTGGTCCGCCGAGGCGCGGGCCTGGAGCGCCGCGTCGTCGATCGAGGCGATGCCGGTGTAGAGGCCGTCGCCGGCGACCGCGTCGCCGCCTGCACCGTCATCCCGCAGGATGACGACCTCGTCCGGATTGCCCAGGGTGACGAATTCCTGGGTGCCGTCGGCCTGCTTGGCGGCGATCTCGTCCGCGGTGAGCTGCACGGTCACCAGGACGTTGCCGATGTTGGGAAAGGCGGTCGTCCGCTGGATGAGGACCTGGGCAGGTGGCGGGAGGGGGGCGGAGAGATTTTGCGCCGCGGGGCTCGCGACGGTAGTGGCGGCGGGCGCCGGGAGCGACATCCGGTTGAGGTTGCGCCCGGCAGCCAAAGCAACCGTGGCGAGCGCGACGAGCAGCACGGCCAGCACGGCGGCGCGGTGCCGCAAGGTCCAACGTTGAATCTTTCGCATGAAGCCTCCTTCAGCAGCGTGAATAGATCGAGCCGCCGCCGCAGACGACGTGGCGGACGGCCCATAAGAATTCGTCTATTGAAGAAGGTGCGTATTGCGAAGAAAAGTGCGCCTTGCTCCAAACTCCCGCCTCAGCGCCGCCGCCGGCGACCTTCCAAGGTATCCTGGAGAGGAGGGACCGGATGCCTACGGAAGCGACCGAGGGGATGGAAGAGCGCTGGTGGCTCGCGCCCCTGGCGCCGGATCTCCGGCGCGGGAAGCCTCGACTCGATCACCCTCCAGCTCTTCGTGCAGAAGTACCCGCGCCTCTGCGGCATGACCGGCACGGCGCTGCCCGCCGCCGCCGAGCTGGCGGAGGTCTACGGTCTCGACGTGCTCCCCATCCCCACCCACCGGCCGAGGATCCGTGTCGATCATCCCGACCGGCTCTACGGCAGCCGCGAGGCGTAGCGGCGGGCGCTCTGCGAGGAGATCGCCCGCGTCCACGAAAGCGGCCGGCCGATCCTCGTCGGCACGGTGAGCGTCTTTGAGTCGGAGCGCCTCGCCGCCGATCTCGCCGATCTCAGCGATCTCGGGCCGGCCGGGATCGCCTGCCGGGTGTTGAACGCCAGGAACGACGGCGAGGAGGCGGAGATCGTCGCCGAGGCCGGCGCCCCCGGCGCGGTGACCATCTCGACCAACCTGGCGGGGCGGGGCACCGACATCCGGCTCGGCGGGTCGGGCGAGCGCTACCGGGAGGAGGTCGTCGCCCTGGGCGGGCTCTATGTGATCGGCACCCACCGCCACGAGAGCCGGCGGATCGACGATCAGCTGCGCGGCCGGGCCGGCCGCCAGGGCGACCCCGGCTCCTCCCGCTTCTTCATCAGCCTGGCGGACGACCTCCTGGAGCGCTACGGCATCGAGCGGCTGCTGGGGCCCAAGCTCTTCCGCCTGTCGACCGCGGGCCCGCTGCCCGAGCATCCGGTCCTCGCACGCGAGGTGGGCCCGCGTCCAGCGCATCGTCGAAGGCCAGCACGCCGACCTCCGGAAGCGGCTGCTCGCGACGTCGCGGCTGCTCGAGAGCCAGCGGAGCCTGCTTCAGGAGTGGCGCCAGGAGGTCCTGGAGGAGCGCGACGAGGCGAGCCTCCTTGCCACGCGGAGCGCCAAATGGGAGCGGCTCCGCGCCGAGCATGGGGAAACGCTGCTGCGGCGGATCGAGCGGCGGATCACCCTGCTCAGCCTCGACCGCTGCTGGAGCCAGCACCTGGCCGAGATGCAGGCGGTACGCGACGAGGTCTATCTCGTCCAGCTCGACGGCCGCAATCCCTTCGCCGAGCTCTGCCGCACGGCGGGAGCGGCCTTCGAGGCGCTCCTCGAACGGATCGACGACACCATCGTCTTAACCTTCGAGCGGGTGACCGTCACGGCGGACGGCGTCGACTGGGAGCGCGAGGGTCTCCTCGGCCCCTCGTCCACCTGGACCTACCTGGTGAACGACAACGTCTTCGGAAGCAACACTTTCTTGACCCTCGCCAACCGCGCCTCCTTCGGCCTCTGGGCGGCCCTCGTCTGCTGGCCGATCCTGCTCGCCTGGGGGCTGGCGAAGCACTGGCGGCGCCGGCGGGGGAGAAGCCTGCCGGAGCGTTCGGAAAGGGAAGAGCCCCAGCGGTCATAAGTCATCTGCCGGAAACCAGGCACCCCCGATACTCCTTCCACGCTGACACGTAGTGTTGCCAGTCTCCTGAAGGGACGCCCTTCAGCCGAGCGAAGAACTTCGGCACGCAGGCCTTGCACGCCTTCTCGTGGGCCTCGGCCTCATGAGGGCTCTCGCCCAAAGTCACCTGACGAAAATCGGCCCGAAGGCAGAGGGCGGTCCGGGCTCGGACCCGGCTTTGAAGGTGCTCGCCGGCAGTGGAAAAAATGCGCGCCGTTTTATCCTGGGACGCTGTCACCACCCGGGTCCCATCCGGGCTGAAGGAGGCGGCGAAGACGATACCCGTGTGTCCCGTCAGGGTGGCGATCGGCTGGCCACTGGCCGCGTTCCAGATGCGCGCCGTTTTATCCTGGGAAGCCGTCACCACGCGGGTGCCATCCGGGCTGAAGGACGCGGCGAAGACTGTACCCGTGTGTCCTGCTAGGGTGGCGATAAGATGTCCGGTGGCCGCGTTCCAGATCCGCGCTGTATTATCCCTGGACGCGGTCGCCACCTGGGTGCCATCTGGGCTGAAGGATGCGGCCAGCACACCATAGTTGTGCCCCATCAGAGTGGCGATCGGCTGTCCGATGGCGGGGTTCCAGATCCGCGCCGTATTGTCCTTGGACGCCGTCACCACCCGGAGGCCATCCGGGCTGAAGGACGCGGCCAAGATCTGATCCCCGTGCTCTATCAGAGTGGCGAGCGGCTGTCCGGTGGTGGCGTTCCAGATCCGTGCCGTCCTGTCCTCAGACGCCGTCACCACGCGGGTGCCATCCGAGCTGAAAGAGGCGGCGAAGATAGGACCCGTGTGCCCGATCAGGGGGACGATCAGCTGTCCGGTGGCGGGGTTCCAGATCCGCGCTGTTTTGTCCTCGGAGGCCGTCACCACCCGAAATCCATCCGGGCTGAAGGATGCGGCGAAGACCCCCTCCGTGTGCCCCTTCAGGGTGACGATCGGGAGGCCGGTAGCGGTGTTCCAGATCCACGCCGTATTGTCCTGGGATGCCGTCACCACCCTGGTACCATCCGGGCTGAAGGACACGGCGAAGACCCCTTTCGCGTGCCCAGTCAGGGTGGCGATCGGCTGGTCGATGTTAACGTTCCAGACCCGCGCCGTATTGTCCTTGGACGCGGTCACCACTCGGGTGCCGTCCGGGCTAAAGGACGCGGTCCAGACCCAATCCGTATGCCCCGTCAGGGTAGCGGTTGGGTGGCCGGTGGCGGCGTTCCAGATCCGTGCCGTATTGTCCTGGGACGCCGTGACAACCCGGGTACCGTCCGGGCTGAAACAGGCGGTCGAAACTGTATCGGTGTGTCCTGTTAGGGTGGCGATCGGGTGTCCGGTGGCGGCGTTCCAGATCCGCGCCGTATTGTCCTCAGATGCCGTCACCACTTGGGTACCGTCCGGGCTGAAGGACGCGGCGAAGACCTCACCCGCGTGCCCCGTCAGGGTGGCGATCGGGTGTCCGGTGGCGGTGTTCCAGACCCGCGCCCTATTGTCTCCGGAAGCTGTCACCACGCGAGTGCCATCTGAGCTGAAGGACGCGACCGAGACCTCATCGGTTGGCCCATGGAGGATGGCGATCAGCTGTCCGGTGGCGGCGTTCCAGATTCGTGCCGTCTTGTCTCCGGACGACGTCACCACCCGTGTGCTGTCCGGGCTGAAAGACGCGGCCAAGATCTTAAATGTGTACCTCAGGGTGGCGATCGGGTGGCCGGTGGCCGCGTTCCAGATCCGTACCGTGTTGTCCTCCGACGCTGTCACCGCCTGGGTTCCGTCCGGGGTAAAGGACGCGGCCAAGACCCGAGCGGTATGTCCCTTTAGAGTGGCGATCGGCTGGCCGGTGGTGGCGTTCCAGATCCGCGCTGTCTTGTCCCCGGACGCCGTCACGATCCGGGTGCCGTCCGGGCTGAAGGACGCGGCCAAGACCCCAGAGATGTGCCCCTTCAGAGTGGCGAACTCTAGGGGTCGAACCAGAGCCTCGTGAAGAGTGGCGCTCGCCGTCGGGAGGGTGTCCGGCTGCTGGGTTTCCAAAAGAATCAGTCCGGCCTCCGTTGGGCGGTCTACCAAGAGGTTGGCGGCAAGTGCCGCTCGCGCTCGATCCCGTGACCGCTCTTCGGACGCCAGGGCCTGTTGGCGCTGCCACCAAGCCAACAACGCTGCTCCGAGAATGATCGTGACGGCGACCACGGCTGCCAGCTGGAGGCTGCGGCGCTGGCGTCTTCGGCGTTCCGCCTGCCGGCGGCTCGCGGCGACCAGCCGTTCCTCGTCGGGCGTCGGCACCCGCATCCCAGATTGCCCGGCCTCCACCTGGGTCAGATCAAACGCATCCAAGGCTGGCCCCACCGTTCCCCCATCCCACTCCCGTGCGCGTTCTTGCAGAATGCGCAGCGCCCTCTGGCCTGGAAGGTTCGAGGCCTCGAAGCGGCGCCGCACGAGAGGGGCTAAGGTGTCGTGAGCCAGGCGGGTCGTCTGGGTGCTGCCGGTGAGCAGGTAGCGGTCTTGGCACTGTTGGAGGAGCTCGCGGACATCCTGGCGTCCGCCGTAGCGTGCGACGACCTCAGTGACCTGACGCGTCTCTGCGGAGCCTAGGGGGGTCGTGTGGTGGGCGAGGAGGTCAAGGACCAAGCCCGAGTTCACAAGTTCAGAGCGCCAATCTCGAAGTTCTCTGATCTGATCCTCGACGAAGTCGTCGAGAAGGATTCCGCGACGCTTCATATCCTGATAGAGCTCGACCGTGAAGCGCGGTGCTGCGGGACTCGCCTGGAACGCTTGGGACCACATCTTGGTGAGCAGGATCTGGAGCGCCGGAGCGATGGTGGCGGCAGGATCCTCGAGCAGATCGCCGGCGAGGAGGCCTGGGAGATCCGGCTCGATCCCCAGGTGGTAGTAGTGTCGCAGGCGTTCGTTGGATGACAGGCCAGCAACCGCCTCCGTGATACCTTGGAGATCGAGGTGCGCAACCTCCACCTGGGTACGAGGGAGTTTTTCGCTCTCCAAGAGCCGCAGCACCTCCGCGAGCCACTCCTTGCGGAAGCTCAGGAGGAGGCGCCCGCGAGGCCGGGCCTGGCGAGCCGCGAAGAGCGAGCGCAGCGCGGCCGCGAGCTCGGCGGCCTCCGTCCCGCTGGGCAGCGGGCGCGTCCAGGCCTCTTCGGCTTGGTCGAGGATCACGATCAACGTCTTGTTCGGCGACTCCCGCCGACGCCAGGCAGCTGCGACAGCGGCCTCTGGAGTGGCTGAATCCGTGCCGCTTGAGAGCGCCCGCGCCAGGGTTCCGGTCAGCCCTAGAGTTCCGTCCCGCCGCAGATAGAGCACCTCGGAGGAGGATTCCAATCGCGGCAGGAGACCCGCGGCGAGGAGCGACGACTTGCCCACCCCGGCGGCGCCGAAGAGGAGCACGATCGGCGCTCCGTCCGGCAAGGTGACCGCCTCGAAGAGCTCGCGGATCTCCCGGCCGCGGCCAAAGAAGACCTGAGCATCCTCAGGGGTGAACGGCGCGAGGTGCTTGAAGGGAGATGGCGGGAGATCGAGTGTCGGCAGTGGAGGCAGCCCGAAGAGGTCATCCCCGGCCGCTTTTGGCAGGCCCCATGTCTCGAGGCCTTCCTTAGCGCGAGAGCCAACATAGAGATTCCACGGCGAATTGTCCTCGGCCGGCAGAGGCGGGACAGGATGAGGGTGGAGGTTCCTTGGGGTCAGCACGCCATATTGAGTTTGGATCGCCGCTACGGCCTGGGCCAGGGCGGAGCGGATGGGGATGCCGGCAGCGAGGGCCCGATAAAAGCGGGTCGAAAGCTCGGTGGCGACTTCGTCGTCAATGGACTGTGACGTGGCGATCACCGCGTGGACACCGGCGTCAAGGAGGCCCTGGACTTGCCCCTGGGAGGAGCACCCGTTCAAGAAGACCAGCTCGAGGCCACGCTGCTCGCCCAGGAAACGGGCGAGGCCTTCAGCGTGGGCCGCTGTGGCTGCCCCCTCACGCGATTCAAATAGAAGTGCACCGCTACCAGCGTGGCCGCCAAAGTGGAAGACCGCGACCCGGTCGCGGTACCCGGCGGCCTGGAAGACGTCAAACACCTCTTCGACGGTGGCGTTGGCGCGTTCCACCACCTCGCAGATGCCGGCTTGCACCGCTGGGGCCATGGCCGCGCGGACTCGGCGCTGCTCTTCGGGGAGATTCCGCAGGTGGTGGGCCGGGTCGACCCGGTCGTTGGCGAAAGCCAAGAAAAGGAAGACGGGCCGTGTTGTGGAGTTCATCGGGGTTCCCATAAGGGAGAGACACGCTTGGAGGGAAGGAGGTTTAGCGGAAGCTGGCAGGTGCCGTGGCCCTCAGCGCCGCCGCAACCGGGCGAGGAAGGCCGAGCCGTCCCAGAGGGTGAACGGCTGGATGCCGGGCACCTCGACGAGGAAGCCGCAGCGGGAGCAGAGGTCGGCGAAGGCGTCCCGGTCGGATTGCAGGTCGCCGCTGTAGGAGAAGTTGAGGACCGCGAAGTCGCCGCCTGGGGTCAAGACCCGGGCCGCCTCGGCGAAGTGGGTGGCGACCAGCTCCGGGCCCGCCTGCTGGAGGTAGGGGAAGGAGTCGACGGCGAAGACGAGGTCGAAGCGGCCGGCGGGGAAGGGGCTGAGGTCGCGGCCGGTGCCGAGGACGAAGTGGACGTTGTCGAGCCCTTGGGCGCGCCGTTTCGCGACGGCGAGCATCCCTTCCGAGATGTCGAGGCCCCAGGCCTCCGCGACCCGGCCGGCCAGGGCGACCTGGAAGCGGCCGATCCCGCAACCGATCTCCAGGGTCCTCCGGTCGGACGCCAGGAGCCCCCAGCGGTCGAGGAGGTCGAAGACCTCGCGCGTCCCTTCGGCCAGGAGCTCGGGGTCGCCCAGAGAGTAGAGGGCGACGCTCGCCTCTTCGCTCCGCGCCACCGCCCGGTCGAAGAAGCGGCGGCAGGCCTCGATCGCCACCTCTCCCGTGCCCTCCTCCTCGGGGTGGTCGGGGAGCAGGGGGACGATGCGGTTCAGGCCCTCCGGGTTGCGCCGCAGGAGCTCGGTGATGGCGGCGAACCGCGGGTGGGCCTGGGCCAGGGGGACGAGCAGGTCCTCGACCTCCGCGGCGCTGCCGAAGGCGAAGAGGAGGCCGGCCAGGGCGACCGGCGGCGACAGCTCGCCCGCCACCAGCCGGCGCAGGACGCCCCGGGCCGGCCCGGGGACCTGGTCGAGATAGAGCTTGGCCCGGCTCTTCATACTCTTCACGATCGATGCCGGGGCCTCTCCGCCGTCGGACGCTCAGAGCAGCCCGGGGTGGGCGAGGAGGGCGGCGAGGAGGCGGCGGAGCTTGCCGGCGGCCTGCTGTCCGGCGGCCAGGACCTCGGCGTGGTCGATGGGCGCCGCGCCCACGCCGGCCGCGGCGTTGCTGACCAGGGAGAGGCCGAGGCAGCGTACCCCCATGTGGCGGGCGGCGATCACTTCGAGGACGGTCGACATCCCGGTCACGTCGCCACCCAGGAGGGCGAGCATCCGCACCTCGGCCGGCGTTTCGTAGCTGGGGCCGGGCAGCCCGACGTAGACCCCCTCTTTCAGCGGGACCGAGAGCTCCGCCGCCAGGCTCTGGACGAGCGCCACGGCCGCCGGATCGTAGGCGTTCCCCATGTCGGGGAAGCGCGGCCCCCACTCCGGCGGCAGGTCGCCGCGCAGCGGATTCAGGCCGGAGAGGTTGATCTGGTCGCGGAGCAGCACCAGGTCGCCGGGCCGGAGATCGGGCTTCAGGCCGCCGGTGGCATTGGTGAGGATCAAGAGCCGCACCCCGAGGAGGGCGGCGAGGCGGATGGGGAAGACCGTATCGTGGGCGCTGTACCCCTGGTAGGAGTGGAGCCGGCCGCGCATGTAGAGGACGGGGCGGTCTGGCCGCGGCAGCAGCACCTCGACCTCGTGCGCATGCCCCGCCACCGGATGGACGGGGAACGGCAGGAAGTAGTCGAGGCCGATCGGGCCGTGCGCCCGCTCGCCCAGGTCCACCCCGAGCCCGGAGCCCGAGACCAGGGCCACCACCGGCCGCTGCCAGCCGAGCGCGCCCCAGCGCTCGACCGCTTCCTTCAAGGGTTGGGTCAGGTCGTCCATGGCGGGGGATGGTAGCAGGGTTGGGCGGTGAAGCGCCTGGACCTGCGGCGGCACGCCGAGCCGTTTCATCTTGCCAGGAAGCGAGGGAGCCACCGGGCCCGGGGCTTTTCCGGGGCCGTATCTTCTGCCTCCAGCCCGGCGCCCTCGTAGCTGTGGAGCGGCGTCGCGTCGTCTTCTGGCCACATCGGGCTGACCGAGCCGGGGCGATAGAACGTCACCGTCACGCTCCGCCGCGACTTGCGACTGCTCAAGGCGACGGGCTGCACCGCGTGCCACGAGCGGTCCGACCGGACCAGCACGGCGGAATGTCCGACGAGAGGAAGGATCTCCGCGGCGACGTCGTCCGGGCTGCCGGATCGCAGGATGCTCAAGCAGCCTCCATCGTTCGGATTCCACGCGCGGTTGAAATACAGGACGTGGGTGACGAGCTTGTACGGCAGATCGAGATGCGGGCCGAGACTGGCTCCCGGTCCATAGTGATAGACGTTGGCCTCGATCGGCACGGCGGTCAGATCGTGTCCCGTCAGCAACGACATGGCGGCCCGGTATTCTGGCGACAGCAGGTCGTGAGCCAGCTCCCGCCAGACGTCGGAGAGCTCGGCGGCGTGAGCGACGGTGCCCGTTCCGAGCCCGAGCAGCGCGCGAGCCTCGTACAGGTATTCCTTCTCTCCGTCGTGTCCGGACAGGGTCTTGAAATGGTCGCGCGGATAGGTCGCGGCGAGAGCCGCGGCCGCCTGGGGCGCGAACAGGTCGTCGATCGCCGCCCAGGAGTACGGCTGGGTCTCCAACGCGCGCCGCGCGATCTGCGTCAAATCGAGCATGGTCTCCCCTCGGTCCCCGGCTTACCGCCCCAGGCGCCGGCCGGCGAAGCGGAACGGGGCGGTGACTTTCCATGAGGTGGACGCCAGCAGCTCCCCGATCCGGCGGTCCCGGGTCGCGATCTCCTGCCGCGCCAGGGCGAGGAGCTTGAGGAGCTCGGCGATGCGCTGCGTGTTTTCCTCGCGTTCCGCCGCGAGCGTCGCCGTCGTCTGGCTCCGCGCCTCCAGGGCCGCGACCGCGGCGTCACGCCGCACGGCCGTCTCCTCCAACACCCCCGGCAGGGACTGCCAGAACCGGCCCACCTCCACCGGCGTGCCGGTGACGCCGCCCTGGAGGACGGCCGCGACGCGGTCCCAGTGTTCGGCGAGCCGGTCGACCGCGGCGCCGACCTGCGGCGAGACCGCAGCCCTCCCCAGCCGCGAGAGGAAACCGCTCGGATCCGGATCGTGTTCCGTGGGCAGCGGGTAGATCCCGGCGAAATCCTGGAGGCCGGGGAACTTTCCCACCGTCAAATCCGCCGGGCTGAAGATGGGCACGCCCGCGGTGAGCGCGGTGATCGCCAGGTGAAAGCTGGGACCGATCACCGCCGCCGCCTGCCGGATGAGCTCGGCGAGCACCAGCCGCTGCGGCCAGCTGGGCAGGCGGACGAGCCCGGGCAGGTCGGCGTCCAGGAATGCTGTGTCGTCGCCGTTCACGGGGCCGATCGGCAAGGCCAGAAAGCGGAAGCCCCGCAGCCGGTCGGCATGCCGTTTGAGGAAGCGACAGCAGGAGTCCAGACCGCGGACACCCTGGAGGATGATGTACGGTCCCGTCAGCCCGCAGGCTTGACGGAGCCGGCTGAATTCGAGCGATGGCGGCTCCTGGAGCCGGCGCCCGATGCCGAAAACGGTGTCGGGCACGACGGCGATGCGGTCCGGGTCGACGAAGCGGGTGAGCGCCAGGCGCGACGGCTCGTCGCGCACCGCGATATAGGAGCTCTGCGAGAAGGTCAGCTCCATCAGCGGATCGCCCCACGCCGGGAGGTCGCTGTAACTCACGCCGGGGGCGTTCCAGAGCAGCGGAATGCCGTGTTGCAGGGCGATCAGCGCCGGCGAGAGCCAAAAGCCGGTGGGATGGTGGATGGCCGGCGTCGGCGGGCCATAGCCGGCAGCCACCTGCTTGTCGAAACGGACCAGGAAGCCGCCGCCGACCAGCAGGCCGTCGAGACCGGCGGCGAGCCGCGGCAGCTCGGTGATCGAGGTCACCGGAAAGGGCCACTCCGCCGCCGTCTTGGCGGCGTAGGAGAAGCAGTGGAGCTTGACCCGACCGAGCCTCTCCGCGAGCTCCGCCTCGGCGATGAGCGGGAAGAGCAGATCGCCGTAATTTTCGACGTCAAAGGTACCGACCAGCGCGATTTGCCACTCCCGAGTGCTCATGCGCGCGGCATCCTATCAGGCTTGGAGGCGGGGGTGGGCGGGCCTGCGTCTCGCCGAAGAGGCCCGGAAGCCGCGGCTCCTCCCTTCAACTAGTGCGAGGAGTGAGCGGAGGCCATCCTTCAATCCCTGTCCGCGATAGGCTATCGTTCCCGCGGCCGGCCCTCGCCGGCCGTTATCCCGGAACGAAGAGAGGTTGGGGGATGTCAGAGCTCGACGAGCAGATCGAAAACCGGCGTGCCAAGCGCCGGCAGCTGGTGGAGGCAGGGGTGGCCGTCTATCCCCATCGCTTCGAGTGGGATGCGGAGCCCTCCGGCATCCGTGCCCGGTGGGGGGAGAGAACCGCCGAGGAGCTGGAGGCGGAGAAGGTCCACCTGCGGGTGCCGGGCCGGGTGAAGGCCATCCGCACCCAGGGGAAGCTGGTCTTCGCCGACCTCCACGACGGACGGGAGAAGATCCAGCTCTTCATCCGCACCCAGCAGCTGCCGGAGAGCGCCCGGGGGGTCCTGGACCAGCTCGACCTCGGCGACCTGGTGGGCGCCGCCGGCACCCTCATGCGCACCCGGCTGGGGGAGCTGTCGCTCGCCGTCGACGACCTGACCCTCCTCGCCAAGGCTCTGCGCCCCCTGCCCGAGAAGTGGCACGGCCTCTCCGACGTCGAGACCCGCTACCGCCAGCGCTATCTCGACCTCGCCACCAACCCCGAGTCGCGCCAGGTCTTCGAGGTGCGCGCCGCCCTGGTCAAGGGGATCCGCGCCTTCCTCGACGAGCGCGGTTTCCTGGAGGTCGAGACGCCGATGATGCACCGCATCCCCGGCGGGGCGACGGCACGGCCGTTCATCACCCACCACAACGCGCTCGACATGGACCTCTACCTGCGGATCGCCCCCGAGCTGTTCCTGAAGCGCCTCCTGGTGGGCGGCATCCCGCGGGTCTACGAGATCAACCGCAACTTCAGGAACGAGGGGATCTCGACCCGCCACAATCCCGAGTTCACCATGCTGGAGTTCTACTGGGCCTACGCCGACTACCTGCAGATGATGGACCTGACCGAGGAGCTGCTGACCGGCCTGGCCGAGACCGCGCGGCAACTCCAGGGGAAGGAGGCCCTGACCTGGGAGGGGCAGACCCTCGACTACGGGACCCGCCCCTGGCCGCGGCTCACCATGCGCGAGGCCACCGCCCGCTTCGGCGGCCTGGACGTCGCGGCGCTCGACGACGCGGCAGCGCTCCGGCAGGAGCTGGAACGCCGCGGGGTCGCCCTGCCGCCCGGCGGCGGCTACGGGCACCTGCTCGCCGCCCTCTTCGAGGAGGTGGCGGAGAAGGAGCTGGTGCAGCCGATCTTCATCACCGAGTTCCCGGTCGAGGTCTCGCCGCTCTCCAAGCAGAAGCCGGACGATCCGCGTTTTACTGAGCGCTTCGAGCTCTACATCGGCGGCATGGAGATGGCGAACGGCTTCTCCGAGCTGAACGACCCGGACGTCCAGGCGGAGCGTTTCCGGGAGCAGGTCGCGGCCCGCGACCGGGGGGACGCCGAGGCCCACTACTACGACGCCGACTACGTCCGCGCCCTGGAGCACGGCCTGCCACCGGCGGCGGGGATCGGCGTCGGCATCGACCGACTGACCATGCTCCTCACCGACCGGCAGTCGATCCGCGACGTCATCCTCTTCCCCCTGATGCGGCCGGAGGCGGAACCCAGGGGCTGACCCGCAGGGCGTTGTGGGACCTCCGGAAAGTGTTTCGGAGGCTCCGGAAGTCTTTCCGGACCCTCCGAAAGCGTTCCGGATGCTCCGAAAGTCCTTCCGGACCTCCGGAAAGCGTTCCGGATGCTTCGAAAATCGTGTCGGGACCTCCGAAAATCGTTCCGGATGCTCCAAAAATCGTGTCGGGACCTCCGAAAATCGTTCCGGACGCTCCGAAAGTCGTTCCGAGACCTCCGGAAATCGTTCCGGATGCTCCGAAAGTCGTTCCGGAACCTCCGGAAATCGTTCCGGATGCTCCGAAAGTCGTTCCGGAACCTCCGGAAAGCGTTTCGGACGCTCCGGAAGTCTTTCGGGAACCTCCGGAAGTCTTTCCGGACCGTCCGAAAGCGTTTCGGATGCCCCGGAAGTCTTTCCGGACCTCCGGGAAGCGTTTCGGATGTTCCGGAAGTCTTTCCGGACCGCCGGAAAGTGTTTCGGAGGCTCCGGGAGTCTTTCCTGCCCTATCCGCAACTCGCCGGCAGCACCTCCGGCGCAGCGAGCACTTCAATGTTCCTCGCCACGTCCTTGGACTCGGCGAGCCAGACCACGTGGCAGACCTTCTCGACCGAGCCGCCGGGGTGGAGGAGCCGGTCGCCGATCCAGCTCGCCTCCTTGTCCTTGAGATCGAGGAGCGTCTGCTCAAGATCGGGGTCCCCCCGGACGATCACCAGCTCGTTGGCGAACAGCCAGGCGAAGTCGCGGGCGGCCTCCATGGCGACGTTGACGAGCTTCTGCTCGTCGTCCTCCCCCATGTCCTCCAGGAGATGGATCAGGGGGGAGAGGGTGCCGAGCTCGGCGAAGACCGTGGGCACCAGGCAGGCCAGCAGGGCGTTGATCTTGTCGAAGTCGCCGTGGATGCTGGCGAGGCCCGCCGGGGTGGCGGCGACCTGGGCGGTGGCGATCCCCAGGTCGTAGGTGATGTGGGCGTTCATGCCGACCAGGAGATTCTGCAGGATGAGGAGGGTGGGGTCGGCGACGCCGTCGAAGGCGACCCGCCAGCAGGCCGAGATCGCGGGGTCGCCGCTGCGCCACTGCGAAAAAGCTTGGAGATAGCGGCTGGCGAAGGTGACGTCCAGGACCTCCATCCGCGCGTCGTCGTCGAAGTAGCCGGTGCCGATCCGCTGCCGGACGGTACGGGTGACCCGCCGGTAGAGGGCCGCGAAGTAGCCGGCGCGGCTGCCGTTGTCGATGCACCAGGCGAGGATCTCGTCCAGTTGCGCAAGAACGCCGTCGATCGGATCGTCAGAGCCACCGAAGCCGCCGGTACCGCCGGGAACGCTCGCCATGCCGTTTGGCCTCCTGGTCAGGATGACTCTCCGGGAGGGTCCGCGAAAGGGCACCGAATTTCCGACGCACTGCACTAGCGCGTCCCAAGTGTGGTAGCGGAGCGAGGGTTTAGCAGAGCCTGGTCCCACATTGCGTCCCACAAGTTCCGCAGGAGGCAACACCGCTGCAGCAGTTAGTGTAGGTACAGTCAGTATTAGCACTGAGCCCACCTGCCATCCCCACCAGTTCGCTCTTCTCAAGGCTCCTCAGCGTCTCTTTCGCCAGCATCAACTTCTTGACCTGCTTCTTCATAGGATGCCTCCGCTAGTAGAAGCCGGGGAGCCGCCCCCGGCCCGCGCATTCTAGCATTTAGGGTCTCCCGCCACCCCCTTCCTCTCTCCGACATCACGGGTGAAAGAGTCGGGCCGCTGCAGATCGACGCCGTCCGGGCCCCACAGTCCTGCCTGCCCCCTCTGCGCCACCGCTTCGCCTTCGCGCCGCCCCCTCCTACCCTAGATGAGCTATCGTTGCCCCCGCCGGGCCCGGCCGGCCCGCCGATCACCGATCGCCATGAGCCGACCCTCGCGCCTCCTCCTCGCCCGGATCCCCTTCCCGGCCATCCTCGCCCTGCGCTACTTGAAGAGTACGCGCAAGGATGCCTACGTGACCTTCCTCTCCGCCGTGGCGGCGGGGGGGATTGGGCTCGGGGTGGCGGCGCTCATCCTGTCGCTCGCCGTGATCTCGGGTTTCCAGGAGGCTCTCCGCACCGAGATCCTCTCCCGCACGCCGCAGATCGAGGTCGACCTGGCGCCGGGGAGCTCCCAGAGCGTGGAAGCGGTGCGGCGGGCGGTGCTCGCCGTGGCCGGAGTGCGCTCCGCCCAGGTGCAGGTGTCGGGGAACGGCTGGCTGGTGTCGCGCGGCAAGGTCGAGCCGGTCGAGCTGGTGGGCATCGCCGGCCGGGTCCCCGCCTCGTTCCCCGGCGCCGCCGGCAAGCCCGAGGGGCTCTACGTCGAGGGCGCGCTCGCCTCCCGCTGGGGACTGAAACCCGGGCAGGTGATCCAGATCGTCTCCCCCAAGCCGACCCTGGCGCCCCTGGGCGGGCCGCAGCCGCGGGTGCGGAGCCTGCCGATCTCGGGCAACTTCCAGAGCGGCCGCACCCAGGAGGAGCAGGAGCGGGTCGCCCTCCCCCTGGCGGTGGCCGAGACGCTCCTCGGCACCGACGAGCTGCGGCTGGACGTCGCCGCCAAAGACCTGGACGCCGCTCTCGACGTGGCGGGGCGCCTGCCGGCGGTGCTACCCCAGGGGAGCGAGGTGCGCACCTGGAAGGACCTGAACCGCCCGCTTCTCTTTGCCCTGCGGCTCGAAAAGGTGATGATGTTCGTCGCCGTCTTCCTGATCGTCCTGGTGGCGGAGCTGGCGCTGATGGCCGACCTCGCCCTCATCATCTCTTCGAAGCGGCCGGAGATCGGCATGCTGGGGGCGATGGGCGCCAGCGCCTCGCACCTGCGCCGCGCCTTCCTCCTCCTGGGCGGGCTGGTGGCCGGGATCGGCGCCTTCGGCGGCGCCAGCCTCGGCGGCCTGGCGGCCTGGGTTCTCGACCGCTACAAGCTCGTGCCGGTGCCGGGCAAAGTCTATTTCCTGGAGTACGTCCCCTTCCTGGTCAAGGGGGGAGACTTCGTCCTCGTCCTCGGCCTCACCCTGGGGATCGCCCTCCTGACCTCCCTCTACGCCGCCCAGCGGGCCGCGGCGCTCGATCCCATCGAGGCGATGCGCCGATGAGGATGGAATGAGCGTCCCGGTCCGCGCCACCAATCTTACCAAGACCTACGCCGACGGCATCCGGCGGGTCGAGGTCCTGAAGGGGATCGACCTCGCCGTCGAGCCGGGGGAGCTGGTGGCGGTGGTCGGGCCGTCGGGGTCGGGCAAGTCGACCCTCCTCCATCTATTGGGAGCCCTCGACAAGCCGGACGGCGGGGAGGTCGCGATCGGCGGCCAGAGCCTGGCCGGCCTCTCGGGGGCGCGCCTGGCGGCCTTCCGCAATCGCACGATCGGCTTCGTCTTCCAGTTCCACCAGCTGCTGCCCGACTTCACCGCCCTCGAAAACGTCATCCTCCCCGGCCGCATCGCCGGGGGAGAGCCGCGAAAGCTCCTGGCCCGCGCCGTCGGCCTCCTCGCCGAGGTCGGCCTCGCCGATCGGCAGGAGCACTTCCCCAACCAGCTCTCGGGCGGCGAGCGCCAGCGGGTCGCCATCTGCCGCGCTCTGATGCTCGAGCCGCCCCTCCTCCTCGCCGACGAGCCGACCGGCAACCTCGACCCGGCAAGCGGCGACCAGGTCTTCGACCTCCTCTTAGACCTCCAGCAACGCCACGGCACCACCGGCCTCCTGGTCACCCACAACCCCCAGATCGCCCTGCGCTGCGCGCGGACCCTGCGGCTGGAGGGGGGAGTGCTCTACCCGGACTGAGAAAGGAATATGTCCCTCCCCTCTTCGGGTTGCCGTTCCTCAGGGGCTACTGTCTTCCTACGCAGCCCCGAGAGGTGCGGAGAGCGGAAAGCGGTGCTAGAATGGCGTACGTTGACTACGGCAACCGGCATTCTTGCGCACCGCTCCTGTGATAGGAATGCAAAAGGTGGCCGTGTACACCTCAGAGGTTGAAGCAAATGTTTGAGAAGTACAACGAAAAAGCCCGCCGCGCACTGTTCTTCGCCCGCTATGAGGCCAGCAAGCTGGGCAGCCGCGTCATCGAGTCCGAGCACATCCTGCTCGGCATCCTGCGGGAGGGGGAGGAAACGGTCGGCGAGATCCTGCGGCGCTTCCAGGTGAAGCCCGAGGACATCCGGCGGGAGATCGAGGGGGAACGCGTCTTCGTCGAGCGCATCTCCTCGACCGCCGAGCTGCCGCTGTCCGAAGAGTCGAAGAAGATCCTCGCCTATGCCTCGCACGAGGCGGAGAGCATGCTCCACGCCACCGTCGGCTCCGAGCACCTGCTGATCGGCATCCTGCGGGTCGAGGGGTGCATGGCCATGCGCATCCTCACCCAGCACGGCTTCGACGTCTACACGGTGCGGGAAGAGGTGCTCTCGATCGCCAAGGAGCGCGAGGCCTCGCAGCAGAAGAAGGAGCTGCCGTTCCTTTCGGAGTACGGCCGCGACCTGACGGCGCTCGCCGCCGAGTCCGCCTTCGACCCGCTGATCGGCCGTGACGACGAGGTCGACCGCATCATCCAGATCCTCTCGCGGCGCACCAAGAACAATCCCATCCTCCTGGGCGAGCCGGGGGTCGGCAAGACCGCCATCGTCGAGGGGCTGGCCGAGCGCATCATTGAGGGCCGGGTGCCCATCTTCCTCGCCAACAAGCGGATCGTCGCCCTGGACCTGTCGCTGATCGTCGCCGGTACCAAATACCGTGGTCAATTTGAAGAGCGCTTGAAGGGAATCTTAAAAGAGCTCAAGGACAGCAAGGAGCTCATCGTCTTCATCGACGAGATCCATTCGCTGATCGGCGCCGGCTCGGCCGAGGGCTCGCTCGACGCGGCGAACATCCTGAAGCCGGCGCTGTCGCGCGGCGAGATCTCCTGCATCGGCGCGACAACCTTGAAGGAATACCGGAAATACATCGAGAAGGACCGCTCCCTCCTCCGCCGCTTCCAATCGATCCAGGTCGCCCCGCCCACCCCCGAGCAGACGATGGAGATCCTGGAAGGGGTGAAGGACCGCTACGAGTCGTTCCACAAGGTGCGCTATCGTCCCGAGGCCCTGCGCACGGCGATCTACCAGTCGAGCCGCTACATCCCGGACCGCCACCTGCCGGACAAGGCGATCGACGTCATCGACGAGGCCGGGGCGCGGGTCAAGCTGCGCCGGGTGCGCGACACCCAGAACCTGCGCCGCCTGGAGCAGGACATCCGCCAGGTGGTCAAGGAGATGAAGGTCGCCATCTCGGACAAGGACTTCGAGCGCGCCGTCTACCTGCGGGAGCGGGAGATCGAGCTGCGCGAGGACCTCGAGCGGATGAACCTCATCGCCGACGAGAGCGGGATTCTCGAGGTTACCCGCCACGACATCGAGGAGGTCATCTCCTCGTGGACCGGCATCCCCGTCGCCGCTCTGCAGAGCGAGGAGGCCGAGCGCCTGCTCAAGATGGAGGACATCCTGCGCCTGCGGGTGGTGGGGCAGGAGCGCGCCATCTCGGCGATCAGCCGGGCCATCCGCCGCTCGCGCCTGGGAGTCTCGAACCCCGAGCGGCCGGTCGGCTCGTTCATCTTCCTGGGTCCCTCGGGGGTCGGCAAGACCGAGGTCGCCCGCCAGCTCTCGGAGTTCCTCTTCGGCAGCCAGCGCACCCTGGTCCGCTTCGACATGAGCGAGTACATGGAGAAGCACGCGGTGTCGAAGCTCATCGGTTCGCCGCCGGGCTACGTCGGCCACGAGGAGGGCGGCCAGCTGACCGAGCGGGTGCGCCGCCAGCCCTATTCGCTCATCCTCTTCGACGAGATCGAGAAGGCCCACCCCGACGTCGCCAACCTCCTCCTCCAGATCCTGGAGGACGGCACCCTGACCGACGCCTACGGCAACCAGGTGGACTTCAAGAACACCCTGGTGCTCATGACCTCGAACATCGGGAGTAAACTCGTCCTGCGCGGCGGTCGCATGGGATTCGGCGAGGGGAGCGAGCAGGCGAGCTTCCAGCGCATCGAGGAGGAGATCCTGGGCGAGCTCCGGCGGACGTTCAGCCCGGAGTTCATCAACCGGATCGACGAGGTGATCGTCTTCAACCCGCTGGGCTCTGAGGAGCTGCGCAAGATCGTCGACATCCTGCTCGACGACGTCAATGGTACGCTCTCCGAGCGCGGCTTGAAGGTGGAGGTTGCGGACGAGGTCAAAGATTGGCTGCTCGCGAAGGCGGGGATCGAGCCCTCGACAGGGGCGCGGCCGTTGCGCCGCACGATCCAGCGCCACATTCAGGACGCCGTCTCGGAGATCCTCATCCACCAGCACGGCGAGGCCATCGAGCTCATCGAGGTCAACCTGCTCGCGGGCGAGCTCAAGTTCCAGGTGCGGGATCCGGCACAAGAGATCCTGGCACGTTAGCGTGGTCGACGTCCTAGAAAACCAAGGGCCCCCGCCAGTCGTACCTCTTTTCTTGGGGAGCAACGGATGAAACCGGATGTGCTGCGGTCGCAGCTGGGCAGGCATCACGGGCTGGTGGCAGTGCTCTGCCGCCGTGCCCTAGCGTTCCTCTTGGTATCCCTCCTGGCGCTCGGCGGCAGCCCGCCGGTCGTCGCGCAGCCGCTGGACGGCAAGCCGATCCAGTCGATCGAGTTCAAGGGCGGCAAGGGGCTGTCGCAGGAGACCCTCCTCTACTACCTGGGGATCAAGGTCGGGGACGTCCTCGACCGCGACAAGCTCAACACCAACTTGAAGCAGCTGTGGAGCCGCGGCCTGATCGACGACATCGGGGTCGACGCGACACCCGAGGGGCCGGGGGTCCACCTGACGATCACCGTCAAGGAGCGGCCGGTCCTGCGCTCGATCGACTACCAGGGTCTGAAGCGGCTGTCGCGCACCGACCTCCAGGACAAGATCGGCAGCCGGCACATCCACGCTCGCGAGGGCGATCCCATGAGCCTGGGCGCCCTGGCGCAGATCAAGGCGCTGATCGAGGAGCTCTACGCCGAGAAGGGCTACCGCTTCGCCCGCGCCGACTATAAGGTCGAGGACCTGACCGGCAACGAGAAGAAGGTCACCTTCACGGTCGACGAGGGCAACCAGGTCCGCATCTCGGACATCAACTTCGAGGGCAACACGGTCTACGGCGACCTCCACCTGCGCTGGGTGATGAAGAAGACGAAGCAGAGCAACATGATCTCGCACCTGTTGAAGAAGGACGTCTACAACCCGGCCAACCTGCAGGAGGACCTCGACAAGGTCAGAGAGCTCTACCGGGGCGACGGCTACAAGAACATCGTCATCGGCGATCCCAAGGTCGACGTCCGCGCGGCCAACCCGAGCGCCAAGGAGATCAAGGACCAGAAGCGGCGGATGTTCATCACCATCCCCATCGAGGAGGGCGAGCGCTGGCGCTTCGGCGAGGTGACGATCGAGGGCAACAAGCTCTTCGCCGAGCCCCTCCTGCTCCGCGTCTTCCCGCACCAGGCCGGCGGCTGGCTGCGCCAGAAGGTGGTCGACGACGGGGTCAAGGCGATCGACGACCTCTACCACAACAGCGGCTACATCTTCGCCCGCGTCGAGCCCGAGCTGGTGGAGAAGGGCAACCGGGTGGCGAACGTCGTCGTCCACGTCGCCGAGGGCGACCAGTACCGGGTGGGCCGCATCGAGTTCGAGGGCAACAAGCGGACCATGGACAAGGTGCTGCGCCGGGAGCTGCGGCTGCAGGAAGGCCGCGTGGTGTCGATCGGCGCGATCAAGAACAGCATCACCAAGGTCAACCAGCTGGGCTACTTCAAGCTCGACCAGGAGGACCCGGTCAAGATCGACTACAAGAGCGAGGACAAGCGGGTCGACCTGACCTTCAAGGGGGAGGAGGCGGAGCGCACGCAGGTGGAGTTCGGCGGCGGCTGGAGCGAGCTCGACGGCTTCTTCGCCCAGTTCTCGGTCTCGACCAAGAACTTCCTCGGCCGCGGCGAGCAGGTGGGAGCCTCGATCCAGACCGGCAAGTACCGGAAGCTCTACGACCTCTCCTATTCGATCCCCTGGTTCCGCGACCGGCCGCAGAGCCTGGGGCTCCGGGTCTACCGGCAGGACATCGACTATTCGCTCCTGACCGATCAGCAGTTCACTCGGAACAGCCACGGCGCCGTCATCACCTACGGCCGGCAGCTCGGTCTCTTCGACCAGCTCGTCCTCTCCTACAACCTGTCGAAGTACATCGACAAGGAGGCGGTGGTGGTGACCGCGACCGACGGCACCACGTCGACGGTCAACGCGGTGACGACCAACATCAACAACTCGTCGATCCGCCCGGCCTACATCTACGACAGCCGCGACAACCCCTTCGAGCCGGTGCGCGGCCAGCGCCTGTCGATCGCCGCCGAGTACGCCGGCGGCTTCCTCCAGGGCGACAACTACTTCATCCGCCCGGAGATCGGCTACAGCTTCTTCCACCCGACCCTCGAACGGCCGTCGCGCCAGATCTTCGCCTTCAACGTCGAGGGCGGCTGGATCAACACCTTCCAGCACCACCCGCTCTCCTCCCTGGAGCGCTTCTACTTGGGGGGCGAGAACAGCATCCGCGGCTTCCGTTTCCGTTCGCTCTTCGCGCGCAATCCCGACGGCACCCCCTTGAAGGACGTCAACGGCTTCATCCTGGGCGGCACCAAGTACATCCAGGGCAACGTCGAGTATCATTTCCTGCTCGGCGGGCCGTTCCGGCTGCTGGTCTTCGCCGACGCCGGCAACGTCTACTCGGACACCCAGAAGGTCGACCTGTCGGACCTGCGCTACACGGCCGGCGCCGAGCTGCGCATCCTGCTGCCGGTGTTCGGCGCGCCGCTGCGCTTCATCTACGCGCTCAACCTGAAGAAGCGGCCCGACGACAGTTTCGAGAACTTCCAGTTCAGTATCGGTACCAGCTTCTAAGACAAAGGAGAGGATAGAAGATGTCGCCCAATCGGAGTTTCAAGACTTGGCTGGCCGGGGCTTGCTGCCTCGGTCTCTTCTGCCTGCTGGGGAGCGGGGGCGCTGTGGCCCAGGGGGCTGCTGCCCCGGCCGCGGCGCCGGTCGCGCGCCCCGCGGCGGGCTCTTTCTCGGGTCCGCTGAAGATCGCCGTCATCAACACCGAGCAGATCCTGCTCGAATCGCAGGCGGGCAAGAAGGCGATCGCCGACCTGAAGAAGGTCCAGGACCAGAAGGAGGCCGAGCTCGGCGCCAAACAGGAGGAGATCAAGGCCCTCCAGGCGAAGATCGACTCGGGCCGCCTGTCGCTCACCCAGGACAAGCTCGCCGACATGGAAAAGCAGCTGGAGGACAAGGTCATCGCGGCCCGCCGGCTGCAGGACGACGCCAGCCGCGACTTGAACAAGCGCAAGGACGACGTCCTGGGCGCCGTCGACCAGCGGGTGATGCCGATCATCAACCAGCTCGGCAAGGAGCAGGGTTTCACCCTCATCTTCCGCAAGTTCGAGAGCGGCCTGATCTACGCCGACGAGGCGGTCGACATCACGCCGATGGTCATCCAGCGGCTGGACGCGGCCCAGGGCAAGTAGCGGCGTGGCCTATCGTCTGGGCGAGCTCGCCCTGCGGGTGGGGGGACAGGTGGAGGGGGACCCGGAACGAGCGGTCGAGTCGATCCAGACGCTGGAGACCGCCGGCCCTCAGGACCTCTCGTTCCTCAACCACGCCCGCTACCGCGAGCAGGCGGCGGCGAGCGGCGCCGGGGCGCTCCTCCTCACCCCGGCGCTGGCGGCGGCCGTCCAGGGCAACGAGGAGGAGGGAAAGCGGCGCGACCTGCTGCTGGTCGACGATCCTTCCTACGCCCTCTCCCGCCTCCTCCCTCTCTTTCATCCGCGGCCGGCGCCGCGGCCGGGGGTCCATCCCACGGCGGTGGTCGAGGCCGGGGCGGCGGTCGATCCGTCGGCCCACATCGCGCCCTACGCGGTGATCGGAGCGGGGAGCCGGATCGGCGCCGGCGCCGTCGTCGGGTCGCACGTGGTGGTGGGCCGGGGGTGCGCGGTGGGCTCGGGCGCGGTCCTCCATCCCCATGTCGTCCTCTACGACGGCACGGCGGTGGGGGAGGGGAGCGAGATCCATGCCGGCGCGGTTCTGGGGAGCGACGGCTTCGGCTACGCCACCCACCAGGGCCGCCACCACAAGGTGCCGCAGGTCGGCCGGGTGGTGGTCGAGGCGGAGGTCGAGGTGGGGGCGAACACGACGATCGACCGGGCGACCCTGGGCGAGACGCGGATCGGCGCCGGCACCAAGATCGACAACCTGGTGCAGGTCGGGCACAACGTGCAGGTCGGGCGCGCCGCGATCCTCTGCGGCCAGGCGGGGATCGCCGGCAGCAGCCGGCTGGGCGACGGGGTCGTCCTCGCCGGCCAGGCCGGGGTCGGCGGCCACCTCACCCTGGGCGACCGGGTGCAGGTGGCGGCCAAGTCGGCGGCCCTCTCCTCGGTCGAGCCGGGGATGCAGGTGGCCGGCATCCCGGCGGTCGAGATGGGGAAGTGGCGGCGGGAGGTGGTCCTGCGCTCCCGCCTGGAGCGGCGCCTGGCGGAGCTCGCCAAGCGCATCGCGGAACTGGAGCGGCGCAACGAATGAGCGAAGCGCAAGTGAATTGGAACGTCGAGTGGATCATGTCGATCCTGCCGCACCGCTACCCGTTGCTGCTGGTCGACCGGGTGCTCGAAATGGAGCCCAGGAAGCGGATCGTGGCCTTGAAGAACGTCAGCATCAGCGATCCCAACCTGATCGGCCACTTCCCCGGCCGGCCGGTCTACCCGGGGGTGCTCCTGGTCGAGGGGATGGCGCAGGCCGGCGGCATCCTGCTCCTCCACGAGCAGCCGGACCTGGAGAGGAAGCTCCTCCTCTTCACCTCGATCGAGGGGGCGAAGTTCCGCCGTCCCGTCGTCCCCGGCGACCAGCTGCGCTACGAGGTCGAGGTGCTGCGCCTGCGTTCGTCCTACTGCAAAATCTCCGGCCGTGCCCTGGTCGACGGGCAACTGGCGGCCGAGGCGGTCATGGCCTCGGCGATGGTCGATCGCTGACATGGGGGGCGAGACGTTCGTCGATCCGCGGGCCTTCGTCGATCCCGGCGCGGTGCTCGGGGTGGGGGTGCGGGTGGGGCCGGGCGCCTTCGTCGGGGCTGGGGTGGAGGTCGGGGACGGCACCACGATCGGCGCCGGAGCGCAGGTCCAGGGACCGACCCGCCTGGGCCGCGACAATCGGGTCTTCTCCCTCGCCGCCATCGGCTTCGAGCCGCAGGACCTGAAGTTCGGCGGCGAGGAGGTGCGCCTGGAGATCGGCGACCGCAACCAGTTCCGCGAATTCACCACCGTGCACCGGGGGACGGCCAAGGGGGGCGGCATCACCCGCATCGGCGACGACAACCTCTTCATGGCCTACGCCCACGTCGCCCACGACTGCCAGGTGGGGAGCCGCACGGTGTTCGCCAACAACGCCACCCTGGCCGGGCACGTCGAGGTGCACGACGACGCCAGCATCTCGGCCTTCACCTCGGTCCACCAGTTCTGCCGGGTCGGCCGCCACGCCTACGTCGGCGCCTACTCGGTGGTGGTGATGGACGCGCTCCCTTTCGCCAAGACGGTGGGGATGAAGGCCGCCTGCTTCGGCCTGAACTCGATCGGCTTGAAGCGCAAGGGCTTCGACGCCGCGGTGATCGCCCGCCTCGACCGCGCCCTCCGCCTCCTGGTGCGCAGCAAGCTCAACACGACGCAGGCCCTGGAGCGCATCCGCGCCGAGGTCGAGCCGGACCCCGAAGTCCTGTATCTGCTCGCTTTCGTCGAGAGCGCCCGCCGGGGCGTCTATAAGAACCCGCCGGGACGCCGCGGCGGCCGGGCGGGAGCGGGAGGGGAGAGCGCTGAGCCCGCCGACTAGCGACTCGCCCGCGCCCGCTTCTCCCACACGCCTGAAGGTCGGCGTCGTGGGCACCGGCGCGCTCGGCCGGCACCACGTCCGCATCCTGGCCGGGCTCCCGGAGGCCGAGCTGGTCGGCGTCTATGATGCCGATCCGGCGGCGGCCGCGGCCGTGGTGCGCGAGCAGGCGCCGGGCACCCCGGTCTTCGCCAGCCTCGACGCCCTGGCCGGCGCCGCCGAGGCGGCGGTGGTGGCGGTGCCGACCTCGGCCCACGCCGAGGTGGGGGAGGCGCTCCTCGCCCGCGGTCTTCACGTGCTGGTCGAGAAGCCCATGGCCTCCTCGCTGGCGGAGGCCGACCGCCTGCTCGCGCAGGCCGACCGGGCCGGCCGCCTCCTCGCCGTGGGGCACGTCGAGTTCTACAACCCGGCGGTCCAGGCCCTGGTGGCCCTAAAGACCCCGCCCCGCTTCGTCGAGGTGCAGCGGCTGGGGGTCTTCTCGCCGCGCAGCCTGGACGTCGACGTCATTCTGGATCTGATGATCCACGACCTGCAGATCCTCCACGCCCTGGACGGCAGCCCGGTCGCCGAGGTGCGGGCAACCGGCATCCCGGTGCTCTCGCCACGGATCGACATCGCCAACGCCCGGGTGGCCCTGGAGTCGGGGTGCGTCGCCAACCTGACCGCCTCCCGGGTGTCGGCAGAGCGGGTGCGGAAGCTCCGCGCCTTCCTGCCCCAGCGCTACTACTCGCTCGACTACCAGGCGCAGGAGATCCGCGGCTACCGCCTGGAGTCGCCGGCGGCAGGGGAGACGCGGCCGCGGATCGTGCCCGACGATCTGCCCGTAGTCCGTGGCGAGCCTCTCGCCCGGGAGCTGGTGGCGTTCCTCGCCGCCTGCCGGGGGGAAGCGGTGCCCTGGGTGGACGGCCGCCAGGGCCGCCAGGCGCTGGAGACGGCGCTCGCGGTGGTGGCGGCGGTCACGGTGTAGCCCTCCTGCCGGCACCTGGAAGCTGTCCGCCTACGCTCCAACTCCATTCCGGGGTAGACTTCCGGCCCCGGGTGGTTCCAGCAACCCTGTTCGAGGAGAGTTGAGATGAGCGACTTGCGTATCGGTGTGATCGGCGGCAGCGGCCTCTACCAGATGGAGGGGATGACGATCCGCGAGGAGCGGCGGATCGAGACCCCCTTCGGCGACCCGTCGGACCCCTATGTCATCGGCGAGCTCGACGGCCAGTCCGTCGCCTTCCTGCCCCGCCACGGCCGCGGCCACCGGCTGCTGCCGACCGAGCTCAACTACCGCGCCAACATCTACGGCTTCAAGGTCCTGGGGGTCGAGCAGCTGATCTCGGTCTCCGCCGTGGGCTCGATGAAGATCGACTACAAGCCGACCGACATCGTCGTCCCCGACCAGTTCTACGACCGCACCCGCCATCGGCCGGACACCTTCTTCGGCAACGGCCTGGTGGCCCACGTCTCGCTCGCCAAGCCGATCTGCCCGCGGCTCCTCCCTATCTTCACCGAGGCGGCCCGCGCCGCCGGCGCCACCGTCCACCAGGGCGGCACCTACGTCTGCATGGAGGGGCCGCAGTTCTCGACCCGGGCCGAATCGGAGATCTACCGCAGCCACGGGGTGGACGTCATCGGCATGACCAACTTCCAGGAGGCGCGGCTCGCCCGCGAGGCCGAGATCTGCTACGCCGCCCTCGCCATGATCACCGACTACGACTGCTGGCACGAGAGCGAGGAGGCGGTCTCCGGCGAGGCGGTGATGCAGGTCGTGGCGCAGAACGCCCGGATGTCCCAGGAGGTGGTGCGGGAGATCCTGAAGCGCCTTGCCGCCCAGCCCGGCCGCGGCTGCCTCTGCGAGAACGCTCTCGCCATGTCGCTCATCACCGAGCCGGAACGGGTGCCCAACGAGACCCTCCTGGCCCTGCAGCCGATCATCGGCAAGTACCGGCAGCCCCGCGCCTGAGGCGGGGCGCCTGGTATCGAGGCCAGCTTGACACGCATCCTGGTCACCAACGACGACGGGATCTTTTCCGAGGGGATCAAGCTCCTCGCCGGGGCGCTCGCGGAGCTCGCCGAGGTCGTCGTCGTGGCGCCCGACCGCGAGCAGAGCGCCACCGGGCACGCCCTGACCCTCACCCGGCCGCTCCGCATGCAGCGAGTGCAGGAGAACTGGTACGCGGTCGACGGCACGCCGACCGACTGCGTCAACCTGGGGGTCCTCTCGCTCCTCAAGGACCGGCGGCCCGACTTCGTCGTCTCGGGGATCAATTTCGGTCAGAACCTGGGGGACGACGTCACCTACTCCGGGACGGTCTCCGCGACCTTCGAGGGGAACCTCCTGGGGATCCCCGCGGTCGCCTTTTCGCAGGAGGTGGCGGAGGGCTTCTCCTTCGCGCCGGCGGCGCGCTTCGCCCGCCAGCTGATGGAGGTGCTCGTGGGCGGGTCCCTCGATCTCCCCAAGGATCTCCTGCTGAACGTCAACGTGCCGGCCGGGCCGATCCAGGGGGTCACCTTCACCCGGCTGGGCCGGCGGTTCTACAAGCAGTCGGTGATCGAGAACGTCGATCCGCGGGGCCGCAAGTACTACTGGATCGCCGGCACCCCCGAGTGGCGCGAGGAGAGCGGCACCGACTACGCGGCCATCGCCGCCGGGCGGATCTCGATCACCCCCCTGCATCTCGACCTCACCTACTACCCGGGCCTCGAATCGTTCGTACCGCTCTACGACCGGCTCGCCGGCCTCTTTCCTCCATGAGCGACTACGCCGTGCAGCGCGAGCGCATGGTGCGGGACCTGATCGCCGCCCGCGGCGTCCAGGACGAACGGGTGCTCGCCGCCCTGCGCAAGGTGCCGCGGCACCTCTTCGTCAAGGACCACATGCGCGGTCGCGCCTACGGCGACCATGCCCTGCCGATCGGCGCCAGCCAGACGATCTCGCAACCCTACATCGTGGCGCGGATGAGCGAGCTCCTGGAGCTCCGCCCCAGCCACTCGGTGCTCGAGATCGGCACCGGCTCCGGCTACCAGACGGCCATCCTGGCCCTCCTCGCCAAGCGGGTCTACAGCCTGGAGCGGGTACCGGAGCTTGCCCACCAGGCAATCCAGCGCATGCGCGAGCTGTCGCTCGACAACGTCAAGATCCAGGTCTTCGACGGCACCGTCGGCTGGAGCGAGGTGGCCCCCTTCGATCGCATCCTGGTCACCGCCGGGGCGCCCAAGGTGCCGGAGCCGCTCCTCGGACAGCTCGCGCCGGGCGGCGCTCTCCTGATCCCCGAGGGGCCGCGCCACCTCCAGCACTTGGTGCTCTACCGGAAGTCGGCCAAGGGGGAGCTGCGGCGGCGGGAGGGGGAGGAGGTCGCCTTCGTGCCGCTCCTCGGCCGCCACGGCTGGAAGGAAGCCAAGGAGGGATGAGCGATGGCGGCGGTATTGGCGGTGTTGGCAGCAGGCGCGCCGTACGCCTGCGGCTGACCGGCCGAGTGCAGGGGGTGGGATTTCGCTGGTTCGCCCGCCGCGCCGCCCGGGAGCTGGGGGTCGCCGGCCGGGTGAGGAACCTGCCGGACGGCAGCGTCGAGGCGGTGGCGGTGGGGGACCCGGCGGGGCTCGCGCAGTTTCATGAGCGGCTGCGCGAGGGGCCGCCAGGATCGCGGGTCCTCGCCGTCGAGGAACAGGAGATCGCCGTCGTCCCCGACTGGGAAGGGTTCGAAATCGACCACTAGCCGCACTCTGGTTGTGAAGGAGGAGAGGATGGACGACCTGAAGGCCTATATCCGCGAGGTTCCCGATTTTCCCAAGCCGGGGATTCTGTTCTACGACATTACGACTCTGCTCAAGGACCCGCTCGCCCTGCGCATGACCGTCGACCGTTTCGTCTGGCTCTTCGTCGGCCAGCGGATCGACAAGGTGGTCGGCATCGAGTCGCGCGGCTTCATGTTCGGCCCGGGCGTGGCCTACGACCTGAACGCCGGATTCGTGCCGATGCGCAAGCCTGGCAAGCTGCCGGCGAAGACGATCCGCCAGAGCTACGACCTGGAGTACGGCTCGGACGCGATCGAGATGCACGAGGGGGCGGTCGAGCCCGGCGAGCGGGTGCTGATCGTCGACGACCTGATCGCGACCGGCGGCACGGCCCTGGCAGCCGCCCATCTCGTCGAAGCGGCCGGCGGGACGGTCGCCGGCTTCGGCTTCATCATCGAGCTCACCTTCCTGCCCGGTCGCGAGAAGCTCAAGGGCTACGACGTCGAGTCGCTGATCCGGTACTGAGGCCGAAAGCGGCGCGTTGCCGCCGGGGAGGGAGACCACCCGCCGGGGTGGGCGGCCCGGCGGGCCTTCTTCGTGACGCCCCGGCGGACTCGCAAGTTGTTGATTGTATTGGTGCGGCTGGGAGGACTCGAACCCCCGACCAAGAGTTTAGGAAACTCCTAGCCCGCTTGTCGCGTGGTGTCACGTGACGCTCGAAAGGTACTCTCCTGGCGCGGTTTGCGCTCCAGGCTTGGCGACACCATGCGCGCCAGGTTACACCACGCGACACCAGAAAACAAACCTGGGTGTGACGTATGTGTGACGCGGAGCGTATGCCGGGTGTCCTGCCGCCACACCGTGTGAACCGCCGCCCGCGCCGGGCGCCGAGGAGGGGATTTTGTTCCTGGCTTACCGACAGCGAACAGCGGACGCTTTTGCCGGGAGGCTTGGCCGTCGAGGCAATCAGGGATGCCGCCGCCGCCCCGCCCCCCCAGGCCCTGCCAGCCACCCAACCCTCCCTTGTCGCGCGGCCCGACGACGTGCAGACCCTCTTGCTTGCGGCGAAGGCCCTCGTCTTCTGCGGCTTCCCCCTCCAGCCCACCCCCCTGACCTCGATCGCGCGGGAGGCCCAACTCGGCGCCGACACCCACCTGACCGTCTACTTCTCGACGACCGAGCCCGGCGTCCCCATCCCTTTCGGCGCCGACCGCGCTCTCCTGGCGTGGATCACCACCCTGACCTATGACACCGGCTTCGTCACCTTCAGCAACCTGACGGACTTCTTCGATGCCTTCCAGCTTGCCCGCTCGGGAGTCCAGTATCAGCGTTTCGAGCAGCGCCTGCAGCGCCTCTTGAGCCTATCGCTTTCACTCGTCTTGAAGACGCCGACCGGCATTGTCCGTCTCAACATGAGGCCCCTCCAGAAGGCCTATACGCCCAGGGACGGCTTCGAGGCCCGGAGGCTCCTGGCCGCTGAGAACCACTCCACACAGCTCTCGCTCTTGCCCTCGGATCTGAAGCGCTACGGCATCGTCCTTGACCCCGCATTCCACGAGTACCTCCGCGCCAACCCGGTCGTCTTGCCGCTCCCTCTAATGCGCAGGTTCCACAACCGCCCCCTCTTCTGGGACGCTGCCTCCTACCTCCTCTACCGCTGCTGGTCGGCCCGGGTTCTCTCCCGAATCACCTGGAAGCAGGTTCGTAGGCAGCTGGCTAGCGTCGACCAGCATGACCGTCGGCTCGCCCTGGCCCTCAACCGCGTCGCCGGCGAGATCCGCCGCGACTATCCCGAGTTCCCCGCCCGGGTTGAGAAGGGCACGCACGATCTGATCGTCGGTCCTTTCCGACCGCCTAAAGAGAACCACCGGTCCTAGCCTCTCGGCGAGAAAGGAGCCTCTTTTGATCTACATGGTGACATTCGACGACGACGGCGACCAGGCTCGCGTGGAAGCGCCTGCCGACCTAGAGGCGGCGCGCGCTTACTTCCGCCAACTCTTCGGAACCAACGCCTTCACCTTCCGTCCGGAAACTGTCCAAGGACCTGCTCACGATCGATGCCGAGGCTTTCCTCGAAGCTGGGGAGGAAAGCCGCCACGAGTTGAGCGAGGTCCTTCTTCACTCTTGGAGGAGTCAGGTGGCGGGAACCCGGCCGAGAGAAGCTGCTCGCGAAGGGCTCTTCGAGTCCCGCAGGTAGCGAATCGCGACCTCGCTCCACAGAAGCCGACGAGGTCGAACTCGACCTCAGGGACATATGATTCGTAATCAGCAGGTCATCGGTTCAAATCCGATCGTCGGAGCAGCCTATAAATTCAAGCAGCTAAAACAGTTACAGCTCGACCAGCAGAGTGAACAGGGGGTTCGGACTGGCCCTTATTTGTAATATTTGCCAATTAGAGCACAAGCTATATTTCTGCCAATCGGCCCCTTACACGCAACAGACAGGCACGCAAGGGCTAGCCTGGTGCCGGCACACAGAGGAAAGGTCGGACACTGATCGGCGACCCGCGCTCTAGGGTCGCCTGCCTCCGCAGCCTTCCCGATCGAAGGCGACCATTCGAAGCTCGCTGGTGTAGCGCTGTCCCGCGGCGTCCGGGAGCCAGACCTCCTCGGGCCCGGGCACCATCTCGCTGAAACCGAAGTGCGCCCCGACTCGACTCCTATCCATGGCGCGCCGAGCCTCCCGGGTGAAGATCTCGACCGAGAGCGGACTCTCGAGATCGAGAAAAAAGGGCTTGCGCTCGTGCGGGGCTTTGACGAAGAGCAGGCGCGGCAGGTCGCGGCGATCCGCCCACCGGCGCGCCGCCGAGAAGCGCGCCGCCGCCGTGGCTGCCTTGGCAAATTCCAGGGCGGCCGCCGGGAGAGCCCAGGACTCGCGCCAGACGATCAGCCGGTCGACCAGGACCCGGGGGAGGTGAGCCTGGGGCGGGAAGATGCGGAACGCTCCGGCGATCTGTGTCGCGATCGCCGTCTGCAGGAAGTCGAGCAGATCGAAACGCCTCCCGGTGAGGCTCACCACCTGGAGGCCGCTCTCCCCGGGCTCCACGAAGTGCTCCACCACCGACAGCACGCGGTTCCTCGGCAGCCCGGGCGGAGCCGGGGTGACCTCGAGGAAGAGGTCCTTGGCGGTCGCCAGGCCGAAATCCAGCCGGCCGGTCAACCCCGGCAGCTTGACCCCGAGGAGGGCATCGGATTCGCCCTGCCGCCAGGACTTCGGCAAGGTGGGGAACACGCACGGCTCGGGCACGTCCCGCTCCATGCCGGCGACCAGATCGCCGGGGGAGGGGTGCTGGGCGACGAAGAGATTGGCGCTCAAGGTGTTCGCCGCGACGTGCAGCTCGCCGAGGACGAAGCGGTAGTCACCGCGACGGATGGCCTCCGGTCCGCTCGCCGCGATCAGGATGTCCGGGCTGTGATGCCGCGCCATCGGCCAACCCGGCCAGGGGGCGGCGAAGACGTCGAGCACCCGGGAGCGCAGCTCGGCGCTGGTATAGCTCACCTGGCGGGCGTTCCGGTCCTTGAGGTCGAGCACCTGGCTCCAACGCTGCCAGAACTCGGGCAGGACCTGCTGGACGATCGGGCTGGTGCTGGGATCGAACAGGGACGGCAGCACCCGGCGGCAGAAGGAGGCCAGGTCGATGCGGTTGGAGCCGGTCACCCGCCGGAGCTGATGGTAGGCCTCGTCGAACCGTTCGTGGTGAAGCTCTGCCGCCTTCCAGGTCAGCCACCGGGCACTGGTCAAGAGGAGCGCCAGTGGAGGGGCCAACGCGGCGAGGACGTCGGCGCCGAAAGCGACTTCCGTGCCCCGGCGGCAATCTTCATAGACCAGCGTCCTGCCGGCATAGGTCTCGCCATGATCGCGGGTTGCGTCGAGGCCGGTGAGTTCGGTAAAGCCGTTCTCCAGCTGCTGTAGCGCGGCGTCGAGCGCTCGGTCGTCGCCGGCGGCCTGCGCCACGGCCTGGCGGCGGTTCTCCAACTCGCCGAGCGTGCGCAAGGCGGCATCCCGCGCCTCTCCCGCCGCCAGGATCTCGACCTGTTGCGCGAGCGCGCGCTCGGGCTCGAGCACCACGGGGAGATCGAAACCCCAGATGAGGAGCCCCGCGGTCTGCAGCTGGGCGAGCGCTCCGTGAACCGCCGTGGCGTCGGGGAAGGTGTGCATTGCGACGAGTTTCTCCACCAGGTCGCGAGCCGGGGTCTCTCCGTCGCAGAGGGCGAGCAGGGCGCGCAGCTCCGGCGCCAGCCGGGCCCTGCCCATGACCTCGCCGTCGGCACGCACGAAAAGGCCGCGGCGCGGTGCGAGCGCGAGTCGCAGGGCGCGGTTCGCGGACAGCGTGGTGGCTACCGCGTCGATGCACCAGCCTTCGAAGAAGACGCGCCTCTGGGCCAGGAAGCCGGTGCCGTGGTGCACCGCGACCGGCTCCTCCCCCTCTCCGAGGCTCGCCCAGCCGACCGGGCCGAAAAACCCGATCGTGTCGTTCTTGGTGCAGAAGCGCTGCAGATAGGAGGCGACCACCTGCTCGTGCTGGCGCCGCTTCGAAGACGATCGCCCCCCGGCCGCTCGCCCCGCCAGGCGGTCGATCCCGGTTTCGAGGACGCGCCGGTTCTGCCACAGGACGGCTTCGCGGAACCTGCCGCCGCGGGCGACCTCCAGCAGTTCGCCGGAGAGCCGCTCCGCCTCGGCCGAAAAGCAGGCGAGGTACTCCGCGGTGAGTCGGCGCAGCTCCTCACCCGCGGCGGCGTAGCGTTCCACCGCGTCCCGGGCGGCAGAGGGCAGCCCGGAGGCGGCAGGAGGTTTCTCCTTCTTGAGCTGCTGGATTGCCTTGACCAGGCCGTCGAGAGCGCTGCGCTCGGCCCGCGCGATCTCGCGGCTCAGGGCCTCCCTGGCAGTGTTGCGGCACCGCTCGGCCTCGTCCTCGGCGGCGCGCAGGCGGTCGGCCGCCGCGGCGGCGGCCGGAGAGGCGAGGCGGAGCACATCGGTGACGGGGAAACCGGCTCCCCGCAGACAGACGCAACGCCAGAGGGCCCACCGATCGCCGCCGTCGGGAAGACTGATGCGATGCGCCTCGGGATCGAAGGCCGGGGGCTCGTTCACGACGTGGCGCTTCCGTACGGGCTCGCGACGGCACCCGGGTCGCCGCAGGCGTGCTCGTGCAGAACGGCGTCCATAGTGCCCTGGGCGAAGCGCTCCGCGAGATCGTCGACCGTCAGGATGCGGTCGACGATCGCCTCCTGTTTCGCGGTCCTCGCGAGCGCCTCGACGTAGCTCATCCCGGTGAACGAGATCAGGGAATAAAGCGAAGTGAAGCGGCCCGGATAGATCTCGTCGAGCCGGCGCTCGACCGCCTTGCGAATCAGAAACCGGGGGTCGTTCAACCGGTCACGAATCTCGGAGAAGTGCTGCAGGGACAGGCCGGCGATCAGGTCGGCGTTCGGCTTGCGCTCGCGCTGGTAGTCTGCCAAGGCTTTTTCCCAGTCGCCGGCGTGGCGATCGAGCGCGGCGTCGAGCACGGCGCAGTCCTCGAATCCGGCGTTGGCCCCTTGTCCATAAGAGGGCACGATGGCGTGGGCGGCGTCGCCGATCAGGGCGACCTTTCCACGCACCCAGGGAAAGCAGCGGACTGTCAGCATCGAGCTGACCGGGCGACCGAAATAGTTGCCGACCAGTTGCGGGAGCAGCGGCAAGGCGTCGGGGAAGCTGCGCGCGAAGAGACCCAGCAGATCGGATTCGCTGCGGATTGAGGCGAACGACGGCTCGCTGCCCTCGTAGGGCAGATGCAGCGCCAGGGTGGTGCTGCCGTCGAAGTTGGCGAAGCCGATCAGCATGTAACGTCCCCGCGGCCAGATGTGCAGCGCGTGGCGTTCGAGCCCCGACGCCCTGACGACCCCGGACGGGATGGTCAACTCCTTGTATCCCTGCTGGATGTACTCCTGCGAGCAGTCGAAGCGCTCCGATCGCAGCATCTGCTGGCGCACCGTCGAGAAGGCGCCGTCAGCGCCCAGGACCACCGCGGGTCGCTCGGTGGCGAGCTGGCCGGTGTCGAGATTTTCGAAGGTCAAGGCCGGCGCGGACAGGTCGATGCCGAGGCATTTGTGACGAAATCGGAACTCGACGCCGTGCTGCTTTGCGGCGACATCGAGCAGCACTCGGTTGAGCTCGTTGCGGGTGATTGCGTGGAGAGCCTCTCCACGATTGCCGTAGGGTTGAAAGACGACCTCACCGTTCTCGCCGTGGACTCGACGGCCATAGGCGGGGGTCGAGATCGCGCGCACCCGGTCGCCGGCTCCGACGCGGTCGAGCGCCTGAAAGCCACGGTGGCAGATGGTGAGGTTGATCGAGCGGCCGGAGGGCAAAGGCGACGTGCGCAGGTCCGGCTTTTTGTCGAAGACCTGCACCGAGTAATCCCGCCGGGCGAGGAAGATCGACAGCAGTGAGCCCACCAAGCCGCTCCCCACGATGATGATGCGGTCCATACCGTTGCGCCTCGATCCTACTGACTGCCGAACGCGATCCGCGTATCGATGCAGGCGGCTCTGCGGGCCGGGAGATAGCTGGCCAGAAAGCCCAGCGCGAAGATGAGGAAGGAGGTGGCCACGAATGTCCCCGGATCGTCGGGTACGACCTGGAAGAGCTGGCTGGCGAGCAGATGGGACGCCCAGAACGCGACGGTGAGACCCAGGGCCAGGCCGGGTACGAGCTGCCCCAGCCCCTCGGTGAGCAGGAGCTTGACCACGTCCGCGGAGCTCGCACCGAGCGCCACGCGGAGGGCGATCTCGCGCCGGCGCCTGACGACCGCGTAGGAGACGACGCTGTAGAGGCCGAGCGCCGCCAAGGACATGGCGATCGCCGAGAAGGTGCCGAAGAGCCAGAGACTGAAGCGCAGGCGTGCCGTGGTTGCCGCCACCAACTCGTCCATCGGCCTCAGGTTGGCCACGGGCAGGTCCGGCGCCCTCCTCCCCACCCGGGTGCGGAGGGCGGAGGCGATTCCTTTGGGTTCGCCAAGGGTGCGCACGACGATCGACATGGCGCGCCGGGAGCTCTGGGAGTGGGGCAGGTAGAGCTGTTCGATCGGGTCGGCCGAGAGAGTGGCGCTACGGACCGGTGCCACGACGCCGACGACGGTCAGCCAGCCTGAGGCGGCCCAACCCCCGAGCGAAAGACTCTTGCCGATGGGGTCTTGGCCAGGCCAGAGGCGCTCCGCCAGGCGATGATCGACGATCACCACCAGGGGGGATGAGGCGTAGTCGGCGGTGCCGAAGCTGCGTCCCCGCTCGAGAGGGATCCCGAGCGTCGCGAAATAGCCGGGGGTCACCACCCGCCAGGCGACATCAGGATCGGCGCCGCCCGGACGCGGTGGCACGGCGCCGCGAGCGGTGATTTTGCCCGACAGGCTGCTGTCCCGCAAGGGGAGGTCCGAAACGGCGGCGGCGGCGCGGACTTCCCGGATCGCCCCGATCTCGTCGAGCAGGCCGGCGAAGAACTGGACGGTCCGGGCGGGGTCCTTGAACCCCTCGCGGGGGAGGAAGATCTGAAAGGTGAGCAGGTGGTCGGGGCGGAAGCCCAGGTCGACCCGCCGGAGACGCAGGAAGCTCTGCGTCAGCAGGCCGGCGCCGACCAGCACGAGGACGGCGAGGGCGACCTGAGCGGTGACGAGGACGCCGCGGGTGCGCCGGCCGCGGCGGCTGCCGGCGGTGTTCTCCCCCCCGTCCCTGAGCGCACCGCTGCCGCCGTGGCGCAAGGACCAGAGAGTGGTGAGCGTCCCGAACGCCAGGCCGACCGCGAGCGAGAGGCCGACGGCAACGGGCAGGGCGGTCCGGTCGGCGGCGATCTCGTTGAGCCTGGGGACACCCGGTGGCCCCAGAGCGACGAGCGTCCCCAGGGCCCAGTAGGCGAGCAGCAGGCCGAGCGCGCAGCCGGCGAGCGTGAGCACGGTCGCCTCGCCGATCGAGGGTAGGGCCAGGGCTCCGGGGCCGGCGCCGAGGGCCGAGCGGATGGCGAGGTCGCGGCTGCCGTCGGTGGCGCGTGCGAGCATCAGGTGCAACACGTTGCCGCAGGCGGTGAGGAGCACCAGAGCTCCTGCGGCGAAGAGCGCGAGGAGCGCCGGCCGCGCCTCGGCCACGAGGTCGTCCTGCAGGCGGACGAGCCGGAGGCCCCAGCCGCTACCGGGGGGATAGATTTCGGGGTGCTCCTGTTCCAGGCGCCGGGCCAGGGCGTCCGCCTCGGTCTGGGCCTGGGTGAGCGACGTCCCGGCGCGTAGGCGGGCGACGGTCACCACGGCGCGAGCATCGCGCGGCATGGGGTTGGCGCCGGAAGCGGCCAGGGGAGTCCAGATGTCGAGCTCCTCGCCGGCGAGGCGAAAGCCCTCCGGTAGGACCCCGACGACGACGTGCGGAACGCCGTTCAGGGTCAGGGACCGCCCGACGATCCTGGGATTCCCGCTGAACAGGCGCTGCCAGAGATGGTGACCGAGTAGAGCCACCCGGTCGCGTCCCGGCGTCTCCTCCTCAGCGGTGAAAGTACGGCCTACCGCGGCCTGTACCCCGAGCAGGGAGAAGAGCGTGGGAGAGACGCGGGCTCCGGCGAGCTGCTCCGGCAACGCCAGACCGGTCAGGTTGAACTGCCAACTGAGCAGCCCGGCGGCGGAGTCGAGAGTCGCCAGCCGATGGCGGCAGTCGAGCAGCTCCGGCTCGGAGAGCGGCGCCCGAGCGACCCCGCGCTGCGGGAAGCGGCCCCAGAGCATGACGATGCTCCCGGGATCACGGAACGGGAGGTCGCGGATCAGGGTGGCATGGAGGAGAGTGAAGACGGCGCCCAGAGAACCGATTCCGAGGGCGAAAGAGACCGCCATGGCAAGGGCGAACCCGCGCGCCCGGACGAGCGACCGCAGAGCGAAGAGGAGGCTTTGACCCCAACCGTTCAAGAAAACTTCGTCCCTTCCATCGTCGATCTCCGCGCTCCAGTACCGCCAGCCTGCACGACTCCCGGCCCGGTCATACGCCGGCGAGAGCCGGAGCTACCCGCTCGCCGAGGAGCGGAGAAGCGTCGGCGGCCTCTTCCCGAACGGTACGCGGCACGGGCCGGAGCGTGGCGAGAGGCCGCGCCAGAGCGTCGAGGCTGATCCCGACCCGCAACGCGAGCAGGATTCCCGCCGCCTCCGCGTAGCTCGCGACTTCGATGACGTGGCGCAGGCCGAGCCGCTCGGCCGTAACGTCGAGAATGCTCTCGTTGTTCCGGACCGCGATCGTCGGTACCCCCAGGCGGTCGGCGAAGAGGGTAGGAATGCCGCCGAGACAGCTCGCCGGTGCCACCACGGCCAGGAGGTTGTTGACGTTGACCACGTCGCGCGTGAGCCGGCCGGGGCTGGGTGCGATCTGAGGCGCCCGCGCCAGACCGAGCAACACGCAGGCGAGGCCGCTCAAGGATGCCATTTCGCCCGCCCCCCGGGCGTCCACCACGGCTTCCTGGAGCGGAAGGTCCCGGGTGTTCATCATCGGCGCGTGCGCCGCGGGCACCCGAAAGTGATTGACGATGAAATGCGACAGGATCGCCTCCACGCCGCCCACGGGATTGGGCGCCTGCCCCGCGAAGTGGAGTGAGTAGTCGTCGACTGGCAAATCCTGAACATTGGTCGTCACCGCGACCGCGTCGACGCCGAGCGCCAAGAGCCTCCGGCAGGCTTCGGTCAGCACTCCAGGTTGGTCGAACGTTCCCACGTATGCGCCGGCCTGGTTGCGCTGGCACCGGGTGCCGATGAGACGATCCGTGACGACGTAGTGCACGATGTCGACGCCGTGCACCGCCCGGACAGCGTTGATGATGTTGAAAACCTGATCGAGGCGAGCATCGCTCGCCCGCTCGATGATCACGCCGACCCGGTTACGAATGGGGATATGAAGATTGACCAGCCCCCGGCAGAAAAGATCAATACAATAGCCCTCGGTGTAGAGAGTGTTGCCGTCGAGCTGGATGAAGTCAGAGGCATTGACCGCGTTCGGATTGGTCACCAGGTAGTCGACGGCGGATGCTAGCAAGCGGGTGGCCGGCGCGGCATCGCCTGCATACCCGCCGATGCTACAACCCACGCCGGTGGGGATGATGCTCACGGCTGCGGTCTTGCCGGGGAAGTGCTGCTCCGAAACCCCGTGGCCGAAACTCGTTATTTCCTCGCTGTCGACCGTGGCTTCAACGACTACTTCGTCGGCGCCGATCTGGCCTACATACCACCGCAAGACTCGGCCGTTCGTCAAATTCTCGATGGCTTCCGGGAGCTCATCCGGCATTTTCACCTGCGAGCGCTGGAACCTAAACTGCCTGTTCTCGATCATCGCGGTCCTCTAATAGATTTCTCTTAAATAAAATATGAACGATAGCGACTCCGCGGGTTCGCAATCTTTAGAAAAATCTAAATTTCATTAACTCTGACTCTAACTTGTCTTAGCTTACCCTCAGACGCCGTGCGTTGTCTACCCCATCTCGAAAGTAGGGGATTTTTACAGCCATGATGTATGCTACTGCTACTTGGGCCAAGCTGCTGGGAAAATTTGAACCCGGATGACTCGCCGTATTGACGACTCGAAACCTGACGAGAGCCTGCTCCTCGTCCAAGGTTTCCTGCGCCGGACGGTGGCCCGGCTGGTGCGGATCGATCCCGAGCGGATCGACGCGGACCAGACGCTGACCGCCTACGGCCTGGACTCCCTGGCGATGGCGGAGCTCCAGGCCGCGATCGAGGAGGAGTTGGGCGTCTCGGCCTCGATGGTCGACCTGCTGGAGGGGATATCGCTGCGGGAGGCGGCGCGGCGCCTGTCCGGGATGGCGGCCGCGGGGGATGAGCGGCCGCCGAGCGCTCCGGAGCCGGTATCCGGAGGGGCGGAGCTTTCGTCCGGGCAGCGTTCCCTCTGGCTGCTCCACCGTCTGGCGCCGGAGAGCGCAGCCTATCATCTGGCCGGGGCGGCCCGGGTGCTGGACGGTCCGGGAACGGCGGCTCTACGACGGGCCTTCCAGGCGCTCTTCGGCCGCCATGCTGCCTTGCGAACGATCTACGTCGACGCCCCCGGGGGACCGGCGCCCCGAGTGATGGAAGAGGTGGAGCTAGCCTTCCTGTGTGCGGACGCCTCCGGATGGAACGGCGCGGAGCTGGAGCGCCGGGTGAGGGAGGAGGCGTTCCGTCCCTTCGATCTGGCGCGCGGTCCCCTGTTCCGCACGGCCCTCTTCGAGGGGGCCGCTGGCGGGGACGTCCTGGTCGTCGCCATCCACCACATTGCCGCCGATTTCGCCTCGTTCGGCATTCTGGCGCAGGAGCTCGGTGTGCTGACGGCCGGGGGAACGCTCGCCGCCCCGGCGCTCCCGTCGGCCGAGGCCCTCCAGGGGCAAGCGGCGCACCTCGGTGGACGGTGCGGGGAAGCCCTCTTCGGTTGGTGGCGCGAGCGCCTGACCGGGGCGCCGCCTCTCGACCTGCCCACCGACCGGCCGCGCCCTCCAGTGCAAACCTTCGCCGGCGGCGGGCGGACGGCCTTCCTGGAGATGGCGCCGATTGCCGGTCTCGCGCGTAGCCGCGCGGCCACGCCGTTCATGGCCCTCGTCGCCGGCTTCTCGGCGCTCCTGGCGCGCACCAGCGGACAGGAGGACTTCCTGGTTGGCGTCCCGACCTCTGGACGGTCGGGCGCGGGGCTCGGGAAACGGTTGTCCGCAACGGTGGGTTACCTGGTGAACCCTGTCGCCCTCCGCGCCGACCTGGCGAACGATCCCACCGGCGGGGATCTGGTGGAGCGGGCTCGCCGTACGACCCTCGAGGCCTTGGCGCACCAGGAATACCCTTTTGCTCTGCTCGCCGAGCGGCTCCAACCGGAGCGCGGCGCCGGCCGGCCGCCGCTCGTGCAGACAATGCTGGTGATGGAGCGGGCTCCCGTGCCGGAGCTGCAGGGTCTCGGCGCGTTCGCCCTGGGGCTGGGAGGTGTCCGACTCAGGATGGGCGGTCTCGAGCTGGAGTCGCTACCTCTTGAGAGCCCGGGCGCGCAGCTCGACCTGACTCTCTTCGTCGCCGAGCTGGATCAGCGTCTGGCCGTCTCCCTCAACTTCAACCGCGACCTGTTCGACCCCGCGACCGCCGAGCGCCTACTGGCCCACTTCACCAACCTGCTCCTTGGCATCGCGGCGACGCCGGAGCGGCCGGTATGGGAGCTTGACCTGCTGTCGGAGGCGGAGCGTCGCCAGCTCGCAATTTGGAACGCGACCGGGAGCGAGCACGGCGCAGGAGAGACCTGCCTCCACGCGCTATTCGAGCAGCAGGCACAGCGCACGCCGCGCACGCCGGCGATCCTCGGAGGGGGAAGAGCGGTTAGCTACAGGGAGCTGAACCGGCAGGCCAACCGGCTGGCGCACCACCTGCGCCGGCTGGGGGTTGCGCCGGAGGATCGCGTCGGCGTGCTTCTGAACCGTACCCCGGATCTGCTGGTGGGGCTCCTCGGAGTGCTCAAGGCCGGCGGAGCCTATGTTCCCCTCGATCCAGCCTACCCGCGTGAGCGCCTGCATCTGATGGCCGAAGACGCCGGCATCGCGGTGCTGGTCACGGAAGAGCTCCTGGCCGGGCTGATGTCCCTACCGGGGCTCCGGCGCGTGCGGCTCGACGGGGACCGGGAAGTCTTATCCATGGAGGCGGACCACGACCTCGCGCCGGTGACCGGGCCGCGTAACTTGGCGTACATTATCTACACGTCCGGTTCAACCGGGCGGCCCAAGGGAGTTGCCATCGAGCACCGTAGTCCGGTCGAGCGGGTGCGCTGGGCGCGTCGAACGTTCTCGGACGGTGAACTCGCGGGCGTCCTCGCCGCGACTTCGGTGTGCTTCGATCTTTCGGTCTTCGAGCTGTTCGCCCCTCTGGCTTGGGGCGGCCGGGTGATCCTCGCCAGCAACGCCCTGGCGCTGCCTTCTCTCGCCGAGGCAGAGGAGGTGACGCTGGTCAACACGGTGCCTTCGGCCATGGCCGAGCTGGCGGCGGGGCCTCTACCGCCTCGGCTGGCGGTCGTCAATCTGGCGGGCGAGGCTCTGGCGTCGCGGCTCGTCGAGCAGATCCACCGTCACGGGCAGGTGCGCCGCGTCCTCAATCTCTATGGCCCGTCGGAGGACACCACCTACTCCACCTGGGCGGAGATCGAGCCCGGCGAGGAGCGGATCACGATCGGCCGGCCGCTCGTAGGCACCCGCGTCCACCTGCTCGACCGACGGCTCAATCCAGTCGCGGTGGGGGTTCCGGGCGAGCTGTGCCTGGCTGGAGCGGGCCTCGCCCGGGGCTACCTGGGGCGGCCGGATCTGACCGCGGAGCGGTTCCTTCCCGATCCCGCTGGCGGGCCGGGAGAGCGCCTGTACCTCACCGGGGACCTCGGACGCCGACTTGTGGACGGCCGCGTGGAGTTCCTGGGCCGCCGCGATCACCAGGTCAAGATCCGCGGCTTCCGTGTCGAACCGGGGGAGATCGAAATGGCCCTCGCGAGCCACCCGGCGGTGCGCGAGACTGTCGCGATCGCCCGGGAGGATCTGCCGGGTGGCCGGGGTTTGGTGGCCTACGCGGCGGTGGGGGGGGGGCGGCCCGCCCCTGGAGAGCTACGGGCGTTCCTGGCCGGGAGGCTCCCCGCCCATATGGTCCCCGAGCACATCGTCCTGCTCGCGGCCCTGCCGCGGACGTCCAACGGCAAGGTGGACAGAAAGTCCCTGCCGGGGCCCATCGCGAGCCCGCCAGCGGCTTTCGCGCCCCCGCGTACACCGGTCGAGGAGCTCGTGGCGGAGGTCTGGGCGGATCTGCTCGGCCGCGAGCGGGTGGGGGTGCACGACGACTTCTTCTCCCTGGGCGGCCACTCGCTCCTCGCGGCCCGCGTCGTGGCGCGGCTGCGTGCCCCTCTCGAGGTCGACCTGCCGCTCGATACCCTCTTCCGTCATCCTACCGTGGCGGATCTCGCCGCCGCCATCGAGCGGGCTCGCCGCTCCGATCGCGCCGCTCTGCTGCCGCCGCTCGAGCGAAACGCACGGAGGGATGCGCTCCCGCTCTCGTTTGCTCAGGAGCGTCTGTGGTTTTTGGAGCGGCTGGCGCCAGGTCGGGCGGTGTACAACATTCCGGTGGCGTTGCGGCTGTCCGGTACCCTCGACCCTGGGGCGCTGGAGCGCGGCTTGACCGGTATCGTGAGGCGCCACGAGGTGCTGCGGACGAGGTACGGGGCGACGTCCGATGGGGCACCTTTCCAGACGGTGCTGGAGCCAATGGCAGTGGCGGTGCCGATGGTGGACCTGTCCGGGTTGCCGCGCCCGGCCGCCGAGGCGGTTGCGCTCGATCTGGCGGGAGCCGAGGCGCGGCGACCGTTCGACCTGGAGTCGGGCCCGGTCCTGCGGTGCGGTTTGGTGCGGCTCTCGCCGGTCGAGCACCTGCTGCTCCTCACCCTCCACCATATTGCCTGCGACGGCGCATCGCTGCGGGTGCTGGCCGGGGAGTTGGCGGCCGGCTACTCCGCGGCGCTCGGCGGCACTTCGGCGGATCTCGTGACGCTGCCGGTCCAGTACGCCGACTACGCGTCCTGGCAGCGGAGGGCGCTGTGCGGTCCTGCGCTGGAGTTGGGGCTCGCCGGTTGGCGCGAGCGGCTGTCGGGGGCTCCCGATGCGTTGTCGTTGCCGACCGACCATCCGCGGCCAGCGGAGCAGGGGTTCCGCGGGTCGGTCGAGCCGGCGGTCCTGGGCGCGGAGCGGGTGCGTTCGCTGCGGGAGCTGGCGCGGGGGCAGGGGGCGACGCTGTTCATGGCGCTCCTGGCGGGGTGGTCGGCGCTGCTGGCGCGGCTGGCGGGTCAGTCCGACCTGGTGGTGGGCACGGCGGTGGCCAACCGGACGCGGCGGGAGGTCGAGGGTCTGCTCGGGCTCTTCGTCAATTCCCTTCCGCTGCGCTTGGGGATTCCGGCCGAGGCGGGTTTCGCGGAGGTGGTTGCGCGGGCGCGGGAATCGGCGCTGGGAGCGTACGGCCAGTCCGAGGTGCCGTTCGAGCGTCTGGTCGAGGATCTCGCGCCGCAGCGGGACCTGTCGCGCAGCCCGCTGTTCCAGGTGATGCTGGTGCTGCAAGAGGACCCGGCTGGGGCGTTCTGCCTGCCGGGTGTGGTCATGCGGCCGGTCGCGGTGCACAGCGGGACGTCGAAGTTCGACCTGACGCTGTCGCTGGTGGAGGGGGAGGCGGGGCTCTGGGGGAGCCTGGAGTTTGACTCGGACCTGTTCGAGGGCGCGACGGCGCGGCGGCTGCTGGGTCAGTTCGAGATGCTGCTGGCGGCGGCGGTGGCCGAGCCGTCTTTGCCGGTGGGGGATCTGGCGCTGCAGTCGGCGGCCGAGCGGCGGCAGGTTCTGGAGGTCTGGGGTCGGGGCGAGGCTCCGGTTGGGTCCTGGGATGTAGGTCTGCACGAGCTGTTCGAGGCCCAGGCGGGGCGGAGCCCGGAAGCGACGGCGTTGGTCTGGGGTGAGCAGCGGTGGAGCTACCGGGAGCTCGATCGCCAGGCGGAGATCCTGGCGGGACGGCTGCGGCGTCTGGGGGTGGGGCCGGAGGTGCGGGTGGGGATCCTGACCGAGCGCCGGCCGGAGATGGTGGCGGCTCTCCTTGGGACACTCAAGGCCGGTGGGGCCTACTTGCCGCTCGATCCGGCCTATCCCCGGGAGCGCCTGGCGTTCTTGCTCGCCGACGGGCAGGCGCCGGTGGTGCTGGCGCAGCGGTCGCTCGCCGGATTGCTGCCGGCCGATGTCGGCAGGGTGGCCTGGCTGGGCGGCGAGGGCGAGGGCGAGGGCGCATCGTCCGCGGCGCTGCCATCGGTTCGGGGCTTCTGCCATCCCGAGCAGTTGGCCTACGTCATCTATACCTCGGGCTCGACGGGTATTCCCAAGGGGGTAGGGATCCGCCACGGTAGTGCGGTGGCGCGCCTGGCCTGGGCTCTGGCGTCCTATGGGGATCGTCTCTCGGGGGTGCTGGCCGCGACGTCGATTTGTTTCGACCTGTCGGTGTTCGAGCTGTTTGCACCTCTGGCCTGGGGCGGGACGGTGATCCTGGCGGAGAACGCGTTGTCGCTGCCGGGGTTGGCGGCGGCCGGGACGGCAAGGCTGCTCAACACGGTGCCGTCGGCGCTGTCGGAGCTGGTGCGGGCGGGTGGGGTGCCGGAGTCGGTGCGGGTGGTCAACCTGGCGGGCGAGCCGCTGCGGCGCGAGCTGGTGAATCGGCTCTATGAGCTGCCGTGGATCGAGGCGGTCTACAACCTCTATGGTCCGTCGGAAGACACGACCTACTCGACGGGGTGCTTGGTGGGACGGGAGGAGTCGGTCGAGCCGTCGATCGGCCGGCCGCTGCCCGGTGGCCGGGTGGTGGTGTTGGATGGTCGGCGGCAGCCGTCGGCGCCGGGAGCGGTGGGGGAGCTGTGGCTGGGGGGCGCGGGTCTGGCGCGAGGTTACCTGGGGCGTCCGGAGCTGACGGCGGAGCGTTTCCGACCCGACCCGTTCGGGCAGGAGCCGGGCGGTCGTCTTTACGGGACGGGGGACCGGGTGCGCTGGCGCGCAGACGGAAGTCTGGAGTTCCTGGGCCGGCTGGACCACCAGGTCAAGGTGCGAGGCTACCGCCTTGAGCTGGGCGAGGTGGAGACGGTCGTGGGGCGCCATCCCGGGGTGACGGAGACGGCGGTGGTGGTGCGGGAGGATCTGCCGGGAGGTCGGGGTCTGGTGGCCTACGTGGCGTCCGCTGCGGCTCTCGCTGACGCGGAGCTGCGGTCGTGGCTGCGGGAGCGGCTGCCGGAGCCCATGGTGCCGCAGGCGTTCGTGTGGCTCGTGGCCCTGCCGCGGACGCCCAACGGCAAGGTGGACCGCCAGGCGCTGCCGCGGCCCGCAGGCTTTACCGGTGAGAGCGGGTACCAGGCCCCGCGCGACCCGGTGGAGGAGGCGGTGGCGGAGGTCTGGAGCGATCTGCTGGGCCGCGAGCGCATCGGCGTCCACGAGGACTTCTTCGCCGTCGGCGGACACTCGCTGCTTGCCATCCAGGTGGTCTCGCGGCTGCGCCAGGCGTTGGGCGTGGATCTGCCGGTGCGGGCGCTCTTCGAGAGCCGCACCGTGGCGGATCTCGCCGCCGCCATCGAGCGGGCTCGCCGCTCCGATCGCGCCGCTCTGCTGCCGCCGCTCGTGCCGGTGCCGCGCAACGGCGACCTGCCCCTGTCTTTCGCGCAGACGCGTGAGTGGCTCCTCGACCAGCTCGAGCCCGGCACTCCGGCCTACAACATTGCCCAGGCAGTCCGTCTGCGTGGCCAACTCGACCCCGGGACGCTCGGGCGCGCTTTCGACCGGATCGTCGGGAGGCACGAGGCGCTACGTACCACCTTCCCGGCAGTTGGGGGACGGCCCGTCCAAGTGATCGCCGCGACGCTCGCCCTCCCCAAACCGCTCGTCGATCTGGCGGGGCTGCCACCGGGGTGGCGCGAGGCCGAGGCCCTGCGTCTCGCGGCGGCGGACGCCCTCGCCTCCTTCGATCTCGCCCGCGGCCCGCTGCTCAAAATGACTCTCTTGCGCCTCGGGATCGCGGAGCACCTCCTACTGTTGAACACCCACCACATCGTCTCTGACCTGTGGTCGATTGGAGTGTTCCTGCGGGAGCTGGCCGCGCTCTACGGCGATCGTGCCATGGGGAGGAAAGCTCTGCCCGCGCTACCGGTCCAGTATGCCGACTACGCGGTCTGGCAGCGGGAGCGGCTCCGCGGGGAGGTCCTGGAGGATCTTCACACCTTCTGGCGAGATCGCCTGGGAGGCTTGCGACCGCCACTCCAGTTGCCGGTCGACCGCTCGCGGCCGGCGGTGCAGAGCTTCCGCGGTGCGGAGGTGCCGATGATCCTCGGCCCGGAGACGTCGCGGGCTGTCGTCAGCCTGGCTCGCGGCGCCGGCGCATCGCTCTTCATGATCCTTCTCGCGGCTTTCAAGGCCCTGGTCTACCGTCTGAGCGGCGAGGGCGACCTCGCCGTCGGCACCTTCGTGGCTAACCGGACGCGGGCCGAGGTCGAGCCGCTCATCGGCTTCTTCGTCAACACTCTGGTCCTGCGTTCGGCGCCTACGCCGGAGCTGTCGTTCCGGGCCTACCTGACAGCCGTGCGCGAGGTCGCCCTGGACGCCTTCGCCCACCAGGATCTGCCGTTCGAAGAGTTGCTGGCGGAGCTGCAGCCGGAGAGGTCGCTTCGCCACACGCCTTTCTTCCAGGTGATGTTCGTCTTCCAGAACCCGCCGGGGCTCGAGTCGCGCCTGGAGGGCTTGGAGCTCGAGCGACTGCCGGTCGCGACCCGCCGTTCGAACTTCGATCTGACGCTCTGGGTGTGGGAAGGCAAGGACGGGCTCGAGGCCACGCTCCACTACAGCACGGATCTCCTGGAGCGGACCACCGCCCAACGGTGGGCCGGGTACTTCCAGGTTCTGCTGGCCGGCGCCGCCGCGGCTCCGGAGGAACTCCTGACCGGGTTGCCGGTGCTAGCGCAAAGCGAGCGGACGCAGATCCTTGGCCAGTGGAGCCGGACGCCGGGAAGCTTTCGCCGCGAAGTCCGCCTCCACGAGCTCTTCGCAGAGCAGGCGGCGCGCACCCCGGATGCTCCGGCCGTGGCCTGCAGCGGTCAGGTTGCGACCTACGCCGAGCTCGCTCGGCGGATGGGCCGGCTGGCATGCACCCTCACCGCCCTGAACGTCGGACCGGAGGTGCGGGTGGGCCTCTGCGTCGAGCGCACTCCGGAGCTGGCCGTGGGACTCCTGGCCATCCTTGCGGCCGGTGGCACTCTCGTGCCTCTCGACCCGGCCTACCCGCCGGAGCGTCAGGCCTTCCTCCTCGCGGACTCCGGGGCGGCCGTGCTCCTCACCCAGGGGCACCTGGCCGCGAACCTGCCCGCAGGAGGCGCTCGGCTCGTACTGCTGGACGGGCCGGAGGAGGTCGTGCCCGCGCCAGCGGATATCGGCCAGCGAGTGCCGGCTGCGGCTGCGGCCTGGCTGATCTACACCTCGGGCTCGACCGGCCACCCCAAGGGCGTGGTGGTCTCCCACGCCAACGCGGCACCGCTCCTGCTTTGGAGCATGGAGTACTTCGGCCTGGGGCCGGATACGCGGGTGCTCGAGAGCCTCTCTTATGCCTTCGACTTCGGCGTCCTCGAAATCCTGACCACTCTGCTCGCGGGCGGTCTCCTCCATCTGCCGGGGAGCGAGTTCGGAGATCCCCGACGGTGGGCGGCGAGCGCCCTCGATCGGGGCATCGACACCGTCCATGCTACGCCGTCCTTCTTCCGCGAGGTGGCCGCCACCGGGGCGCGTCTGCCGGCAGTGCGGATCCTCCACTTGGGTGGTGAGGCCCTCTACCGCGGTCAGGCCGAGCGGTACCTTGAGGCGGTAGGGGGCGGTGCTGTCCTCTACAACGGCTACGGGCCGACCGAGGTGACGGTCAACAGCTTGATCTACGCCGCCCGTCGTCCTCCGGGTTCGTGGGCTTCCGGGGAGGCCGTCCCCATAGGCCGGCCGTCCGCGGAAAACGCTGTCTACGTCCTCGACCGCGCGGGAGAGATGGTGCCGCCCGGGGTCGCGGGCGAGCTGTTCCTGGGCGGCCCCGGGGTGGCCCGCGGCTACCACGGCCGGCCGGATCGGACGGCCGAGCGATTCGTGCCGGACCCCTGGAGAGGCGAGCCGGGGGCGCGCCTCTATTGCTCGGGTGACCTGGTGCGCTGGCTGCCGGACGGCAATGTCGAGTTTCTGGGACGGACCGACCACCAGGTCAAGGTGCGGGGCTTCCGCATCGAGCTGGGCGAGATCGAGGCGGCCCTGGCTCACCATCCGGGGGTGGGAGAGGCGGTGGTGGTCGCACGGGAGGACGCGCCGGGTGACCGCCGGCTGGTGGCCTACGTGGTGGGCGCGGGTGGCGAGGCGCCGTCAGCGCGTTCGCTGCGGGAGTTCCTCGCAGGGAGTCTGCCGGGTTATATGGTGCCGTCGGCGTTCGTCGCGCTGGATGCTTTCCCGGTTACGCCGAGCGGGAAGCTGGACCGGCGGGCTCTGCCGGCCCCGGCGAGCCGGCCGGAACTCGACGGCTACGTCGCGCCGCGCACGCCCATCGAGGAGTTGGTGGTGGGGATCTGGGCGGAGGTCTTGGGGGTCGAGCGGGTCGGCGTCCATGACAACTTCTTCGAGCTCGGGGGGCACTCGCTGGTGGCGACGCAGATCGTTTCCCGCCTCCACGAAGCCTGCGCGGTGGAGGTCCCGCTGCGCGCCCTCTTCGAAGGGCCGACGGTGGCGGAGTTGGCGGAGCGGGTGGAATCCGCCGACGCGAGCGAGGTCCCGCCTCTCCGCGCCGTGCCTCGGGATCGCGACCTGCCGCTCTCCTTCTCCCAGGAACGGATCTGGTTCCTCGCGCAGCTCGACCCGGAGAGCGCCGCCTATCATGTGCCGCGGGCCGTCTGGATCATGGGCCAGCTCAACGCGCCGGCCCTGGCCCGGGCCTACGGCGCGTTGCTCGTCCGGCACGAGATCCTGCGCACCACCTTTCCCGGGGTCGACGGGCAACCCGTGCAGCGGATCCACGAGGCGGCCCCGCTCGCGGCGTTCGTCTTGCCGCTGATCGACCTCCGGGAGCTGTCCCTGCCGGTACGCCAGCGCGAGCTGGAGCGGCTGATCGTCGATGACGGCCGGCGCCGGTTCGACCTGGCGCGCGGGCCTCTCTTGCGGGCGAGCCTTGCCCGCTCGCGTGACGAGGAGCACGTGGTGATCCAGACCGAGCACCACCTGGTCCACGACGGCTGGGCCGAGGCGGTGCTCCTGGGAGACCTCCTCGAGTTCTATGGAGCCTTCCACCAGGGCCGGGCTCCGCGGCTCCCCGACCTGCCGATCCAGTTCGTCGACTTCGCCTGCTGGCAGCGCGAATGGCTGCGGGGCGAGATCTTCGAGCGGCAGCTCGCTTACTGGCGCGCCCATCTGGCCGGTGCGCCGCCCCTCCTTGAGCTACCCACCGACCGGCCCCGGCCGGCGGTCCTCTCCGCTCATGGCGGGGCGCATGAGGTCATCTTCCCCGCCGCCCTGGTGCGGGACCTCGCGAGGCTCGGGCGCCGCCAGGGGGTCACCCTGTTCATGAGCATGCTGGCCGGTTTCGCGGCGCTCCTGGGCCGCCTGAGCGGTCAGGAGGACGTGGTGACCGGCACCGGCATCGCCAACCGCCGGCGGTTCGAGACCGAAGGCATGCTGGGCATGATCATCAACACCCTTCCCCTGCGGACCAATCTCTCCGGCAGCCCCGGAGTCGAGGAGCTGTTGCGGCGGGTACGCGAGACCTGCCTTGGCGCCTATGCTCATCAGGACGTCCCTTTCGACCGCATCGTCGAGGTCTTGCAGCCCCACAGGAGCCTCAGCCATACACCGCTCTTCCAGGTCCTCTTCGCCTTCCACGACGCGCGGATGCCGGAGATCGACCTACCGGGAATCACGGTGCGGCCGGGTGAGCTCCATAATCGCTCCGCCAAATTCGACCTGACGCTGATCGTACGCCCGCTGCTGGAGTTCGCGCGGGTGGAGGGCGGCGGCCTCGCGATCCATACGGAGTACAGCGCCGATCTCTTCGACGCCCCAGCCCCCCGGCGCCTCCTCGAGCAGCTCGAGGTCGTTCTCGGAGCGATGGCGACGGCGGGTTTCGAGCTCCGCCTGGAGGATCTACCGCTGCTGTCGGAGTCCGCCCGCGCACAGCTCCTCGTGGAGTGGAACGACACCCGGCGGCCGTACCCGAGCAATCTTTCGATCCACAGCATCTTCGCGAAACAGGCCGCCGCCTCCCCCGACGCCATCGCCCTGGTCCACGATGAACAGGGGATGACCTACGGCGAGCTCGACGCCCGGGCGGAACGGCTGGCGGAGCATCTGCGGGATTGGGGAGTGGGGCCCGAGGTTCCGGTGCCCTTCTGCCTCCGGCGCTCTCCGGAAATGGTGGTGGCGATTCTCGCCATCCTCAAGGCGGGTGGTGCCTATGTGCCGCTCGATCCGGATCATCCGGCCGAGCGGCTCGCATTCCTGCTGGCCGACAGCGGGGGCAAGGTCGTGCTGACCGAAGAGCGGCTGCTCGCGAGGTTGCCTCCGCTGCCACCGGAGGGCCGGACGATCTGCCTGGACCAGGGGGAATGGCCGATCGCCCAACGCGGCCCGGGGCCGTCGCCGTGCGAGGTGGGTGCGGAGAACCTGGCCTATATCATGTACACCTCGGGTTCGACCGGACGTCCGAAGGGAGTGGCGGTGGTCCACCGCGGCGTGGTCCGCCTGGTGAAGGAGGGTGGCTACGCCGAGTTGGGGCCCGGGGACGTCCTGTTGCAGTTCGCTCCCGTCTCGTTCGACGCCTCGACGCTGGAGATCTGGGGTGCCCTCTTGAACGGTGGACGGGTGGTGCTCTTTCCGGGCACCGGCGCCTCCTCGCACGAGCTGGGCGACAGGATTCTGCGACATGGGGTCACGACGTTGTGGCTGACCGCCGGCCTCTTCCACCAGATGGCCGAAGACGGTCTCGGTTCCCTGCGCTCGCTCCGCCAGCTCCTCGCGGGCGGCGATGTCCTGTCTCCGCTGCACGTTCGGCGGGCCTTGGCCGAGTTGCGTGGAACGCTGCTCGTCAACGGGTACGGACCCACGGAAAGCACCACATTCGCCTGCTGTCAGCGGCTGACCGACCCCAGCCAGGTGGCCAGATCGGTTCCCATCGGGCGCCCGATCGGCAACACTCGCGCGGCCGTTCTTGACCGGCGCCTGCAACCGGTGCCGATCGGCGCCATGGGAGAGCTCTACCTGGGTGGGGACGGCCTGGCGCGCGGCTATGTTGGCCGGCTCGATCTGACCGCTGAACGGTTCGTGCCCGATCCCTACGGCGCAGACCTCGGAGGCCGGCTCTACCGGACCGGAGACCTCGCCCGTTATCGGCCGGACGGAGCGCTGGAGTTCCTGGGACGATTCGACCAGCAGGTGAAGGTGCGCGGCTTCCGGATCGAGTTGGGAGAGGTCGAGGCCGCCCTCGCCACCCATCCAGAAGTGGCCGAAAACGTGGTAGGTGTGCGCTCGGAGATGGGGGAGGACGGGCGGCTGGTGGCGTATGTGGTACCACGGTCGGCGTCCCTTTCCCCGGCGCATCTGCGGGGTTTCCTGCGCCCTCGGCTGCCCGAGGCCATGATTCCCTCGACCTTCGTGCTCCTCGATGGCCTACCGCTCACCGCCAATGGCAAGGTGGATCGACGAGCGTTGTCGCGGCTCGATCGGCAGCCGGCAGGGCCGTCCGTGAAGATGGGGCAGCCGCAGACCCCGACCGAGGAGCTCTTGGCCTCGATGTGGCGAGAGCTCCTGGGCATCGAGGCCTGCGCAGTTGGCGAGAGCTTTTTCGAGCTCGGGGGACACTCTCTGCTGGCCATGCGCCTGCTTTCGCGGATCCGGGCCGTCTTCGAGCTGGAGCTCCCACTCCAGCTGGTTTTCGAGATGCCGACGATCTCCTCTCTCGCGAGAGAGATCGAGGCGCGGTCGGTGGGAGAAGGGAGAACGGAAGCGACCCCCATCGAGCCGGTACTCCGCGGGAAACACCTGCCGCTCTCCTTTGCCCAGGAACGGCTCTGGTTCCTCGACCGGCTGGTCCCGGGAAGCCCGGTTTACAACATCCCGATCCTGGTGCGGCTTCGCGGCCGGCTCTCCTGGCCGGCACTGGCCGCGAGCTTGACCGAGGTTGCCGCGCGGCACGAGTCGCTGCGGACGACGTTCTCCACGATGGAGGAGTCGCCGGTTCAGGTGATCGCGCCCGCGCTGCGGCTCGCTCCCCCGGTTGTGGACCTCGCTGGGCTGCCTTCCGAGCGGCGGGAGCCGGAGGCCAGGCGGCTCCTGGAGCGCGAGGCGGTCCGTCCGTTCGACCTCGCGCGTGGTCCTCTGGCGCGAGCCCTGCTGTTGAGGATCGAGGAAGAAATCCACTGCGCGCTCTTCAACCTGCACCACATCGTTGCCGACGGCTGGTCGATGGGCGTGCTCCTCGGGGAGCTTGGGGCGCTCTACCGGGCATTTGCCAGCGGCGAACCTTCTCCGCTTCCGGCCTTGCCGGTACAGTACGCGGACTATGCGACCTGGCAGCGGCGATGGCTTGCGGGCGACCGGCTGGCGCGGCAACTCGCCTACTGGCGGGATCAGCTGTCGGCCGCTCCCGCGGTCCTGGACCTGCCTCTGGACCGTGCTCGGCCGGCGGTGCAACGGTTCCGGGGCGCGCAGCTTCCGGTCCGCTTCTCGGCAGAGGTGCAGGCTGGGCTTTCTGGATTGCAACGGGTGGGTGGCGCGACGCTGTTCATGGTGCTGATGGCCGGTTTCCAGGCTCTGCTTTCGCGTCTGACCGGGCAGGAGGACCTGGTGGTGGGCTCGCCGATTGCCGGCCGCCAATACCTGGAGGTCGAAGGGCTGATCGGGTTCTTCGTCAACACCCTGCCTCTGCGCGCCCGGCTCGCCGGTCCGCCGAGCTTCCTCGCGCTCCTGGCGCGTACCCGTCAGGCCACGCTTGGCGCTTACGCTCACCAGGATCTCCCCTTCGAGCGCTTGGTCGAGGAGCTCGCGCCGGAGCGCAGCCTCGCCCACGCCCCGCTCTTCCAGGTCATGCTGGCCCTGCAGAATGCGCCCTTGCCCGCCGGGGCTTTCGGCGATCTCACCTTGGAGACGATGGAGGTCGATCCGGGGATCGCGAAGTTCGACCTCACCTTGTCGCTGGCCGAGACGGCGGGGCGCATCGCTGGCGGCCTGGAGTATGACCGCGATCTCTTCGATCGCACGACCGCCCAACGGCTCCTCGGGCATCTCTCGAGCCTCCTGGCTGCGGCCACCGCGGCACCGGAGCAGCCGATTGCCGCGCTCCCCCTGCTCTCTCCCGGGGAGAGGGCGCAGCTCCTCTGGGAGTGGAACGACACGGCGGAGGAGATCCCGTTCGTTCCCGTCCATGAGCTGCTGCGCCGGCAGGCCCTGCTCCGGCCGGAGGCCCTGGCGGTCGACGCGCCCCGCGGTCGTCTTCTCTATGGCGAGCTCGATGCCGCGGCCAACCGGCTGGCCGAAAGGCTGCGCGCGCTCGGGGTGGAGAGGGAGGTAACGGTGGCGGTCCTCCTCGAGGCCTCCGTCGAGCGAGTGGTGGCGATCGCCGCCGTCTTGAAGGCGGGGGGCGCCTACGTCCCCCTGGATCCCGGCTCTCCCCCGGAACGGCTGGCGGCGGTGCTCGCAGAGGCCGAGGTGCGGGCGATCCTCACCACCCGGCCGCTGGCGATGGGGCTCCCCGACACCGTGGCCGCGGTCCTGGACCTCGAGGAGAGTGAGGTGTGGGCGGTTGGCGCGGTGGCGCCGCCGGCCGTGGCCGTAGTGCCGGGAGACCTGGCCTATGTGATCTTCACCTCCGGCTCGACGGGCCGGCCGAAGGGAGTCGAGTTGACCCATGGTGGGCTCGCCAACCTGGTGGCCTGGTACGATTCGGTCTACGAGCCGACGGCCGTGGACCGCGCCTCGCTGGTGGGGAACGCGGCCTTCGACCTCTCGGTGCTGGAGCTCTGGGTGCATCTGGCGCACGGTGCCAGCCTCCACGTCCCTACGGAGGAGGAGAGGCTCTCGGCGGAGGACCTGCTGCGCTTCCTCGCCGCGCGCGAGATTACCCTGAGCTTCCTGCCCACCCCGCTCGCCGAGGCGGTGCTCGAGGTAGCGCCGCGCCTGGGACCGGCGCTCTCACTGCGTGCTTTACAGACCGGCGGCGACCGCCTGCATCGCGGGCCCGACCCCCTGGCGGGCTTTCCTTTGATCAACCATTACGGTCCGACGGAATACACGGTGCTGTGCACGGCGGCGATCCTCTCCGGAGCGGCCGGCGGTGCGGGGGGCCTGCCACCGATCGGCCGGCCCATCTTCAATACGCGCCTGGCCATCCTCGACGCGGCGGGCAAACCGGTGCCGATCGGCGTTCCGGGCGATCTCCACCTCGGTGGCATGGGGCTCGCGCGCGGTTATCGCGGCCAGCCAGCCCTAACGGCGGAGCGCTTCGTCCCCGACCCCTGGGCGAGCTCTCATGGCACGCTGGGGGCGCGGCTTTACCGCACGGGGGACCTGGTGCGCTGGAGACCAGACGGTCAGCTTGACTTCCTGGGCCGCCTGGACCAGCAAGTGAAGATCCGCGGCTATCGTATCGAGCTGGGGGACGTGGAGGCGGCGCTCGTGAGACATCCGGGAGTCGAATCCGCCGCGGCGTTGGTCCGGGATGATCTGCCGTCGGGACGGGGTCTCGTGGCCTATGTGGTGCCGGTGGCGGGAGCGCAGCCCGCGGGGCTGCGCTCGTGGTTGCAGGAACGGCTGCCGACGCCCATGGTGCCGGCAGCCTTCCTGTGGTTGGAGGCCCTGCCGCGGACACCGAACGGCAAGGTCGATCGGCGGGCGCTCGCCGGTCTGCCGCCACCGGATCTCGATAGCATGGCCGCCCGCTCCGGTGCCCGCCTGGAACCCCAGAACGAGCTGCAGAGCACGATCGCGGCGGTGTGGAGGGAGGTTCTGGGCCTCGAACGAATCGGCATTCATGACAACTTCTTCGACCTCGGCGGCCACTCGCTCCTCCTCGCCAAAGTGAACGCTGTCCTGAAGGAGAAGTTGGGACGCGACATCCCGCTCATGGCGCACCTCCAGTACCCGACGGTCTGCGCCCTCGCGGAGTACCTGGGAAAGGGGCCGGAAGGCGACGAGGTCTCCTCCCTCGCCAGGCCGGTGGAGCGGGCGCGAGGCCGCAAGTCGACCATGGGCCGGCAGCGTCAGCTACGCCAACAGAAGCGTTCCCGGATTGACGGATGAGATCAGGAGAGGGATCGAATATGAGCGGTGCGCGCGCTAGCGAGGACTCGGGAGACATCGCCATCATCGGCATGTCGCTGCGCTTCCCCGGTGCGGCGAGCCCGGAGCGGTACTGGGAAAACCTGGTTCGCGGCGTCGAGTCCATCGCGGTCTTCAGCGACCAGGAGCTGCGAGCCGCGGGGGTGAGCGAGGAGTTGCTCGCAGATCCGCTTGCGCTCAGGGCGGGTGGCGTGCTCGAAGGCATCGAACGGTTCGACGCTCCGTTTTTCGGTTTCAGCCGGCGCGAGGCGGAGGTCAGCGATCCCCAGCACCGTCTGATGCTGGAGTGTTGCTGGGAAGCTTTGGAGAACGCCGGTTGCGACCCCGATACCTTCGGCGGGTCCATCGGTGTCTTCGCCGGCGCCAGCTTCAGCACCTACCTGCTCCACAATCTGTACCCCCACGGTGACCTCGTGGAATCCATCGGCGGTCAGCGGGTGCTCATGGGCAACAGCAGCGATTTCCTGACCACTTCGATTTCCTATCGGTTGAACCTACGAGGCCCCAGCGTGACGGTCCAGACCGCCTGCTCGACCTCGCTGGTGGCGGTCCACCTCGCCTGGCAGAGTCTGCTCAACGGAGAGTGTGACATCGCCTTGGCGGGGGGAGTCTCGATCGGCCTGCCGCAGAAAAAAGCCTCCCACTACCAGGAAGGAGGAGTCCAGTCGCCCGACGGCCGTTGTCGCGCTTTCGACGCTGCTGCAGCCGGGACGGTACGCGGCAACGGGATCGGAGTGGTCGTCCTCAAGCGGCTCGACGAGGCCCTGGCTGACGGGGACACCGTCTACGCCCTGATCAAGGGCTCAGCGGTGAACAATGACGGCTCGGGCAAGATCGGCTATACGGCGCCCAGTATCACCGGCCAGTCGGCGGTTGTCGCTGAGGCGCTGGCCGTGGCCGGCGTCGACCCGGAGGCGATCGGTTATGTCGAGGCGCATGGCACCGGTACGAACCTGGGAGACCCGACCGAGATCGCCGCTCTCACCCGGGCCTATCGGTTTGGCACCAGCCAAAAGGGCTTCTGCGCCATCGGCTCGGTCAAGACCAACATCGGCCACTTGGACACTGCCGCCGGGGTCGCCGGACTGATCAAGGCCGTGCTCGTACTGCACCATGGGCAGATCCCTCCCACCCTGCACTTTCGAGAGCCGAATCCCAAGTGCGACTTCCCGAGCAGCCCATTCAAGGTCGCCGACCGGCTCCTGGAGTGGCCGCGCGGTAGCTCGCCGCGCCGTGCCGGCGTGAGCTCTCTGGGAATCGGCGGCACCAATGCACATGTCATCCTGGAGGAGGCCCCGGAAGTTGGGGAGACGGATCCGTCGCGACCGTGGCAACTTCTGGTGCTCTCGGCGCGAACCCCGGCGGCGCTAAAGGCGGTGACCGCACGGTTGCGCGACCACCTGCGGTCCAACCCGAGCCTCGACCTGGGAGACGTGGCGTTCACCTGCCAAGTGGGGCGTAAAGCCTTCGAGCACAGGCGCACCGTCGTCTGCCGTGATCTCAAGGACGCCGTTCGCGCCTTGGAGCGCGGGAAGGGAGGGCGGCCCGAGGACGTTCAGGAGACCCGCAATCGACCGGTCATCTTCCTATTCCCCGGCCAGGGAATGCAGCGTCCCGACACGGGCGCAGAGCTCTACCGCGCCGAGCCGACGTTTCGTGAGACCGTGGACCGCTGCTGCGAGAGGCTTTGCTCTTACCTCGGGTTCGATCTGCGGCGGGTGTTGCTGGCGGAAGGTGAGGCGGTGGAGGAGGAAGGCCGGCGGCTCGCTGAGGCCGCGGTGGCGCAGCCCGCGCTGTTCGTCCTCGAGTACGCCTTAGCACAGCTCTGGGTGAGTTGGGAGATCCGTCCCCAGGCGATGATCGGGCACAGCCTCGGGGAGTATGCCGCCGCAGCAGTGGCGGGCGTGTTCTCGCTCGACGACGCCCTGGAGCTGATCGTCGAGAGGGGACGGTTGGTGCAGGATCTCCTACCGGGCGCGATGCTCGCCGTGTCGTTGGCGGAGCGGGAGCTGCTGCCGCTTCTCGGGGCGGACCTCTCTTTGGCCGCCGCCAATGCGCCGGCCCGTTCGGTCGTCTCGGGATCCGAGCTGGCGATCGCCGCGCTGGAGGCACGATTGGATGAGCTGCAGGTGACGCATCGCCGCCTCGCCACGCGGCATGCCTTCCATTCCGCGATGATGGAGCCCGCGCTCAAGGCTTTCTCCCGAGCTATCCGCAAGGTGAAGTTACATCCTCCCTCCATACCCTTTCTGTCCAGCTTGACCGGGACCTTCATCAGCAATGCCGAGGCCACCGATCCGGACTATTGGGTGCGGCAGATGCGCGCGCCGGTACGCTTCGACGCCGGCGTATCCGAGCTACTGAAGGATCGAGAGCGGGTCTGGCTCGAGGTCGGCCCCGGCCGGACGCTCTGCTCGCTCGTCCGCCAGCAGCCGGACGCTGCCGGGAGGGTCGTCGTAGCTTCGCTCGGGGACGGCCGCGAGCCGGCGGCGGCGGCGGTGCTGGGCGCTCTCGGCCGTCTCTGGCTCTCGGGGCTCGCGGTCGACTGGGCCGCCTTTCACGCGGGAGAGCACCGCCGCCGCCTGCCGCTGCCGGCGTATCCCTTCGAGCGCCAGCGCTACTGGATCGATCCGCCGACGGCGGCGCGCTCCGCGCCGGTAGTCGCGGCGGCGCCACAACCCGCGGCGGAGGCGTTCCTCGAAATGGCAGGGCCCGAGCCTCCGGCACGGCGCCTACGGATACTGAACTGCCTCCTGGAGATCGTCTGCGGGCTGATGGGACTCCAGGCGCAGGAGATCGACCCGCGCGCCTCCTTCCTCGACATGGGGATCGACTCGCTCCTCCTCATCCAGTTCAGCCAGGCCGTCGAACGACGGCTGGGAGCGCGGCTCTCGCTCGGCCGGCTGCTCGAAGAGGCGGTCAGCCTGGAGGCCGTCTCTGAAGTCCTCGATCGCGAGCTGGCTCCCGAGGTTCTGGCCATCGAGCCAGCCCGGTCCGGGTCTCCCTCAGTGGCTCCGGCCACGCTTGCGCCCCCTCTCACGGTGGGTGCGCCGGGAGCGGATCTCGCGGCTGCGGGATCCGCAGACTTCGTACCCATGAGCCCCGCCCAACAACAGTTGTGGCTGGTGATGCAGTTGGGAGAGGAAGCCTCACGAGCATACAATGAATCGCTCACCCTGCAGCTGACCGGCGAGCTGCGTCGCGAGGCGCTGCGCCGCGCCCTGCAGGATGCGGTCGACCGGCACGATGCGCTCCGCCTGACCTTCCCGGAGGGAGAGGGGGTGCGGCTCGCACCCCGGTGGTCCCTGGAGCTGCCCGAGGTCGACCTCTCCGGGTTGGCGGAGGCGACACGCGGCGCTCGGCTCCGCGAATGGCAGGCGCTTGAAGCAGGGCGGATCTTCGATCTCGAGCGCGGGCCGCTCCTCCGGGTGTGCCTGCTGCGGCTCGGGCGGCGACGCTATGCCCTGATCCTTTCATACGCACACATCCTGCTCGACGGACGCTCGCTGGGGTTGCTCCTCGCAGAGCTCGGACGGCTCTACCAGGCTGCTTCCGAGAGCATGACGACGCGGCTGGCCGAGCCGGAGCGGCGGAGCGACCGCCGAGTGCCTACGCTCGAAGCCCGGGAGAGCGGCGCCATCGAGGAGGCCCTCGCCTGGTGGCGCCGGCGGCTCACTCCGCCGCTTCCTGTTCTCGAGTTGCCGACCGACCGGACCCGTCCGGCGCTGTTCAGCTACCGGGGAGGCCTGGAGAGCCTGGCCTTCGAGACTCGACTCTGTGGAGAGCTCCGGAGCCTCGGCCTCCGTTGCAGGGCAACTCCTTTCCTCACCTTCTTCGCCGGCTTTGCGGTGCTCATGCATCGCCTTTCCGGGCAGGAGGACCTGGTGCTGGGAATCCCTTCGATCGACGCCTCGGAGGATCACCAGACCCTTACAGGTTATGACGTCAACCTGCTCCCCATTCGCAGCCGGATTCACGCCGGCACGACTTTCTCGACCCTGCTGACCGACCTCAGGCGGGAAGTGGCTGCGGCGTACGAACACCGGCGAGCGCCCTTCAATGCGGTGGTGCGGCAGCTTGGACTCGAGCCCGACTTCAGCCGGCCGCCGCTCGCGGCAGTCCTCTTCAACCTGGGCCGGGTGGAGGCCGCACTGCTTTTCGGCGACCTCGAGGTCGAGATCCAGGTCAACTCGACCGGCGGAGCCAAGTTTGATCTCTCCTTGAATGTCCTCGATCAAGGGGGACGGGTAAGGCTCGACTGCGAGTACTACGGAGCTCTTTTCGACGCTGCGACCGTCCGCCGGTGGCTGCGGCACCTGGCCACCCTGCTCGCCGCGACGGCGGGAGACCCGGGGCGCCCGGTCGCAGAGCTGCCTCTGCTCGGCGACGGCGAACAGCATCAGCTCCTCTACGAATGGAACGACACCGGGCGGGCGGTGCCGCGCGACATCTGCCTCAGTCGGCTCTTCGAAGCGCAGGTCGCGCGCTCGCCCGATCGCGGTGCCCTCTCCGCCGAGGGCGACCGTTTGACCTATAGGGAACTCAACGCCCGCGCCAACCGGCTCGCGCGCTTCCTCGTGCGGCGCGGCGTCAAGGCGGAGACGCCTGTCGGGGTCTGCCTGGAGCGCGCGCTCGATCTGGTAATCGCGCTCCTGGCGATCCTCAAGGCCGGCGGCGCGTACGTCCCGCTCGATCCCACCTACCCTCGTGCTCGCCTGGCATGCATGCTTGAGGACGCGCTCGTGGGCGCCGAGGGATCGGTGCTGCTGACTCAGCGCTCGCTGCTCGACCGGCTGGAGGAAGCTCCGGATCGGATTTTCTGTCTCGAGGATGAGCGGGAGGCGATCGCCTGCGAGGGCGCCGGGGACCTGCCCGGAGCTGCCACGGCACTCAACCTGGCATACGTCCTCTACACTTCGGGCTCGACCGGACGGCCCAAGGGAGTGCAGATCACGCACCGGTCGCTGGTCAACTTTATGCTCTCGATGCGGGAGCGGCCGGGCTTCGAGCCGGGCGAGCGCCTGCTGGCTTTAACCTCGGTATCCTTTGACATCGCGGGGCTCGAGATCTATCTTCCCCTGCTTGCCGGCGGCGAGATCCTGCTGCTCGGCCGCGGGCAGGCAGCCGATGGCGAGCTCCTCCGCGGGGCGCTGTCGGCAGGCGAGATCGACGTTCTCCAGGCGACACCGTCGACCTGGCAGCTCCTCACGGAGGCGGGGTGGCGGGAGACCCCTGGCCTCTGTGCGTTGTCGGGAGGTGAGGCGTTGGGCCGCGCGCTGGCGGACCGCCTGATCGACGGCTCGGCCGCGGCTTGGAATATGTATGGTCCCACCGAAACCACGATCTGGTCCGCGGTCTCCAGGCTGGGACGTGCGGGGTCGGGCTGGGCTTCCCTCGGCCGGCCGATCGCCAACACCGGGATCGTCCTCCTCGGTCCCGACCTCCGGCCGGTACCGATCGGGATGCCCGGCGAGCTGTGCATCGGCGGCGCCGGCCTGGCCCGAGGGTACCGCGGTGGGGCTGATTTGACCGCCGAACGGTTCCTGCCTCATGCCTGGAGCACAGAGCCGGGTGAGCGCCTCTATCGGACCGGTGATCTGGCGCGCTGCCGCCCGGATGGCGAGATCGAGTTCGTCGGTCGCCTCGATCAGCAGGTCAAGGTCCGTGGTTTCCGGGTCGAGCTAGGGGAGGTCGAGAGCGCCCTCGCGGAACACCCTGCGGTCCAGGAAGGGGTCGTGGTGGCGCGCCAGAGCGCCGGTGAGGCGCGGCTTGTGGCCTATGTCGTGCCACGCGGTGCCGCCCCGCCGGTGGACGAGCTGCGCTCCCATCTGGCCGAGCGCCTGCCCCCCTATATGGTCCCGGCGACATTCACAATGCTTGAGTCGCTGCCGCTGACGCCCAATGGCAAGGTGGATCGCAAGGCGCTGCCGGCTCCGGCCAGCTTCCGGCCGGAGCTCGCCAAGGCCTTCGTGGCGCCGGTGAGCGAGCTCGAGCACACTCTCGTCGAGATCTGGAAATCGGTGCTCGGGGTCCACCAGGTGGGGATCGAAGACAGCTTTTTCGTGTTGGGCGGGGATTCCATCCTTGTCATGCAGGCCGTCTCGATCGCCCAGCGTGCGGGGATTCGACTTACCCCGCGGCAGTTCTTCAAGCACCCGACGATCGCCGAGCTGGCGGCGATCGCCAGCCGGGAAACCCGGATCGCGGAGACGGCGTCGATCTCCGGTCCACTGCAGTTCACTCCAGCCCCCACGTCGTCGAACGTACCAGACGAGGTGGTGAGCGAGATGGAGATGGCGAAGATCTTCAGGCAGATCGAGGAAGTCCAGTCGTCGCAGAGAGAAAAATTAGGATGATCCAGGAAAACGTCGAGGCGATCTACTCGCTCTCCCCCCTGCAACAGGGGATCCTTTTTCATACGCTCTACGCCCCCGATTCGGGGGAGTATTTCGAGCAGTTCAGCTGTTCGCTCCGCGGCCAGCTGGAAGCGGACGGCATGGAGCGCGCCTGGCAGCGTGTGCTGGACCGCCATCCCATCCTGCGCACGGCCTTCTTCTGGGAGGGCCTGGACAAGCCGCGACAGGTCGTACACAAGCGTCTGTCGCTTCCCTTCGAGCGCCTCGACTGGCAGGGACTGCCGGAGGAGGAACAGCGCGCACGCCTCCAGTCGCTCCTCGCAGCGGACCGTAGGGAGGGCTTCCTCCTCAGCCGGGCGCCTCTCATGCGCCTCAAGCTGATCTGCCTCGAAGAAGAGCTCCATCAGCTCGTCTGGAGCCATCACCACGTGCTGCTCGACGGCTGGTCGGTCAGCCTCGTCATGGGCGAGGTCTTCGCGTTCTACGAAGCCTTTTCCCGCAATTGCGATCTCGACCGGCCGACAGGCAGGCCTTTCCGCGACTATATCGCCTGGATACAGCGCCGCGACCGGGCTGCCGCCCAATTCTTCTGGCGCTCGACGCTCTCCGGCTTCATGACGCCCACACCGCTGCCGGAGGACCGTGAAGCCGCCCCTCTCTCCGTGGCCGGCGACGACTACGGCAGCCGCGAGCTGCGCCTGCCGCCGGCCTTGGCGGACCGGTTGCGCGAGCAGGCGAGGCGGCACGGCCTCACCCTCAATACCCTTCTCCAGGGTGGGTGGGCCCTCCTCCTGTCGCGTTACAGCGGCGAGCCGGAGGTGGTCTTCGGCGTCACTTCGGGAGGACGGCCTCCGGAGCTCGAGGGGGCCGAGTCCATGGTCGGGCTGTTCGTCAACACGCTGCCGCTACGGGTAGCGATCGTGCCGGGCGAGCAGCTCTCGACGTGGCTCCGCCGCCTTCAGGACAGCAACGCGGAACTGCGCCAGTACGAACACACCTCGCTCGCCGACGTCCAGGAATGGAGCGAAGTACCGCGCGGCCTGCCGCTGTTCGAGACCATCCTCGCCTTCGAGAACTATCCCGTGGACCGTTCGCTCCGCGCTGCCGGCACAGGGCTGAGCATTCCAGAGGTGACCTTCGTATGGGAGCGGACGAATTACGCCCTCACCGTGCAGATCATGCCGGCGGTGGATATCGTTATCCGCATCCTCTTCGACCGCCGCCGTTTCTCTTCCACCACAGTGATGCGGATGCTCGAGCACTGCGGCCGAGCGCTCGCGACCATGAGCGAGGACGTCGACCGCCCGCTGCGCGGCGTAGGGCTCCTCGGAGAGGCGGAGCTCCACCAGGTGCTCTCCGAGTGGAACGGAGTGGCGGATCCGGTTTTTCCCGCCCACTGTCTCGACGAGCTGTTTGAGCGACAGGCAGAGCGGGTGCCCGAAGCGGAGGCGGTCACCTGCGCAGAGGTACGGATCACCTACCGTGAGCTCAACCAGCGGGCCAACCGACTCGCCCATCATCTGCGGCGCCGTGGTGTCGGGCCGGAAGTGCTGGTGGCGGTCTGTCTCGACCGCTCAATCGAGATGGTGGTCGCGATCCTCGGCGTGCAGAAGGCCGGGGGCGCCTACCTTCCGCTCGATCCCGCCAATCCGCAAGAGCGGTTGGCCCTGATGCTCGAAGACAGCCATGCGTCCGTGGCGGTGACCGCGGGCGGCAGACTGGCCGAGGGGCTCACCGGGGAGCCGCTTTCAGTGGTGCGCCTGGACGAGCACGCGGCGGATCTCGCAGCCGAGAGCCCGGAGAATCCGGCGAGGGGTACCGGACCCGGGAACCTCGCCTATGTCATCTACACCTCGGGATCGACGGGCCGGCCGAAGGGGGTCCTGGTCCGGCACGGCCAAGCTGTCCGTCTCTTCGCAAGCACAGCGGGATGGTTCGGGTTCGGCGTCGAGGAGGTCTGGACGCTCTTCCACTCCTATGCCTTCGATTTCTCGGTTTGGGAGATCTGGGGAGCGCTCCTCCATGGCGGCCGACTGGTGGTGGTCCCCTACCGGATCAGCCGTTCGCCGGAGGCGTTCCTGGACCTTCTGCGGCGCGAGAAGGTGACAGTCTTGAGCCAAACTCCCTCCGCTTTCCGGCAGCTCCTGCCGGTGGCAGGAGCGCAGGCAGCCGGAGACCTGGCGTTGCGGTGGGTCGTCTTCGGTGGCGAGGCGCTGGAGCTCGCGAGCCTCCGCCCCTGGTTCGAGCGGCACGGCGACCGGCGGCCCCGGCTGGTCAACATGTACGGCATCACCGAGACCACGGTGCATGTGACCTGGCAGCCCCTCGAGCAGGCGGATCTCGAGCGGAAGCGAGGCAGCATCATCGGCGTGCCCATTCCCGATCTGCGGACCTACCTGCTCGATGACGACTTCACGCCGGTCCCTACCGGCGTGGCCGCGGAGCTCTACGTCGGGGGCGCCGGAGTGGCGGGCGGTTATCTCGGCCGGCCCGAGCTGACCGCCGAGCGCTTCCTGCCTGATCCGTGGAGCGGCGCGCCGGGCAGCCGGCTCTACCGCACTGGCGATCGGGCTCGGCATCTCGCCGACGGCACGCTGGAATACCTGGGGCGCATCGACCACCAGCTCAAGGTGCGCGGCTTCCGCATCGAGCCGGGGGAGATCCAAGCGATGCTTGCCACCCATCCGGGAGTACGGGAAAGCGTGGTCGTGGCGCGGGAGGACACTGGCGGCGACCGGAGCCTGGTGGCTTACGTCGTCGCCGACCGTCACGCCGAAGTGGTCGAGGAGAGGCAAGACGCCGACGAGCAGGTCGACCGCTGGCAGGAAGTCTTCGAAGGGACCTACGGCAAGAGGGCCGCGGGGGAGGATCCGGCGTTCAACGTCAACGGCTGGAACAGCAGCTACACGGGAGCGCCCATCCCCGCTGGGGAGATGAGCGAATGGGTGAAGGCAACCGTGGAGCGCATCCTCGATCTGAACCCCCGCCGAGTCCTGGAGATCGGTTGCGGCACCGGTATGCTGCTTTTCCGCATCGCCCCCCGTTGCGAGGAGTACTTGGCCACCGATTTTTCATCCCGGGCGCTCGATGGGGTGGGCAGGCATCTGACGGGATGCGACCTCTCGCACGTCCGTTTAGAAAGGCGGACCGCCGAGGACTTCACGGGACTGCCGGAAGGGGTCTTCGATACGGTCATCCTCAACTCGGTCGTCCAGTACTTTCCGAGTCTCGACTACCTGCGGCGGGTGCTTGCCGGGGCGGTGCGTGCCGTAGCGCCGGGTGGCTCCGTATTCGTGGGCGACGTCCGTAGCCTGCCGCTCCTCGCGGCTTTTCACGCCGGGACGCAGCTCGCGAAGGCTCCGATGTCGCTCCCGCTCCGGCAGTTCCGGCAGCGTGTCAAGGCGCAGGTGGCACAGGAGGAGGAGTTGGTCGTCCATCCCGCCTTCTTCACGGCTCTGGCCCATCGCCTGGAGGGAGTAAGCGGGGGCGAGGTCCAACTGCGGCGCGGGTGCCATCACAACGAGATGACCCGTTTTCGGTACGATGCCGTGCTGCGGGTGGGACCGGGAGGCCCCGCGAGCCCACCGCCGCATGGGTTCGACTGGCGAGAAGGCGGCTGGAGCGTCGATGCCGTAAAGCGTCTGCTGGTCGAGGAAGCGCCGGAAGTGCTGGCGTTTCGGGGCGTGCCCAACCACCGGCTCTGGGCCGAGATCCAAGTCGCGCGGTTGCTGGCCGAAAGCGATGGCCTCGGTACCGTACGCGATCTCCAGGCCATCCTGGTCGACCCGGACGGGCAGGCGGTCGACCCCGAAGACCTGTGGGCCATGGAGCGCGAGCTGCCGTACTCCGTGCGCCTCGGCTGGCCCGGCTCGGGGGAGAATGGGAGCTTCGACGCGCTCTTCGTCCGCTCCGGCGCCACGGCCCTCTTTGCGCCGCTTCCGGGCGGGGTGAGGATCGACGAGGACCGGTACGCCAATCGGCCGCTCGAAGGGATGTCCATGCGCCGGCTGGCGCCGCGTCTTTCGAGCCATCTCGCCTCGCGGCTGCCGGACCATATGCTGCCGAATGCCTACGTCGTTCTGTGTGATCTGCCCTTGACCGCCAACGGCAAGTTGGACCTCGGAGCCCTGCCGCCGCCCGATGGTTCGCGTCCGGAGCTGGAGAATGCCTTCGAGGCGCCCCGTACCCCCACCGAGGAAAGCCTCGTCCGCATCTGGCAGGAGGTGTTGGCGGTCGGTCGAGTTGGCATCCACGACAACTTCTTCTCCTTAGGCGGCCATTCGCTTCTCGCGACACAGCTCATCTCCCGGGTGCGTGAAGCCCTCGCCGTGGATGTCGGCCTACCGGCTCTATTCGAGCAGCCGACCGTGGCCGGCTTCGCCGCCGCCCTGGCCCTCGAGAAGGCGCGCCAGGCCGAATCCGGGAGCGTCTCCCGGGGGCTCCCGACCCTGTTGCCCGACCGGGCGGGCCGGTACGATCCCTTTCCGCTTACGGACATCCAGCAGGCCTACTGGATCGGACGCCGGCCCGACATGGAGCTCGGCAATGTGGCAGCCCACATCTACATGGAGCTCGAGAGCACCGAGCTGGATCTCGAGCGGCTGACCGAGGCTTGCCGTCGCCTCATTGAACGCCACGACATGCTGCGGGCGGTGGTCCTGCCCGAGGGCCGGCAGCGGGTGCTCGAGACCGTTCCTCCGTACACGATCGTCCCGCTCGACCTGCGGGGTGAGCCCAGTGAGGTCGCCGCGGTACTCCTGGGCGAGACCCGGGAGCAGATGGCCCACCAGGTGCTGCCGGCCGACCGTTGGCCGCTCTTCGAAGTCCGGGCGTCGCTCCTGGCGCAGGGCCGCGTCCGGCTCCATGTCAGCCTCGACGTCCTGCTCTTCGACGGCTGGAGCTTGGGCCTCTTGGGAGGCGAGCTGGCGCACCTCTATGCCGATCCGGAGGCCGACCTCCCGCCGCTCGAGATCACCTTTCGGGACTACGTGCTCGCCGAGGCCGCGCTCCAGGAGACGGAGTCGTACCGGCGCGCCGTCGAGTACTGGCACGCCCGGCTCGAGAGCTTGCCGCCGGCGCCGGCACTGCCGCTGGCCGTCGACCCCGGGTCTCTCGACCGGCCCCGCTTCGAACGGCGCGAGGCCGCCTTGACCGCTGTCGCCTGGGGTCGTTTGAAGGAGCGGGCCGCCACCGCCGGGCTCACCGGCTCGACGCTCCTCGCCGCCGTTTTCGCCGAGGTCCTCGCGACTTGGAGCAGAAGCCCCCGGTTCACGATCAACTTGACTCTCTTCCACCGGATCCCGTTCCATCCCCAGGTGAACCGCATCCTGGGTGATTTCACCTCGCTGACCCTCCTCGAAGTGGACGCTCTTTCAGGGAGTACCTTTGAGCTTCGGGCGCGGAGAATCCAGGAACGGCTGTGGACCGACCTCGACCACCGCTACGTCAGTGGAGTGCGGGTGATGCGCGAGTTGGCCCGCAGCCATGGAGGCCGGACCGGGGCGTCGATGCCGGTCGTCTTCACCAGCACACTCAACCTCGACCCGGACCGCGGAGGGCCCGCCGTGGCGCCCCTCCCTCTGCGTTCGGTCTATGGCATCGGCCAGACGCCGCAGGTCTGGCTCGATCACCAGGCCATGGAGCGCGACGGCGAGCTGCGCGTGCAATGGGACACGGTATCCGGACTGTTCCCAGAGGGGATGATCGACGCCATGTTCGCGGCCTTCGGCGACCTCCTCCGGCGTCTCGGCGAGGAGGATGCCTGGCACGAGCCGCGGCTGCCGCCCTCGGCCGACCTGGTCGCGCTCATCAGGGCGGCGAATCGCACCGAGGCGCCGCTCGCGCCCCATACGCTCGAGGCTCTCTTCGCCCTCCAGGCGGAGGAGGCCCCTCTCCGGACGGCGGTGATCGCGTCTGGGAGGAGCCTCACCTACGGCGAGCTGGACCGCCGGTCGAATGCCCTGGGCCGAGCCCTGAGGAGCCGCGGCGCGCGGCCCAACACTCTGGTGGCGGTGGTCTTGGAAAAAGGGTGGGAGCAGGTCGTGGCGGTCCTCAGCGTCCTCAAGTCGGGAGCGGCGTATCTGCCGGTCGACCCGGGGCTGCCCGCGGAGCGCTTGAGGCAGCTCCTCGTGCAGGGTGAGGTGACGCTGGCGTTGACGCACAGCCGGCTCCGCAACTCGCTCTCCTGGCCGGTCGGGGTGGAGCCATTCGCGGTGGACGAAGCGGACCCGGAGGACGGCGACGTTCGGCTCGACCCGGCACACGGGCCGGAAGATCTGGCCTATGTGATTTTCACTTCGGGTTCGACCGGCGTACCGAAGGGAGTCATGATCGATCACCGCGGCGCGGTGAACACGGTGGTCGACGTGAACCGGCGCTTCGGCATCGGTTCCGGGGACCGGGTGCTCGCCCTGTCGGCGTTGAGCTTCGACCTCTCGGTCTGGGACCTCTTCGGCGTTCTCGCGGCGGGCGGCACCGTGGTGCTGCCGGAGCCCTGGGCGGCCCGCGATCCGTCGCGCTGGCTGGAGCTCATGCTGCGCGAAGGGGTGACGGTCTGGAACTCGGTCCCGGTGCTCATGGAGATGCTGGTCGAGTACCTCGCCGGCCGGTTCGAGCGCCTGCCAGTGACGCTCCGGCTTGTGCTCCTCTCCGGCGATTGGATCCCCCTGAACTTGCCCGACCGTATCCGCGATCTGGACCCCGGAGTTGCGGTGGTGAGCCTGGGTGGGGCGACCGAGGCCTCCATCTGGTCGATCCTTTACGAGATCGGTGCCGTCGATCCAGCATGGACCAGCATCCCCTATGGGCGGGCGATGGCGAACCAGTCGTTCCATGTCCTCGACGCCGCGCTCGAGTCGCGCCCGGTCTGGGTCCACGGAGACCTGTACATCGGCGGTATCGGGCTCGCCAAGGGCTACTGGCGTGATGCGGAGAAGACGCGCGCCGCTTTCGTCCTCCACCCCGGAAACGGGGAGCGTCTGTACCGAACGGGTGACCTTGGCCGCCGACTTCCGGACGGCACCATCGAGTTCCTCGGTCGCGAGGACATGCAGGTCAAGATCCAGGGCTTCCGCGTCGAGTTGGGGGAGATCGAGGCCGCCCTGGCGGGGCATGCTCGAGTGCGGGCCGCGGTGATGGCGGCGCCGAGCCCGCGCCATGGGGAGCGTCGCCTGGTTGCCTACGTGGTGATGGATCGGGACGAGCGGCCCTCGCCGGAGACGGGCTGGCAGCCGGAGGAGAAGGAAAGCCTCGAGCCGCTCGCCCACCTGGCGCTCCAGCTCACGCAGCCCGGTCTGCGCTGGGAGCCTGAGGGTCCCGCCCTTGAGCTCCGGCCTGTCGACGAGACCACGTTGCCCGATGGAGTGCGCCTCCGCCACAGCCACCGTGAGCTGGGCAGGCAGGTGCTCCCGCTGACCGACCTGGCCGGCTGGCTCGGCGTGCTCGCGCAGGTCCCCTCTGCCGGGCGGGCGGTACCGGGTCGCCGTTATGGTTCGGCGGGGAGCCTCTACCCGGTCCAGGTCTATCTGCACATCAAGCCGGGTCGGGTGGAGGGTGTGGAGGGTGGTACCTATTATTACGATCCGGTGGCGACGCGTCTCGTCGCGCTGGTGCCGCAGGCCGAGATCGACGAGGGCGCCCACGCTCCGCTCAACCGCCCCGTCTTCGCGCGGGCCGCACTCTCCATCTTCCTGGTCGGGAAGATGGAGGCCATCCGACCGCTCTACGGTGAGCGCGCCCTGCGCTACGCCCTGATCGAGGCCGGCCTGATGACTCAGCTCCTCGAGACCAGGGCGCCTTCCTTGGGGATCGGTTCCTGCCAGATCGGCGATCTCGACTTCGCCCGCATTCGCCCGCTCTTGGCCCTCGCTCCCGATCACGAGCTGCTGCATTCGATGGTCGCCGGGCGGATCGCCAGCGGAGAGCAGGGAGCGGTGGAGCAGGACGATCTCGCCGAGCTCCATGCCTTTCTACGCGGCAAGCTGCCGGAGTACATGGTGCCGCAGTCGGTGGTCTTCCTCGCTGAGCTGCCGTTGACCGCCAACGGCAAGGTAGACCGCCGGGCGTTGCCCGCGCCGAGCGAGCCTCGGGCGGAGCGGCGGAGCGGCTACGTTCCGCCCGCTTCCGACCTCGAGCAGCGCGTCGCCGCCATCGTCTGCGAGGTTCTGGGCCGCGAGCAGGTAGGCAGAGACGACAACTTTTTCGAGCTGGGCGGCAACTCGGTGCACCTCGTGCAGGCGCATTCTCGCCTGCGGGAGGAGACGGGCCGGGAGATGCCTCTCGTCGAGATGTTCCGCAATCCCACCGTGCGGGCGCTGGCAAGCTTCCTCGGGCAGGTGAGCGGCGAACGCCAGACCGCCGAGGAAGGCGAGGAGGATGCCGAACGGCTCGCGCAGGGGCGTGAGCGGCGCCGCCAGCGGCTGCAGCAACGACGGCGGGCCGGCGTGGCCGACGGGGAGGACGACCGATGAAGGCGCTCTTAGGTATACTCGACACGACTTTGTTCCAAACCAGCATTCAAGTCTTTGGCGGAGCTACGCCCCTTCAGAAGGGAGTGCGGATGGCCGAAGGTGAGGTGATCTGATGCGCAGCCGTGTTGGGATTGCCGGGATCGCCGGCTGCCTGATCGCTTTCGCGGGCCTCGTCCGCGGCGAGTTGAGCAGTCCGACTCACCGCGACGTCAAGGTCCCGAAGACCTGGGACGAGGAGGCACTGGCCACGCTGGAGGTGCCGCTGGCAAATCCCGCTGCCAGCCCGGTTCACATCTCCGCCGATTATTACTACAAGATCCCGGTGCGGGGGATCTTCAAAAGCTATCCGGTCTATCACCCCGGGCGCGAGCCGGAAGGCTACCTGGAGCGGCTGCGGCAGCTCGATCCGGAGATCGTGTTCGACCCTGCGAAGCTCGCCAATGAGGGGGACTGGACGGCTGCGGGCGAGCTCGTCTTCGACGCGCCGCTCGTCTATGACGCGCTAGTTAAAGTGGCGGAGGTCCGCGACCCCGCCTGGTATGAGCGGAGCGGGGTACCGGTCGCCCGGGATGGTACGGTGCCTTTCTTCCGCTACGTGGTCCGCGAGAAGGGCAAGGTCGAGCTGGGGCAGTTCTCTTGCGGCACCTGCCACACCCGAGTGATGCCCGACGGGACGGTGATCAAGGGAGCCCAGGGCAACTTCCCCGTGGACCGGCTGGATGCTCAGGACCGCCGGGCCAGATCGGCTCTGGCGGCAAATGCGGCGGAGTATTTGAAGGGGTTACACGAGCGCGCGGGCGGCCCTTATGGCGCGCCGTGGCTCGGCGATCAGGACCCGCAGAAGCGCGAACAGTCGCTGAGCCTGGAGGAGATCGCCGCGTCCAGTGAGGCGATTCCGCCGGGCGTGCAGGCCCGCTTCGGCTCCAGCCTCTTTTACCCCGTGCAGGTGCCGGACCTGATCGGGGTCAAAGATCGGGCCTACCTGGATCGCACGGGACACGTGAAGCACCGCTCCATCGGCGACCTGATGCGCTATGCGGCGCTCAATCAGGGGATCGCATTCTTTGACAGCTACAGTTCCTTCACACCCAGCAAGTTGCCGCCGGATCCCGGCTTCCTGCGCCGCTACAGCGACGAGATGCTGTACGCATTGGGCCTCTACATCTACGCGCTGCAGCCGCCGCGGAATCCGAACCCGTTGGACGAACTGGCTGCCCGCGGCAAGTCCGTCTTCGGGCGGGAGGGATGCGAGTTCTGCCACAAGGCGCCGCTCTACACCAGCAACAAGCTGCTGCCGGTGGCGCAGTACCGGCCCCCGGCGGGCGCTGTCCATCCGCAGTCGAAGGACATCATTCCGTTCCCCATCGGTACCGATCCGGGACTGACGCTCTATACCCGGCGCGGGACGGGCTTCTACAAGGTTCCGTCCCTCAAGGGCGTTTGGTATCGCGGGCCCTTCGAGCACTCGGGCTCGGTGGCGACCCTGGAGGACTGGTTCGATCCGCGTCGTTTGCGGGACGACTATGTCCCGACAGGCTTCCATGATCGCGGCATGAAAACCCGCGCGGTCAAGGGACATCCTTTCGGGTTGGAGCTTTCCCTGGAGGACCGGAAGGCCCTCATCGCATTCCTGAAAACCTTGTGAGACGCTCATAAAGACCTTTAATCACAGGAGAACCATCGTATGCTCAGGATCAAAGTCATCGGACTGTTCTTCGCCTCCCTGGGTCTCTGCCTCGCAGCCTTCGCCCAGGATGCCAAACCGACCGCAGAAAAGATCTATGTCCTCGACACGAATCACTCCACGATCGGCTTCTCGGTTCCCATCCTGGGGATGAGCGAGGTGACCGGGAAATTCTCGGATTTCACCGGCCGCATCGTCGTCCCGGACGAAAGCGACCTGACCAAGGCTCGGATCGACGTGGTCATCAATACCACCAGCATCGACACCGGTATTGCAGACCGGGACAAGCATCTCCGGACCACCGACTTCTTCGACGTCGCGAGCCACCCCGAGATCACCTTCAAGAGCAAGAAGATTCAGAAGGTAGGGGCCGCCTACGCCGTGGTTGGAGACTTCACCATGCGCGGCGTTACCAAGGAGATCACCATCCCTTTCCAGGTCACAGGCCACGACAAGGTGCTCGGAGCGCGCGCGAGCTTTCCGCTCAACCGGAAGGAATACGGCGTCTCCTGGTCGCGGGTGATGGACGACGGGGCGCAGTTCGTCTCTGACATGGTGACAGTCGAGATCCGGCTGCTGACCCGCACGGGAAAAACCGCTGAGGAGCTGGCCAAAGCCGAGGCCGCCAAGAAGGCCGGGAGCAAGGACTGACCTGCCGCCGGCCGGCCGGCGACAAGGTGGACGCTGGGAGCGTTTAGGATGAGTCGTGAGCAGGATCGTACCGGGCTGGAGGTGGCCATCATCGGGATGGCCGGCCGCTTCCCCGGCGCCCGTGACATCGAGGCTTTTTGGTGCAATTTGCGGGCCGGGGTGGAGTCGATCACCCATTTTTCGGACGCCGAGCTGATCTCCTCAGGGTTCGCCCCGGAGCTGCTCGCCAACCCCAACTTCGTCAAGGCGAAGCCGATGCTGGACGGCGTCGATCGCTTCGACGCCGCCTTCTTCCACTACGCCCCGCGCGAGGCCGAAATCATGGACCCGCAGCACCGGCTCTTCCTGGAGTGCTGCTGGGCAGCCATGGAGGACGCAGGACATACGCCGGGCGCAGAGGCCTTGGTGGGGGTCTATGCCGGCACCGGTATGAACGGGTACCTGCTGCAGAACCTGGTTACCAATCTTCCCTTGCTCCAGTCGTTGGGCAATCTGCAGGCGGTGGTGGGGAACGACAAGGACTACCTCGCCACCCGCGTTTCCTACAAGCTCGATCTGCAGGGCCCCAGTATCAGCGTGCAGACCGCCTGTTCGACCTCGTTGGTCGCGCTCCACCTGGCCTGCCAGGGGCTGCTGAACGGTGAGTGTGACCTGGCGTTGGCTGGTGGCGTATCGATCAACCTGCCAGAACGCGCGGGCTACCTTTATGAAAAGGAGGGGATACTGTCTCCGGACGGTCACTGCCGGACCTTCGACGCCCGCGGTCAAGGGACGATCTTCGGCAGCGGTTTGGGGGTGGTGGTGTTGCGTCGCCTGGAGGAGGCCCTGGCGGCCGGTGACCGCATCCGGGCAGTGATCAAGGGCTCGGCCGTGAACAACGACGGCGCTGCCAAGGTCGGCTTTACCGCACCGCGGGTGGAGGGACAGGCCAAGGTGATCCGCACCGCTCTCCGTGCGGCCGAGGTCGATCCTGGGACCGTCACCTACATCGAGGCTCACGGTACGGCCACGCCGCTCGGGGACCCGATCGAGCTCCAGGCGCTCACCGAGGTTTTCGCCTCGCGGACGCGAAAGAAGAGATTCTGCGCTCTCGGCTCCGTCAAGACCAATATCGGACACTTGGATACCGCGGCCGGTATCGCCGGGTTGATCAAGACCGTCCTGGCGCTGGAGCACCGAGAGATCCCGCCGAGCCTCCATTTCGAACGGCCCAACCCTGGGATCGACCTTGCCGACGGCCCGTTCTACGTCAACGCTCGCCTGGCGGAGTGGCGGCAGGAAGACGGCGTGCCCCGGCGTGCCGGGGTCAGCTCATTTGGCATCGGCGGCACGAACGCCCATGTGGTGCTGGAGGAGGGCCGACCCCGAGAGCCGGGCTCCCCTTCACGACCGTGGCAGCTCCTGGTGCTCTCGGCCCGTAGCGTGACCGCCCTGGAGCGGTCCACCCAGCAGCTGGCCGACCATTTGCGGTGGAGCTCTGATGACCTCGCGGACATCGCTTTCACGCTGCAGAACGGGCGCCGGGCCTTCGGGCAGCGTCGGGTCCTGGTCTGCCGTGATCGGGATGACGCGGCGCGTGCCCTGGACGGCGATCCCGAACGGCTGCTGACGCGCCTCGCCGAGCGCGACCTCACCACCGCCTGGCTCTTCCCGGGCCAGGGGGCCCAGCACCCCGGGATGGCCGCCGACCTCTATGAGACCGAGCCCACCTTCCGCGCGCGTATCGACGCCTGTTCGGAGCGGCTTCGTCCCCGGCTGGATCTGGACCTGCGCTCGGTCCTCTACCCCTCGCCGGAACGGGCCGGAGAGGCGGTCAGGTTGCTCCAGCAGACCGCCGTCGCACAGCCGGCGCTGTTCGCGGTGTCAGTGGCCCTGGCGGAGCTGTGGCAGGAGTGGGGAATCCGGCCTGCGGCCCTCCTCGGCCACAGCGTCGGCGAGTACGCCGCCGCCGCCGTGGCCGGTGTCTTTAGCCTCGAGGAGGGGCTCGATCTGGTCGCGGAACGGGGCCGGCTCATGCAGGAGATGCCGGTGGGCGCGGTGCTCTCGGTTCCTCTCTCCGCCGCGGAGCTGCTCTCCGAGCTGCCGCGGGAGCTGGCGGTGGCGGCGATCAACGCCCCCGGTCTGTGCGTGGTTTCAGGAGCGCTAGAGCCGGTCGAAGCGTTCGCGGAACGGATGGCCGCGCGCGGGGTGGAAACCGTTCGCCTCCATACCTCTCATGCCTTTCACTCCGCGATGATGGAACCGGTCATGGACCGCTTCATCGAGGCGATCAAGCAGATACGGCTCCAGCCGCCGCGCATCCCCTTGCTGTCCAATCTCACCGGGACCTGGATGACCGCCACCGAGGCCACCGACCCCGGGATGTGGGCCCGGCACCTGCGCCAGACCGTCCGTTTCGGCGAGGGCCTGGAGGAGCTGTTTCGCCAGTCCGACCAGGTCCTCCTGGAGGTCGGGCCCGGTCATACCTTGAGCTCGCTGGTGCAACGCCATCCGGGACGGCCACGCGGCCAGGCAGTGCTTTCGTCTCTGCCGCATCCGCAGGACGCCACGCCAGCCGCCGCTTCCCTGCTGACCGCTCTGGGCCGGCTCTGGCTGGCCGGTGTAGCGCCGGACTGGCAGCGCTTCTACCGGGGCGAACGGCGCCTGCGAGTAGGGTTACCCACCTACCCGTTCGAGGGCCAGCGCTACTGGATCGAGCCAGGGCGCTGGCCGGGCGCCGAGCCAGGTGCGCTCCGTCCGGCGTCGGCCGTGGCGGAGGCGGTGGCGGTGGCGCTCGATCCTGCCACTGAGCCTGCTCCCGGGGACCACCCGCGACCGGAGCTGGATACTCCCTATGTGGCTCCGCGCACTGCTACCGAGCGCCGGATCGCCACCGTCTGGCAGGCCCTGCTGGGGCTCGACCGCGTCGGTGTCCACGACGTTTTTCTGGAACTGGGCGGACACTCGCTGCTCGCCACCCGGATCGTCGCCGAGTTGGGCCGGGTCCTCCATCTCGAGCTGCCGATACGGAGCCTGTTCGAGACCCCCACGGTCGCGCGCCTTGCCCAGGTGGTGGAACGGCGCCTGGCCGAGCGCGGCGAAGGTTCGCCAGACGCGCCGGAGCTGCCTGTCATCGTCCCCGATCCGGCCCGGCGAAGCGAGCCGTTTCCCTTGACCGATGTCCAGGAGGCCTACTGGATCGGCCGCGGCGGCTCCTTCGAGCTCGGCAACGTCGCCACCCACTTCTACGTCGAGATGGAGGGGGAAGGAATCGACCTGGAGCGGCTCGGTCATGCCCTCCGGCGCCTCATCGAGCGGCACGACATGCTGCGCGCCGTCGTGCTGGCCGACGGCCGCCAGCAGATCCTGGCCGAGGTGCCGTCTTATCGCATCCGGGTTCTGGACGTCGCCGGCCTCCGGCCCGAGGAGCAGGTGGCCGGGCTGGAGCGGGTGCGGCGCGAGATGTCCCACCAGGTCCTGCCCAGCGATCGCTGGCCGCTGTTCGAAGTGCGGGCCTCGCTCCTGGCCGGCGGCGGGGTTCGCCTCCACGTCAGCTTCGACTTCCTGATCGGCGACGCCTGGAGCATCCATCTGCTGACCCGGGACTGGGGTCGGCTGTACGCCGACCCTCTGGTGGAGTTGCCCCTGCTGGAGCTGTCCTTCCGCGATTACATCCTGGCCGAGGAGACTCTGCACGACTCGCCGCTCTACCGGCGCGCCCTGGAGTACTGGCGCCGCCGCCTGCCTGCACTACCGGCAGGCCCCGACCTGCCTCTGGCCAAGTCCCCCTCCGCGGTGACACAGCCGCGGTTCGTGCGCCGCGCCGCCCGCTTGGACGAGGAGGCGTGGCGGCGGCTCAAGGAGCGCGCCGCGCATGAGGGAATCACCCCGTCCGTGCTGCTCCTCGGCGCCTTCTCCGAGGTACTGGCCGCCTGGAGCAGGGTGCCGCGGTTCCTGCTGAACCTCACCCTGTTCCAGCGTCTGCCGCTCCACCCAGAGGTGGAAGAGGTGGTGGGCGACTTCACCTCGCTGACCCTGGTCGAGGTGGACGCCTCCCGGCCCGAGCCGTTCCTCGCCCGTGCGCGCCGGGTACAGGACCGGCTTCTGGAGGACCTGGAGCACTGCTACGTCAGCGGTGTGCGCGTGCTACGCGAGCTGGCCCAGGGGAGCGGTGCACGGCGGGGTCCGGTCGTGCCGGTGGTCTTCACCAGCACTCTCGGTCTGCCGGATCTCGGTTCCTCCGCCAGCGGCTTGGGATCATCCGCTCTGCGGCAGGTCTACGGCATCAGCCAGACTCCCCAAGTCTGGCTCGACCACCAGGTCTCCGAGGCCCGCGGCGCCCTCGGCTTCACCTGGGACACCGTCGACGAGCTGTTTCCGCCGGGGCTGCTGGACGATATGTTCGCGGCCTATCGCGGGCTGCTCGACCGGCTGGCCCGGGACCCGGCGGCATGGGAGGAGCGCCCCGGTCTCGTGCCGGAGGCGCACCTCCTGGCCTGCCGGCCGGAAGGTCCGGCCGCGCCCGTCCGCCAGGCGCTGCTGCACCAGCTCTTCCTCGACCAGGCGGAGGCGCAGCCGGAGCAGACGGCCGTGGTTGCACCGTACCGTTCCCTCACGTATCGCGACCTGCGTTGCCGCGCCACACGGCTGGCCGCCCGCCTGCGCTCGCGCGGCGCGCGGCCCGGCGCCCTGGTGGCGGTGGCAATGGAGAAGGGATGGGAGCAGGTGGTGGCGGTCCTCGCGGTGCTGGAAGCCGGGGGAGCCTACCTGCCGGTCGACCCCGCGCTGCCGAAGGAACGTTTCCACTACCTGCTGGCGTACGGGGAGGCCACCCTGGCGATCACGCAGCCGTGGCTGGAGGCGAAGCTCGACTGGCCCGAGGGGGTGATCCGGCTGACCGTGGAGGAGGAGCCCGGCCCCGACCGCTCGCCACTGCCGCCCGCCCAGGAGCCGGGTGACCTTGCCTATGTCATCTTCACCTCGGGCTCCACCGGCCTGCCCAAGGGCGTAATGATCGACCATCGCGGTGCGGTCAATACCGTCGTGGATATCAACCGTCGCTTTGGCATCGGGCCCTCCGACCGTATCCTCGCCCTCTCCTCGCTCAGCTTCGATCTGTCGGTCTATGACCTGTTCGGCGTGCTGGCTGCTGGCGGCACCATAGTGATCCCTGCGGCGGGGACCAGCCGCGACCCCCTGCACTGGGAGGAGCTGATGCGGCGGGAGGGGGTCACTCTCTGGAACTCGGTACCAGCGCTCATGGAGATGCTGGTCGAGCACCTGTCCGGCGCCGGCCGGAGCCTGCCCTCCGGCCTGCGCCTGGTGATGATGAGCGGCGACTGGCTCCCCCTCACCCTGCCGCATCGCATCCGGGCGCTGTCCGCGCAGGCCGCTCCCGTCGAGGTCATCAGCCTGGGGGGAGCTACCGAGGCCTCCATCTGGTCGATCCTCCATCCGATCGGCGAGGTCGATCCCGCCTGGGCCTCGATCCCCTATGGCAGGGCCATGGACAACCAGGCCGTCCACGTACTGGACGAGGATTTGGCGGCACGGCCGATCTGGGTACCCGGTCAGCTCTACATCGGCGGCGTCGGCTTGGCGCAGGGATACTGGCGCGACCCCCAGAAGACCGCGGCGAGCTTCATCGTTCACCCACAAACGGGCGAGCGCCTGTACCGCACCGGCGACCTCGGCCGCTGGCTGCCGGACGGCAACATCGAGCTCTTCGGGCGGGAGGATCTCCAGGTCAAGGTGCAGGGGCACCGCATCGAGCTGGGGGAAATCGAAGCGGTGCTGCTGGACCACCCGGCCGTGCGGGCCTGCGCCGTGGCGGCCCTCGGCGAGCGGCACCAGAAGCGACTGGTGGGATACGTGGTCTTCAAGGCGAGGCAGAGCGCCACCGAAGAGGAAATACGGCGGTTTCTGGAGGGCAGGTTGCCACGCTATATGGTCCCGCCCGGCCTGGTCGTGCTGCCGGAGTTGCCCCTGTCCGCGAACGGCAAGGTGGACCGCGGCGCCCTGCCTTCCCCCGAGAAAGGGCCGCGGAGCGCCGCCGCCATCCCGGCGCCACCCGTTGACGAGAGGCAGCGCAGGATGGCGGAGATCTGGGCCGAGGTGCTGGGAGTCGACCAGGTCGGCATGGACGACAACTTCTTCACCTTGGGCGGCGACTCCATCCTCGGTATCCAGATCGTCTCGCGGGCGAATCGCGCCGGTATCTCCATCACGCCCGACCAGATCTTCACCCACCCGACGATCGCCGAGTTGGTCCGCCTCGTCCCCGGCGCGGAGCGGCCACGGCGGTCGGCCGCCGTTGGCGAGCCGGTCGTGGGGCCGGTGCCGCTGACGCCGATCCAACACTGGATGTTCGAGCAGGAGCTCCTCGACCCGCACCACTGGAACCAGGCCGTGCTCCTGGAGCCGCGGGAGGCGCTGGACGGGACGGCCCTGCGGCGGGCCGTGGAGGCTCTGGTCGTCCACCACGACGCCCTCAGGCTGCGTTTCGCCGCCGGCCCGATCGGGTGGCGACAGTTCAACGCGCCCCCGGACGACCGCGTCCCGTTGGCTGCCCTTGACCTCTCCAGCCTGCCCGTGGACCGGCGCCTGGCCGCGCTGGAAGGAGCGGCGGCAGCCCTTGAGGCCAGCCTCGACCTGGCTCAGGGGCCGCTGCTCCGAATCGCTCACTTCGAGCTCGGGGGCGAAGTCGGGAGCCGGCTCCTGGTGATCCTGCATCACCTGGTTGTAGACGGGCTGTCATGGCGTATCCTCCTCGAGGACCTCGAGTCCGGCTACCGCCAGGCCGCCCTTGGCGACGAGGTCGCGTTGCCGCCGAAGACGACCTCCTTCCGCGCCTGGGCCGAGCGCCTGAACGAACACGCCTGGGCGGGGGGGGGCGAGGAGGAGCTGGAGTATTGGCTGACGTTGGAGCAGAACCGGGTGCGGCCGTTGCCCGTGGACTTCCCCGGCGGTCACGCCGGCAACACCGAGGACTCCGCGCGCACCGTGGTGGTGAGCCTGGGCGAGGAGGAGACCCGTGCGCTTCTGCAGCGCGCACCGCAGGTCCTCCGCGCCCAGATCCAGGAAGTGCTGCTTGCGGCCCTTGCCCAGGCCGTATCAACCTGGGCTGGAGGTCCGCTGTGGGTCGACTTGGAGGTCCACGGCCGCGAGTCGCTGTTCTCCGGCCTGGACCTTTCGCGTGTGGTCGGCTGGTTCACCGCGGTCTACCCGCTGCTGCTCGACGCGCCGTCCGGGGACCTGTCGGCGGCCCTCGGCGCGGCCAAGGAGCGCCTCCGCCAGGTACCGGGCAAAGGGGTGGGCTACGGCGTGCTGCGCTACCTCAACCCCAAGCCGCGGGTCGGCGAGCGGCTGCGCGCCCTGCCGCAGCCCCAGATCGGCTTCAACTATCTCGGCCAGCTCGATCAGGTGGTCTCCGAAGCGACGTTGTTGAGGGCGGCCCGGGAGTCGACCGGGCCGTGGAGCAGCCCGCGGCTTAAGCGGCGTCATCTACTGTTCGTCTATGGCAGTGTCACGGGCGGCCGACTCCAGATGGGGATCGGCTACAGCGAGAACGTGCACCGGAGGGAGACAGTCGAAGCCCTGGCCGAGGGGTTCGGCCGCGCCCTGCGGCATCTTGCCGCAGCATGCGAGGCGCCGGGCGTCGAGGCCTGGGTCCCCTCCGACTTCCCACTGGCAGGACTGGACCGCGAGCAGTTGACCGCCGCCCTCGGCTCGGTGCGGGGCGACTGCCGGATCGAGGATCTGTATCGGCTCTCGTCCACCCAGGAAGGAATTCTCTTCCACTGGCTCTACAGCGGTGACCCGTCGCTCTACGTCACCAGCTTCGGCTGCACCCTGCGCGGCCTCGATGCGCCGGCCTTCGCGACCGCCTGGCAGGAGCTGGTAGACCGACACTCGGTCCTGCGCACGGCCTTCATTTGGGAGGGGCTACGCCATCCCGTGCAGGTCGTATCCGAGCGGATCGAGGTGGCTTGGGAGCGGGGGGATTGGCGCGAGTTGACCGCTGCCGAGCGCGAAGCGCGTTGGAAGAAAGCGCTTCGCTTGGCGCCGCTGAGCATACGAGAGGTAAGCCGGGCGCCGCTCCTGCGGCTGACGCTCTTTCAGGTGGAGGAGGACGTCTACCGCTTCCTCTTCATCCACCACCATCTGATCCTCGACGGCTGGTCTCTCCCTCTCCTGCTTCAGGAGGTGTTCGTCCACTATGAGGTCTACCGGCAGGGACGAGAGCTGCGCTCGGCACGGCCGCATCCTTTCCGGGAGTACATCGGCTGGTTGTACGGCCAGGACCTGCGGGAGGCCGAGTCGTTCTGGCGCCGCTCCTTGGCAGGCTTCACCACGCCCACCCGGCTGGGTATAGACCGTGGCTCTCCGGGAGAGCCGGTCCGGGAGGCGGACCACCGGGAGTTGCGCCTGCCTGCAGAGGCGACCTCCCGCCTCTTGGCCCTGTGCCGCGCGCACCAGCTCACGCTCAACACTTTGGTGCAGGGCGCCTGGGCCTTGGTCCTGGCTCGGCACGCCGATCGGGACGAGGTCTGCTTCGGTAGCGTGGTCGCCGGCCGCCCGCCGTCGATCCCGGGTATCGAGACCATGCTGGGAGTGTTCATCAACACCCTGCCGGTGCGACTAGCGGTGCCGCCCTCTGCGTCGGCGGCGACCTGGCTGCGCGGGCTCCAGGCGCAGCAGGTGGAGATGCGACGGTACGAATACAGCCCACTGGCGCAGGTCCAGCACTGGAGCGAAGTGCCCCGCGGCCTGCCGCTGTTCGAAAGCATCCTGGTGTTCGAGAACTACCAGACCCCGGCCGAGTCGACGCAGAGCGCTGGATCGGGCCTGGAGGTCGGCGGCGCGCAGGCCGACATCAAGACGAGCTACCCGCTGGTTTTTGGCGGCAGGCCGGGCGAAGAACTCTCCCTTAGCCTCAGCTTCGACGTCCAGCGCTTCGCGGCCGTCGAGGCGGCGCGGATGCTCGATCTCTGCCGTCAGTTTTTCGCCGAGCTATGCGTGGACCCCGGGCGGAGCCTGGGCTCACTGCCCGTATTGACTGAGGTCGAGCGGCAGCAGATCGCCGAGTGGAACGCGACCGCGGCGGATTCCCCACCGGATCGGTACCTGCACGAGCTGGTCGAGGAGCAGGTGGAACGAACTCCTGGCGCCGTGGCTGTCACCTCCGAAGAGGGACAGCTCACCTACCGCGAGCTGGACCGGCTCGCCGGCCGGCTCGCCCGCCGGCTCCGCAGCGTCGGGGTAGGACCGGAGGTGCGAGTCGGGATCTGCGCCGAGCGCTCGCTCGACCTCGTGGTCGGGATGCTGGCGGTCCTCAAGGCGGGTGGAGCGTACGTGCCCCTCGATCCGGCCTATCCAGCTGGGCGGCTCGCGGCCATACTAGAGGACGCCGAGGTCTCGGTGTTGCTCGCACAGGAGCATCTCCTCGCCGTCCTCCCCGCGCACCACGCCCAGGTGATCCGCCTGGACGAACCGGAGCGCGGAAAGGCGAGGGCAGACAGCCTCGACCTGAGACCGCTGGAGCCGGGGGCCGGTCCGGGCTCGCTCGCCTATACCATTTTTACCTCGGGCTCGACCGGCCGCCCAAAGGGAATCTTGGTTCCACACTCGGCGCTCGCCAACCATGCATACGGGGTAATCGCGCGCTACCAGCTCACGCCTGATGACCGGGTGCTGCAGTTCGCCTCACCGGCCTTCGACGTAGCAGCCGAGGAGGTCTTCCCCACCTGGGCAAGAGGCGGCACGGCGGTTCTCTGGCCGCCGGAGGCGAAGGCGAGCATGGCCGAGTTCCTGCGCTTCGTGGCGGATCGGCAGCTCTCGGTGCTCAACCTCCCTGCCCCGTTCTGGCACGCGCTCGTCGAGGAGCTGCGCAGCGACTCGATGCTGCCGCGCTGTGTCCGATTGGTGGTGGTCGGGAGCGATCGGGTGCTGCCGCGCGACTGGGCCGACTGGCCGCGCCTGGCCGGCGGTGTCCCGCTCGAGAACGCCTTCGGCCTGACCGAGACGACGATCACCACCACTCTTTACCGCCAACCGGCGGGTGGCGAGGGACGGGAGCTGCCGTCGGTGCCGATCGGCCGCCCGATTCCCGGTGCCCAGTGCTACCTCGTGGATCGCACTCTTGCACCGGCCGCCGGGGGCGTGGCCGGCGAGCTTGCCATCGCCGGCGTCTGCTTGGCGCGCGGCTATCTCGGCCGGCCGGACCTGACCGCCGAGAGCTTTGTGCCCGATCCTTTCGGCGAGCCCGGATCCCGCCTCTACCGGACCGGTGACCTGGCGCGTTATCTCCACGCCGGCGAGATCGAGTACCTGGGCCGAATCGATCATCAGGTCAAGGTGCGCGGATTCCGCATCGAGCTGGGCGAAATCGAGGCCGCGCTCGCGCTCCATTCCGCGGTGCGCCAGGGCGTGGTGGTGGCGCGGGAGGAGCCAGGAGGGCACAAGCGCCTGGTGGCTTATCTGACGGTGGTCGAGGGGGCACCACCAGCAGTGGCGGAGCTGCGAGGTTGGCTAGGCGAGAGCCTTCCGGATTACATGGTGCCGGCTGCCTTCGTGTTCCTAGATGTACTGCCGCTGACCGCGAGCGGCAAGGTGGACCGCCTCTCCCTGCCCGCCCCAGACAGCTTTTCCGGGAGCGGCCGGGAATCCTATGCCGCGCCGCGCGCTGCGGTCGAAGAGACCCTCGTCACCATCTGGGCGGAAATCCTGGGCGTCGAGCGCGTGGGGATCCACGACAGCTTCTTCGAGCTGGGCGGGGACTCGATCCTCTGCATCCAGGTGGTGGCCCGAGCCCAGCGGGCGGGGCTGCGGCTGACGCCGCACCAGATCTTCGAGCACCGGACCATCGCTGGGCTGGCGACCGTGGTGCAGGAGGAGGGGGCGTCCCGACACGAGCAGGGCGCGATGAGCGGTCCCGTTCCGCTGGCGCCGGTCCAGCGCCAGTTTTTTTCCGAGCGGCCCGTCGACCCGAATCATTTCAACCAGGCGCTCCTGCTGAAGCTACGGGAACCGGTCTCGCCGGACCTGCTGGCGCGGTCGGCCGCCCACCTGCTCGTCCACCACGACGCTCTCCGGCTGCGCTTCCATTGCGACGATGGCGAATGGCGGCAGACCGCCGCGGGGCCGGGCGGTGACGTGCCGTTCTCGGTGGTCGACCTCTCGGCTCTCTCCCTCTCGGTGCGCGGCGCGGCCCAGGAGCGCGCTGCCGCCGCCGGCCAGGTATCCCTGCGACTGGCGACAGGACCTTTGGTCCGCGCTCTCTTCTTCCGCCGCGACGGCGAATCGGACCGGTTGCTGCTCGCTATCCACCATCTGGTGGTAGATGGTGTTTCGTGGCGCATCCTCCTGGAGGATCTGGAGTCCGGCTGCCGCCAACTGGCGCGATCGGGCACGGTTGTGCTGCCACCCAAGACGACCTCGTTCAGGAAGTGGGGAGAGTCGCTCGAGCGGCACGCGCGCTCCGCGGAGGTTCAAGCGGAGGTGGGCTACTGGGTCACGGTGGCGCAAGCGTCCGCCGCCTGCCTGCCGCTCGATCTCCCCGGGAGCGCCAACCTCGTGGGTTCCAGCCGGATTCTTTCCGTCGGCCTCGATCCGGATGAGACCGAGGCCTTGCTCAAAGAGGTGCCGAAAACCTACCAGACGCAGGTCAACGACGTGTTACTCACCGCCCTCGCCCGGGCCTTGAGGCGGTGGACGGGAGAGCCGACGGTCCGGATCGACCTGGAGGGGCACGGTCGCGAGGAGGTGTTCCCAGGGGTGGATCTCTCCCGTACCGTGGGGTGGTTCACCGCGATCTTCCCGGTGCTGCTGACCCTTTCGCCCGCGGGCGGCCCGGGAGAGGACCTGAAGGCCATCAAAGAGCAGCTCCGGAACATTCCCGGCCGCGGCCTCGGGTACGGCGTTCTGCGCTACCTCGGCGGCCCTGCCGTGGCCGAGCGCCTGCGCAGCTCTCTGGCGGAGGTGCTCTTCAATTATCTGGGCCAGATGGACCGCGGGCTGCCGGAAGCCCTCCTGTTCGAGATCGCCGAGGAGCCCGCCGGCTCTCCCTATAGCCTGCGGCAGGACCGCAGCCATCTGCTGGAGATCAACGGCCGGGTGGCCGGTCGCCGGTTGTGGCTTTCCTTCACCTACAGCGAGAACCTGCACCGGCGGCAGACCGTCGAGGCGCTGGCGGCCGGGACCATGAACGAGCTGCGCGAGCTGATCCGTCACTGCCAGTCGGTCGAGGCGGACGGATTCACGCCATCCGACTTCCCGATGATGAGCTTCACTCAAGGCGAGCTCGACGAGCTCGTCGCAGACTTGGCCGGAGATCTGGAATGAGCGGCGGCAAGAAACAGATCGAGGACATCTACCCCCTCTCGCCCATGCAGGAGGGGATGCTCTTCCACTCCCTTTATGCTCCCCGCTCCGGTGTCTACTGTGGCCAGACGAGCTGCACGCTGGAAGGGGACCTCGATGCCTTGGCGCTCAAGAGCGCCTGGGAGCGCCTGGTCGACCGGCACGGGGCCCTGCGCACCGGCTTCGTCTGGGAAAAGCGCGACGAGCCGTTCCAGGTGGTCTATCGCCAGGCGCGGCTGCCCTGGGAGGAGCTGGACTGGCGAGGCGCGGAGCCGGAGCGGCTACCCGACCTGGATGTTCCGCTGCAGCGCTTCCTGGCCGCCGACCGGGAGCGCGGCTTCGACCTTGATCGGCCGCCGCTGTTCCGCTGTACCCTCATCCGCACCGGGGAATCGCGCTGGTTCTTTCTCTGGACCTCCCACCACCTGCTGTTCGACGGCTGGTGCTTGTCCCTCCTCTTCCGCGAGGTCTTCTCCCTCTACGAGGCGCTGCGCCGCGGCGGCGATCTCCGCCTGCCGCCGCTGCGCCCCTACCGCGACTACATCGCCTGGCTGAAAAAGCAGGACAGGCAGGCGGCGGCGGAGTACTGGCGCGGCGAGTTGCGCGGATTCACCGCGCCGAACCCGCTGGGCATCGACCGCCCTGCGGCCGAGCACGGCGTCGCGGCCGGGTACGCGGAGAAGGAGACCCATCTCGATGCCGCGACCACCGCCGCTCTGCGCGTCCTGGCGCAGCATAACGACCTGACCCTGGGGACGGTCCTCCAGGGCCTCTGGGGGCTCCTCCTCAGCCGCCTCTGCGGCGAGCAGGACGTGGTGTTCGGCGCCACGGTCTCGGGCCGGCCGGCCGAGCTTCCCGGGGCCGATTCTATCGTCGGCCTGTTCATCAACACGCTGCCTGTCCGCATGTCCATACCTGCCGGGGAACCGCTGGTCCCCTGGCTGCGGAAGCTCCAGGCGCGTCTGGTCGAGCTGCGTCGTTACGAGCACAGTCCCCTCGTCGAGGTGCAGGGCTGGAGCGAGGTGCCCCGCGGGCGGCCTCTGTTCGAGAGCCTGCTGGTGTTCGAGAACTTTCCGGTCGACCGCTCGCTGGGGGAGATCCAGCTCAGCCTGCGCATCTCCGGGGTGCGCTCCTTCGACCGCATCAGCTATCCGCTCAGCCTGCTCGTCCTGCCGGGCGAGCGGCTGACGTTGCGCTTCAAGTACGACCAGGATCGTTTCGAGGAGGCCGCGATCGAGCACGCCCTGGCGCAGCTCGCCGGCCTCTGTGAGCAGGCGGTCGAGGAGCCGGAAAGGACCCTCGGGGCCTTCTCGCTCGCCACGCCGGGGGCGCCGCTGCCCGATCCGGCCGCCCCCCTGGGCGAGCCCTTCTTCGCGCCCGTGCCCGAGCGGATCGCCGTCTTCGCGGCCGCGGCGCCGGAGCGATCGGCCGTGGCTTGCCGCGAGCGGGTCTGGACCTACGGTGAGCTGGCGGCGCGGGCAGATGGCCTGGCGCGCCTCCTGATCGAGCGCGGGCTCCGGCCCGCTACCATCGTCGCTGTCCAGGGGGAGCGAAGCTTCGGGCTGATCGCCTCGCTGCTCGCGGCGATGCGCTCCGGCGGAGTGCTCCTCCCCCTCGATCCCGGTCTGCCTCAAGCTCGGCGGAAGCTGATGCTGGAGCGGACGGGCGCCGCCTTCCTGCTCGCGGCCGGGAGCGTTGACGAGGCCGCGGCGCTGGCCTCAGAAACCGCCTTGCAGGTGATCGAGGTCGACCCCGAAAGCGCGCTCTCCTTAGCCGCCTCGGGCAGCGGACGGGGAGAGCTGCCGCGGCTCGCTCCCGGCGCCCCGGCCTACGTGTTCTTCACCTCGGGGACGACTGCCCTTCCCAAGGCCGTGCTCGGCCGGCACGCCGGGTTGAGCCACTTCCTCACCTGGCAGCGGGAGACCTTCACGGTGGGGCCCGGCGACCGCTGCGCGCAGCTCACCGGTCTCTCCTTCGACATGGTTCTGCGGGACGTGTTCCTGCCGCTCACCAGCGGCGCCACTCTCTGTCTGCCTGACGCGGGGCAGGACCTGGGGCTCGACGTCCTCCCCTGGCTGAAGCGAGAGGAGATCACCCTCCTTCATGCGGTGCCGACGGTGGCGTCAGCCTGGCTGGAGGCGGTGTCGCGAGGGGTGAAGCTGGCCTCCTTGCGCATTACGTTCTTCGCCGGAGAGCCGCTGACCGACTCGCTGGTACGGAGCTGGCGGGAAGCCCTTCCGGCTGCTGGCGAGCTGATCAACTTCTACGGCCCGACCGAGACCACCATGATCAAGTGCTGGTGGCGGGTTCCGGCTGCGCCGGTACCCGGCGTCCAGCCGGCCGGTTTCGCCCTGCCCCAGACGCAGGTCCTGGTACTGGGGCCGGGCGACCGCCCCTGCGGTGTGGGCGAGCCCGGAGAGATCGTGATCCGTACCCCTTTCCGCACGCTCGGCTACATGGAGGCATCGGAGAAGGACCGCGCGCGGTTCTTCCCCAACCCTTTCAGGCAGGATGCCGACGACCTGCTCTACCGTACCGGCGACCGTGGGCGTTTCCGGCCGGACGGCGCGCTGGAGATCCTCGGACGGCTCGATCACCAGCTCAAAATCCGCGGGGTGCGGGTGGAACCCGATGAGGTTGCGGCGGTCCTGGCGCAGCAACGCGGCGTCCGCGCCGCCGTGGTTCTCGGCAAGCCCGATCCCCAGGGCGCACCCGGCCTGGCCGCCTACTGGGTGGCGGCGGGCGACGGCCCACCCGCCGAGGCCGAGCTGCGCGAGCACCTGGGCCGGCGCCTCCCGGCAGCCATGGTGCCCTGGGCGTTCGTGCAGCTCGACCGCCTCCCCTTGAGCCCCAACGGCAAGGTCGACCGTCGCGCCCTGCCGGAGCCGCACGCCGCGGTCGCAGCGGCGGCGGACGAGGCCCCGCGCACCACCTTCGAGGAGCTGGTGGCGGGGATCTGGAGCGAGGTGCTGCATCGCGAGAGGATCGGAGTCGAGGAGAGCTTCTTCGATCTCGGCGGTCACTCTCTTCTGGCCATGCAGGTGGTCTCCCGTCTGCACCGCACCCTGGAGGTGGAACTGCCCCTCCGCGAGCTCTTCGAGCGCCCCACGGTCGCCTCCCTGGCACGCCGTGTCGAGGAGCTGCTGCGGGAGCAATCGCGGAGCCCGGTGCCGCCGCTCTCGCCGGCATCGCGGACGGGCGACCTCCCGTTGTCGTTCTCCCAGGAGCGGCTGTGGTTCCTCGACCAGCTCGAGCCGGGGAGCCCGATGTACAACGTCCATGCCGGCGTCCGCCTCACGGGCGTTCTCTCGCTGGCGGCTCTCGCCGGTGCTCTGGCCGAGGTGGGGTGCCGCCACGCGTCTCTCCGGGCCACGTTCCATGGCGTCCAGGGACAGCCGGTCCAGCGGATCGCCACCCCGCCGCCATTTCCTCTCTCCGCGGTCGACCTGGACGATCTGCCGGCCGCCGCCCGCGAGGCGGAGACCCACCGGCTGGCGGCCGAGCAGACGCGGCGCTCCTTCGATCTGTCGCGCGGGCCGTTGCTGCGCAGCGTGCTGGTGCGGCTGGCGGAGCGGGAGCACGCGCTGCTCCTGACCCAGCACCACATCATTTCGGACGGCTGGTCGGTCGGCATCCTGATCCGCGAGATGGTGACCCTCTATCGTGCCTTCGCCGCTGGCGCGCCTTCGCCGCTGCCTCCCCTGGAGCTACAGTACTCCGACTTCGCGTGCTGGCAACGCCAGTGGCTCCAGGGAGCGGTCCTGGAAGCCGAGGTGGACTACTGGCGCCGGCGCCTGGCCGGCGCCCCCGCGCTCCTCGAGCTGCCGGTGGACCGACCGCGCCCTCCGGTGCAGAGCTTTCGCGGCGCGCGCGCCACCCTACTCCTGCCGCTCTCCTCCACCCGCGGTCTCGCCGCTCTCGCCCGCCGCTCGGGAGCGACCCTGTTCATGCTCCTGCTGGCCGCCCTCCAGGATCTGCTGCGGCGCTACTCCCGGCAGGACGATGTGGTAGTGGGAACCCCGGTCGCCGGCCGCGGTCGCCTGGAAGTGGAGGGACTGATCGGCTTCTTCGTCAACTCGCTGGTGCTGCGTACCGACCTCGGGGGAGACCCCACGTTTGCCGAGCTTCTGGGGCGAGTCCGCGAGGGAGTGCTCCAAGCGCTCCTGCACCAGGACCTGCCCTTCGAGAAGGTGGTGGAGGCTTTGCAGCCGGAGCGCAACCTGGCCCAGAACCCGCTGTTCCAGGTCATGCTGGTGCTGCAGAACCCCGCTTCGTCGGTGGCGCTGCTCTCCGGGCTCTCCCTCGTCCGGCTGGAGGAGGTGGTGCGCACGGTCCGGCTGGACCTGACCGTCTCTGCTGTCGAGGCCAATGGCGGACTGTTCGTGCTTGCCGACTACGCCTCGGATCTGTTCGACGCGCCGACGATCCATCGCCTGCTGGGGCACCTGCGGGAGCTGCTTCAAGAGGCGTGGCACGATCCCGGCCGGCACCTCTCGGCGCTCTCTCCTCTCTCCCACGGCGAGCGGCACCAGCTGCTGGCGGAGTGGAACGACACCGCCAGCCGTTTCCCGGCGGACCTCTGCCTGCACCATCTGTTCGAGCGGCAGGCCGGCCGTACGCCGGACGCACCGGCGCTGGCCTGGGAAGAGAGCGGCTGGACCTACCGCGAGCTGGACGGGCGGGCCAACCGGCTGGCCCACCACCTGCGGGCCCTGGGTGTGGGGTCGGAGAACCTGGTTGGGCTCGCCATCCGTCGCTCGCCGGAAATGGTCGTCGGCATCCTGGGCATCCTGAAGGCCGGCGGCGTCTATGTACCCCTCGATCCCGAGCATCCGGCGGAACGCCTCGGCGCGGTTCTCGCGGAAGCCGCGCTCACGGTCCTCGTCACGATCGAAGCGCTCGCACCCCGGTTCGCCGGCTCGCAGGTCCCGACCGTTCTCCTCGACCTTGAGCGGGAGGAGATCGCCGCGCGGAGCGATCGCGTCGTCGACAGCGGTGTGGGCCCCGGCAATCTGGCCTACGTCCTCTACACTTCCGGCTCCACGGGCCATCCCATGGGAGTGATGGTCTCCCACGACGGCGTGGTGGTTACCTTGCAGTGGCGGCAGCTCACCTACCGGTTGGGTGCCGGTGACTCGGTGATGCAGAACATCCCGTTTTCCTTCGACCCGTCGCTGTGGCAGATTTTCGGCGCGCTCGGCAGCGGCGCCCGGCTGGTCCTGCCGCCGGCGAACCTCGAGCGGGACGCCGCGAAGCTGGTCGAATTCATGGCCGGCTGGAAGATCACCGTCACCGACTTCCCGCCCTCCCTCCTACGGGTCGTCCTGGAGCAGCCGGGAGCGGGCGAGCTCCGCCACCTGCGCCATCTCTTCGCCGGCGCCGAGGCCTTGCCGCCGGGCGTGCGGGACCACTTTTCCCAGCTGCTGGACGGCACGCTCTACAACATCTACGGTCCGACCGAGGCCGCGATCGACACGACGGTGTGGGCCTGCCGTCGCGGCGACCTCCACGACCCGGTGCCCATCGGGCGGCCGATCTCGAACAAACGGCTCCTCCTGGTCGGCCCCGACCTCGACCCGGTGCCCGCGGGGGTACGCGGCGAGCTGTGCATCGCCGGGGCCGGCCTCGCCCGCGGTTATCTCGGGCAGCCCGACCGCACCGCGTTACGGTTCGTTCCCCATCCATTCGCGGCCGAGCCCGGCGAACGTCTCTACCGCACCGGCGATCTCGCTCGCTGGCGCTGGGATGGCGCCCTCGTGTTCCTCGGCCGTACCGACCACCAGGTGAAGATCCGCGGCGTGCGGATCGAGCTGGGGGAAGTGGAGGAGGCGGTGCGTGGATGCTCGGGGGTGGCGGATGTGGCCGTGGTGGCGCGCGAGTATGCTCCCGGCGACCGCCGGCTGGTGGCCTTCCTGGTGCCCACGCCTGGACACCTGCTCAATACCGGCGAGATGAGCCGCGAGCTCCAGCGCCGGCTGCCGCAGGCCATGGTGCCCGCGGTCTTCGAGCTGCTGGAGGCCCTGCCGCGCACCCATACCGGCAAGCTGGACCGGCCGCGGCTCGCCGGCATGCGAGGGGCTCGCGTCGCGGCCGAGCGCGTGGCGGGCACGCCGGGCACGCCGCGCGAGGTCCTGCTGGCCGAGGTCTGGTGCGAAGTGCTGCACGTGGAGAAGGTCGGCGTGGACGACAACTTCTTCGCTCTCGGCGGCGACTCGATTCTCAGCATCCAGATCGTGGCCCGGGCGCGCCTGCGCGGTCTGCGCATCACTCCCAAGCAGGTGTTCCAGAACCAGACCGTCGCCGAGCTGGCGGCCGTCGCCACGACCGTGGACGGGGCGGACGACGCGAGCGCGGAGCCGGCGATCGGGCCGCTGCCGCTCACCCCGATCCAGCATTGGTTCTTCGCCGCGGAACTGCTCGACCCCGCGCACTTCAACCAGGCTGTCCTGTTCGCGGTCCAGCGCCCCCGCGACCCCGCGCTCCTTTCCTGGGTCGTCGACCTCTTGGTGCGGCACCATGATGCGCTCCGGCTTCGCTTTCACCGCGTGGATGGCGGCTGGCGACAGGACTACGCACCGTCTGGCGGCGCGCCACCCTTCACGCGGATCGACCTCTCGGCTCTCGATCCCGGCCGCTGGTCGCCGGCGATCGAGCGGGCCGCCGACCAGGTGCAGCGGAGCCTGGATCTGACGGCCGGGCCGATCCTGCGCGTGGCCCTGTTCGACGGGGCCGGCCCGGAGCCTGGCCGCCTCCTGGTCGTGGTCCACCACTTGGCGGTGGACGGCGTGTCGTGGCGCATCATCCTGGAGGATCTGCAGACCGCCTACGAAGCGCTGGTGGCAGGTGGGGAAGGGGTCCTGCCTCCCCGGACGACCTCCTTCCAGAAGTGGGCGGAGCGCCTGGCCGCCTATGCCGGCTCGCCGGTCCTGCTTGGCGAGCTGGAGAACTGGCTCGCCGTGCCACCCCGCGCGGTCGCGCCGCTGCCCGTCGACCTTCCCGGCGCGGCGGAGGACAATGACGAACGGGCGGCCGAGACCGTGTCCATTGTCCTCGACGCTGAAACGACGCGCGCCCTCCTCCAGGAGCTTCCGGTGGCTTCCCACACGCGGATCGAAGAGGTGCTCCTGACCGCCCTCGCCCGCGCCTTCTCCGCCTGGACCGGGGAGACGGGGCTCCTGGTCGAACTCGAGGGGCACGGCCGGGAGGAGCTGTTCGAGGATCTCGACCTGTCGCGCACGGTGGGCTGGTTCACGACGATCTATCCGGCCTTCCTCGATCTCGCGGGGGCCGGGGGAACGGGCGAGGCCTTGAAGGCGGTCAAGGAGCAGACCCGCCGTATCGCCCATCGCGGTATCGGCTTCGGCCTGCTGCGCTATCTCGGACCCGCCAACGCGATCGCCTGCCTCGCCGCGCAGCCGCGTCCGGAGGTGAGCTTCAACTACCTCGGGCAGTTCGAGCAGGTCGGCACCGAAGGAGCGCTCTTCCTGCCGGCCCGCGAGTCGGCCGGCGAGGTGCGTGGCCGTGGCTGGGCGCGGCGACACCTGCTGGAGATCAGTGGTCTGGTCGCGGGTGGGCGCCTGGGCTTCGAATGGCGGTACAGCCGGTATCTCCACCGCCGCGCGACGATCGAGACGCTCGCGGACCGCTTCACGGCCGAACTGCGGGCTTTGATCGAGCACGGCCGCGGCGACGAGGCGGCGGCCTACATCCCCTCCGATTTTCCGCTCATTCAGGCCGAGCAGAGCCAGCTCGACCGGCTGTTGTCGAAGTTCAACAAGGTTCCCCCGGCATGAGCAGCCTGCCGGTCGGCTCACAGGTCGAGAGCATCTACCCGCTCTCCCCGATGCAGCATGGAATGCTCTTCCATTCGCTGTCGGCGCCGGACTTGGGCGTCTACTTCGAGCAGCTGAGCTGCGAGCTGCGGGAGGAGGTGGACCTGGAAGCCTTCCGCGGCGCCTGGCAGCGGGTGATGGACCGGCACCCCATCCTGCGCACGGCGTTCGATTGGGAGAGCCTGGACGAACCGGTGCAGGTGGTCCTCCGGAGACTGCCTCTGCCCCTGGGCATCGAGGACTGGCGTCACCTCACGAGCGAGGAGCAAGGCGAGAAGCTTCAGGAGCTCCTGCGCACCGCGCCAGAGCGCGGGTTCGACTTCCGCTCGGCCCCCCTCTTCCGCCTCTCCCTCATCCGGCTCGCCAGCGACCTCTACCAATTCGTCTGGAGCCACCACCACCTGCTGCTCGACGGTTGGTCCATGCCGCTCCTCTTCGGCGAATTCTTCAGCTCCTATCGGGCGCTGCGGGAGGGACGGGAGCCCCTGCTGCCGCGGCTCCGTCCGTTCAGCGATTACATCGCCTGGCTGCAGAGGCAAGACCTCGTGCGCGCCGAGTCTTTCTGGCGCCGCGAGCTCTCAGAGTTTGCCGCGCCCACGCCCCTCCCCCTCGGTCGCCCGCTGCCGGGCTCCGTGCCCGTCGCGCCCTACGCCGACCGCGAGCTCTGCCTGGGGCCAGGCGCCACGGCCGCCCTCCAGGAGCTGGGGAAGCGGAGCAAGCTGACCCTGAACACCCTCGTGCAGGGGGCCTGGGCGCTCCTGTTGTCCCGGCGCAGCGGCGAGGAGGACGTGGTCTTCGGCTCGGTGGTCTCCGGGCGTCCGGCCGATCTGCCCGGCGTCGAAACCATGACCGGCCTCTTCCTCAATACCTTGCCCATCCGGGTGCGTGTTCCCCCGGACGAGCCGTTTCTCCCCTGGGCCGCCGCCCTCCAGGCGCGCGCGGCTGATCTGCGACAGTTCGAGCACACGCCGCTCGTGCAAGTCCAGGGCTGGAGCGCGGTGCCACGCGGTACGCCGCTCTTCGAGAGCATCGTCGTCTTCGAGAACTACCCTTTAGGCGCCGTGGCGGACCCGCGCGACGGAGAGCCCCGGATCACCGGGGTCCGGGTGCAATCGCGGACGAGCTTCCCGCTCACCCTGGTGGTGAACCCCGCTCCGGACCTCGGGCTCAAGCTGCGCCACGACTGCCGCCGCTTCGACGCCGGCGCCGTGGACGAGCTGCTACGGCAGCTCCGCGCCGTGCTGGAGGAGGTCGCCGCCGGGCCGGAGGCCGCGTTGGGGAGCTTTTCCTTGCTCACGCCGGAAGCTCGCCGCCTCCTGCCCGATCCCTCAGCTCCTCTGCCCGAACGGGAGGTCCCCTCCTGGCTGTCGCGGTTCCGCGACGTCTGCGAGCGTTGGCCCGACCGTCCGGCGGTCGAGCGCGGCGAGCACTGCTGGAGCTATCGCGACCTGGACGGCAGGTCCGCCGCGCTGGCCCGTCTGCTGCGCGGTCGTGGCGCGACGGCGGGTGAGGTCGTCGCCGTGCTCGGCGAGCGCAGCTTCGGGCTGATTGTCGCGGCCCTCGGGGTGCTTCGGAGCGGCGGCGTGCTGCTCCTCCTCGACCCGGCTCTCCCCGCCGAGCGGCGGCGGGTGATGGCAAGCCAGGCCGGCGTGGCGCACCGGATTGCGGCGGGGGCGGCGCCCGCGGCAGAGGAGGAATGGCTGGGGGTCGATCCCCAGACGGGGTCGACCGCCGAGCCACCCGGCGGCTCGACTCCGGTGGCGGCCGGTGAGCCCAGGCCCGAGGACCCCGCCTATGTCTTCTTCACCTCGGGGACCACCGGCCTGCCCAAAGGAGTGCTGGGCCGCCACAAGGGGCTCAGCCATTTTCTCGCGTGGCAGCAGAGCACGTTCGCGGTCGGGCCGGGGGACCGCTCGGCGCAGCTGACCGGCATCTCGTTCGATGTCGTCCTGCGTGACCTCTTCCTCCCGCTGACCAGCGGGGCCACGGTCTGTCTGCCGGCGGCGGGCCTGGAGGTGGTCTCCCCCGGCATCCTCGAGTGGCTGCAGCGCTCGCGGCCCACGCTGCTCCACGCGGTGCCTTCCCTGGCCCAGGCGTGGCTGGCCGCGGCGCCGGCCACGATCTCCCTCGCCTCCCTGCGTTGCACCTTTTTCGCCGGCGAGCCCTTGACCGCCGATCTCGTGGACCGTTGGCGCAGGACGTTCGGCGTGACCGGGGAGGTGGTGAACCTCTACGGGCCTACTGAGACCACCCTGGCCAAGTGCGTGTACCGGGTACCGCCCGATCCCGAGCCCGGCATTCAGACCGTGGGCCTGCCGCTCCCCGACACCCAGGCGCTCGTCCTGGCCGGTAGCGGACGGCTGTGCGGGGTGGGCGAGCCGGGGGAGATCGTCATCCGTACTCCCTTCCGCACCCTGGGCTACCTGGATGCGTCTGCTGAGGAGACGGGCCGCTTCGTCCCCAACCCGGCGCGCCACGACCCGGATGACCTGGTCTACCGGACTGGCGACCGCGGCTGCTACCGCGAGGACGGCCGGCTGGCGATCCTCGGTCGCCTGGACGAGCAGGTGAAGATCGGCGGCATCCGCATCGAGCCGGCCGGTATCGCGGCCGTGCTCCGCGGCCATCCGGACCTGAAGGCCGCGGCTCTGGTGCTGCGGGAGGATGCCCCTGGGGAGAAGCGGCTGGTCGCCTACGTGGTCCCCGCCGCGGGGCGCGAACCGGCGCAGGAGGATCTGGTCGCTTTCGCCCGCGCGAGGCTGCCGGATGCCCTGGTCCCTGCCGCGTTCGTAACCCTCGACGCCATCCCGCTCACCGCCAACGGCAAGCTGGACCGCGGGGCGCTCCCGGTGCCGCGCGCCACCCGCCCGGCGCTGCGCGCCTCCTACGTCTTGGCCCGCGACGCGGTGGAGCTGGCCCTGGTTCAGATCTGGGAGGAAGTGCTCGGGGTCCGGCCGGTGGGGGTGAAGGACGGCTTCTTCGATCTCGGCGGCCACTCGCTGCGCGTCGTGTCGCTGTTGAGCCGGATCGAAAAGCGTTTCGGCCGTCCGCTCTCGGTGGCCGTCCTGCTGGAGGCCCAGACGGTGGAGCGGCTGGCGGCCGTGCTGCGGCGGGGAGGACCGGTGGCGAGGTCGCCGCTCCTGCCGCTCCAGGTGGGGGTCTCCGGTCCCGCCCTCTTCTGTGTGCATCCCTTGGGGGGGAGCGCGCTCTGCTACCAATCCCTGGCGCGCCAACTCGGCCCGCAGCAGCCGGTTTACGGGCTCGACGCGCTGCACCTCCTGGGCGCCGAGCAGCTCTACCGCAGCCTCGAGGAGATGGCAAGCGCCTACGTCGAAGCCGTGCGGAGACAGCAGCCCCGGGGACCCTATCTGCTCACGGGCTGGTCGTTCGGTGGGCTGGTCGCCTTCGAGATGGCCCGGCAGCTCGCCGGCAGCGGCGAGGAGGTCCCCCTGCTCGCGCTCTTCGACACCCAGGCCCCGGAGCCGCCACGCGCCGAGCACTCCCTCGACGACTTCCTGATTATCACCGAGCTGCTGGGCTCCGATCTGGGCCGCAGCGCGGAGGAGCTGGCCGCCATGGGGCTGGACGCCGCCCTGAGCCATGTGGTCGAGCTGGGGAAAAAGCTGCAGAGGGTGCCTGCGGACTACGACGTGCCGATGGCGCGTCAGCTGCTGGAGATCATCCGGATGAACGGTCGCACCCTCAAGACCTACACCCCGGTCCCGTTTCCCGGGCGGCTCACCTTCTTTCAGGCGGCCGAGGAGGAGCGACCCGGCGCGGCCCCCCGTTCGGAGGCATGGCGGCCGCTGGCGGGCGAGCTGGACGTGAGCGTGGTGCCCGGCTCCCACCGCAGGCTGCTCGATGAGCCGTACGTAGAGGGCCTAGCTCAGCACCTCCGGCGGGTCATCGCAGAGATGAATGAGAAGCACTGAATCGAGGCAATCAACCGAGCACTAGGAAGGAGCTACTGTGGCGAAGAAGGTCGTCATCGTTGGAGGGGGAACGGCCGGCTGGATGACGGCTTCCCACCTGAAGAAGTCTCTGCCCGGCATCGACATCACCCTGATCGAATCCTCCAACATCAAGTCGGTTGGCGTCGGCGAGGCGACCTTCAGCACTATCAAGCTCTTCTTCGATTTCCTCGGGCTCGAAGAGAGCGAGTGGATGCCGAGCTGCAACGCCAGCTACAAGCTGGCCATCAAGTTCGTGGACTGGAGGGCCGAAGCGGGCCATTTCTTCCACCCCTTCCAGCGCTACGAGGTGGTCGAAGGTTTCAACCTGGGCGAGTGGTGGCTCAAGCTCAAGCGGGGTGAGGAGCCGTTCGATTACTCCTGCTTTCTCGTGCCCGCTCTCTGCGACGCCCAGAGGTCGCCCCGGTTTTTCGACGGTCGCGTCTTCGATGAAAAAGTCCAGGACTACTTCACGGTCGACCGGCAGGGCAAGAAGAACATCCTCGCCGAGCACAAGGTGCAATATCCCTACGCCTACCATTTCGATGCGAACCTGCTGGCGGAATTCCTCAAGGGCTACGCTACACGGCGCGGGGTCCGGCAGGTCGTCGACGACGTAGCCGAGGTCGTGCTGCGGGAGGACGGCGGCATCGATCACCTGGTCACCCGGGAGCACGGAGCCCTGGAGGGCGAGCTCTATATCGACTGCACCGGGTTTCGCGGTCTGCTCATCAACCAGACGCTCCGCGAGCCGTTTCTTTCGTTCTCCGAGTCGCTCCTCTGCGACAGCGCCGTGGCGATGCAGGTGCCGCGCGACATCGAGGTCCATGGCATCAACCCCTACACGACGGCCACGGCCTTGACCGCCGGTTGGGTGTGGAACATCCCCCTCTATGGACGCGTCGGAACGGGCTACGTCTATTCGAGTCGATTCCTGTCACGGGAAGCCGCGGAGGCGGAGTTTCGCCGTCATCTGGGGCCCGCCGCCGACGCGGTGAAAGCCTCGTACATCGCGATGAGGATTGGCAGATGCCGAAACTCCTGGGTCAAGAACTGCGTCGCGATCGGTTTGTCGAGCGGCTTCGTCGAGCCGCTGGAATCGACCGGCATCTTCTTCATCCAGCACGGGATCGAGGAGCTGGTGAACCATTTCCCCGGTGCTTTCGTTGATGAGGACACGGTGAAGAGCTACAACCGGGTGGTGGGCGACTGCATCGATGGCGTCCGCGACTTCCTCGTCCTCCACTACTGCACGACCGATCGGGCCGATACCGAGTTCTGGCGCGCCACCAAGAAGGTCAAGCTCCCCGAGGAGCTGGAGGAGCGCCTCAAGTTGTGGAAGAAGAGGCTGCCGAACGCCAGAAACATCAATCCGCGCTTCCATGGCTTCGAAGCCTATTCTTATTCCGTGATGCTGCTCGGCCTCAACTATCGACCGGCGTCGAGCCTGCCTGCTCTCGACTACATCGAGCAGGAGAAGGCTCGTCACGCGTTCCGCCTGCTGGGTGAGAAGGCCCAGCGGCTGGTCGCGACGCTGCCGTCGCAACTCGAGTACCTGACGCACGTGCGGTTCAAGACCGGCGAGCCGGTGTCGGAAGCGCCGATCGTTTGAACTGCACTTGAGGGAGACCATGCGCGCCGCGACTCGTATCTTGATTCTCAGCTCGATCCTCTGCTGGATGGCCAGCGCCACTCAGGTGATCTCGTTTGCGGAACAGGGCTTCGGATCAGGCCATCCCCGGGTCAATATGTGGTGATCAACCAGGCCAAGATCTGGGTCGAGAGTGAAGGCCAAGGAACCCCCATGATCCTGATCGCCGGTGGTCCGGGATTGGCGCACGACTACTTTCATCTGTACTTTTCAGAGCTTTCTGGCAAGTACCGGCTGACCTATTTCGATGCCTTCGGCCGGGGCAGGTCGGATCGCGCCGCGAGCCTGGGTGGGCTTCACTTTTCGGAGTCGATCGGAACCGCGAAAGAGGAGGCGGGGGTGGAGGGGCGGGCGGCGGCACCGTCGGGCAGGTGCCGGACCGCGTCGGGAAGCCCTTGAGCTTCACTCGCCATTGCCACCGTTTGTCGCCGTGAAAGCCTCGCGCAGGCGAATCATTGGCACCACAGCAGGGTGCCAAATCGTCAATCCCCTGGAGGAGAGAATCTGTAAGTTGTTGATTCTATTGGTGCGGCTGGGAGGACTCGAACCCCCGACCAAGAGTTTAGGAAACTCCTGCTCTTTCCACCTGAGCTACAGCCGCCCGCGGGCGATTATACTCGGTCCCTTGCAGAACCTCCGGACCGAGCTTACGGCGTCACCACGTCCGCCACCGAAATCTCCCAGAGCTCGCGGCCGTGCACGCCGTCGTCGGCGCCGAAGAGGACCTGGTTGCCAACCACGGTGAAGGGGCCGGGGGAGAAATCGCGCGCAGAAACATCTTCGGGAGCATCCGGAACGCTTCCGGCGGCTCGGAAAGCGTTCCGGACGCTCCAAAAGTCGTTCCGGAGGCCTCCAAAGACCTTCCGATGCTCCGGAAAGCGTTCCGGGAGCTCCAGAAATAGTTCCGGATGCTCCGGAAATCGTTCTGGACGCTCCGGAAACGGTTCCGGAGGCGCCGGAAGTCTTTCCGGACGTTCCGGAAGAGGTTCCGGAGCTCCCGAAGACGTTCCAGACGTTCCGGAAGCGTTTTGGCAGGTCCCGGAGGGATTTTGGAAGCTCCCGGAGAGATTCCGGAGGATCGGCGCTCAAAAATTGAACTGCAGGGCGGCCAACGGGCGTCCGTGCCGTCCGGGGAGCTTGACGGGGTGGTCCAGCCCCGCGAGCGGGAGATCGCCCAGGGGCGCGTCCGGCTGCCGGGCGGCGGCGCTGAGGATCTGGAGCAGCGCCTCGCCCAGCTCGTCCAGGCCCGGGGAGTCGCGGCGGGAGAGGAGCTGCAGCGCCAGGCTATCCTCGCGTTCCTCGGCCTTGAGGACCAGCGCCAAATCGCGGTAGGCCGGCGCGGTGAAGCGTTCCAGCCCGTCGAGCTCCAGATACCCGACGTCGAAGACCGGGGCCACTTTCATGGCGCCCGGGATGCGGAAGGTGCTGGCGAACAGGCTAGGCGCGAAGAGCCGGTGAGGGGCCGCGGCGGCCAGCTTCTGCGCCGCCGCCTGCGCCAGCTCCCGGAAGCCCAGCCGCTCGCTCGTCGCGAGGCGGACGGGGAACGGCTCCCGCTCGTCGGTCGCGGTGACGACGGCGACGTCGTCGCGCCCGTCGAGGCGCAGGAGCGCCGCGGCGAGCGCCGCCAGGAGGATGCTCCCATGGGCAACGCCGCAGCCCTGCTCCAGGGCGGTGAGCCGCGGCCGGGGGAGGGAGAGCACGGGTCCCTGCTGCCAAGCCGCCTCCGCCGCCGGCGAACCGCCGGCCACGCCGGACATCCCGGAAGACAACGGAGCTTCGAGCTCGGCGCGCCAGAACCGCTCGGCCTCCCGGAAGCGCCCGGCGGAGAAGACCTCGAAGGCCTCGCGGTCCGGCACCGCCGGCCGGTCGAACTGGCAGGCCCGCCGCAGGTTCTCGATCAGCCGGGGCGAAGCCTCCCCGCGCACCGGCTGGAGCACCTGCTCCCGCACCACGGCGTTCCAGCTGCGCAGGAAGGTCTCGATCTGCGGAAACGACATGCCGCGGTTCTGCAACAGGAAGAGCGACACGAAGTTGAAACCCGGATCGGGCACCCACACCGGTTTGTCGAAACGGAAGAAGCAGCTCTCGACCAGGTCGCAGGCGGTATTGACGTCCATGGTGTCGTGGGACCACGAGAAGTGGTAGCCCTCGATGCCGTAGCGGTCGCGCTCCTGCCAGATCGGGGTGACCGGATCGCAGTACCAGACGAGCGGCCGGTAGAAGTCGGGCTCGGTCTCGGCGAGGAACTCGATCGTCTCCTGGGCCGAGGCGTAGGTCTCGCCGGGGAAGCCGAAGAAGAGCGACGCAAACACCTTGATCCCCGCCTGCTTGAACAACGGGATCGAGGAGAGGTAGTGGTGCTTGCGCGGCGTCTTGTGCATGTTGATCAGCATCTGGTCGTTGGCCGATTCGAGGCCAACGAAGACGCCCTGGCAGCCGGCCTTGGCCATCAGCTCGACCAGCTCGGCATCGCAGAAATCGGCCCGGAAGAAACAGTGCCATCTGAAGCCGTAGCCGTTGCGGATCATCATCCGCATCATGTCTTTGAACGTCTGGAGCGGCACGTTGGCCGTGTCGTCGACGAAGAACAGACCGGACACCGTGCCCACGTCGCGGATGGAGTTGAGCTCGTGCTCGATGTACTCCAGGCGTGAGACGTCGTACTTCTCGGTGCGCAGCGGGAACGAACAGAAGGCGCAGGTGAACGGGCAGCCCTTGGTGATCCGCACGTTGACGTAGCTGCCGACGTCCTCGGGCGGGAAGAGCGAGTAGTCGATGAGGTTGTCGTAGAGAGTGTTGAACTCGCGCTCGGCCGGCGTCAGCAGGAACCGGTCGCCCTGCCGGTAGGCGAGGTTGGGGATGGCGGCAAAGTCCTGGTCGCCCTTGAGCGCCTGGAGCAGGCGCACCAGCGCCTGCTCGCCCTCCCGGCTGCGGACGTAGAAGTCGGCGTCGATGTACTTGAAGACCGCCTCCAGGTCACCCTCCGCCATGCTCTCCGAACGCTTGGCCACGTACGGCCCGCCGACCACGATCCGGGTCTCGGGGCTGTGCTCGCGCACGAAGTTGACCACCTCCAGGATCGGAGCGTCGTAGTTGTAGATCGTCGTCGTGACGACGGCGGTCAGGTACTTGCCCGTGCGCAGCTTCTCGCGCAGCTCGTCCTTCTGGAACTGGAACAGGTTGACGTAGTCGTAGCTGAAGCCCCGGCGCGCCAGGTAGCTCGCTAGGTACATGACGACCATCCACAGGACCTCGGTGTTGTGGAACTTCCTTCCTCGCTCCACCGGCGGCCGGCCCTCGTAGTAGAAATGATCGAGGACGTCCATGGCCCGGTAGGGCCGGCCCTGGTACTGGATGAAGTTGAGGGAGAGGTCGCGGAAGTCGGGATGATCGGCGCCCATCGAGCGCATCATCTCGACCTCGTCCGCGAACTCTCCGTCGTTGTAGCCGATGATCAGGCAATCGGTGACCATGGCAGTGCTCCTACGGCACCGAAGCCACGATCTGGAACGACTCCGTCGGGTTCACGCACTCACCCGGGGTGACGATGCTCTCGAAGGAGACCTTCCCGAAGCCGTCGAACAGCCGGCGCAGCTCCTCCTCGCCGGAGAGCATGTGCCGCGTGTGGACACTGGCGAAGTGATGGAAAAGCTGGAGCAGGTTGTCGCGGCCGCCGTTCTGGTGATGCGGGAAGCTGTCGGCGTGACCGTCGAGCAGCCGGCGGGCGCGCTCGGCATAGCCCTGGCGCAGCTCCGGGGTCGTCGGGCCGCCGACCATGGCGGTGGTGACCAGGGTGCCGCCGGGCGTCAGCAGCTCCTTCCAGCGCTGGACGATGAGCGGCTTGTCCGCCCCCTTGATGACGGTCAGGAACTCGTCGGTGACGATGAGGTCGAAGGAGGCCTTGGGGAGGTCGCCGGTGAGCAGGTTCTCGCAGACGCACTCGACGCTGAACCCGTGCCGCTCGGCGTACCACTGGCAGGCGCGTAGCGGCGTGCGGCAGATGTCGTAGATCCGGATGCGCGGCGTGGCCCCGGTCGCCTGCATCGCCTCATGGAGGGTCGCCAGCATGCCGTAGTCCGCTGCGGCGGAGATCAGCACTTGGGCCTGCGGGCGCCGGCGCAGCACGCCGGTCAGGGCCTCCTGGTAGAACTCGTACCAGGGTGGAACCGCCACCATGTTGAGCAGACGCAAGTACTGCCAGGTGCCGTGATACCAGTTGCAGCTCATCGACGGCGGAGCTTGTGCCGGGTCGTGCGTCTTGGCCCATTCCTCCATGCCCCCGGAGTCTTTGCTGCCGCAATGGTCGGCCGCCCACTTCTCCATGAGAGGGGCGGATTCGACCAACAGCTCGCGGGTGCGCGGGTCCAGCGTATAGAGAGAGCCAGCAGGCGTCGTCGTCGGCGTTTGCATGCGTGAATCCTCCTCAGGTTCCTTGACGGA
>Ga0137403_10000070_pt1 | contig 109554 bp, 78 predicted proteins | sample CZOMad2_1_16fung_FD_122057 | JGI IMG/M metagenome (GOLD analysis project Ga0137403, IMG submission 122057) | Vadose zone soil fungal communities from Angelo Coast Range Reserve, California, USA - CZOMad2_1_16fungal (Hybrid Assembly) | ecosystem: Environmental > Terrestrial > Soil > Vadose zone... | reverse complement strand
CAACGGACTCTCGACCAAGTTCAATGGCGGCGCCGTTTCGGCGCCAACCCTTGCGTTTAATTTTCATGTAACCCCCGTTATCGCGATTCAAGCGCTCGTGTTTGCGATTGTTATTGGCGCATTGGGCGGCTGGCTGCCGGCGCGACAGGCCATGCGCGTGAGTGTAGTCAACGCTTTGAGAAGGAACTGAGTCATGGCCATCGAAGCCATGCAAACGAATCACGAACTGGAAACACTGCGCATTGTGCGCCCGCAGGAGCAACCGCGCCGCAAGCGCAGTCGGTTGGTTTCAATTGCGATCCTGATGTTGCTCCTAACAGTTCTTGGGGCTGCAAGCTATGTCATTTACGCCAAGACGATTGGCCGGTCGCCCACAGTGCAAACGATGATGGTAGTGGCGAGGACGGACCGCCAGTCCAGCGTGCTGTTGACAGGCTCTGGTTATATAGTCACCCGCCACAAATACATCATTATCGGCACAAAAGTCCTGGGACAGATTGTGGCAGAACCCATCGAGGAGGGGCAGCACATCAAAGCTGGTGATGTTCTGGCGCGAATTGATGATCGGGACTATCAGGCGCAACTGCGCCAGGCTATCGCTAGTCGAGACGTTGCCAAAGCCAACCTTCATCTCCTTCAGGACAAAGCCGACCGCGCGCGCTACCTGATCAAGACTGGTGCTATTTCGAAGGATGACTTTGAAACTGCAATCACCGCCGCAGGAGTTGGGCAAGCCGAACTTGAACGTGATGAGGCGGCAGTCGATTACGCCAAATTCAATGTGAACCAGTGCGTCATCAGTTCGCCTATCAACGGCATTGTCTTGAAGAAATATCGGGAACTGGGCGACACCATCAATTTTGGCGGTCAGATTGAGGCGGGCGGAGGCTCGACTGACATCGCCCAATTGGCTGACACGGATGATATGCGAGCCGAAGTGGACATCAATGAGGCTGATATTGCGAAGGTGGGTATCGGTTCGCCGGCAGTTGTTGTATTAGACTCGTATCCCGACAAGCAATTTGATGCAGCTTTGGTGAAGGTTTATCCCGCAGCCGACCGCCAGAAGGGCACGGTCAAAATCGAGGTCCAGATCGCTCGGCCGGATTTGCAGATCATCAAGCCGGAGATGAGCGTCAAGGTAAGTTTTTTGGAAATCAGGTCGCCGGGAAAACTGGAACCGGTTATAACAGTTCCCAAAAGTGCCGTCAGGCACGATGAGGGCGAAGCTTATGTCTGGACTGTTCGCGAAGGAATTGTTCGACGGGTCAGCGTCGTTTGCGGCTTAACTACGGAAACCGGAATCGAAGTGAGGCAAGGATTGAAAGACGGTGATTCCGTCGTCATCACACCAGACGTCAAGCTCGTGAATGGAGGGAAGGTCTCGGTTCGTTGAGATTCGTCTCGCCGCCGCTGGAAGAGCAAAAACAAAAAATGCGGGATAACCGATCGAACCGACATCATCATGATCCGGGACCTGATCGACTTTAACGAGAAACGAAAGACGTAAAGGTAACAGGCACGTCCGGCGCGGGGGTTCGGATCGTTTTCAATTTGAGGGAGCGGCGCAGAGAGTGCTGCTAAATCGGGGGAAGAAAAGGGGGTTATGGGAATGCTTATTCGTCGCTGGCTTAACTACGCCATCCTGATTTTCGTCCTTGGATCGCTTCATCTTAGAGCCGCGACCCTGCCGACAGGTTTTACGGAAGCACAGTTTGGAAGCAATCTCGGCGGGGCCACGACCGCGATGGCCTTCGCGCCCGACGGACGGCTCTTCGTTTGTGTCAAAACCGGCCAGCTCCGGGTCATTAAGAATGGCGCGCTTCTCGCGGCGCCGTTTGTTTCGTTGTCGGTCGACTCCAATGGCGAACGAGGACTGCTCGGAGTGGCCTTCGATCCGAATTTCAGTTCGAACCAGTTCGTCTACGTTTATTACACAACCACTAGTTCGCCCATTCATAATCGGATCAGCCGCTTCACCGCGAACGGCGACGTCGCCGCTGCCAATAGCGAGGTAGCCCTGATGGATTTGGATAACTTGACCAGCGCCACAAATCACAATGGCGGCGCGATTCATTTCGGCCAGGACGGAAAACTATATGCCGGTGTTGGGGAGAACAATAACTCAGCGAATGCTCAAACCCTGAGTAACAGGCTAGGCAAAATCCTAAGGATCAATTCGGACGGAAGTATCCCGACGGATAACCCATTCTTTAACACAGCGACGGGAGCGAATCGGTCGATTTGGGCCCTCGGATTGCGTAATCCTTTTACTTTCAATTTCCAGCCAGGAACCGGCCGGATGTTTATCAACGACGTCGGTCAAAACACGTGGGAGGAAATCAATGACGGGATAGCTGGCTCGAACTATGGATGGCCTACCTGTGAAGGCGTCTGCACATCGCCGAATGCGAACTTCCGCGATCCGCTCTTTCAATACGCGCACGCCAACAGCAGCATTACCGGATGCGCCATTGTGGGCGCCGCCTTCTACAATCCGCCGGTGAATCAGTTTCCGGCCAGTCACCTTGGCAAATACTTCTTTGGCGATTTTTGCGGCGGCTGGATCCGCCTGTTCGATCCTGCCACCGGAGCTGTAAGCGATTTTGCCAGCGGCATCTCATCGTTAGCCGATCTCCAAGTAGGATCGGATGGCTGCCTCTACTACCTTACTCAAAGTAGCGGACAAGTGTTTAGAGTCACGGCGACGGCGGCGCAGCCTTTGAATATTTCAGTGCGTTCGCGAGTGGGAACGGGCAATGATGTTCTTATCAGCGGCTTCATTAACACTGGCACGGCAGCCGCGAAAAAGGTCATCGTCCGCGCGCTTGGACCTTCTTTGCAGCAATCAGGTGTGACGGACGCGCTGGCCGATCCTGTCTTGGAGTTACATTCGGGTGATGGTTCGCTTCTCACCACGAATAACAACTGGAAGGATAACACCGCGCAGCAGCAACAGGATATTACCAATAACCAGCTTGCGCCTCCGGCCGATCTCGAGTCGGCCATCGTAGCTACACTTCAACCCGGGAACTACACTGCTATTGTCCGGGGACAGAACAACGGGACCGGGGTCGGACTTCTCGAAGTTTATGACGTAGATCGAACGAGCGCTTCGCGGCTCGGTAACGTTAGCGGCCGCGCGTTGGTCCAATCAGGAACCAATGTTCTGATCAGCGGTTTCATCGTTGGCAACAACATAGGGGCTGCCAAAGTAGTCGTGCGCGGTCTCGGACCGTCTCTAGGGCAAGCGGGCGTGAGCAATCCCCTGCCCGATCCGACTCTGGAAGTTCGCGATAACAACGGCGCGCTCGTGATTGCAGATGATAATTGGCAGGACAATCCCGCGTCTGCGGGACAGATCAGTGCCAGTGGACTCGCGCCCGCGAATCCAGTCGAGTCGGCTATCGCGACCAGTCTTGTTCCTGGAATGTATACCGCGATCGTTGCAGGTAAGAATGGTGGGACGGGGATAGGTGTCGTCGAGGTCTATAATTTGCCCTAGGGCTAGCACGGCCGCCAGCAACCAAGGAACGGCGCTCTCCAGACCCGCCGATCGCTGCGTTTCGGAGCAACGCCACGGCGGTTTGTAAACCGCCGCTCCTTGAAGCTTCTCTTGCAATTCGCGCGCGAATTGATTCGACTGCGCGGATTGAGTTCCAGTAACGACCAGCAACCTTCCCTCGCCCGCCGGCTCGGAGCGTTCGACGCCACCATGATCGTGATGGGCGGGATCATCGGGGCCGGGATTTTTGTTAATCCATCAGTCGTCGCGCGCCAGGTGCATACGCCTGCGCTAATCCTCGGCGCGTGGTTGATCGGTGGCGTGATCGCATTGATCGGCGCGTTCGTTTATGCGGAACTGGCCGTGCTGCGGCCGAAGGTTGGCGGTCAATACGCTTATCTGCGCGATGCCTATCATCCTATGGTCGCGTTCCTTTACGGCTGGACGTTACTCCTCGTCATCCAGACTGGGGGCATGGCGGGCGCGGCGATTATTTTCGGCCGATATTTCCAGGAACTGACGGGGCTGCCGATTCCGGAACAGGCCGTGGCGGCGGCCACGCTCGGAACGCTGACGGCGATCAATTGCTTTGGCATCCGGGCCGGGAGCAATGTTCAGAGCGCGTTAATGCTCACAAAGCTGGGTGCCATCGCGATGCTGATCGGCTTTGGCTGGATGATCGTCGAACCGGCCGCAACCGGCCTAACGAGTAGTTCGCCGGCGGCAGCAGGTAACACCTGGCAAGGACTGGCCGCAGCAATGGTACCGGTGCTGTTCGCTTATGGTGGCTGGCAAACGGCGAGCTTCGTGAGCGGCGAAATGCGCGACACGCGCCGTGATCTGCCGCGTGGGTTATTCAGCGGCGTGACTGGCGTGATCGTCATATACGTGCTCGTGACCTACGTTTGCCTGCGCGCGCTCGGACCGCAGGGCCTTGCGAATACAACTACGCCCGCGTCGGAAGTCATGCGGCGCGCGCTTGGCTCGCGCGGCGCGAAACTCATTGCCTGCGGCATCGCGATCTCAACTGTTGGATTTCTCAGCCAAAGCATTCTCACCGCCCCCCGGGTCTATTATGCAATGGCGCGGGACGGCCTGTTCTTCAAAGCAGTCGGTCGCGTAAGCGAGCGAACACGTGTGCCAGTTATCGCGATCATCCTGCAAGGTGTCTGGGCGGTAGTCGTCGCGTTGACCGGGAAATACGATCAGATCCTCAACTATGTTGTGACGATCGATGCGCTGTTCTTCGGCCTGACGGGAACGGCCTTGTTTATCTTTCGAAGACGGGAGGGGCCGAAGCTCGGCGAGGATTTCGTGCGTGTGCCCGGCCATCCTTACACAACTGGCGTATTTGTTCTGGCATGCTGGAGCCTGGTTCTTAGTACGTTGGTGGCATCACCCTTGAACGCCGGAATTGGTGTCGTGATCCTGGCAATTGGCGCGTTGGTTTATTTGTTTTGGGCCGGTAAGACCGCTCGGCGATCATAGACCGCCGCTACAAGAAGAAAACGACGGCGACCTTACGATCGCCGCCGTCTGTTTCTCCAATTAGTAACCGCAGTTACATCTTTTGAGCGTCGTGCATTTCGTCCATCGCCTTCTTCATGTCTTCGTGCGCCTTTTTTATCGCGTCGAGCTTCTGCTGTTGCTGAGGCGTAAGGAGCGGTCGGATCTGGTTCCCGGTGTTTTCCATGACCGCATGCATTTTTTCCATCGCTTCCCTGTGGATGGCAGCGATCTGCGGCTTGGTCTGGTCGATGATCGGCTGGATCTTCGCCTTCTGGTCGTCGGTCAGATTGAGATCCTTGCTCAAATGCTCGAGCGGATTCTCCATCATCATGTGGTGCGGGCCGCCGGGACCGTCATGATTCGGCCCGTGCTCGCCCGGTTCCTTGGCCTGGAGGTAAACGAGACCGGCCAGCGACAACGCCGCCGCCGTCGTGAGTGAGATAAGTTTTCGTGTCATTGTTTGGTTTGTTTCTTGTTTTTGGGCGCAATTCGAGCGCCTCTTTCAGGAATGGATGACCGGTTGAATCGCACGGCGGTTACAAATTTGTCGAAAATTTTTGTAACCGGGACGCGCAATCGACGGTCAATCTCGATGGTGTGGACTGGCGTGGCTTTACATGGCTGAAGACGGAGTCTCGGGCGAGTTGGTGGCGGCGGTGCTGCGGCAGGAGGAGGCCGCGGCGCGCGAGCTGGTGCGGAATCTGTATCCGCTGGTCGCCAAACTCGTGCGGGCCCATCGCCCGGTTCGCAGCGCGGAAGAGGACCTTTGCCAGATGATTTTCATTAAAGTTTTGCAGAACCTGTCTCAGTTTTCCGGCAAGGTGCCGCTGGAGCATTGGGTCTCGCGGATCGCGATCAATACCTGTATCAACCAGATCCAGGCCGAGAAAGCCCGGCCGGAATTGCGCGAGGCCGACTTGAGCGAAGAACAAACTGCGGTGATCCGAAATCTCGCGACGACGACCGATGACCTCGCGCCCGACCAGAGCTTTGCGTCGCGCCAGCTTGTCGAGCATCTTATGAAAGCGCTCAAACCAGCGGAGCGACTTGTGATTGACCTGCTTTATTTGCAACAGCGCTCGGTCGCTGAAATCCGGACCGTCACCGGCTGGAGTGGCGCGCTCGTCAAAGTGCGCGCTTTTCGCGCCCGGCAAAAAATGAAACAGCTTTTGTCGAATATGACCGCGCGGGAGAACGCATGAAACAAACCGATGTAGATCGTCTTCTTCATTCCGCCGCGAATGCCACCGAACCGGCTCCCGCCGAAGCGCCGTTTGGTTTCGACACGCGAATCGTGGCGTCATGGCGTTCCGGGAAAAAGGGCGTGAACGATAGCGCCGAGCTTTCGCGGTTTCTTCGACGCGCGGGCGCCATTGCATTTGCGGTGCTTGTCCTGGCCGGCGCCGCCACCTACCGCCAATATCGTGACGAGACGAAGTTCGCCAGCCTGACGACAAACGAATACGCCATCGCAGATTCGGCAATCCAAACGGAATTCGCCCAATGAACAGCGAACTAAAATGGAAACTTGCCTTCGCCTTTCTTCTCGTCTTTGTCGCGGGCGGAATGAGCGGGGCGTTCCTCTGCATTCATGGTCTGCGTTATCACATGATGCTGGGCCCGCCTCACTCCGGTGATGTTCCCGACCGGATGCGCGAACATTTGCGGCGCACGCTGGGACTCACCGCCGAGCAGGAAAAAAAGATCGGACCGATCGTCGACGCAACCAGCGCCAAACTAGAGACGATCCGGGTCGAAACCGCAGAGCGCGTTCGCACTGTCATGGAAGATTCGAAGAATGAAATCGCGCCGCTTTTGACGGCGGAGCAGCAAGCGAAACTCGACAAGCTCGAATCCGAGCATCGCAAAATGATGATGCATCACGGTTTTCTCCCTCCGCCGCCACCGAAAGACAGGCCGCCGCCCTGATTGCGCTTCTGTAGCCGCTCGCCGCGGCGCGCGCGCGATCGGCGCCCACTGCCAATACGGCGTCGCCCACAGGGCGACGGCTACAGTTGTTTCTAGTCTGGCAAGCGACGTTCGCGCGGTGCTACTTTCGCCAGCGTCTTGAAAAATTTTCTCCGGCTCAATGCCAGCCTCATTTACTGGGTTTTTGTCGCGCCGTTCAAGGGCGAGATGTTCAAGATTTCGCCGATCTTTCGGCAGATGGTGTCGATCGGAGTGCGCGCCACGCCGATGGTCGCGCTCACCGCGTTCAGCATCGGCGTGACCCTCGCGATGCAAGCCGCGCATTCCCTCCAGGAACTCGGCGCGGAAATGTACGTGCCGGATTTGGTGATGGTGAGTTTGCTCCGCGAAATGGGACCGGTGTTAATCGCCGTGATCGTGATCGGCCGGAGCGGCTCCGCCGTCGCGGCGGAACTAGGCACGATGAAAGTCTCGGAGGAAATCGAAGCGCTTGAAGTGATGGCCATCAATCCGATCAGCTATCTGATCGTGCCTCGATTCATCGCGATGCTCCTCATGCTGCCGGCGTTGACCATTTTCGGAAATTATATCGGCGTCTTCGGCGGCTGGGCCGTTTGCCATTTCGCGCTCGACGTCACGACGGCTGGTTACATCCTGCGCGCGCTGCAAAGCGCCAACACCTGGGACCTTTATTCCGGCATCATCAAGAGCGTCGTCTTCGCCTGGATCATCATCACGATCGCATGCAACGCCGGCTTGCATGTGGAAGGCGGTGCCGAAGGCGTCGGCCAGGCGACGACTTCCGCGGTGGTGCAATCGCTGCTCGCGATGCTGGTGAGTAACGCGATTCTGACATCGATCTTTTTCTTCAAATGACGAATTCCCGAATGACGAATGACGAAGGAATGACGAAGTCCGAAGGCGCGCGCGATGCGGAAACGCGGTTTTGGATGGACGGTAAGACAGCAGTGATTCGCGAAGAGCCGGACGAGAAACGCGTCTATGATCTCGAAGAACGCACGGCACGGTTCGGGGAGGCGGTGATTGATTTCGCGAGAACAATTCCGCAAGACGCGGTGACCAATCGACTCATCGGACAACTGGTCGGCGCGGCGACGAGCGTGGGCGCAAACTACGCCGAGGCTGACGACGCGGTGTCGAAGAAAGAGTTTCTAAAGAACATAGGCACCTGCCGAAAGGAAGCGCGCGAAACCAAACACTTTCTCCGCATGGTCGTTCGCGCCGTTCCCGAATCAAAACCACGAGCCCGAAAGCTCTGGCTGGAAGCTCGAGAACTACATCTTATCTTTTCCAAGATCCGGAGGACCGGAAAATGACCTTCGTCATTCGAGCTTCGTTATTCATTCGTCATTCGTCATTCGTCATTCGTCATTCCGACCTCATTCGTCATTTTCCCCATGCCTAGCACCGAAGCAGTCGTCGAAGTCACCAACCTCTTCCGCAAATTCGGCGATCGCACCGTGATCGATAATCTTTCGTTCACCATCCATCGCGGCGAGACGCTCGTCATCATGGGCGGAAGCGGTTGCGGGAAGAGCACGCTTCTTCGTCACATCATCGGCGTGATGAAACCGACCGCCGGCTCGGTGAAGATCTTCGGCCAGGAAATCACGACGATGAACGATGTCGAGATCGCGGAAATCCGGCGGCGGTTCGGAATGCTGTTTCAATCGGGCGCGCTCCTTGCCTCGCTTACGGTCGGCGAAAATGTGGCGCTGCCGTTGTTGCAGCATACCGACCTGTCGGCAGACGAAGTCGAGGAAACGGTGACCGGGAAGTTGCAGATGGTCGGGCTAAACGGTTTCAACAATCTGAAGCCGGCCGAGATCAGCGGCGGAATGCGGAAACGGGTCGGCCTCGCTCGCGCTCTCGCGCTCGATCCCGAGCTCCTCTTCAGCGACGAACCCACCTCGGGCCTCGATCCGATCATGACTGCTGTCGTCGACAAGCTCACCCTCGAGTTGACGAAGGACGAAGGCATGACCGCGGTCGTTGTCACCCACGACATGACGAGCGCGTTCCGGATCGCGAGTCGGATGATTATGCTCGGACGGGGCCGGATTCTGGCGCAAGGTACCCCCGACGAAATCCGCACCCATCCCGATCCCGAAGTGCAACAATTCATCAATGGCGAACCTGACGGCCCGATGCCGTTGAATCTATCGCAGGACGATCACGGCGATCATCAGCATGTGCAGGCGCGCCCCCTGGTCGCGGCCCGGCATCGTTTTCGCCACAAGATGCCATGAAACGAAATTTCTCCGATTACCTCGTCGCGCTTTCGGTGATCGTTTGCAGCGCGATTCTGCTGGCCGCGCTCACGATTGCGCTCACCGGTTTTCGATTCAACAAACCGTCGCGCACTTTGCAGATCGATTACGAGGATGTGACCGGCGTGAAATTGCATTCTGAAGTGCGTTACGCCGGTGCGCCGGCGGGACGCGTCATTGCGATGCAGCCCTTGAGCCGCGAGCAGCGCGAAACGGGCGCGAACAAGCGCAATGCCGTGCGAGTCACGGTGGAGCTGCGCGAGGAAATTCCACCGTTGCCCGCCGACGTCATCGCGACGCTGAGCTCCGACACAATGCTCTCGCCGATGTTCGTGGCGCTTTCCGCCGGCACGCCCGGCGGCGGCACTTTGGCAAACAACGCCACCATCGAAGGTCATCCGGCTGCCGGAATTCAGCAGCTCATGGCCGCCGCGGGCCCATTAATCGATAATGCGAACAAACTCATCGACAGTCTGAACGCCACCACCGGCAACCTCAACACTACCGTCACCAGTGTCCGGACCAGTCTCGACGATTTCATGCCGAAGATTTCGCCGGTGCTCGATACCGCGAAGACCGATCTCGAAGAACTGCAGCGCATCATCAAGGGTCTGGACGAGGTGGAGAAAAACGCGAACGCCGTCTTCGATACCGCCGGCAAATTCGTCGGCAACACCGACAAGCAGCTGCAGGATGAGTTGAAGGAACTGCGCGTGATTTTGTTGAACCTGAAAGTTGTGAGCACGCATGCGAAGGCGCTCACCGAGCAGCTCGCCGAAAAACCGAGCCGGCTCATTTTCAGCGGCAAGACCCAAAAGCTCACCCCCGAATCGGAGATCCTGAAGAGCAAGGAACCGGTGCCGGCGAAAAAGCCGTAGGCCGCGCTTTGCTCTTTATTAGAATGCTTCGCTTGGACATGGCGCCTCAAGTTGCATTGGCCCATTGCAAGCCGCTTTCAGATCCGGTGAAATCTTTCGCCAGGGCCGTGGGGTTTGGAATGCTTCTTTGCCTTCTGGGCGGCGCCAATCAACTGCTTTTCCTGCTAATCCTGGTTAGCAAGGATCGAATGAGCCTGCCGGCGGGCGGCATGATGATACTAACCTGGGCGATCCTACTGAGCTTCGTGATCTCCCTGCCGTTGGGCATGTGGCTTCTGCTTAGGACCCGAAAGCGAGCTGCGGTGATCTACCTGCGCGCTTTCCGCAGCGATCGCTCCGCTCGCCGGCTTCGCAGTCTACTCAAGGCTGCGCTCGGCAGTCAGTTCAGACTCTCCGGAATCCGTCAGCCGCGAAAACGCTCAACTCTATTCATCCGACTATTCACCCAAGCGCTCACCGCGCTGAAGTATGTGGGCTCCGAACATTTCGAACTGGAGGCCGAAGACCACAACTGGATGGCGCGGCTGCTCGCCTCCTACGCTCACACCCGTTTTGTTTTCATCGACGTCCGCGACGTGACGCCGCACGTAGCGACTGAGATCCGGCTCTCCTATCTTGCCATGGGTCCGGAGCGCTGTGTCTTTGTTATCGATCCCAGGCAGACGGAAGAACAATGGACCCGCACCATCCGGACAGTTGTAGACCTAACGTCGGAACAGCAGCCGGCATTTCACCTTGTGTCATATTCCGAAGACCGGAACGCCGATCCGAAGGCACTTGTCCCGATGGTTCGTCAGATGGTTGATAGCTTGCCTCCTGGTACGGCAACGATTAGCGCCGCGGCAATTGCTTTTGCCCAAAAACACATCCCGGAAAATGAATGGCCTACCCGTTTCCTGGAAACCGATGGCGCCAGCACCCTGTTTAGCACGCTGGGATTGGGGATCATGATCCTGGCCATCGGCAAACTGTCTTCTTATGGAATTCAGTCCGCGCTCAGCTGGGTTTTGTTGAGCTTCATGGTGATGGTTTATGTCTTTTACCTCATGGGCTGGTTCCGCGCCTGGAAACAGAGTGGCATAGAGTGGCGGTTCCGCCGCCCGGCGGAAGGCAATCCACGGTGGAGCCTGATTCTCTCCTTAATCCTAATGATTATCCCTCTGACGCTTTTTGGCGCCGTCGTAGTTAACAAGGAGAAGCAATCATTTCACGGTGCCCAACACGCGCGAATCGCCGCCGAGATTCAAAACATTAAGTCCGGGTTGGCGATGTATATGGCCTTCAATGGATTTTACCCGACGACCGAGCAGGGACTGGGAGCTCTCGCAGTCCGGCCGGAAACTGAGCCGGTGCCAGGATCGTGGAACCGCTTCCTGGATGAGGCGCCGAAAGACCCTTGGGGAACTCAATACGTTTATCGTTGCCCCGGGCGCCGCAACCCAAATAGCTACGATCTTTTTTCTGCCGGGCCCGACCGAATACCCGATACGGCGGACGACGAATGGGGAAAATGAAAAGCACGGGACGAAGGTTTCCGAGGCAGAATACAAACCGGCTCCACTAAGATTGATGCTCCAATGCATCGGCCAACAGCTCGGCCATGTGTTTGGGGTGGACGAGCGTCAGATGTTCGAGCTGATGCCGGCAGCTGGTGCCGGAAGCGACGATGATAGTTTCCGCCGGCTGTGCTTCTACCTGCTGAACCAAAGGCGCCGCGACCTTCAGCGAGAGGTCGTATTTCCGTTCGAGCGCGCCGAACGCGCCGGCCATTCCGCAGCAACCGGTGTCGAGTAGTGCCGCGGTCCGACCAGGTAAACGCGCGGCCAGCCGGGCCATGAATCCGGTTTTGACGAGCGATTTCGCATGGCAATGCGCGTGGATCGCGACGTGGCCGGATGCTTCCTTGAATGCAAGCGCGTTTGGTTCGCGCTCGAGAAGGTCTTCGATGAACTGCTCGAAGAGATGACAGCGCTTCGCGATCGGCTCGGTATCCGCCAGCTTCAATTCGCGATAGTCCTCGACGAACATTGAATAGCACGATGGTTCGAGGAACAGAATTGGCGCGCTGCCGGATCCACGAAGGAGCTCAAGATTGTGCCGGCCCATCTCATACGCGGCATCGAGATTTCCCTGACTGAAGGCAGGCCGGCCGCAGCATTTCCGCCCCTTCAACAGTGAGACATTGAACCCAAGCGCTTCCAATACTTTCACCGCCGCTTTCCCGATGTGCGGCTCGTGATAGCGAACGAAAGTGTCGTCCCAGAGAATAACTTCCCCCCTGTAGCGGCGGTCTATCACCGCCGACCCCGCCTGCCCATTTCGGCGGCCATAGACCGCCGCTACATGTTTCCGAAACCAGCGATCGAAGCGCTGTTTCGCGTAATGCGGCAACGGTCGCCTGTCGGTTAAGCCGAGCGTCTTCCGCATCAATTTCCGGATCGTCGGCGAATCGAGCGTCGCGTTCGCGATCGCCGGCATCATGCAACCGAGCCGACCTAACAAATCGACGTGGCTCAGAATTCGTTCGCGAAGCGGCAAGCCATCGCGCCGATGTCGCGCGTACATCAGCTCCGCTTTCAGCAGCGCGAGATTCACATTCGATGGGCATTCGACCGTGCACGCTTTGCACGACAAACAATTACTGAGCGCCGCGTCCATCTCCGCGCTTTGCAGCGGATCGTCGTGAAAACGCAATTCGAGCGCCGCCCGGATCGCGTTGGCCCGGCCGCGAGTCGACATGTATTCTTCGCCCGTGGCGAGAAACGTCGGGCACATCGTCGGCGCGTCTTTCCGGCAACCGCCGCAGCCATTGCATTGCTCCAGGTTGCCGATGAACGATTCGTCCTTGAACGCGAACGCCAGCGTCGGTTTGAACGGTAACCGCAACGTTCTCTCCGATTCCACCCGCAGGTGATTATCGATCTTGAACCGGCCGTCGTTGAAAATTTTGCCGGGATTAAAAAGATTTTTCGGATCGAACAGTTGCTTGATCTGCCGCATCACGCCGAGCAGTTCGTCCCCGACCTGTTCGGCCATGTATTCCGTCCGCGCCATGCCGACACCGTGCTCGGCCGCCAGCGATCCTTTGAATTGCCTGACGAGCGCTGAAACCTGATCGGCGACCTGACGATATTTTCGGAGATCGCCAACCGTGTGAAGATCGAGCACGGGCCGCACATGAAGCAGCCCGGTCGCGGCATGTCCGTAATAGCAAACCTCCAGATTGAGCGGGCGCATGATCGACTCCAGGCCCGCGACGTAATCCGGCAGTTGCGCCGGGCGCACCGCCGCGTCTTCGATGAACGCGACCGGTTTCGCCGCGCCCTTGCGTCCGGTGAGAAGCGAGAGCCCGGCTTTGCGCATTTCCCAGACGAGATTCATCTCGGCCGGCTTAGTGCAGATCGTGGTGCGCAAACCCAGGCTTTTCTCGGCCAACAGCGCGAGGCGCTCGGCAACATCATCGTAGAACTCGACGATCAGGATTGCTTCGCACGACTTCGTATCCAGCTCGAGGAGTTGGCGCGCGGGCTCGAAGTGGAGTTGGCCTTTCGTTTGATCGAAGAGCGGCCGGTCGATATGCTCGATCGCCGACGGTTTCAGCTCCAGCAACTCCACAGTCGCCTGCATCGCCTCCGCAACTGACGCGAAGAAAACCAAACCCAATCCTTTCTCGCGCGGCACCGGCACGATTTTCAACTCCGCGGAAAAGATCGCGGCCAGGGTACCTTCGCTGCCGCAGAGCATGTTGTTCAGGTTTCCCGGATCGCGGAGCCACCGCGCGAGCGCGTAACCGGACCAGCGTTTCTGGAGTCCCGCTGGCATCCATTCCGCGACCTGATGCGCGTGCGCGGCGACGAGCTGCGCGATTACGTCGCGTTGCGCGCGCAACGTTTCGTGCTGGGGACCGATCTCATGAATCGAGCCATCTGCCATGACCAGTTCCTGCGATACCACGTGGTCCGCCGTCGTTCCGTAAACCGGAACGTGCGCGCCGGACGAATCGTTCGCGATCATGCCGCCGATCGTCGCCCGCGAGCTCGTCGCCACGTCCGGCCCGAAACAAAAACCGTGCGGCTTGAGGAAGGCGTTTAGCTGATCAAGGACAACGCCCGCTCCGGTGCGGACGGTGTGCGCTTCGAGATTCAGCTCGGTGATCTGTCGGTTGTACCGCGAAAAATCGACGATCAAGCCGTCCCCAATCGCGCCGCCCGAAAGTCCGCTGCCGGCGCCGCGCGGAGTGACGGGAACGTTCGCGTCCGCTGCTGCCATGATGATCGAGCTCGCTTCCTGCGCGCTGCCAGGGAACGCCACCGCGGCAGGCTCGAGTTGGTAAAGCGACGCGTCAGTCGCATAAAGCCGACGCGTGAGATCGTCGAACGCGATCTCGCAACCGGCGTTCTCGAGCGATGAGCGCTGCAGCGACGTCATGGCGCCGCAAACTTACGCGGCCCACAGGGCCGCGGCTACAGAAGAACTATTCTGTTCGCAACGCGTCGATAGGATTGACGAGGCTGGCGCGGCGGGCAGGGAGATAGCAGGCGAGGAATGCAACGACAGCAAGAGTGACGATCGCGCCGATCAATGCGACCGCGTCGAGCGCGCCGACATTGTAAAGTAAACTGCTCAAGGCGCGACTCGCGGCGAATGCGCCCATAAGGCCAGCGAGCAGTCCCACGCCGATCAGCGAAATACCCTTCCCGAGAACGAGCCGCAGGACATCGGCGCGGCTGGCGCCGAGTGCGAAACGGATTCCCATTTCACGGGTGCGCTGTGTGGTGCTCAGCGCCATCACGCCGTAAATCCCGACGCTCGCCAGCACCAGCGCGAGACCGGCGAACGCGCCAAGCAACATCATGGTGAGCCGGCGCGCGGCCAGGCTCGAACCGATGTTCTTTTCCATGGTCGAAATGGCGGAGACAGGCTGATCGGGATCGATCGACGCGATTTCGCGTTTCACTGCATTCACGAGCGAAAGCGGGTCGCCGCCGGCGACGCGGACCAGCAGGGTCACGCCTTCGTTCGGGAATTGCGCGGCCGGCAGATGGATTTGCGGGAACCCGAGCTTCTCGACGTTCTCTTCGCCGGGCGCTTCGTTGCGGGTCCGCGGCACGATCCCGACGATGGTGAGCGGCGGCGGATCCTTCTTCAAGGTCTGATTGTTGTCGAGCTGCTTGCCGATCGGGTCTTGGCCGGGAAAGAATTTTTTGGCGAGACTTTCGTCAATGATGACCGCGCCCGCTTTGTTCCAACCGTCGTCTGGAGTAAAGGCGCGCCCGCGGATGACCGGCATCCCAAGGACCTTGAAGTAATCGGGCGAAATATAATTCATTTCGGCAGACGGTTCCTTGCCGTGTTCGTAGGGCGGGGTGCCGGTGAGGTGGAAAGAACTATCCCATTCGTTGTCGTCAAACGGAACGTTGACGCCGATCGCGGCGGCGGTGACAGACGGGAGCGAGGCGACTTTGGTGAGCAGCTTGTCGAAGAACGCGTTGAGCTTTTCTTCCTTGTCGTAGCGCGATTCGGGCAGCGAGATCGTCATCGTCAGGATATTGCGCGGGTCGAACCCGAGCGGCGCCTGTTGCGCCTGCCAGAAACTTTTCAGCATGAGTCCGCCGCCGGCGAGAAGCACGACCGCGAGCGCGACCTGGGTAATGACGAGCCCCGCGCGAGCGCGTTGTTTGGCGAGGCCATCGCTGCTCCCGCGCGCGCTCTCATGCAAGGCGAGCGCGAGCGAGCTGCTCTTCGAGATTCGCCAGGCGGGCCAGATGCCAACCAGGACTCCGGAAATGATTGCGACCGCGATGGTGAATAGGAGCGCGGCGAGATCGATCCGCGTTTCCTGAAAACGCGGGACCGATCGCGGACTCAAGGCCAGGATCGCGTCGAGACTCCAGATGGCGAGCAACACGCCCGCGAGCGCGCCGAGCAACGCGAGCACGGCGCTTTCCGTCAGGACCTGGCGGGTCAAGCGCCAGCCGCTCGCGCCGAGCGCACTCCGAACGGCCAGCTCCTTTCCGCGAACGAGCATCCGCGCGAGCTGAAGGTTCGCGACATTCGCGCATGCGATGAGCAACACACAGACAACCGCGCCGAGGAGCATGTAAAGGCTCTGCCGGTAGGTGCCGACGGAGGAGTCGAGCAGGCGCTGCATCGTGATGCGCCGGCCGGTGTTGGTGTCGGGATATTTTTTCTCGAGCGCGGCGGCGATCGTGTCCATGTCCGCGTTGGCCTGCTCGAGGGTCACGCCTGGTTTCAAGCGGCCAAGGGCGCTCAAGCCGGGATGATTATCGCGCAAAAGAGTGCCGGGCTTGGCGCGCTCGTCACCGAGCGTGACAAAAATCTCCGCGAGTCGAGGCAGCTGCACGATCGATGGCAGCACGCCAACGATCTCGTAGGGAACGCTGTCGATGAGGAGTTGTTTGCCGAGGACTTCGCGCGACGCGCCGAAGCGTGTCCGCCAAAGCTTGTCGCTGATCAAAGCGACCTTCGGCCCTTTCGGGACGTCGTCGGCCTCGGTGAAATCGCGGCCGAGCTGCGGCGCGACGCCGAGCACGGTGAGAAAATTGAACATCACTCGGCCGCCGCCGATCCGTTCCGGCGCGATGCCTCCCTTCGGCGTGGAAACGTTGTAGGATTCACGGCGGAAAAGCGCGATGTCGGTGAAGCTGTGCTGGGCCGCGCGCCAGTCGAGGAAGTTTGGATAACTGACGGAACCGCCGGGAAAGGTCGGCGTCCGTTCGCGGATGTTGATGAGTCGCGCCGGCTCTGGATAGGGCAACGGGCGCAACAGCACGGCGTTGACTACACTGAAGATTGCGGTGTTCGCGCCGATCCCGAGGGCAAAGGCGAGAATCGCGAGGGCAGCGAACCCAGGCTGTTTCGCCATCATCCGAAACGCGTAGCGGATGTCAGAGAGTAAAGTTTGCATAATTAATTCAGGGGAGCGCACGCGCCATCGCGTGCTCGTTTCGGCGCCTCGCCGAAATGATCTTCAAATGCGACACAGCAAAAGTTCGCGCTGGCGAAGGCGCCATCGCCAGCACGCGAGGCGCGTGCGCTCCCCGGACCTGTTGTTGCGACGCTTTCATGCTATTCCGCGCGCAGCGCCGTCACCGGATTCACTTTCGTTGCTCGTCGCGCCGGGAAATAGCAGGCGAGAAAAGCAATTAACCCAAGCAACAACGCGAGACCAAAGTAGGTGACAGGATCGGTGGCAGTAACGCCAAAGAGAAGACTGGCCATGATCCGGGTAGCGGCAAACGCTGCGATGAGTCCAAGCACGACGCCGCTCCCGGCGAGCAACATTCCCTGGCCGACGACGAGTTTGAGAACATCGGCCGCGCTCGCACCCAGAGTCATGCGGACGCCGATCTCATGCGTGCGTTGGGTCACCGAATAGGAAATGACTCCGTAAATGCCAACCGCCGCCAGAACCAGCGCGACCGCGGCGAGAATCGTAATGAGAAGCATGTTGAAACGCGGGCGCGCGATCGACTTTCCCAGGACCTGCTCAGCGGTGCGGACGTTGTAAAGCGGCTCCTGGCGATCGAGCGACCAGATTCTTTCGCGAACCGTTCCAAGCATCGTGGTCGGTTCGCCCGCCGTCTGAACGACGAGCGTCAATGCGCGGCGCGGCGTCTGCCGATAGGAAGTGTAGAGCTGTCCATACGGTTCTTCGTTCAAACTGATCCCGCGCACGTCCCCGACGACGCCGACCACGGTGTACCATTGCACGTCCTTCGCCTGCGGATCGCCGAAGGTCAGCCGTTTCCCGACCGGGTCCTGACCCGGGAAATATTTCTTCACCAATGTTTCGCTCACGACGATCGCATCCGGTTGGCCGGCCACATCGTGTTGGTTCAGGAACCGCCCGCTTCGCAACGGAATTTGCATCGTCCGGAAATAATCGGGGCTAACGACGCGCGTTTCGGCATCCGGCGTGCGGTCTGTGGGAGCGAGGAGCTTGCCCTCAACCGCGAACGCGAGAAAATTCGCTCCGCCGCCGAGCGGCAAACCTTCGGACACGGCCGCCGATTGAATTCCGGGCTGTTGCCCAAGCGCGCCGAGCAATTGATCGAAGAAATTAACCGTCTGCTGATCTTCTTTGTATTTCGACGAAGGCAGCGTGAGATCGACACAAAGCAGGTGCTGTGAGTTGAAGCCCGGGCGCACTTCCTGCAGCCGGATAAAACTGCGAATCAAAAGTCCCGCGCCGACGAGCAGAACAAGCGAGAGCGCGATCTCTGCCACTGCCAGGGCGCTGCGCAAACGCCGGCCGCCGGCGCTTTCGGCGGCGCTGCGTCCGCCTTCTTTCAAGGTGTTGTTCAAGTCCGGCCGCGACGCGGTCAACGCCGGGACGAGGCCGAAGAGAATGCCGGTAATGAGCGACACGCCGAGCGTGAAGAAGAGGACATCGCGATCGATCGAGATCGAGCCCAGGCGCGGAATGTTGCCGGGACTGAGAGCGAGCAGTGCCTGGATTCCCCACCACGCGAAGAGCAAACCGAGCCCCCCGCCGCAAAGCGAGAGCACGATGTTCTCGGTCAACAATTGGCGCACGACGCGACCGCGCGAAGCTCCGAGCGCCGCGCGAATGGCGATCTCGCGTTGGCGCGACGACGCGCGAGCCAGCAACAGGTTCGCGACGTTCGCGCACGCGATCAAAAGCAGAAACGCGACGGCGCTCAACAGGACAAGCAGGGCCGGGCGAACGTTGCCGGTGAGGGTCTCGTGCAACGGCTGCACGATCACGCCCCATTGCGTGTTCGTCGCCGGATATTGTTTTTCGAGACGAGCGGCGATTCCAGTCATTTCCGCCTGGGCGGTTTGAATCTTAACGCCGGGCTTGAGCCGCGCGACGACATTCAGAAAATCGCCGCGGCGCGAGTTCCGCATGTTGTCGCTCACCGCGAGCGGCAACCAGAGCTGCAGCGTTTTCGTAGCCTCGGGACTCGGATCCTGGAAACTCGCCGGAAGAATCCCGACAACAGTATGCGCGTTTCCGCTGATCAAGATTTGTTGGCCGATAATTTTGGTGTCACCGCCGAAACGCCGTTGCCAGAGCGCGTGGCTCAGAATGACGACGCGATTTTTCCCGACCTCCATTTCTTCCGGCAAAAATTTGCGGCCGAGAGCCGGCTCGATTCCGAGGACACTGAAGAAATCGCCCATGACAACACCGCTGGGCAGCCGTTCCGGCTCGCCTTCGCCCCCGGTTAGAATTGGCGAGGTTTGGGCAAAACCGCCCATCATCTGGAATGATTGCGCCTGCTGCCGCCAATCGGCGTAATCCGGATAGGAGGCGTTTTCTTTCGGGATGTCGTTGAGCGGATTCGTTCCCCAAATCCAGACCAATTCTTCCGGCGCCGGATAGGGCAGCGGTCGGAGCAGGACGGCGTTGACGACGCTGAAGATCGCGGTGTTCGCGCCGATGCCGAGCGCGAGCGCGAGAATGGCGATGAGGGAAAACGTGGGATTCTTCAGTAGTTGGCGCAAGGCGTACTGAATATCTTTCGTCATAAAAAAGCTCCAAATTCCAAGCACCAAGCTCCAGAGAAACTCCAAACTTCAAGCTCCAGGAAGGCGCCCGCGTTTAAATTCGTCATTTGATCATTCCTTCGTAATTCGTCATTCGTGCTTCGTCATTCTGCGCGAAGCGCGATTATCGGATCCACGCGGGTGGCGCGCCTTGCCGGAACCCAGGCGGCAATGAAGGCGACTGCCGAAACCAGCAGAACGATCCCCGCGAACGTTCCCGGATCGGACGCGCCGATGCCGAAAAGAAGACTGTTCAACAATCGGGTGGCGGCGAACGCGCCCGCCACTCCGATCGCGAGACTGATTGCAACAATGGCCATAGCCTGGCCGACGACGAGGCGAAAGATCGAGGTTTTGCCCGCGCCCAGAGCGATCCGAATCCCAATCTCACTCGTCCGCTGCGAAACCGAATAGGCCATCACGCCGTAGATGCCGATCGCAGTCAGGAGCAGCGCCGTGCCGGCGAAGATCGAGAGCAGCACGGCATTGAAGCGCGGACGGGCCAGAGCGCGCGCCAGGTATTCATCAAAAATCCGCACCCGGACCAGCGGAATGTTGTGATCGACGCCTGCCAGCTCTCGCCTCACCGCGGAAGTGATCGCGGCCGGATTAGAGATGCTCGTCCGAGCGACGATCGACACCGAATCCATCGGGATCTGGGAGGTCGACAAATAAATCTCCGGAGTGAACTCCATCCGCAGCGTGCGGTGTTTCACGTTCCCAACCACGCCGACGATCGTGCGCATGAGCGCTTTCTCGTCGCCGACCCCCCAGCTCGGTTTGATGTGCTTGCCGATCACCTTCTGAATGCCTTGGCCGGGGAAAAACTTGTGCACGAATTCCTCGTTCACGATCACAACCGGCAACGATTTGAATTGATCGGTCGGCTCGAAGGCGCGTCCCTGGAGAACGGGAATGCCCGTTGTCTTGAAATAATCGGGGCCAACGATGCGGTGCGGGCTGTCGGGCTGCTGACCTTCGGGCGCGGGCCGTTCCTCGATGTCGAATGAGCTGACGTTATTGCTCCCGCTCAAGGGCAGGGGCCACGTCGTCGTGACCGATTCAACTCCCGGGATCGCCTGGAGCCGCGGCATGAGTTGATCGAAAAACGCAATAACGTTTTCCGGTTTCGGATAGGCGGATTGCGGCAGGCCGATCTGCGCGGTGAAAAGATGATCGGTGCGCATGCCGGTATCAACGCGGCCGAGCCGGGCAAAAGTTTGGATCAGGAGACTGGCGCAAATCAGCAGGATCAAGGCGAGCGCCACCTCCGTCATGACCAGGGCGTTCCGCACCCGACGTTTCCCCTCAAAACCGCCGGCGCCGGGCGCGCCAGATTTCAAAGCAGTATTGAGATCGACGTGAGACGCCTGCCATGCGGGGACAAGGCCGAAAATGATTCCGGTCGCGAGGGAAAGAAGAAGCGTGAATGCGAGGACTGCGCCGTCCAGCTCAGTCGTGCTGATCCGTGGAATATTTCCGGGCACGACGGCCACCAGCGCGTCGGTCCCCCATTTCGCAATGAGCAGTCCCAGTCCGCCGCCCAGCGCGGCGAGAAGCAGACTCTCGGTCAGGAGCTGGCGAATGATTCGAACGCGGCTCGCGCCGAGCGCACTGCGGAGCGCGATTTCCTTTCCGCGCCCGGAGGCGCGCGCCAACATGAGATTGGCGACGTTCGCGTTGGCGATGAGGAGCAGGCAGGCGACCGCGCCAAACAAAACATAAAGCGCGGTGCGAACGTCGCCCACCAATTCATCGCGCAGTGGCTGCGAAGCGGCGCCCCACTTTGTATTCGTTTCCGGATACTTTTTCTCCAGGGCCGCGGCAATCGTGCGCAGCTCGGCGTTTGCCTGCGCGATGGTCACGCCCGGTTTCAGGCGCGCAATCCCCAGCAGGCCGTGGCTTCCACGCTGTTGCGTGTAGGGCGTACTTCCATCCGGAGACGCCGCGTCTTCCGCGTGGGTAAGGTACATCTCAATCGGATCGGGCTGGATCGGGAACTGGAATCCTTCCGGCATCACCCCGATCACGGCGTAGGGACGGCCGTCCAGCATCAGGACGCGGCCGATCGCTTCTTCGGCGCGATTGAAATGGCTCTGCCAAAAACCGTAGCTCAGAACAACTTTGAATCCGCCAGGTCCTCCACCGGGTTGCTCGTCCGCGTGGGTAAAACCGCGGCCCCGCATTGGCCTGATGCCGAGCACGTCGAAAAATTCGCCGCTGACCGTGAGTCCAGAGACGCTCTGCGCCTCCTGTTCGTCGACCAGTGCCAGAGTGCGATATCGATACTCCGCCATTCCCGAGAAACTGCGATTTTGTTCGCGGAAATCGAAGAAGTCCGGGTAACACAAGGACTGCAGCTTGGGCGGCGACGTCGTGCCGTTGAGATCGACCCCGCCGACGGCAACGAGCTCGTTAGGCGCGGGGAACGGGAGCGGTTTCAGGAGGACCGCGTTGACCACACTGAAGATCGCGGTGTTCGCGCCGATCCCGAGCGCGAGCGTGAGAATGGCGATGATGGTGAAGCCGGGATGCTTGAGGAGTTGGCGCAGGGCGTAGCGGAGGTCGGGGATCATAAAAAAGCTCCAAATTCCAAGCACCAAGCTCCAGAGAAACTCCAAACTTCAAGCTCCAGGAAGGCGCGCGCGTTTAAATTCGTCATTTGATTATTCCTTAGTCATTCGTCATTCGTGCTTCGTCATTCTGCGCGAAGCGCGATTATTGGATCGACGCGGGTGGCGCGTCGCGCCGGGACCCAGGCGGCAACGAACGCGACCGCGGAAACGAGCAGGACAATCCCGGCGAATGTTCCCGGATCGGATGCGCCGACGCCGAAGAGGAGGCTGCTCAACAATCGCGTGGCGGCGAAGGCGCCGGCCAATCCGAGCACCAGGCTGATGCCGACGAGAGTCATCGCCTGCCCGACGATAAGGCGGAAAATTGAACTTTTGCCAGCGCCAAGCGCGATGCGGATTCCAATCTCGCTCGTCCGTTGGGCGACGGAATAAGCGAGCACGCCGTAAATCCCGATCGCCGTCAGCACCAGCGCCGTGCCGGCGAAGATTGAGAGCAACAGCGTGTTGAAGCGCGGCCGAGCCAGCGAGCGCGAGATGTAATCGTCGAACACGCGCACACTCGTCAGCGGGACCGTCGAATCGAGCGCCGCCAATTCTTTGCGCACTGAATTCGTAATCGCATTGGGGTTCGAAACGCTGGTCCGGACGACGATCGACATGACGTGAATGGGAATCTGCGTCCGCGGCAAATACATCTCCGGCGAGTCTTCGAGTTTCAGCGAGAGATGTTTGACGTTGCCGACTACGCCGACGATTTCGCGAACTTTTTCGCCGCTATCATCCGCGGAGAATCCAGGCTGGATCCGTTTTCCGACCACGTCCTCGCCCGGAAAAAATTTCTGGGCGAACCTCTCGTTCACGATCACCACCGGCGCTGAGTTGAGCTGATCGCGTTCGTCGAACACTCGCCCCTTTCGAACCGGAATACCCATCGTTTTGAAATAATCGAGCGCGATCATCCGGACGGGCGCGCCCGGACGCTGTCCTTCCGGCAACGGATGATCAAGGTTGTCGAAGGAAGTGACCATATTGCTCCCGCTTAAAGGAAGCGGCAGAATGGCACTCGCTGATTCGACGCCGGGAATAGCCTGGATCCGCGGCAGTAACTGGTCGTAGAACGCGATGACGTTTTCGTTCTTCGGATAAGCGACCTCCGGCAGACCAATGCGGGCGGTGAGGAGTCGTTCGGTGCGCACGCCGGGTTGGACCTGCCCGAGCCGCGCGAAACTTTGGATGAGGAGTCCGGCGGAAATCAGCAAAACCAACGCGACTGCGACCTCCGCCATGATGAGCGCATTGCGGACGCGGCCTTTGCCTTCGCCGGCGCTGCCCGTTCGGCTGCCTGATTTAAGCGAGCTGTTGAGATCGACGTGCGACGCTTGCCACGCGGGAACAAGACCGAAGATCACACCGGTAACGAGCGAGACGAGGAGAGTGAAAACGAGCACTGACGCGTCGAGCTGAATGTTGCTGATTCGCGGAATATTTTGCGGAACGGTTTTGACCAGCGCTTCGGTTCCCCATTGGGCGAGAAGCAGTCCGAAGAGGCCGCCCAGCCCGGCCAACAACACGCTTTCAGTAAGCAGTTGCCGGATGATGCGGACGCGGCTCGCACCCATCGCCGCGCGAAGCGCGATTTCCTTTCCGCGCGCGGAAGCGCGAGCGAGGAGAAGATTCGCAACATTCGCGTTTGCGATGAGGAGCACGCAGACGACCGCGCCGAAAAGAATATATAACGCCGTCCGAACGTCGCCGATCATGTCTTCGCGCAGCGGTTTAACGAGCACGCCAAAATGCGTGTTTGAGTCTGGATATTGTTTCGCCAGCGCTTCGGCGATCGTGGACAAATCCGATTGCGCCTGCGCGACGGTCACGCCGGGCTTCAAGCGCGCCACGGCCGAAAGACTGTGCATGCCGCGTTGTTTCGTGGCCGGCTGCGAGCCGTCAGGGGTAGCTGCGTCTTCCGCGATCGAGACGTAGAAGTCGAGCCGGTCGTTCTGGATCGGGAACTGGAATCCCGCGGGCATGACCCCGATCACGGTGTGCGGGCGGCGATCGAGCGTGACCGTGCGTCCCATCACATTCGGATCCGCGCCGAAATGTTTTTTCCAGAACTCATCACTGATGATCACCTTGAACCCACCGGGCCCGCCGCCGCCCTGCTCATCGTCCCGGATAAACGCGCGGCCAATTTTTGGCTTAATGCCGAGCACATCGAAAAATTCGGCGCTGACCTTCGCCCCATAAACGCTGGTGGCGCCTTCTTCACTGGTCAGCGCAAACGATCGGTCGCGATAGACTGCGCTGCTCGACAGGGTGCGATTTTGATCCCGGAAATCGAAAAAGTCCGGGTAGGAAAGCGAATTGAGATTCGTCTGGTCCTTCTGGCGCGTATCGGTCATACCGACAGCGATGAGCTGGTCCGGCTCAGGGAACGGCAGTGGTTTCAAGAGGACCGCATTGACGACGCTGAAGATTGCAGTGTTCGCCCCGATGCCGAGCGCAAGCGTCGCGATCGCGATGATGGTAAACGCGGGATGCTTGATGAGTTGGCGTAAGCCGTAGCGGATGTCGTTTAGCATGGAGTTAGATGTTGGGTGATTTGAAAAGAGGGGAAATGACGAAGCACGAATGACGAATGACGAATGACGAAGGAATGACCAAATGACGGAATGACGAATGGGACGCAGTGTTCGCGTCTGCGATCATCCATTCGGGCTTCGGGCTTCGTCATTGTTTCGTCATTCGTCATTCGTGCTTCGTCATTCTATTTATTCTGTTCTTAGCGCTTCCATCGGATTCACCTGGCTGGCGCGGCGCGCGGGAATGAGAGCAGCGATGGCAGCCGTCGCAGCGAGGGCCATGGCAGCGCCGGCGTAACTCGTAAGATCGTTCGCGCTGATGCCGAACAACGACGCGCGCAAAAGGCGCGACACCAGAAATGCGCCGATCGTTCCTGCAACGATACCGATCGCCGCGGCGCGCATTCCCTGGCCGAGAACCAATCGCAAAACTGCCGCACGCGTCGCGCCGAGCGCCATGCGGACGCCAATTTCGCGCGTCCGTTGCGCTATGCCGTACGCGACTGCGCCATACAATCCGGTCGCCGCCAGGGCGAGCGCGACGAGCGAGAAAAATCCCAGGAGCCAGCCGCGGAGTCGTGATTGCCAGAGCGAATTCGCGACTTCTTGATCGAGAGAGACAAAATTGAACACGCCTACTTCAGGCGCGGCGCTCGCGACCTCGCGGCGGATCGCCGGGACCAACGCCAGGGCGTTGCCGCGGGCGCGCACGAGAAAATGCATCTGCTTCCACGCGAGCTGCAGGCTGGGCTTGTAAAGATCGGGACCGGCTTCGCGTTCCAGCGCCTGGTGCCGGACGTCGCCGACGACACCGACGACCGTCATCCAATCTTCTGCCTCCGGTGAAATTCCCGGGCCGCCGAGGTGGAGCCGGCGCCCGATCGGATCTTCGTTAGGCCAGACCGCCTTCGCGAGTCTGTCGCTGACGATGCAGACCCGCAACGCCTCCAGCTTGTCGCCTTCGGAAAAAGAGCGGCCGCGCAAAAGCGGAATGCGCAGCATTCGGAAATAATCGGGACTGACCGTTTGAAAATTCGCGACGGGATTACGCGCCTGATCGGCGACCGGCTGTCCCTCGGCGACGTATTGGCTCCGGTTCCAGGGACGCTGCGCGACAAACGGCGGACTGTTGTTCGCTGCGACGGATTCGACTCCGGGCATTTCGCCGAGGCGCTGCAACAAGCGCGAGTAACGATCGACCCGCGTCTGGGCGGGTTCATCGCCGTTGTAAGTCGGGTTCACTTCCATCATCACGACGCGGCTCGAATCGAAACCGGGATCAACTTCGCGCAACTTCAAGAGACTGCGGATGACCAGGCTCGCACCGACGAGGAGAACGATCGAAATCGCGACTTGCGCCGCGGTCAGCAATTCGCGCCCGCGCGCGCCCGCGCCCGTTACGGTGCCCGCCGTTGTTTTCAACGCTTGCGAGATGTCGACGCGGGCGCTCTGGAATGCCGGCAACGAACCCGCGAGCAAAGTCGTCAGGCAAGAGATCAGGATCGTGAAGCCAAGCGCGACCGGATTGAGATCGATCCGAATCCAGAACGGCAGCTCGACCGGGATCGAGGTCGCGACGAAATCGATGAGCCAAAAAGCGAGCAACGCGCCGACGATACTCCCGATGACGGCGAGCAATGCGCTTTCCACCAGTGCCTGCCGCGCGAGCCTCCAGCGACTCGCGCCCAAGGCCGCGCGCACCGACAGCTCGCGCTCCCGCGTCGTCGCGCGTGCGAGCAGCAGCTGGCTTACGTTCGCGCACGCGATGAGCAGAACACCGCCGCACGAAGCGAGAAGAAGGAGCAATGAGAATCGGACGCTACCGGCGACGTGTTCGCGCAGCGGAACGACGGCGGCACCGATCAGTTTGTTCGTTTGTGGATATTGCTGCGCGAGCCGCTCGGCGATCACGCTCATCTCGCTTTGCGCTGTATGAACGGTTACGTCCGGTCTGAGCCGCGCGATCGCCTGGTCCGCGCGCCAGGAACGATTGTCGTTCATCCCGAAAACAGAAGCCATTGGGACCCAGATATCGGTCTGCGATGGAAAACGAAAACCACTCTGCATCACGCCGACGACCGTGCGCGGCGTCCCGTCGAGGCGAATATCGCGGCCGATGATGTTCGGATCGCCGCCGAAAGTTTTTTTCCAAAGGCGCTCGCTGATGAGCATGACCTTCGCGGCTTTCGGCTCGTCGTCGGCGCGGGTGAGATCGCGGCCGAGCATCGGCTGGACGCCGAGCAGCGAGAACAGATTCGCGGTTGTGAATGTGGTCTTGAGCGTCTCAGTCATGCCGCCGGGCGATTCGAGATTGCCGTTCCAGCGGAGATTGAAGAACGCGAGATCCGAAAAGCTGTGGTTCTGTTTCTGCCAATCGACGAAATCGAGATAGTTCACACCGAGATCGTTTCCGGTCGTCACACCGCGCGATTGCAACATAACGAGCTGGTCAGGACTTGAGTACGGCAACGGACGGAGCAGGAACGCGTAGATGACCGCGAAGATTGCGGTCGTTGCGCCGATGCCGAGTGTCAACGCAACGATCGCCGTCGCGCTGAAGCTCGGCGCTTTGATCAGTTGTCGAAATGCGTAGCGGAGGTCGGAGATCATAAAGCTCCAAGATCCAAGCACCAAGCTCCAGAGAAGCTCCAAGCACCAAGTTCCAAACGCATTCGGGCTTTGGGCTTCGTCATTGTTTCGTCATTCGTCATTCGTCATTCGTCATTCGCTTCATTCAACGCGCAACGCTTCGATCGGGTTCACTTTCGTGGCGCGGTTTGCAGGGAAGAAACACGCGATCAGCGCGACGGCGCCGAGAAGCAATGTGATGCTGGTCAAAGTTAGCGGATCGTAGGCGCTGGTGTTGAACAGCATCGAGCCCATCGCGCGCGATGCGCCGAGCGTGGCGAGCAATCCGATCGCCAATCCGAGACCGATCAGTTTTCCACCCTGCGTGAGGACAAGCCGCAAGACATCTCGCTGCTGCGCGCCCAGCGCCATGCGGATCCCGAACTCGCCAGTGCGCTGGACCACGTTGTAAGCCATCACGCCGTAAATCCCGATGGCTGCGATCACCAGGGCAATGCCGGAGAACACGGTCAGCAACGTCATCGCGAAACGCTGCCGCGCGATGCTGTCGGCCATGATCTCCTCGAGCGGACGGATGGTGCCCACCGGCTGGTCCTTGTCGACCGCGTAAACCGTCGGACGCAATGCGCCCAGCAGCGCGGCCGGCGAACCTTTCGTGCGGATCACGACATTCAGCGACGTGAAAGGCACCTGTGCGAACGGCTCGTAAGATTGCGCGGTCGTCGCCTTATCCAAACTGTATTGTTTGATGTCGGCGACGATGCCGACAATCTCGCGCCAGGTGTCGGGACCATTGGTAATGTTGATCCGTTTGCCGATCGGGTCCTCGTTCGGGAAAAACTGATGCGCCATCGTTTCGTTGATGATCGCGACGCGCGGCGCCTTCGCGTCATCCTGTGGCGTGAAGATGCGGCCGCGGATGAGGCGGATTCCCATGGCACGGAAATAATCCGGGGTAACGGAATAGTAATTTGTGCTCGGCAAATCCGCCGGGTCGATAGCCGGCCGGCCCTCGATGTTGAATCCGAGAACGTAATCACCGACCAGCGGCATCGAATGGGTCAGGCCTGCGGCCTGGACACCAGGGAGATTCTTCATCCGCTCGAGCAAGGCGTTGGCGAACGCCGTTTGCTGGTCGTTCTCCGCGTATTTTTTCTGCGGCAACGATAGCCGCATCAGGGTGGCGTTTTCCGGAATGAATCCGGGATCGACGTTGGCCAGTTGCATGAAACTGCGCGCAAGCAGGCCCGCGCCGCCGAGAAGGACGAGCGCGAAAGTCACTTCGATCACTACCAGCGCGCTCCGGAGCCGGCCGCGTGCGCCGCCTTCAGTCGAGCCGCGCGTTCCCTGTTTCAACGCTTCGTTCACATCGGCGCGGGCCGCGAGCCAGGCGGGCGCGATGCCGAAAAGCAGGCCGGTAAGAATGCTGAGCGCGAGCGAAAAGATGAGCACAGCGGGATCAAGATGAATCTCGCTGATCCGCGGCAGACTCGTCGGCGCGAGCGCGAGCAACGCATCCAAACCCCAGCGCGCGAGAATCACGCCGGCAATTCCGCCGCACACGGCGAGGACGACGCTTTCAGTAAGAAGCTGGCGGATTAACCGGCCGCGCCCAGCGCCAAGCGCGGCTCGGATCGAGATCTCGCGATGGCGCGCCGTGGCGCGCGCGAGCAGAAGATTCGCGAGATTCGCGCACGCAATCAGGAGCACACAACCGACCGCGCCGAGAAGCGTGTAGAGCACCGGCTTCACGTCGCGCACCATGTAATCCTGCAGCGGCATCATGAAGATGCCCCAACCTTTCTGAGGATCGGGATATTGGATGGCGAGCTGGTTCGCGATCACATCCAATTCGGCTTTCGCCTGGCGAACAGTCACACCAGGTTTGAGACGGCCGCCGACGCTGATGTAATGACCGCCACGTGCATCGTTGGCGCTCTCCTTGGGCGTGAACGCCATTGGCGTCCAGACATCGACTTTGCTGGCAATGCCGAAATACGGTGCAACGCCCACAATTTGATATGGCTCGCCACTTAACTGGACCGAGCGGCCGACCACATCGCGCGCGCCGCCGAAAACGCGTTGCCAGAAACCGTAACTCAAGACGACGACGTGATTTTTCCCGACCGCATCTTCTTCCGGCAACGGGAAGCGGCCGAGCAGCGGCTTGATCCCATAGACGTTGAAGTAATGCGCCGTCACCTTCATGCCGATCAGCCGCTGCGGCTCGGCTTCGCCAGTCAGGTTCAGAGGGGCCCCGGTATACGCCGCGAGATACTCGTAAGACTTTGTTTGTTTTTCCCAGTCGAGGTAATTCGGCGGCGACACCGAAAACTCCGGGAATTTCGGCAGCTGCGTTTCGCGGATGACAACGACGCGATCTGGATCAGGAAAATCGAGTGGCCGCAGGAGGACGACGTCGACGACCGAGAAAATCGCGGTGCAGGCACCGATGCCGAGCGCGAGCGTAAGGATGGCGACAATGGTGAAACTGGGAGCCTTGATGAGCTGGCGAAGTGCGTAACGGAAATCGTTTAACATATATTTTCTTCTGTAGCTGCGGCCCTATGGGCCGCTTGGGAAATGCGTTGCGACTTCATTCAGATCGAAGTGCGATCATTGGGTCGACGCGAGAGGCGCGGCGGGCTGGAATCCAGCAGGCGAACATCGCGGTCAAAAGCAGCAGCAAAGCGACGGCGACGAAGGTGATCGGATCGGTGGCGCTCACGCCGTAGAGCAGGGCGCGCAGCCATTGCATGAGCAGGAACGACGCGCCGATGCCAATGACCACGCCAGCCAACGCGAGTCTGCCGCCCTCGCCGAGGATCATTCGCAGGACATCTTCGCGCGCGGCGCCGAGCGCCATCCGAATGCCGATCTCGTGCGTCCTTTGCGCAACCGCGTGCGAGATCACGCCGTAAATTCCCGAGAGAGCCAGGAGCAACGCCACGGCCGCGAACAACCCGAGCACCGCCATCGCGAAGCGCCGGACTCCAACCGTGTCGTTCACCGCTGCGCTCATCGTGGTGATGTTGTAGAGCGGCAGCTGCGGATCGAGCTTCTCGACTTCGCCGCGAATCGCAGGCAGGAGGCTATTCGGCTCCGTGTTCGTTCGAACGACGACATTGATCCTCCGCAGAATCATCGCCATCTGCGCGATCGGAAAATTCATCTCCGGCGCGGCGGCCTGCTCGAGATTGATCTGGCGCGAATCGGCCACGACTCCGACCACGGTCACGGGGAATTCACGCCCCGCGATATAAACAATGATGCGCTTGCCGATCGGATCTTCATCGGGCCAGGTCCGCCGCGCCATTGCTTCATTAGTAATAATGACGCCCGGCTGGTCGGCTCGATCGTGCTCGGTGAAAGTGCGCCCGCGTCGCAGCGGGATACCCATCACTTCGTAGTAGTTCGGCGTCACGACGCGATTGTCCGCGCTCAATCGTTGCTCCTGCGCGGTCTTGCCTTCCACGGCGAACGGGAACCGGTCGGCGAACGACAAGGGCGGATGGGACACGGCCGCAGCCGCGTTTACGCCGGGCAAGGTCGCGATCTGCGCGGTCAGTTGTTGCGCGAAATTGGAGGTCGCCCCGGGTTTGTCGTAGCGAGCTGGCGGGAGGTTGAGGCGCGCGGTCAGGATCCGTTCCGTTCTGAAACCCGGATCAGTCGCGAGAAGCTGGGCAAAACTGCGCAAGAGCAATCCGGCGCCCGCCAGCAACACCACCGCGAGCGCGATTTCGGTCACGATCAGCGCCGCGCGGAGCGGCTGGCGCCCACTGTGTCCGGAGCGATCGCCGAGGCGCAACGCAAGACCCGCGTCTGTGCGCGAGGCCTGCCACGCCGGCCACAATCCGAAAAGCAACGTCGTCGCGAACGTGACCCCGACCGCGAAGAGCAACACCGGCGCCGACACGTGGATCGACGTTTCGGCCGGAATGCCGCCATCGAGCAGCCCCGCTTCCGGCAACAGCTTGATCAACGGGTCGATGCTCCAGGCCGCGAGAAGAATTCCGAGACCGCCGCCGATTAAAGCGAGCATGCCGCTTTCAAAAAGGAATTGCCGAAGGAGATGGGCCCTGCTCGCGCCAATGGCCGCGCGAATGGCGATCTCACGCTGGCGCGTGCTCGCGCGCACGAGTAAAAGCCCGGCGACATTGGCGCAAGCGATCAGCAACACGAGCCCCACGGCCGCAGTCAGGACGATGATAGCGGTTCGAACATTTCCAAGAAGCGCGTCCCGCAACGGAAGCGCGAAGACGGTCCACCCGGAACAATCGGCCACGCCCGGCTGCGTCTGGACGAAGCGCGCCGCGATCGTTTTCAACTCCGCGTTCGCGGAAGCGATCGTCGCGCCAGAGGCGAGCCGGCCAATCACGGTGTACCAACGCTGCGGCGCGTTTTGCATTTCAAACGGGAACGGGAACCAGAAGGCCGTCGCGGCGTATTGAAAGCGGGCTGGCATCACGCCCACGATGGTGAACGGCTCCGCGTCCAGCTCGAGCGTGCGACCGATCACATTCGGATCGCCGCCGAACCGGTTCTTCCACAACTGCTGGCCGATCACGACGACGCGCGGTCCGCCGGTCCCCTGCTCCTCCGCCAACAGCGGACGCCCGAGCTGCGGGGCGACTCCGAGCAGCGTGAAAAAATCCGCCGTTACCTTCGCGCCGCCGGCGCGTTCCGGTTGCTGATTGTTGACGGTGATATTGCGCGACACCGGTTCCATCGCGGCCAACCCCGAGAAACTCCGCGCCTGCTCGTGGAAAGCACCGAACTCACGTCCGGTGTAGTTCGTGCGCGGCTCCGGCTCAACGTGCGGCTTCTGCTGCCGCAACTGCACGAGACGAGTCGCGTTCGGGTATGGAAATGGATCAAGCAGGAGGGCGTGGGCGACGGTGAAGATCGCGGTGTTGAGCCCGATCGCGATGGCGAGCGTGGCGATCGCCACGCCGGCAAATCCCGGGGATTTAATAAGCTGGCGAAAAGCGGAGCGAAGATCGGTGAGCATGGTCAGTCGTGGATCGTGGTTGCGAGCAGGGTCACAAAAAAATGACGAAATCCGAATGACGAATGACGAAGGAATGTCGAAGCCAGAATGACGAAGGCGTCCCCCTTCGGATTTCGTCATTCGTCATTGATTCGTCATTCGTCATTCCGTCATTCGTCATTGTCTTCATTCCGTTCTTAGCGCTTCGATCGGATCGGTGCGGCTGGCGCGCCGCGCGGGCAGCCAGCACGCGACCAGGCAAACAATCGTCATGATTGCGGCCGTGGCGGCGAACGTCGCCGGATGGAGCGGCGGAACATCGAAGAGCAGACTTTGCAGGGCGCGACCGGCAAGCGCCGCGCCAATGAGCCCGATTACAGTTCCGGTGATCAACAAACGCAGACCGATCTTTAAAAATTGCGCGCCGATTTGTTCGCGTTGCGCACCGACTGCCATCCGAATGCCGATCTCACGCGTCCGTTGCGCCACTGCATAACTCAGCACGCCGTACGTTCCGATACTCGCGAGGAGGAGCGCGACGCCGGCAAAAATGCCCGCGAGCAGCGCGGGCGAGCGCCGCGCGATGAGACTGTCCGCCACGCGTGTTTCCATCGAGCGGATGTTATCGATCGCTAACTCCGGATCGGCCGCGCGGACGAGTTTCCGCAGCGTCTCAGCAAACGCTTCCGGACGCTGGCTGGTGCGTGTGATGACGAAATAATAGGAGTTCTCTCGATAGGCCAACGGCAGGTAAGCCGCCCCCTGACCTTGCGCTTCAGTCAGCGCCGCCTGTTTCACGGCGCCGACGACTCCGACAATCGTGAACAGCTTGGCGTCGTCTCGTTCGTCGCCGTGCGCGATCCTTTGACCGAGCGCGCCGCCGCTGGGCCAATAGCGCCGAGCAAAATCTTCATCGACGACACAGACTCTTTCCGGACGATGAGAGTCCGCGGAAGTCAGAAATCGCCCTTCGCGTAACGGAATGCCGAACGCCGCGAAGTAATCGCCACTCACGCCATAGGAATAATGACCTTGCAGCGATTGGCCGGACGGCGGCACATAGTTCTTCGGTGCAATTGCGGTTTTGCCCTCGGCGCCACCAAGCGGGATGTGAGTGATTATTCCGGCTGCGTTCACGCCCGGCTGCTGGCCGATCAATTCCAGCAAGCGATCGACGACTTCGACGCGGTGCTCCGGAACAGGTTGCCACGGGATTGTGAACTCACCGGTCAGAACGTGATCGGACTGAAAGCCCGGAGACACGGCCATGACTTTTTTTAGGCTCAGCCCGAGCAAGGCAGCGCCGGCCAGGAGAACGAACGCGAGCGCGATCTGCGCGATGATGAACCCGTGGCGCAGATTTTGAGCGGCGCGGCCGACCGTACCGGTGCGCGATTCGGATTGGAGCGCATTCGCCAAATGGCTGCGCAGATTAAACCACGCGATCGGCGCGGCGATAACAATTCCAAGGAATACCGCGCCAATGAGACCAAGCGACGCGAGCCAGCCATCAAACGAGACGTGCGCGCCAAGCGGCAAACGATTGGCGCCGAGAATTTCGAGGAGACGAATTCCCCACGCGCCCACGATCACGCCGAGCACGCCGCCCGCGAACGTGAGCGACACCGTTTCCGTCATCACCTGAGTCACGACATGCCGCCGGCCGGCGCCCATTGATTGACGGATCGCCATTTCTTTCGCGCGTCCGCTCGCGCGGATCAGCAGCAGGTTCACCAAATTGACCGCGCCAATGAGCAGGAGAAAAAATACGCCGGCCTGGAGCAGCAGAAGCGTCGGACGAATCGAGTGAACATGATCCGCGTGAAGTGAGAGCACGGGCGAACGAAAGCCGGCTTCAGCCATCATCTTCGCTTCCGGGTCGTCCTTCTCCATCTCCGCGTTGTGCGCGTCGATCTGCGCTTGCGCTTCCGCGATGGTCGCGCCCGGTTTCAAACGCGCGATCATGTGCGTGCCGCCGCCGCCAGAGTGGCGCGCTTTCGGTCCACGTTGTTCCACCTGAAATTTTATCGGGAGAAAAACGCGCGCTTCGGACGAGAGAAAGCGAAAAGCGCCAGGCAGGACGCCAACGATCTTTCTTGGGATACCATTAATGCGGGTTTCACGATCCAGAACGTTTGGATCGGAACCGAAACGTTGGCGCCAGAACGCGTCCGTCAGGATAACGACGTTCGTCTGACCCTCCATTTCTTCGTCGGTGAAGTTGCGACCGATCGCTGGGCTAACACCAAGTGTCGTGAAAAATTCCGGGGAGACGCGGATGACTTCGGTCTGCTCGGTCGAACCTGGTTCACCGACGACTTCGCTGCGCTCCATCCAAATCGACAGGCTCGAAAGGGCCGGGATGTTGCCGCGTCGCTCGTAGTAATTCGTGATCGACGAGCCGTCATTTTCCACCCCGGCGTTCGGATAGGTGTTGTAAATCGTGACCAGCCGGTCCGCATCTGGAAACGGGAGCGGCCGAAGGAGGATGGAATTGATGATCCCGAAGATGGCCAGGTTCGCGCCGAGGCAGATCGCGATCGTCGCCAGCGCCGTTGCGGTGAACCCGGGAGCTTTCCGCAGTTGGCGAAAGGCGTAGCGCAGGTCGGAGATCATAGGGAAGCTCCAAAATCCAAGCACCAAGCTCCAGAGAAGCTCCAAGCACCAAGCTCTAAGCGAAGGCGGCGGCTCATTCGGGCTTCGTCATTCGTCATTCCTTCGTCATTCGTCATTCGTGCTTCGTCATTTGCATTTCACTCGGCTCGCAACGAGACCATGGGATTGATCTTCGCAGCGCGACGCGCGGGTCGTTAAACATAAGATGCGATGCAGGTGGTTCTGGGGAGCGCACGCGCCACGCGTGCTGGTTTCGGCGCCTCGCCGAAACAATCTTTTCTTCGGCCGGGGGAAAAGTTCGCGATGGCGGAGGCGCCATCGCCAGCACGCGAGGCGCGTGCGCTCCCCGGAAATGAAGATGCCGACCTTCCCCTCATTTGCGAATGACAATGTTTCCGGCCGAAGCCCGCACCATAACCAGCGGGCCGCCGCCGTTGATGGTTCCCTTCAATCGGTCGTCCTCCTGATGACCATAGAGACTGAAATCGCTGCTCAGTCGTCCGGCGCTGCAGGCGGCATCAATGTTGATCGCAATCGATTCCGGCAATCGCAGCTCCACGTTGCCCGCCTCGGCGATCAATTTCGAATCGCCGCGCGGCTGTTTGGAAATGTAAGCCGCCACCGATCCGCCGGCTGCGCGCGCGTCAATCGCGTCCGTCGCTTCGTCAATAGCCACGCTCCCGCCGTTGGCGCGTGCCATCACTTTTCCGTTTACCCGGCCCGCCGCGACCGAGCCGCCGTTGCTGGTCGCCTCGAGATCGCCGCCGACATCGCGCACACCGATGCTGCCGCCGTCTGTTCTCGCCGTCACCGGACCAGTCACATTGTGCAACTGAATACTGCCGCCTCTCATCACCGCCTTCACGGTCCCGTCGACGTCGCCGATCCGCGCGCTACCGACGGTGCGGAGATCGAGATCGAATTTGCGCGGCATCGCGATCCGGAAACTGAGGTGAACTTTTCGCAGCTCCCGGTCGTTCCGATCCCCGGCCCAACGAACGGTGACCTTCACGTTGTTGTCGTCGGTCTTGGTCATTTGGACATCGAGTTTTTGGCGGAGCGCATCGGCTTCCTGCGCGCTACTGACTTTGAATTCACGAACGAACTCGGCGCGCAACGTGTTGGTCTCGCTGGTGGTGATTTCGACGCTGGCCAGGTCGGAATCGAAGTTCAGCGTGCCGCCCGGTTTCACCGCAAACGAGTCGACGATTTCATCACGCAGTCCGGAGCCAGCGTGAGCGATGGCTACCGCGAATGCGGAGAGCACCGTCATTAGCAATATTTGGTTTCTCTTTTTCATTTGCTTGTTACTTGTCACTTGTCACAGGTCACTTTCTTATTCCGTTCTCAGTGCTGTCATGGGGCTGATTTTGGTGGCGCGCCGCGCGGGCAGCCACGTTGCGAGCAATGCCGCGGTCATTAAAACCACGGGGGCGATTGTGAAAGCGAAAGGATCGGTCGAGCTGACCTGGAAGAGAATCGCGCTCACAACTTTTCCAGTTCCGAGCGCGAGGAGAAAACCGACGACAACTCCGGCGGCGACCATCACGAAGCCTTCGCGCAGAATCATCCAGAGAACTGTTTTGCCTTGCGCACCAAGAGCCATCCGGATCCCGATCTCGCGCGTGCGCCGCGCCACCGAATACGCTTTCACGCCATAAACGCCGACGACCGCCAGGCCGAGCGCGAGCGCGCCAAAAATTGAAAACAACGACGCGCCGGCCCGGACGATCCACAACTGCGGATTTCCGTCCATGTGTTTTGCGAATGTCCTCAGCTCGAGAACGGGCAGACCCGGATCGACGTTCTGAACGGTTCTGCGAAGCAGATCGGCGGTGGCGGCTTCGTTCTCCGCGCGAAGCGACGCGAACCGCACGTAAAAGAACGCGTCACTATGGAAGGCGCGCGCGAACGGAAGGTAAAGCGCGCCGGCCGGCTCCTTCTCAAACAATCGAACCTTCGTGCTGGGCACAATCCCAATGATCTCGATCGATTCGCCGCGTTTGATCTCATTGCTATCGGCGGCGGCATTTTCCGGCGTGCTCTCAAGTCGGACTGGAAATTGAATCCGCTGGCCGAGCGCATCGCCTTCCGGCCAGAGTTTTTTGGCCAGCACTTCGTCGATGACGGCGACCGCCGGTCCGCCCGATTGGGTTGCCTCCCTCGCCGTGAAGGAACGGCCTCGTAACAAAGGCAAGCCGACCGCGGCAAAATAATCGGCGCCAACGCTGTTCCACCACGGTGCGAACGCGCGCCCGTCCGCCGCCGTCGCCGGCTTGCTATCGGGCCCAGGATGAACGCCGGCGCGTTGCACTTCGCGTTTCACAAAATTGAGCCCGAATGGAACCATCGCCGAGAGCCCCGCGTGCTCCACTCCCGGGAGCGCCGAGAATTTCTCAGCAAGCGTTCGATACAGATCCTGCGCGCGTTTTTCGTCGAAGCCGCCGAGGCTTGCGTCGATTTCAACAAGGAACGTCGTGTCGGTATGCAATCCCGAATCGACAGAAGCCGCTTTCGAAGCGCCGCGAATGAACAGGGCCGCGGCGGTGACGAGCGCGAGCGAAAACGCGATTTGCGCGACCACAAGCGGATTGCGCGGAAGGAATTTCCAACGCAGCCGGCGCGCATCTTCGCCGGCTTGTTGTTTCAAATCTCCAATCACTGAAAGCCGCGAGAGTTTGAGCGCCGGACCGAGGGCGAAGCAAATCGTCCCGAGAACGCACAAGAGAAGAGTCGCACCGAGGATCGTCGGATTCGGACCGCTCAGCCAAACGAAATCGAAAGGAAGCACCGCGCGAAGTGACGCGACCAAAAGGTCCGAGGACCAAATACCGAGGAGAAGCCCGCATGCGCCTCCGAGAAGCGCGAGAACAAATCCTTCAATGAGAAGCTGCCGCACGATCCGGCCGCGACTGCCGCCGAGCGCAAGGCGAATCGCGATCTCTTTCCGTCGCGAGGTGCCGCGCGCGAGGAGCATGTTCGCCAGGTTCAAACAAGCGACGAGCAACACCACGCCGGCCATCCCGGTCAGGAGCGCTCCGATGGTGACGATTGGCCCGCTATCTCCAGGACTGGTGCTCGAATCGAACGCCAGGAGCGGCGCCGTCATGAAGGTTTGGTTTTTTTGTTCAACCGGAAAGGCCGCTTCGAGATTGGCGGCAAGGCCTTTGAGCGCGGGATCCGCCGCCGCACCCGAGAGCCCAGGTTTGAGCCGGCCAACGACCATCAATTTCTCCAGGCGCCGATCCGCCAGCGTGTCGGTGCGGACGCCCGTGGAGTCGTTGGCGATCTCGTCATAAACTCCGAGCGGCAGCCAGAGCTCCGGCGAGAAGACACTCGTTAGGCCGGTGAATCCTTTCGGCATCACCCCGATAATCGTGAACGGGCGTCCGTTAATTTGAAGCGATTGGCCGACTAACGACGGATCGCGCGAATGTTTCTCCCAAAACTGATAAGTCACCACTGCCACTCGCAGATTGCGCCCGGGAATTTCTTCTTCAGGGAGAAACGCCCGGCCGTAGATGGGTGCGACTCCGAGGACTGAAAAAAAGTCGGCGCTCACCATGTCCGTGACAGCGCGGCGCGTATTTCCTTTTTCACCGAGGCCAACGATCAAATCTTCGTGAGCGAAAAGGCCGGAGAAGACCGTGTTCTGATCCCGGACGTCGCGAAAGGTTGGATAGGAAAACGCCCGGAAGCTTTTCGGGTCTTTTTTGTCCTGGGAAAAAAGCTGAACGATTTCCGAGGGCCGGGCATAGTTCGGCGGTTGGAACAACATCACGTTGACCAGACTGAAAATCGCGGTGTTTACGCCGATACCGAGGGCGAGAACGACCACCGCTGCGGCGGTGAAGCCGGGCGATTTCCAAAGCTGCCGAAACGCGAACCGAAAATCGTTAATCATAGAAGCGCGACTCCTCCGTTCCGGGGAGCGTACGCGCCTCGCGTGCTGGTTTCGGCGCCATCGCCGAAACGACCTTGCCGAGTACAGGGTCCAGGTTCAGGAAAAAATAAAGTCCGCGACGGCGATGGCGCCGTCGCCAGCACGCGAGGCGCGTGCGCTCCCCAGAAACTGCAAGCGTGGCATCGAGAGATCATTCCGTTCTCAACGCCTGCATCGGATCGATGCGCGTGGCGCGCCTCGCCGGGACGAAACAGGCGAGCGCGGCCACCGCGCAGATGAACAACGCGACCCCGCCGTAAAGCCATGGATCGCGCGGACTCACTTCGAAGAGGAGCCGTTGCATCAAACGCGTGACGGCGAAGGAAACGCCGAGGCCGACCACGAGCCCCGCGATCGAAAGGCGCAACCCTTCTTTCATCACGAGCCCGATCACATCGCGCGCTGCGGCGCCGAGAGCGAAACGGATGCCGAATTCGTTCGTTCGTTGAGCGACGCCGTAAGCAATGACGGAATAAATTCCCATTCCGGCCAGAGCGAGCGCGAGGCCGGCGAAACCGCCGAGCAAATACATGGACAGTTTGCGATCCGCCGTGGCTGCTGAGAGAACTTCGTTGTAGGACTGCACCTGGTCGATCGGCAGGCCAGGATCGAGGGAGTGAATCGCGCCGATCAATTCCGTCCTCAGACTCGCGGCGGGCCGCTCGCTTCGCACCACGATACTTTGAAACGCGCCGTCGATTTGCGCCGACGGATAATACATTTCGATGCCGGGCGGCAGCGAGAGATTTTCGGCACGGACATCGCCGGACACACCTACGATCTCACGCGGGATCGATTGAATCCCGGTGATCAATCGACGGCCGACCGGGTTCTCACCGGGAAACAGCTTTTTCGCCATCGTCTCATTGATAATCACGACGTTTGGAGCGCCGGGCCGATCGCGCCAGGTGAAGTCGCGGCCCTGTTTGATGGGGATGCCGAGCGTTTCGAGGAAGCCGGGCGAAATCGTCGAGCGGACCGCGATGGTGCGATCGCTCACCGCCGGCAAGGGCCGGCCTTCAACCGCGGCGGGCGAACGGGTGTTGCCGTTGTCCGAGGCGGGCAGGTTCGATGCGGCCGCGGCGTTCGTTATTCCCGGAAGCGCTTTGATTTTCTCGATCCCGTTTTGGAAGAACAAGGCCTGGCGCTCGACATCCGGATACGAACCGGGTGGCAGACCGACGAAAAATGTCGTTATGCCTTCGGAGCGGAAACCTGGATCGACGTTTTGCAAACGCCGGAAGCTGTCGACCAACAAGACCGCGCCGACGACAAGCACGAGCGAAAGCGCCACTTCGGCGACGAGTAATCCCGCGCGCAATCGACCTGCCTGCCGGCCTGTGCTGCCGCGCGAAGAATCTTTCAGCGAATCGATCGGATCGCTCCGGGAAGCGTGCAACGCGGGAACAAGCCCGAGAATGATGCCGGTGACGAGCGAAAGGCCAACGGCGAAAAGAAGCACGTTCACGTCGAGCGAGATCTCGCGGCTGCGCGGCAGGAAATTCTCCACGAGCTTTTTAAGAAGATCGAGACCCCAGATCGACAGCAACACGCCGAGCAAGCCGGCGAGCGCCGCCGTCAGCACGCTCTCCACCATGAATTGGAAAATGATCCGGGCCCGGGTGGCGCCGAGCGCGGTGCGGATCGCAATTTCCTTTCGGCGCCCGGTAAAGCGCGCCAGCAAAAGATTCGCGACGTTGGCGCAACCGACGAGCAGGACGCAGCCGACCGCGGCGAAAAGCGTCAAGAGCATTGGCCGCTGCTGGCCGACGAGATCATCATGAAACGAGTAGACGCCGATGCCTGCTTTTGCGTCCACCTTCTCGGGATTCGCCGTCTGGTAACGGCGATCGACCACCTGCATTTGTTGTTGCGCCTGCGGCAAGGTCACGCCCGGCTTCATCCGGCCAAGAATGGTCAGGAATCCGGTCCCGCGCTCGACGATGTCCGGCGGCAGGCCTTCCTGTTCGAACACGCGCGGAATAAAAATGTGGGTCTGAATAAACGGAAACTTCAGCGACGACGGCATGATGCCGACGACGGTGAACGGCGCGCCATTGAGCGTGATCGATTGGCCGAGGATGTTCTGGTCGCCGCCGAATTGCTTCTGCCAAAACGTGTGCGTAAGCACCGCGACATTGGCGCCGCCCGGTTTGTCTTCTTCGGGAGTGAAGACGCGCCCGAAGAGCGGCTGCAAGCCGAGAGCGCGGAAAAAGTTTTCGGTAACGCGAACGCCGTTGATGTTCTGCGGCTCGCCCCGGCCCGTCATGGTGAAGCCGGTAAACGATTGCGCGGAAAATTCAGTGAAGCTTTGCTGTTGATCTCGCCAGGCTTGAAAGCGCGGCCAGGAAACGTTCGCGCGATCGAGGCCGCGTTCCGGGAACGAACCCCAGACGCGGACAAGCTGTTCCGGATTCGGATAGGAGAGCGGCCGGAGAAAGAGCGTGTTGACCGCGGAAAAGAGGACCGTGTTCGCACCGATGCCGAGCGCGAGCGCGACGACGGCGATGATGGTGAACCCGGGCTGGCGAAGCAGCTGCCGAAATGCGTAACGGAATTCTTTCATATGGGTTGAGCGGTTGGACTAGTTGAAACTCACTCCGTTCGGAGCGCTTCGATTGGATTAACGAGACTGGCGCGGCGGGCGGGAATCAGACAGGCGAGGAGCGCGACGGTCGCCAAAATCGCAGAGGTGGCGCCGAGCAACGCCGGGTTGTGCGCGGAAACTTCGTAGAGCTGCGCGGTGATCAATCGGCCCAGGCCAAGAGAGGCGGCGACGCCAAGGACGAGCCCAATCACGACCGGGCTCATCCCTTGCCTAACGACCAGCCGCAAAACATCCGCCGTCTGCGCTCCGAGCGCCATGCGAACGCCGATCTCGCCCGTGCGTTGCTCGACCGTGTAAGCGACGGCGCCGTAAATCCCAACCATCGCCAGGACCAATGCTATTCCAGCGAAAACGCCGAGGAGCGTCATCGTCAGACGCCGCTGGCCTAACGACTGGTCGATGATTTGATTCATCGTCTGAGGTTGAATGATCGGCAATGCCGGATCGATTTTCGCCAGGGCGTTCCGGACCGTGCTCGTGGCGGCCTCAGGCTTGAACGCGGTCTTAACCGTGACCGCCAGGAATTGATTCGAGCGTTGCGACCATGGTCGATAAAACTCGATGTCGTTCGCCTGCTCCAAACGAATCGAACGCACGTCGCCTACAATGCCGATCACTTCACACGGCAGACCGGTGTTGTTGTCGGTGCCAAAGAAAATCTGTTTCCCGATCGGGTCTTCGCCGCCCGGATACAATTTCTGCACAGTCGATTTGCTCAGGATGACGACGTTTAGTTTATCGAAGCCATCGCGCTCGTCGAAATCGCGGCCGGCCAGCAAGGGGATGCCGTAAGTTTTCATGAACCCCGGTGACACGCTGCGGGTGAGGCCAAGCGGACGTTGATTGACGGCCACCGGATTGCCGTCCACCCGCGCGTAGGGCGAACGGGACTGGCCGCCGGCAAGCGGCACGCCGTCCCCGGCCGAGGCCGACTCGATTCCAGGCGAATTTTTCAGTTCGCCGACGAGGCGATCGACAAAGAGAGCCTTGGCGGCCGGATCGGGATATTGGCCAGGCGGAAGACCGATGAAGCCGACCCAAAGACGCTCAGGATTAAATCCTGACGGTTGCTGGCTAAGCCGGACGAAACTCGCAATCAGCAACGACGCGCCGGCGAGCAGAACAACGGACAAACCCACCTGCGCCGCGACGAGCCCGCGACGAAAACGTTGTTGGCCCAGACTACCGGTCATGGCGCGACCGCCGTCCTTCAAGCCATCCACCAAATCGGCGCGGGAACTTTGCCAGGCTGGATACAGACCCATCGCAAACCCCGTGAGGAGCGAGAGGCCGAGCGTGAAGAGCAGCACCGGCGTATTCAACGCAAGACCGCTCTCGAGCGGGAAATTGCGGCCGGCGAGTTTTGGAATTACAGAAACAACCCAAAGCGCGAGACAGGTACCGACGACGCCGGCGATGAGACTAACCAGCACGCTTTCGAAAACGAACAGGCGGACCACGCTGCTGCGTGACGCGCCCAGCGCCATTCGCAGCGCGATCTCGCGCCGGCGGCCGGTGAACCTAACGAGTAGTAGATTCGCGACGTTGCTACAGGCGATGAGCAACACGAAGCTGACGGCCGCGAGCAGAGTGAAGAACGCCGGCCGCAAATTGCCGGTCGCGTCTTCGGCCGCGGAAATCACCACGGGCGACCAGCTATTGTCGGCGGCTTCCGGTCGCGCTTCCTTGTAGCTCTTCTGGAGAATTTGCAGCGCCGAGCGGGCCTGATCGGCGGTCACGCCGGGCTTGAGCCGGCCGACGACGCGCAGAAAACTTACGCCGCGCATCAGCCGTTCCTGGGTCAGCCCCGGCAATTGAAACGGTTTTACAGTGAAGATGTCGGCATCCCGCCCGAACCATGCGACGGGCAGATTCGGGAGCACGCCGACCACGGTAGTCGCGACGCCGTTCAGATTGATGTTGCGCCCGACCGCCTGCGGATCGGCATTCAGATATTTCCGCCAGAAATTTTGGCTGACGAGCGCGACGTCAGCTTTCATTTCTTCCTCGGAGAGAAAAGTTCGGCCGAGGATCGGATGGATGCCGAGCGTGTCGAAATAGTTCGCGGTCGTATTGGCGCCAAACAACTGAATTGGATCACCCAGGCCCGTGAGGATGTAGCCCGTTCCCGTGTCCGCGGCGAAACTCGAGAAGACGGTTTGGCCATCGCGAAAGTGCCAGAAGCGCGGGACGCTCATTGGCAATTGCGAGAGATTCCGCTCTTTCGCTTCGGCTTGGAGAATAACGAGCCGATCCGGGTCCTGGAATGGAAGCCCTTTCAGAAAGAGGTCGTTGATCAAACTGAAGATCGCAGTGTTCATCCCGATGCCGAGCGCGAGGGTGAGCACGGCGAGAACGGTGAAGGCGGGCGACTTGAGGAGTTGGCGGATAGCGAATCGGAGATCGATCATGGCAATTTGGAAAGCCCGGCCGCGCTCGCTGCGCGAGCTGCGTTACGGCGAATTTCGAATTTCGATTTTCGATTGAGAAAATTCATTCGGCGTGGAGGGCGACGATGGGATCGACGGCGCTGGCCCGACGGGCGGGCAACCAGCAGGCAACAAAGGCGACGAGCACGAGCGCCGTCGAGAGGAGGAAAAACGTGATCGGATCGCTCGCGCTGATCCCGTAGAGGAGCGAGGCGATCAGTCTCGTTAGGCCGAGCGACGCGGCGATGCCGAAGATCACGCCGGCGGCGACGAGCGTCATGCCCTGGCGCAGGATCAGATGCAGGACGTCGCTCCGTTGCGCGCCGAGCGCGATCCGGATTCCGAGCTCGCGCGTCCGTTGCGCGACCGAATAGGAAATCACGCCGTAGAGTCCGATCGCCGCGAGCAACAATGCCGCGCCGGCAAAAATGCTGAGCAACAGCATCGTGAATTTTTTCTGGAGCAGCGTGCGCGCGATGATTTCGTTCATCGTCCGCGGGTTTCCGAGCGGAACCGATTTATTTACATTCCAGACGGCCTGTTGCACCGCTGGCAAAAGCGTCAGCGGATTTTCCGGCGCGGTCCGGACTGCGACGAAGAGAGACGGCCACATTCCCTGGCCAAGCGGTTGGTAAAGTTCAGGCCGGGGCGCGGTTTCGAGGGCAAGATGGCGGACATTGCCCACCACGCCCACGACCTGAAGCTTTTCGTCTTTCGGTCCGAAATTTTCTACAAACTGGCCGATCGGATCTTCGCCGGGAAAAACTTGTTTCGCGCATTCCTCGTTGATGATCGTAACGCGGGTTGAGTCTTTCGTGTCGGACTGATTGAAGTTGCGGCCGCGCACGAACGGCATTCCCATCGTCTGGAAGTAATCCGAGGTCGCGATCCGGATATCGGCCTGGTCAATTTTCGTGCGGCCGGGCCGATTGAAAGTGCGCGAGCTGTTCCCGCCTGAAAATGGCAGCCGGCTGATCGCGGCCACATCCTGGACGCCGGGAACGGTCGCGACCTGTTGCACGATCTGCTGGTAAAACTGGAGCTGCTGCGCTTCGTCGGCCTTCGCGGACGCACCTACATTAAATATGAGCAGCCGGTCGTGATTGAAACCGGGATCGACCTTCGTCACGTTGGCGAAGCTCTTGATCATAAGGCCGGCACCGATAAGCAGGATCAACGACAGGCCGACTTCGGTCGCAATGAGAAACGCGCGCCGACGGCTGCCGCCCCCCGTGCTGCCGCGTTCGCCTTGCTTCAACGATTCCGCCGGATTCGCGGAGGAAGAAGAAATTGCCGGGACCAGCCCGAACAGAATTCCAGTGACGACCGAAACCCCAAGACTGAACTCGAGGACCTGGCCGTTGAGGCCGACCTCCTTGAAACTCCGGAGCGCCGGCGGTGCCATCGCCATGAGCAGCGGAATCGCCCACGCCGCGAGTAGCGCGCCGATCGCACCGCCGATTAGAGCCAGCAACACGCTCTCGGTGAGTAATTGCCGAATGAGCCGGGTCCGGCTCGCGCCCATTGCGGCCCGGATCGAAATTTCTCGCGAGCGGGTGGCGGCGCGGGCGAGGAGAAGATTTGCGACGTTCGCGCAGCCAATGAAAAGAAGGAAACCGACGGCAGCGAAAAGCAGGAGGAGAACCGGCCTGACTCCGCCCACCAAAGTTTCATGCAGCGGCGTGACGCGGATGCCGACGTCCTTGTTGTCGTCGGAGTATTGCTGCTCGAGCCGGCGACCGATCGCGTCCATCTCGGCGCGCGCTTTCTCGAGCGTGACGCCCGGTTTCAGGCGGGCGTAAACATCGAGGTAATTGCTGCCGCGGATCGGGTGTGGATCGACGTTGGGGCGGATCGAATTCGTCGGGATGCCGAAAGCAGACGGAACCCAGAGCTCGCCGTAGCCGTCCGGTTCATAATTTGGCGGCATAATGCCGACAACGGTGTGCGGCTCGTCATTCAACGAGATTTCGCGTCCGATAATATTGCGGTCGGAACCGTATCGGCGCGCCCATAATTCCGAGCTGAGAACGACGACATGATTATGTCCGGGTTGTTCGTCCGACGGAAGCAACGTCCGGCCGATCATCGGCGCGACGCCGAAAAGCGGGAACATGTTGGAGGTCGTCATCGTGCCGCGGACGCGCTCGGGCCGGTCGCTGTCGCTCAAACTGAATTGCCCGCCACGTGACGCCGACATCGCGGTGAAGACATCGTTCTGCGCCGCCCAATCGATGTAGTTTGCCGGCGCCACCGCGCCTCCGGCTGCCCCGGTGGTGCGCATCGTTGGCAACACCATCATGATTTTTTTCGAATCGGGATACTGGAGCGGATGGAGCAGAACGCCATCGATCACACTAAAGATCGCGGTGGAGCTGGCGATGCCGAGCGCGAGCGTGATGAGCGCCGCAAAAGTGAATCCCGGATTCTTCAGCAGCATCCGGATTCCGTAACGCAGGTCGTAAAGAAGCGTGTTCATACTTGGCGGTGTGAAGGGGACCTCCGGGGAGCGCACGCGCCTCGCGTGCTGGCGATGGCGCCCTCGCCATCGCGAACTTTTTCTCCCGCAGCATAAAAGATTGTTTCGGCGAAGGCGCCGAAACCAGCACGCGATGGCGCGTGCGCTCCCCGGAGTTCTGAATTCGACGGTTTCATTCAGCGCGCAACGCGACGATGGGATTCACGCGACAAGCGCGGCGCGCGGGCAACCACGCCGCCAGAATCGTGACGATGGAAAGAATGAGGCCGACGATCAGATAGGTCTGCGCGTCGAGCGGCGAGACGCCGAAAAGGAAACTGCGAATCACGCTGGCGGAACCGGCGACGGCAAGCGCGCCGACGACGATTCCAATACCGAAGAGCCGCAGCCCGTGGCCCATGACCAGCCCGCGAATGTGCGCGGGACGCGCACCGAGCGCGAGGCGCACGGCGATTTCGCGCAGCCGGCGCATCGCGCTGTAAGCGAGGACGCCATACAAACCCACCGCCGCAAGAAGCAACGCCAGTCCGGCAAAGATCGTGAGCAAGAACGTGAGCAACCGTTGCGTCGCCCACGTTTCGGCGACGCGTTCCTCCATTGGCCGCACGTCGAACACAGGCTGCGCTGGATCGAGCCGCGCGATGATGTCACGCACTGGTTTCTCGAGGCGCTTCACGTTCCCCGAGGCACGGAGGTGCAGAACAAAACTGCTGCGCCCGACCTGTGCCTCCGGGAAGAATACGGACGGTGTCGGCATCGCATCGTCGTACCCGCGCATTTTTATGTGCGGCACGACGCCAATGATTTCGTGGAGCTGCGGACCGTCGGAGGAATCCGATTCGCTATCGATCATGATCCGTTTCTCGATTGGGTCCTGTCCCTTGAACGTCATGTCGGCCAGGGTTTGATCGACGATCACCACTTTCGGGGAAGCGGCGGTGTCGTGTTCGTTGAAGGTCCGGCCGCGGATGAGATTGATCCCGAGCGCCAGGAAATAATCGCCTTGCACCACTTCATTGTCGGCCGCGGGTTGCTGGCTTGGATCGGTCGGCGGCGCGCCTTCCGGCATGAAATTTAACTGCCAGCCGCTCAGCATCGGCGGGTTCGATGAAACCGCGGCAGATTGCACACCCGGCAGTTTGCGGACTTCGTCGAGCATGGGCGTGGTGAAATTCAGGATCTTGTTGAGCTCATTATATTTCGTGAAGGGAAGCTCGATGTGGACGGTGAGGAGCTGCTGCGGATTGAAGCCGAGCTGGGCTGACTGCATCTTCGCGAAACTCTTCAGAACGAGTCCGGCTGCGCTCAGGAGCAAAAGCGTCAAGGCGACCTCGACGATGACGAGCCACTCGCGACTGCGACGCGCAGTTTTCGTTTCCGAACTTCCGAAGGAACCAGCCTGAAGCGCCGCGTTGATGTCCGTCCGTGCCGCCTGCCACGCGGGCCAGAGCCCGAACAAAACCGTTGTGAACGTCGCCAACAGAAACGTGAACGCGAGCACGCGCCAGTCGAACCCGATGCCTTCGAAGCGTGGCGCGCCAGCCGGAGCGAATGCGACGAGCGCGTCGCGTCCCCAGGTGGCGAAAACTAAACCGAGCGCGCCGCCGATTGCAGCAATGACAAAGCTCTCGAGCAAAAGTTGGCGGACGATCTGCCCGCGCCCGGCACCCATCGCTGCGCGAACCGCAAACTCCCGGGCGCGTGCGGCCCCACGCACGGCCAGGAGATTCGCTAAGTTCGCGCAGGCGATGAGCAAAACGAGCGCGACCGCGCCGAGCAGCAACGCCAGGCTGGTGCGATAGTTGCCAAGAATATTTTCGAGAAGCGGCCGGACCTCGGCGCCGACGCCGGCATTCGTTGCCGGATAAAGTTTCTCAAGTCGCGCCGCGATTGCCTTTATCTCGCCGCGCGCCTGCTCGACCGTGACGCCGTCCTTGAGCCGGCCCCAGCCGAAGAACATGGGATGATTCGCCCGGTTCTGCCATCCGGGGATGTTGGCGCGGCGCATCACGGCGAACCACGCGTCTACGCCGTGCGGCGAATCCATTTCGCGCGGCATCACGCCGATGACCGTGATCGGCGTCCCGTGAAAATTCATCGGCTGCCCGACGATTTTCGGGTCGCGCTGAAAGAGACGGTCCCAGAGTCGGTCGCTGATTACCGCCAGCGATGGCGCGCCCGGTTTGTCTTCATCTTCAGAAAAGGTCCGGCCAATCTGCGGTGGCAGACCAATCACGTTGAAAAAATTCGCGGTCACGTACGCGACGGAGATGCGTTCGGGTTCGCGGCCGGGAATGCCGCTCAGGTTGCGCGATTCCAGCCGGCTGATCGCGAGATTCTCGAACGACTTGCTGTCCTTTCGCCAATCGATGTAATCAGGCAGCGCGATGGAAGTGCTGGTGCCGCCGGTGATTTCATTGAGATAAACCAGCCGCTCCGGATTCGGATAGGGCAGCGGCCGGAGGAGCACGTGGTTGACGACGCTGAAGATCGCGGAGTTCGCGCCGATGCCGAGCGCGAGCGTCAGGACCGCGATGACGGTGAAGCCGGGCGATTTTCGAAGTTGGCGAAAAGCAAAGCGAAGATCGTTCATGACCATATTTCTCCAAAGACCCGGCGGAAATTGGCGCCGAGGATTTTTTCAACGGCAGCGGCTTTGTGGCCGCGTTTTAAAAGGGCGTCCGCGACCAGCTCCATTTTGCGCGGCGTGTTGAGGTCCGGAATGTAGGTCGGCCGATCTTCACCGGGCGCGGCGATCCCATCCGCCTTCCGCTTTTCGGCGGCCTGTTTCATACCCGCGAGGTCGGCGTCGTCGACGCGGAAAAATGGAACGTCGCTTCCGACTCCGACATGGTCTTCGCCGCACACCTTCAACGCGTGTTCGAGGTGTTGCAGGTAATCGTCGAGCATCGGCTGCTTCGGCGAGGCTGTGAGATACGGCAGCATGTAAATGCCGATCACGCCGCCCTTGTCAGCGAGTGCTTTCAGTTCGCGATCCTCTTTGTTCCGCGGGTGCTGATAAACGGCGCGGCAACCGGCGTGCGTAATCAGTGGCGGCTTCGTCGAGGTGGCGATCCCATCCGCCGTGGTCTGGGTGTTGGAATGGCTCAGGTCGAGGGCGACCCCGAGCTCGTTCATCTTCGCGATCGCCTGCCGGCCGAGATCGGTCAGTCCATCGGTTTCACCGTCGAGGCAGCCGACGCCGAGCGGGGTTCGACGATTATAGGTCAGCTGCATGACCCGCACGCCCAGCCCGCGGAATGTTTCCACGCGCTCGATTTTGTCTTCGAACATGCTGGCCGACTCGAAGGAATAAATGACGCCGAGCTTCTTTTCGTTCCGCGCCCGATCGAAATCAGCGGACGTGCGAACATTGAGAAACAGATCCGGCTTTTTCTCGATCAACTGATCGGCTGAAGCAATATCGGCCACGGCCATCGCAAAATCGCCGGTCGCTCCGCCGAGGGTTGCCTTTACCGCGATCAATCCCGATTCGCGAATGCCGGCCGCAATTTCGCTCTGCTGGCTTTGCGCTCTGAGCTGGCCAATCGAGGCGAGGACGTTGCAATCGAGAATGAATGCCTCGCGATAGAGCTTCGCTGCTTCAGCCGAAACTTTGGGCTCGTCGACGGCCCAACTAAAAATCGGGTTGAGCGCGGCGATCGCCACGGCGCCGCCCAGTGATTTCGTAAATTCGCGACGCGTAATCATGAGTCAAAATGCCGAATGTCGAATGTCGAATGACGAAGGAATGGCCAAATGCCGAAGCTCGAATGGCATCGCACCACTTCTTTGAATTCGGGCTTCGTCATTGTTTCGTCATTCGTCATTCGTCATTCGTCATTCGTCATTGTTCCTATTCAGCGCGAAGAGCAGCGACGGGATCAGCTTTGGTAGCGCGCAACGCCGGGAGGAGCGCGGCAAGCAGGCCGATGATCGCGAGGACAAGCGCAACGCCGATAAAGACAAATGGATCGTACGCTTTCGTCCGGAAGAGCAACGTTTCCATCAGGCGCGCAACCCCGGCCGCGGCGAGCAAGCCAAGGACAAGGCCGAGCGCAGTGAGACGCGCGCCCTGCCCGATGACGAGCCGCAAAACGTCGCGGACTTGCGCGCCGAGCGCGAAACGAATGCCGAATTCGCGGGTGCGCTGGGTAACGCTGTAAGCGATGAGGCCGTAGAGCCCGATCGCGGCCAGGAGGAGCGCGAGCAGCGCGAACAAACCAAACAAGGTCAGATAAAGTTGCGGCTGGGTGAGGCTCGATTTCACCAGAGTCCGCACCGGCGAAACATTCGAGATCGTCTGCTCGGGATTAAATTCCCAGATCGCGCGCTGGATGGTTTGCGAGAGCGTCTCGACCGGCAGCGGCGATCTAACGAGTAGTGTCGCGAAGGGCCAGCCGCGCTGGTTCAGGGTTGCGTAAACCTGATAAGGCGTCACCGAATTGAGGCCGTCGCGCGGCACGTCACCGACGACGCCGATCACTTCAAGCGCGACCGGATTCGGCTGTTGCCGGCTCGGTGGAAGCGTGAGCCGTTTGCCGATCGGATCTTCGGTCGGGAAAAATTTCTTCGCCGCCGACTGGCTCAGAACAATGACCTTCGGCGCTGCGTCGTTGTCGTTTTCCACGAAGGTCCGCCCGGCGATGAGCGGAATGTGCATCGTCGCGAAATACGACGGGCTTATGGAATCGTAGTAGGCGGGCGGCAGTTTTGCCGCGTCATCCGGCACGCCGTAAATTGAGAAGTTCGCGGGAATTCCCCAGGTGAACGGCATCGTTTGGGTGAACGCGACCGACTCCACCCCGGGCACCGCGCCGATGCGATCGAGCACCTGCCGGTAGTAATCGGTCCGCTTCGGTCCCGTGTCGTAACGGGTGGGCGAAAGGGTGAGCACCATGCTCAGGGTGTTGTCGATCTGGATGCCGGGATTGACGCGCGTGATCGCAGCGAAGCTTTTCCAGACGAGTCCCGCGCAAACCAGCAGCACGAGCGTGAGCGCGATCTGCGCGATAACGAGCGCGCCGCGGAGCCGGACGGATTGCAAACCGGACGAGCCTTTGCTCCCGTCGCGCAACGAATCGATGGCGTCGACTCGCGTCGCGTGCCAGGCCGGGAAAAGTCCGAACGCGATCCCGGTGATGAAGGCAGTCAGTCCGGTGACCGCGAGCACGGTCGTGTTTAGTGAAATCTCATCGCCGCGCGGAATCCAATCGCGCGCGAGACTGGCGAGGAGCAAATCCAAACCCCAACTGCCGATCAGGACGCCGCCAATTCCGCCAAGAGCGACGAGCAGGAGCGATTCGACGAGATGACTGCGTGCAATCGCGGCCCGGCTCGCGCCGAGCGCCAGGCGAACGGCGACTTCGCGTTGCCGCGTCGAGGCGCGAACGAATTGGAGACCGGCGACGTTGGCACACGTGATGAGCAGAACGAGCAACGCCGCGCCGACCACCAGCAGCAAACCTTCCCGATAATTGCCGACGACGATGTCGCGCAGCGGACTGATCGTGAAGTCCCAGCCTTTGTAAAACTTCGGATCGCTCTGCGCGAGCCGCGCGGCGATCGTCGACATTTCAGCCTGCGCCGTCGCGCTGGAAATTCCCGGCTTCAATCTCCCGATCACCGACCAGAAGCGCGCGTTCTGCACCACGTTCTCGCCGCCTTCATTGGGCAAAATCCGCCAGAGCGACGAGACGTTGAACGGATCCTTGAACGTGCGCGGCATCACGCCGATCACCTCGGTCGGCACGTCGTTGAGCGTCACCGATTGGCCGACGAGCTCGCGTCGCCCGCCGAATTGTTTCTGCCAAAGATCGTAGCTCAACACGACCGTCGCTTTCGCGTTCGCCGCGCCATCTTCTTTCGTGAATGTCCGGCCGATCAGCGGTCGTTCGCCGAGAACCTGGAAGTAATCCTGAGTGACGACGCTGCCGGTCAACGAGGTCGGCTTCTCGACGGCGGTCAGGTTATCGTAGTTGTAACGTGTGGCGGCGAAGGCATCGAACGACGTCACCTGTTTCTCCACTTCGCGAAAACCCGAGGGCGCGAAGCCGAGGCCTTTGAGGTTCTCCTGAAAATTGCGCGAGTTGACCATGACGAGCCGGTCGGCGTCTGGGTACGGAAGCGGCGAAAGCAGGACGGCGTTGACGACCGTGAAGATCGCGGTGTTCGCCCCGATCCCGAGCGCGAGCGTTAGCACGGCGACGAAAGTGAATCCCGGCGATTTCCGAAGCTGGCGAAGAGCGAAGCGGAGATTATTCATGCGCGTCTCTTGTCACTCGTCACTGATCAACGCTTTTGTTCATTCCGCGCGAAGAGTGACCATGGGATTAACTCGAGAAGCTTTCCGCGCCGGCAGCCAGCAGGCGACAATCGCGGCCGCGATCAGGACCAGGGTGACCGTTGCGTAGATGATCGGATCGTTCGCGCTCACGCCGAAGAGCACGCTGCGAATCACGCGTGACGACGCGACCGCGCCGACGAACCCGATGATCAATCCGGCGACCAGAAGCCGCATTCCCTGGCCGAGCATCATCAATCGGATCTGCGACGGCATCGCGCCGAGGGCGAGTCGCACGCCGATCTCGCGCATCCGCCGCAAACCGTTATAGGCCATCACGCCGTAGAGCCCGACGATCGCGAGCGTCAGGGCAAGGACCGCGAAACAAACGAGAAGAAAGCTCATCAACCGCGGCGTCGCCCACGTTTCTTCGACCCGTTCCTGCATCGTCTTGAACTCAAAGGCGGGCTGGGCCGGATCGAGCGACGCGACGATTTCGCGCACCGGTTTCTCGAGCGATTTCGGCGACAACGTCGTCCGCAGCAACACCACCAGCCCGGTCTGCGGTTGTTGTCGCATCGACAGATAGGCCTGCGGCAACACCACCGTTTCTTCGAACCCGTAAATCTTCACATGCGGCACGACGCCGATGATCGTGCGATAAAGGCGCTGGTCGGGTTCGCCGCCGACGTACATCCCGATCCGTTTCCCGACTGCCTCCTCGCCGGGGAAATAACGGTCCGCAGTCAATTGATCGATGATAATGACCGGGGGCGCCTCTTTCGTATCGCGGGTATCAAAAGCACGGCCGCGAAGGAGCGGTGTTTTCATCGTCTGGAAATAACCGTCCGTAACTACCGTCATCTGGGTCGAGGGCATTTTGCCGGGCTCGGGTTCCGGCATGCCTTCCGGCAGGAAGGAGGTTTGCCAGCCAGCCATCAGGGGCGGATTGGCAGCCAGTGCGGCGTTCTCCACGCCAGGGAGCACGGCTAATTTCTCGATCAACCCTTGATGGAAATTCATCAGCTTCTTCGGCTCCGAATAGGTCGGCTCCGGAAGATCGACGCGGGCCGAAAGCAACAGATGCGGATCGAATCCGAGCCCTACGTTCCGCGCATTCGCAAAACTTTTCAGGATCAGCCCGGCGGAACTCAAGAGGATCAGCGTCAGCGCCACTTCCGCGATCACGAGGAGATCGCGTGATCGGCGCGCGCCCGGCGCTTCCGAGCTGCCGTGTCCGCCCGATTTCAAAGCGAGCTGGATATCCGCCCGCGAGCTGTGCCACGCAGGCCAGAGCCCAAACAAAATGCTCGTGACAAGTGAGAGGCCGACGCTGAACACAAGCACCCAACCGCTGAGCGCTATATCTTGAAAACGCGGGACGCCGGGCGGCGCCAATGCGACCAGAAGATCCCGGCCCCAGGCCGCAAGACAAAGACCCAGCAACCCGCCGAACAGCGCCAGGACTAAACTCTCGATCAAAAGTTGCCGAATAATTTGCCAACGTGACGCGCCGACAGCCGCGCGAACGGCAAATTCTCGGGCGCGCGCCGCGCCGCGAGCAGCCAGGAGATTCGCGAGGTTCGCGCACGCAATTACCAGGACGAGCGCGACCGCGCCGAGCAGGAGCCTGAGACTATCGCGATAATCGCCCACCTGGTTTTCCAGCAGCGTCTGGATCGTCACGCTTACGCCGGTGTTGGATTTCGGATATTGGGTGGAAAGACGCGCTGCGATTTCCTTCATCTGGGCCAGCGCTTTGTCGATCGTCACGCCGTCTTTCAATCGTGCCCATCCGAACAATCCGGGATGGTTGTCGCGCGACTGCCACATTGCGTCGCCGGTCCGGCGCGTTAGTGGGAACCAGACTTCCACCGTCCGCGGCGAAAACATCTGCGGCGGCATCACCCCGATAATTGTGAATGGCTGATTGCCAAGATTGATCGACTTGCCGAGCACGCTCGGGTCGCGGTTCCACACTCGCTGCCAAAGCTTGTCGCTGATCACGCAGAGCGCCGGACCGCCCACACGATCTTCTTCCTCGGTGAACACGCGCCCGATTTGCGGTTGGAGACCGATGACCTTGAAAAAGTTTCCGGTAACAAGTCCGCCCGAGACCTGTTCCGGAGCGCGGCCTTCCAGTCCGCTGAGGTTATAGGATTCCCGCCGCGAGACCGCGATGTTCTCGAAAACCGTGTTGTCCCGTTTCCAATCGACGTAATCCGGATATGCCACCGAGATCTGCGGCTGGTTGGTGTCGGTCTCGGTCAGAATGACGATGCGATCTCCCTGCGGATACGGGAGCGGCTGGAGCAGGACCGCGTAGATAACGCTGAAGATCGCGGTGTTCGCGCCGATGCCCAGCGCAAGAGTAAGGACCGCGATGAAAGTGAAGCCCGGAGTTTTCCGGAGCTGGCGGAGCGCGAAACGCAAATCGTTCATGGCGCGCTCCGGCTTATCTTGCTGCTGCGACTTCCGCGGTGGACGGTCTTATCGAGATGCTGCCCGCGCCTGAGCGCAGCACCACCGATTTCCCGCCGCCGTTGATTTTTCCTTTCATTGAATCGCGGTCCGTTCGCGTGCCGGTAAACGGCAGGTCGCTCGTCACGCGCCCTGAACTCGCTTCCGCTTCGATGTCGAGCCCCGCATCGGCCGGAACCATCAGCTCGATGCTCCCGGCCGAGGTTTCCAAATTCACGTCGCCCGGCACTGGCGACTTCAGTTTCGCGCTAATCGATCCGCCGGAGGTGCGCCCGAAAATCTTGCCGTTGATGTTCTCGAAGCTCAGCCGGCCGCCGCTCGTTTCCACTTTCGTGTCGCCGGAAAAATTGCGGACCACGATCGCGCCGCCGGAAGTGCGCGCCTCGAGTGAACCGTTGCCGTCGGTCGCGTCGATCCGGCCGCCGCTCGTATCTACCTTGAGCGGTCCCTCACAACCGTTCAGCTCGATGCTTCCGCCGCTCGTCGTCGCGCCGGTCGTTCCTTTCAAATGGGTGAACTTCAATTTTCCGCCGCTCGTGTCGGCGCTCATTGTTCCGGTGATTTCCGCGACCATGATCGTTCCGCCGCCGGTTCGCAGCTCCGAGTTAAAACTCTTCGGGACGCGGACCGTGTAGCGCGCGTCCATGTTGCAACGCCCGCTCCAGTTCATGTTCTTCTCTTTGTCCTTGTTTTGGCGGCGGGCGCGGATGGTGATGGTGTTTCCGTCCTTGCTCACCGTCACCGGAGTCGAAGCGAAGTATTCCTTCTCCTGCGCGTCGTTGTCCGAATCGATCTTGCGATGCGCCTGGACCGAGATCTTATTGTCCGGTCCGGCGGCGACGTCGATCGTGCCGAAATCGACGTCCACGACCAGCCGGCCGCCGGGCGCGCCGTCGAGAGCTTGGGAGACGTTTTCTTCCGTGAGGGCGGCAGCCGTCGAGACGGCGAGAGCGAGGAGAAAAAGGACGCGGATAATCATGGGATGAGGTCGGTTGAGGTTGAGAAGTGCATAAAGCGACTCCAACCGGCCACCCTTTGCACGCCGTGTGCCATCGCTTAGGACGTTCTCTTTTCGCCTCCCTCAGAGCGACTTATGTGCGTGCGCTTGATTGAACGCCGATTCATTCTTCCCGTGCCCGGGATTTCACTGTCCCATTTTCGAAACGTTTTCTTTGCGTTTGGTAGGGCGAGACTTCTGTCGAGCCGCATCGCGGCGGCAAAAACGCGCGGCTCGACAGAGTCTCGCCCTACCAAGAGAAGAGAGTCCTCTCAAACGTCGAGCCGATATCCGAGCGTATGCACGGTCAGCAAATGTCGCGGCTCCGCGGGAACGTCTTCGATCTTCTGGCGCAGCTTCACAATTAATTGATCGAGGGTGCGCGTCGTGCCGTAGTAATCGACGCCCCAGACTTCGTTGAGGAGCGCTTCGCGGGAAACGGCGTTGCCGCGCTCGCGGAAGAGAACAGACAGAACTTTTAGTTCGCGCGGGCTCAGATCGATTCGGTCCTTGCCGCGTTTCCCACGCAACGCTTTGCAATCGATCCGCACTTTGCCGAACGCAATCTCCATCGGCAGATCGCTCGCGGCGCCGCCGGCTTCGGCGCGGCGCAAGAGCGCCTGCACTCGCGCCAAAAGTTCGCGGAGACTGAACGGTTTGGTCACGTAATCGTCGGCGCCCAATTCCAGCCCAACCACCTTGTCGATCTCCTGGCCTTTCGCGGAGAGCATCAGAATCGGCACGCGATTCTTTCCGGAACGAATTTCGCGACACAAATCGAACCCACTTTTCCCGGGCAACATGATGTCGAGAATTACCAGATCGGGTTTCTGTTGCTTGATCAGCGGCCCGGCTTGCGCGCCATTCCGGCAATCAGTCACGTCGTAACCCTCGACGCGAAGCGCGTCGCAAAGGCCGAGCCGGATATGCGCGTCGTCTTCGACAACCAGGATGCGCTTCTTCATGTCGATGCCTCTTTGTAGCCGGGATCGGTGATCCCGGCCCGGCTTAGCGGCAATCGCAACGTCACGTTGCTCCCGCCGCCGTCGCGCGCCTGATAAGAAATGTCGCCGCCATGCTCGCGCGCGATTCGTTGCGCGAGGGTTAGCCCGAGCCCGGAACCCTGGATCCCGCTCGCGAGCGAGTCGTGCGCGCGATAAAACGCCTCGAAGATTTTTGTTTCCTCGCCGGCCGGAATGCCCGTCCCGCGATCGAGCACGCTGACGTTCACCGAGTCGTCGTTCAAATAACTGTGCAGCTCGATCTCTTTGCGATCGCCGCTGTACTTTTCGGCGTTCGACAACAAATTCACCACGATCTGCGCGAGCGCGTCCTCATCGCCGCGCACCGGATATGGCGGCGGCGCGGCTTTCCAGCGGGTCGTGAATCCTTGTTCGCGCAAATGCAGCTCCTGCCCTTCCCACGTTCGCGCCAGGACTTCATGCAAATCGAGCGGCCGAAAATCGTAGCGCTTCTGTTTCCGTTCCAGCCGCGCGAAATCGAGCACGTTGTTGATCAGCCGCGTCAGGCGTTCCGCTTCCGCGACGATGATCCGCAAATAGCGCGGCCGCTTGTCGTCGGCAACAACGCCGCCTTCCATCATCTCGGCGAACATCCGGATCGACGTGAGTGGCGTCTTCAATTCATGCGAGACGTTGGAAACGAAATCGGTTTTCTTTTGGGCGAGCGCGAGCTGGCGGCGGGCATCGGCAAAGACGGCCCAGCCGCCCGCGGCGATCGCAGCCAGGGCCGCCGCGATCAGAAGCATGAGCGTCCGCCGGACGTTGCGAGCGTTTTCCTGTAACTGTTCCGGCCGCGCCAGATAAAGCGCCGCTTCCCAATGCGGAAGCGCTTCGCCGATTTCCGAAGCGACAAATGGCCGCCGCCAATCGCGCGCCTTTTCATTCGGCGGTTTGGTCGAGACTGGACGGGCCTTGTCATTCAACAACGCGAGCACGTAATCGGCGCCGCTGTTTTCCGGGAACGCGTCCTGCCAAAGATCACCAAGCTCGTCCACATTCATCACGCAGCCGAAAATCATTCCCGGCGCTTCCGGTAACCGAAGCCAGAAGACGATCTCGAGCCGGTCCTGCATGAAGCGGGTCACGACGCCTTCCGGATGATCCGACGTGAGCGCTCTGAAATCGGCCGTCGCCGGGACGAGCTGCGAGACCGGCGGCGCGCTCGCGCTTTGCTCGCGTTGCGGCGCGACATTCCGAAGCTGATTCGACTGCGTCGTTTCATCCTTGTCCTGCGGAATGGCGCCAGATGGCTTCGTAATCGCCTGCTTCTTCGCCACCGAGTCCGCATAATTGTCGGCTTCGGCCTTGGGCGATTTGCGTCGTTGCTCCGGCCTGTTCAACTCTTCCTGCGGGACCGAGTACACGGTCGCCGGTGTCGTGCCCGACAGAAACGCGCCATTGTTTTGCAGAAATTTCTGCCGCTCCGGGTTGCTCTCCGCTTCCTGGGCGGAAGGCGAGATCAGATTCCCCTCGGAACTCAAAGCGAACCCGATCGCGCGGCGCGTCCAAACGCCGGAAAGCTTCGTGGCAAAGTCGCGGCTGATTTCGGACGGCGACGCGTCAGCCTTCAATTGCCGGACGCGATCGGCAAAGGCGCGCCGCTCTTCTTCGATCAAACTGCGGGCCGCGCTGGCGACGGCATCAGTTTCCTTTTGGTAAAGCTCAGCGGTGCGGCGTTCGAGAATGATTTGCTGCTCGTTCGCGCCCCGCAACGCGAGCCAGCCCAGGCCGATGCTCGGCAGAAGAATCGCGAGAAAGAAAATCCAGATGCTTCGTTTCACGGGATGAGGCGCAGCGTATCAGGTTCTCGTTTGCACTGGTAGGGACGGTGCGCTGCGCCGTCCGTCCCCAGGGATTCGACGTCCAGGAAGTGAAGTCGCGCCGGACGCCGCAGCGCGGCGTCCCTACCAAGCCGCGGCGCGGTTCCCGCGAGGTCGCCGAGAAAAACGCTCGTTCTCGCACGGCCCCACGGGTCTCCCGCGCCCCAGCCTGTCCCGCCGTAGCCAGGCGAAGGCGGATCAGCGACTCTTCTGGTACTTGTCCGCGTAATTCTCGAACTGCATCGACTTCCGCCGCGCTTTCGCCAGTTGACCTTGCGAATCCATCTCTTTCGCGGCGTCTTCCAGTCGGCGATTTTCCTCGGCAACTCCGGGCACCTGCACGGGCGGCGGCGCCGCCGCATTTTTCGCAGCCTGGTCGCGCAGCAGCGCAATCGCGTCCTTGGTCTTGCCTTCGTCGGCCAGCTTCACCGCGCGTTCTTTCGCGAGCCGGTTTTGGACGACGTTGTTCTCACGCGCCACTTCCGGTCGCACGCTCGCTTCGGCTTTCGTTTGGTCCTCGGTAAACGCGATCTTGGCCGCCTGGCGTTGCGCGGGCGCCTGAGTCCCGCTCACGGTCGCGTAGTTCAATTCGGCAGTGGCTTCCAACGCAGCCGCCGTTTTCTCATCGGCCAGACAACGGACGAGAAACTTCCGCTTCTCCGCGCCGAACAGCTCCGGCATTTTGATTTCCGCCGAGCGATCGTGGCACTCGATCTCGGGCTGCCCGATGATTTCCTTCAAATGCACGCCGTCGGGCGCTTCGATCCGGATGATGACGTTGCGCGCGATGAGCGAGCGGGCCATGCCGAGTTCCTGCGCGAAAATGCCCGGGAGCTTCTCGGCGTCCTTCACATAATAATAGTTAGCGTTGCTCGCTTCGGCCAACGCGGTCATCAGGTCCTCGTTGTAATCGTCGCCGAGACCGACGGTGCTCACCGCGATGCCTTCGCTCCGCAATTCCCGTCCCAGTCGCGCCAGGTCGGACGTGCTGCTCGGCCCGACGTTCGCCAGTCCGTCGGAGAGCAGGATGACGCGGTTAACGCGTTCCTTGTCAAAACGCTGGCGAACTTGTTTCGCGCCCAGAACGACGCCGGCATGGAGGGCGGTGCTGCCGCCCGCCTGAATCCGATGGATCCGCGATTTCAGGTCTTCGCGATGATCCGTGTTGCCGACGCGCTCCGGCGCGATCAACAAATTCGTTTCGCTATCGTAGGTAACGAGCGAAAAAATATCGTCGTCGCCCAGCTTATCGACCGCCATCGCGGCGGCCTGGCGCGCTTTCTCGAGCTTGGCGCCTTCCATCGAGCCGCTGCGATCGAGCACGATGCAGAGGTTCATCGGCGAGCGCCGGGCTTCATCGTTCTTGCGCGCTTCAATCTCGACCTGCACGATCACTTCGCGCGGGCCAAGCCGGTAAATAAAATCGCGTTCCGGCGTGACCCGCAGGGTCACCTCAGGCGCGGGTGAAGCGGCGGCCCTCATGGCGAGCGCTGCCGCGAAACTGAACAGCATTAGTTTTTTCATACTCAACTTAGACCACGACTCGCGAAACGCTGTGTCAGAGCCGCGTGCGAAGATTGTAAAAAAAATGTCAGCGGTTTTGTTGTAGCGACGCCGCTCTGTCGGCGTAAGAAGCACTGATCCAATACGCGCGTCGAAACGGCGACAGAGCGCCGTCGCTCCAACAGAGAATGATAATTGTTCGCGCAAAACCCGAGGACGCTGAAGCGCTCACCCAGATCGCGCACGCCGCGAAACGGCACTGGGGTTATCCGGAAAACTGGATCGCGGCCTGGCGCGACATCCTCACGATGCGGCCCGAATTCGTCGCCGCGAATGTCGCCTTCATCGCGATCGATGATGATGCGCGGCCCGTCGGATTTTATATTCTCACGAGGCAAGACGACGGCATTCATCTCGATCATCTCTGGATTGTTCCGGCCGCGATGCGACGCGGAATCGGAAAAGCCTTGTTCGAACACGCGACCGCCGAAGCCCGAAAACTTGGCTTCGATTCGATCAAGATTGAAGCCGACCCGAACGCCGAAGGATTCTACAAACGAATGGGCGCGATCGGCGTCGGCGCGAGCGTCAGCAACGTCGAAGGCGAAACGCGCACGCTTCCGTTACTGGAATTTCGGCTCGCCAAGTCCAGTTGAGACTGGACGAACAAACGCGCCGCACCCACTTTGAACGCGATGACGAAACAGGCTCGCTGGTCGTTTTTCGTGCTCGCGATCACGCTGGTTCTCATCGGCCTTCTCCAGCTCGGCGTTCCTTTCCTCGCCCTGCTCTTCTCGTATTTCGTTTTGTCCAAGCTCGGCCGCTACATTCCCAATAAATGGGTGACCCTCGCGATCTTCATCCTCATCTGGGTCGCGATCGGGTTCACCGCCGGTCATTTCATTCGCGCCGCGATCAATGCCCTTCCGAAAATCGCCGACACCTCGGTTCCTGCCGCCATCGCCTGGGCTGAGGAACATAACTTCAATCTGCCGTTCGAAGATTTCGAGGGCCTCAAGGCCACGGCGATGACGACGCTCAAGGACCAGGCGAAATATCTCGGCGACTTCGCCAATTTCGCGCGGCACGCTTCCACGACGTTTGTCTTCATCATCATCGCGATCGTTTGCGCGGTGAGCATTTTCTTTAACAGCCGGCTCGATCTGTTCCGCGAATCGCACAAGGTCCGGAACAACCTTTACTCGGTTTACAGCGACGAAGTCACCGCCCGCTTCAGCGAATTTTACCGCAGCTTTGCCACGGTCATCGGCGCGCAGATGACGATCTCCGCCATCAACACGGGGTTGACCGCCATCTTTGTTTTCACGATTGGGCTGCCCTACGCGCCGCTCGTCATCGGCCTCACCTTTCTCTGCGGGCTTTTTCCGATCGTCGGCAACGTCATAAGCAATACCGTCATCGTTTTTGTCGGCTTCATGGTCTCGGGCAAGCTGGCAATCATGGCGCTCATTTTCCTGATCGTGATCCACAAGCTCGAGTATTTCCTGAACAGCAAAATCATCGGCTCGCGAATCCGGAACCCGATCTGGCTTACTTTGATCGGGCTGATTATTGGCGAAAAATTGATGGGTGTTCCCGGCATGATTCTGTCGCCTGTGGTCCTGAATTATTTGCGCGTCGAAATGTCGAAGATCGATTGTGGATCGCCGGTGCCGCATTCCGGACAGCCTGCGGTTGAACGAATCGAGCCCGCGAGGTAAAGACGAATCATGAACGAGAATCCGTGGATCGAGCTCGCGCCCGGCATCAGGCGGCGCACCGTCACGCACGGCGCGACGATGTACCAGATGATCGCGGAGCTGAAAGCCGGCAGCGTGATGCCTCCGCATCAGCATCCGCAGGAACAGATCATCTTCATCCTCAGCGGTCGGATGAAGGTGAACGTCGGCAACGATTCGCGCGTCCTCGGTCCGGGCGACTCGCATTACCTCGCGAGCAACGTGGCGCACGGCGTCGAGACCCTCGAAGACACGCGTGTGCTCGATACTTTTAGCCCACCGCGCGACGAATACATCGCGCTCGATAAACAGAAAGATGCGTGATCCGCGATGCGAGATAGGCGCTAACCCGCCGTCCCGTTAATCCCGCATCCCGCATCCCCATCCCGCCATGTTCGAGCGCCGTGGCTCGCGCGTGGTCTAACCTTATGTAAATTTCCGTCGGGATTCGCGAGCGATGAACAACCGGATTGCACGTATGATCGCGATCGGCTCGGTCCTAACCGCGACGATCGCAGCCTGGGCCAAAGCCTCGGAAGAGAACCCAAACGCAGTCACCCAGAAGTTCGCTTCAGAACACAGAGCGGAGAATGCAGAACAACGAAAAAAGAACGCCCGCGATTCGGTGTCGATCGCAAAATTGATCGACGACATCAATGCCGCCGTCCGATCGAACAAGCAGCGCATGCTCAGCATCATCACCATCAACACCGACGTGGCGGGGTCGCAGCTCGAGCAGGAAAAGGCGCGCACCGGGTTGACCTTCGGCGATGTCTATGTCGCGCATTCGCTGGGGTTCGCCACGAAGAAAAAATTCAACGCGATCGTTGAGCTCCATAAATCTGGAAAAAGCTGGGCCGAGATTGCGAAGTCCCACAATGTTACCCTTAAAGGCTCGAGCGAGTTGATTGAGCAGATGAAAAAGCACCAGTGACGCGGCCGCACTTGCGAAGACCGATTCTTCACCTACAATACCGGCTCGTTTATGGCAGAAAGCAGTGACACGATGGACATGAAGGAGTTCCAGCTCCACGAGAAAGACACCGGCAGCGCGGACGTGCAGATCGCACTTCTCACCCGCCGGATCGGGCAGCTGACCGAACACCTCAAGAGCCATGCCAAAGACCATTCGTCGCGCCGCGGCCTCCTCAAGATGGTGGCGATGCGCCGAAGCTTGCTCGATTATTTGAGCAAGTCGGAGTCCGAGCGGTATAAAAACCTGCTCGAGAAACTCAACCTGCGGAAGTAACCGCCGCGGGTCCGTCTCTGGTTTCGCTTGTCCCTCGGGCCGGCTTTCGGCCTAACGAATTCGGTAATCAATAAGTAAACCGGCGCTCAGGCCGATGTTCCACTTTGATTAGAGGTTTTAGCCCCGAAAGCTTTCGGGATTAAAACCTACGATCAGGGTGACCGGCCTGGGATTAGCCAATCCAGGAGAAACGCAGTCATGCAACACAAGGTCACGGCCCAAATCGGGTCCACGCAAATTTCAATCGAAACCGGCAAAATCGCCAAGCTCGCCGACGGATCGGTCGTCGTGTCCACCGGCGACACCATGGTGCTGGTCAGTGCCGTTTCGGCCACGCAAATCAAGGAAGGCCAGGACTGGTTTCCGCTCACGGTCGATTACCGCGAGAAAGCGGCGGCAGTCGGGAAATTTCCCGGCGGCTATTTCAAACGCGAAGGGCGGCCTTCGGAAAAAGAGACGCTGACATCGCGCATGACGGACCGGCCGCTGCGGCCGCTTTTCCCGGCGGGTTACCTTTACGACACCCAGATCATTTCCATTCTGCTCAGTGCCGATGGTCAAAACGATCCTGACATTCTCGCGATCAACGGCGCTTCCGCCGCGCTCACCGTTTCGGACATTCCTTTCGCCGGCCCGATCGGCGCCGTCCGCGTGGGCCGCGTCGATGGCCAGTTCATCGCCAACCCGACCCACGACGAGCGTAACTCGAGCGATCTCGACCTGGTTTACGTAGGCACCGAAAACGATGTCATCATGATCGAAGGCTCCGCCCTGGAGATTCCGGAAGAGGATTTCGTCAAAGCCCTCGCGTTCGCCCACGGGCACGCGAAGGAGATGATACGAATTCAGAAAGAACTCGCCGCCCAAGTCGGCAAACCGAAGCGCGAGATGCCGTTGATGACGGTGAACCAGGACATCCTCGAGGTGGCGTATCAAGTCGCCGGCGACCGGATCGAAGGCGCGCTCTACAACGAGAAGAAAGTCGATCGCAGCAAAGCGGTGAACGCTTTGAAGGAAGAAGTAAAAACGGCCGTCCTGGAGAAATTTCCGGAGGCCGACAAGTTCGCGATCTCGCAGGCATTCGATTACGTGCAGAAGAAGGCCTTCCGCATCAGCGTGCTCGACAAGCAGAAGCGAATGGACGGTCGCGGTTATCAGGACTTGCGTCCGATCACGTGCGAAGTCGGCGTCCTGCCGCGCGCCCATGGCTCGGCGATTTTTCAGCGCGGCGAAACCCAGGCGCTGGCGCTCGTTACCCTGGCGCCGATCGAAGAAGCGCAGAACATCGACGCCTATGGCGGCGGCGAGACTTCGAAGAGCTTTCTCCTTCATTACAGCTTCCCGCCATTCAGCGTGGGCGAGACCGGTCGGACCGGCGGCGCCAGCCGTCGTGAAATTGGCCACGGAGCGCTGGCCGAGCGTTCGCTCGAACCCATCGTCCCCAGCACGGAAGATTTTCGTTACGCGGTCCGCATCACCAGCGAGATCATGGAATCCAACGGCTCCAGCTCGATGGCGAGCGTGTGCGGCGGAATGCTCGCCCTCATGGATGCGGGCGTTCCCGTGAAGACTCCGGTCGCGGGAATTTCTGTCGGGCTCGTGACCGAGTTTGGCGAGGGCGGCGATCTGAAACGCTACGAGCTGCTCACCGATATCATCGGCTCCGAAGATCACTTCGGGGACATGGACTATAAAGTTTGCGGAACGGAAGCGGGCATCACCGGGTTCCAACTCGATCTGAAATTGCCCGGCGTCAGTCACAAGATCATGGCGGAAGCGACCATGCGCACCAAAGAGGCGCGCACCAGGATCCTCGGGATCATGGCGCAGGCGATCGACAAACCGCGCCCGGATCTCAGCAAGTACGCGCCCCGCATCGAGACGATCAAAATTAATCCGGAGAAGATCGGCGCGCTCATCGGGCCCGGCGGCAAAACGATCAAGGGCATCGTCGCCGAGACCGGCGCCGAGATTAACATCGACGACGACGGTTCTGTTCACATTTACGCGACCAGCCCCGAAAGCATGGCCCGCGCGAAGGAAATCATCGGCGGCATGTCGCGCGAAATCGAAGTCGGCGCGACCTATCACGGCCGTGTTGTCTCGATCAAAGATTTCGGCGCGTTCGTCGAAGTGTTCCCGGGCAAGGACGGCCTCGTTCACATTTCCGAGCTGGCGGACTTCCGCGTCAATCGCGTCGAAGACGTCGCCAAGATCGGCGAAATGATCTGGGTGAAATGCATCGGCATCGACGACAAGGGCCGCGTGAAATTGAGCCGCAAAGCCGCGCTCAAGGAACGCGCCGCCGCCGAAGCCGGGCAGACAGCGGAACCAGATCGCGTCGAACAACAGCCGCGACGTTAATTTCAGATTTCAGATTGATCTTCTGTAGCCGTCGCCCTGTGGGCGACGTTAACGGACTGGATAACAAACCGTCTGCGCTTCGCACAGCGAAGCGGCTACAGTAAATCTGCCTTCTGCAATCCCATGAAGTCCGGTTTCCTCGACAAGCTCATTGAACGCCTCGGGCGGATCGGGCCGGAGGACGTCCAGAATTATCTGCTTCAGCTCGCGCAGGAGAAGGGTCTCATCGAGACCGTCTTCAACGCGATCCAGGAAGGAATCATCGTGACTGATGCCAAAGGCCGCATCACCTACGTGAACGACGCGGCCTGCGAGTTGTTCGGGCTCGAAGGAGAAAACGCGATCGGCAAACGGCTCGACGAACGGGTCCGTGGTCTCGATTGGAAATCTCTGTCGCAATCGCCCGGCGCCGTGAGCCGCGACATGGAAATTTTTTATCCGGCGAATCGATTCCTGAATTTCTACATCGTCCCGCTGGTCATCGAGCGCCGCGAATCTGTAGCCGGGAGCGACGATCCCGGTCACAACGCCGAACCCGTGGGCCACGCGATCATCTTGCGCGATATCACCGAGAGCCGGCGCTCGACCGAAAAGACCATCGAATCCGAACGGTTCAACGCGCTTACCCTTCTGGCCGCCGGCGTCGCGCACGAAATCGGCAATCCGCTGAACTCGCTTCACATCCATTTGCAATTGATGGAGCGCACCGTGCGCAAGCTCGAGGGCCGGGAACGCGTGGAACTCGAGGAAGCGATTGCCATTTGTCGCGCTGAGATCACGCGACTCGATTCGATCGTCAGCCAATTCCTTCAGGCGATCCGTCCATCCAAGCCCGTCCTGCATCCTGAAAATCTGAATTCGCTCGTCGAGGAAGCGCTTCGTTTCTTCGCCCCGGAAATCGCCGACCGCGACATCGTCGTGGAAGCGGAACTGCGCCCCGACCTTCCCCTGCTCGAGCTCGACCGCGACCAGATGAAGCAGGCGTTTTACAACGTCATCAAAAATAGCTTCGAAGCGATGAAGCGCCGCGGCATTCTCCGCATCCGAACCGACATGGATGCGACGCACGTCAGTATCACTTTCACCGATACCGGCGGCGGCATGTCCGCGGAAAGTCTCAGCCGCGTCTTCGAACCGTATTTCACGACGAAGAGTTTCGGCTCAGGTCTTGGCCTGTTAATCGTGCGCCGGATCGTCCGTGAACACGGTGGCGAAATGGCCATCGAAAGCAACGAAGGCAAAGGGCTGACGTTAACAATTCGTTTACCGTATCTCGATAAGCGCGTGCGGATGTTGGAAGCCGGAGATTTGAAAAGCTCCTAATTCGCTTCCTTTTTCTTGCTCGCGTATTTCGGATCGCGCGATTGCTTGCGAATCGCGTCGAACAATTTCCGGATTCCCGCCGGGCCCGCCCTTTCTTTGATGAACGAGGGAATCAGGCCGCCGCTGTCGGTGTAAATCTGATAAGTGGCGCGGGTCGAATTCGGGCCGGTGGGCTCAAGCAGCCAACTGCCATCGCATAGGCTCACTCGCACCACGCCAGGCTTCTCCGATGGACCGGCCGCGTTGTCGGTAACCCAACTACTCGAGTAAATCGTGCCGCTTTCGACTTTCTTCGCATTCGTGCGAACCCGAATTGTGTAATCGCGATCGCTCACCATCGGCGCCGAAATCCGCTGATAGGCGACGATCGTTTCGCCTTCGCGCTTCAACACCCGGCACTCCGCCGTGTAAGGCATGAAGCTCGTGTAGGATTCCACGTCCTCCAGCACCGCGTTCACGAGGTCCGTGCTCGCCGCAATTTCGCCGATCGCTTTCGATTCTTTCGAAAGTGTTCGCTGGCGCCGATAAATCGTCACACCGTCCTTGTCGGAAATGAATTTCCATTCGCCGGAGCTCGCTTCCGGTTCAGCGGCGAGCGCAATCGCGCAGAGCTCGGACGCGATGAGCGCGGCCACCAGCAAACGGACCATCATGTCCCGGTCGGGACGATGCCCGCCCGCTCAACCATCAGGATGACCGTTCGGTCCGGCGCGCGCGGCCGATGCATGACGCCTTTCGGAATCACCACCGCATTCCCTGGCATCAGGTCGATCGTGCGTCCTTCCAGATCGATCAGCAACTGGCCGCTGACGACGTAGAAAAACTCATCTTCGTTGTCGTGCTTATGCCAATGATATTCGCCGTGGACGACGCCGAGCCGCACCACCGACTCGTCCACTTTGCAAAGCGTCTGGTTGTACCACTGATCGGTGCACGCATCGACGAGGGCCGCCACGTCGATCACTTCCAGCGGCCCGTGCAGAACGTTCAGCCGCGTGTGGTAAGAGAACCCGCCGGGCGACTTGTCTTCAGCTGCAGCACTCATGCTGCCGCAATCTCTCAACTCTCAACTACAAACTCTCAACTACTTAATCCCGTTTCCGGATCGATCCCGCGCCGCTGATGTGTTTCTCTACGGTCGGATTGCCGCTATAGGTCACCTTGCCCGCGCCGGAAATTGCCACCTTCAGGATTTCACTCGCCGACACTTCCGCCTTCCCCGCGCCGGATATCGACAGCTCGGCGATCCTCGTCTGGAGCGATTCGGCGTCGAGCTTGCTCGCGCCCGACATCGTAGCCAGCAACTCGTTCACCGTGCCATCCGCCGTCACCCGGGTCGCGCCGGTTCCCTCCAGATAAAATCCGTTGCCGGAAAGTCTCGTTGCCGACAAGCGCACCGCGCCGGTCAGCCGCGCCCCGGTCATGGACGCGCTCGAGATTCTCACCTTCATCCCATGGGTCGGATGAAGTTGGCCGTGCCATTCGAGCCGGAGCTTGCGACCGCTCATGCTCGTCTCCACGTGGCGGAGCAGGTTTTCGTCAGTCCGGATCGTGCAACTCGGCGGCCCCGGCGTCCACTCGATATCGAACGCGCCTTCCGCCTCGACGCTGCTGAATTCCTCCACCGTCCGGTTCTCTGTAATAATGTGGCCGTTCCCCCTGATGCCTGTCAGGTGACATCCGCCCAGGGTGAGGGCCGCGAAGGTCAAAAGTTTAGCCGCCAAAAAGGGCCGGATCGTGATCGTGTTCATACAAATTCTCTCTTTGGAAGTGAGATGCGCTTCCCCGCCCCTTTGGATTCAAAAATCTGGATTTTCATAGCCGTTGCGGCTGTTGGTCCTGCGATCTTATTGCCAACGATCGCGCTCCCTTCTACGATCCAGACCCTTATGGCGGACACATATCCTGGAAAATGTTTTTGCGGCGCGGTAACGATTGAGGCGACGGGCATGCCCGAAGCCATGGGCTATTGCCATTGCGCGGCCTGCCGCTCTTACATCGGCGCGCCGATCAACGCCTTCACCCTCTGGAAACCCGAGAACGTGAAGATCACCAAAGGCGAGGACTCGTTAGGCCGTTTCCAGTCATCGGAGATGAGCATCCGGCGTTTCTGCACGAGGTGCGGCGGCAACGTCATGACCGAGCATCCGGGCCTCGGTTTGGTGGACGTTTTTGCCGGTGTCATCCCCACGATGCCGTTCAAGTCCGGCGTCCACGTCAACTACGAAGAAACCGTTCTGCCAATGAAAGACGGCCTGCCGAAATTGCGTGATTTCCCGGCCGAGATCGGGGGTTCCGGCGCGACGATGCCGGAATAGTTTTACGCCTCTTCAAACCGTCATGTTGATCCCGCAGAGCGGGAGAAACATCTCTGACCATTTCTGCGGGGGAGAACAGGCCCGCTAAGGGAACCCGTTCCGCCTATCGCCCCAGGAAAAAATACAGCAGCGCCAGCACGAGCAGCACAAGCGCCGTCACCCACCAGACCGCGCTGATCCCAGGCGGCTTCGCGGAACTTCCGAATTCCCTCCGCGTGAATTCCTCGTAATCGAATTCGTCCGGCAGATCGACGCCGTCATAGTTTTCCGCGTCCTTGCGCCAACCGGAGTTATGATCCGCGCCGCATTCCGGGCAGGCCAATGCGCCGCCTGGCACATCCTCCCCACAAACCGGGCAGATCTCCGGAGCTTTTCGTCGCCTGTTTTCCCGCCCAGCCATTACCACTTGTCACATGTCACTTTTCACCCGTCACTTTTCTTGAATCCAAACCGCCGCCTTCCTCCGTCTATTCTATAGAACGCCATGGAAACCTCATACCCACAACCGCCGCCGACCCCCGTCAACGTCACTGCCGTCGCGAACGTGCGCACCTGGTGCGCGTTCATCCACGCCAGCGCTCTGCTCGGCGTGCTGATGCATTTCCCCGGCCACCTTCTCCCGCCACTCATCCTCTGGCTGATCAAGCGCGACGACGCGCCCGAGCTCGACGCCCACGGCAAGGAAGCGGTCAACTTCCAGATCTCGATGCTGATCTACAACGTCGTGGCCGCGATCTTCTGCCTCGTCCTGGTCGGCTTCGCTTTCCTCGCCATCCTCTGGATCCTGAACGCCGTCTTCGTCATCATCGCCGCCATCCAGGCCAGCGACGGAAAATTCTACCGCTACCCGATGACGATCCGGTTCATTCAATAGTCGCTGCTTCGACCCTTACGGCTTCTCTCCTTCGAGCAAATGCCTTCGAAGAAGCTGCTGAAAAGTTTCGTAAACCGCGCTCCGTTGCTCCGCGAAGATGCCTTGGATGGTGCGACGCTTCGCGGAGATTTTGTAGACAAAGATGATCCGGTAACCGCCGACCCGGAGCCGGTGATACTCCTTCAGGGGTCCGTCGAGTGCGCGGATATCGCCGCGCTCGCGGGCCAGGCCGCGGACCGCCTCGCGTAACCTCCGGCGCGGCTCGGGAGCTCGTCGGTCTATGAAACGGACGACCTGCTCCGAGAGCTCAACCCTCGTCTCCATTGAGCGCGGACAGCGGCAGGAATTTCGTCTTACCCGCCTCGTAATCCCGCAGCGCCTTCATCGCCGCCGGATTGCCGAGCAGATCGAGCGTCTCGATGATTGCGTCCATGCGGCTGCGCGAGATCAGATAAGCGACCGTCTCTTCATGGCGCGTGATTGCAATTGACCCTTCATCCGCCGCCTCCTTGATCAGCCGTGGCAAATTCGTCTGTGCTTGGGTGACCGAATACGTAGAATCCATTGGAGTTCTACGTAGCCCGATTCGCTTGCCAGGTCAATCCCTGGGGAAATGAAAACCCGCGACGAATCACCGTCTCATCCGCCTTCGGCTTCGAGATGATGCCCGGCAAACAATTTGAAGGCGACGAAGCAGAGGCCTGAGCCGAGGGCGCAGCCGGCGTGGAGGAGCCAGAAATTCGTGGTGGGCCATTTCTCGAGGTAGCCGCCGATCCAGCCGACCAATGAATTCGCGGCGAAGAAAGCGAGATAATAGAGACCGATGATGGTGGCATTGATCGCTTTCGGCGCGAGCCTGGCGAAAAGAGCGAGGCTCACGGGCAGGAGATGAGCGAATGCGATGCTGTTCAGGAAATGGAACGCGACCGGCCAGAAGAGGCCGATCTTTTGTCCGGCGCCCTGGGTTGCGGCGGCGGTGACGAGGCACATCGCGCCGGCGATCGAGAATCCTGAACCGATGATGATCTTGGTGATCTCGTCGGGCTCCCGGTGGCGTTTCGAATACCAGCGATAAAAAATCGCGACGATGGCGAGGAAGCTGACGCTGACGATCGCGTCGAGAGTGACGAGCCAGGTCGTAGGCAATTTTTTGCCCATGAAGACGAGGTCGAATTGCTGGTCGCCCCAGACGAGATAGGCATTAAAGATCTGGTTGTTCGGGACGATCGCGACGGCCATCACGGGGATAAGGATGATGAGTGCGAAGACGGCGCGCCACTCACGGCCGGTCAGTTTTGCTTTTGGTGCGGCGGCGGTCCCAGCTGCCCTGGCAGCAGCCGCAACGCGCGGGTCATTATCGCTCGTGCGCAGATATTTTTGACCGAAGAGATAAATGGCGATGGCGAGCAGCATGCCAAATCCAGCCGCGGCGAAACCGTAATGCCAGCCGACTTTCTCGCCCAGCGTTCCGACGATGAGCGGTGAAAGGATTACGCCCGCGTTGATCCCGAGATAGAAAATCTGAAACGCATCGGCGCGCCGCAGATCTTCAGGTTGATAAAGAGATCCGACCTGGCTGGCGATGTTGCCCTTGAACATCCCGACCCCGATGATCAGGCAGAGAAGCGCGAAGAGAAACGCGGGCTCGAACGCCATCAGGAAATGGCCGGCGGCCATCGTGAGCGCGCCGAGCAGCACGGTGCGGCGCCGGCCGAGAACACGATCGGCGAGAAAGCCGCCGAAGATGGGCGTGAGATAAACGGCCGCTGCATACGTGCCGAAGATGGCCGAAGCGAGCGCCTGGCCATCGAGACCGCCGTAGAGTTTCCGAAAGCTGGCGAACGCCGCGACGTGCTCGATCCGCCCCGGCTTGAGGAGATAGTTGACCATGTAGAGGACGAGGAGCGATTGCATCCCATAGTAGGAAAAGCGCTCCCACGCCTCGGTGAACGCGAGATACCAGAGCCCGCGCGGATGTCCGAGGAAACCGGGCGTGTGTTCTTCGCCGGTCAACGGCGCAGCATCGTCCGGTTCAGCGGTAGCGGTCATGCGTGGATGCTGAAGTGATCAGTGACGAGTGACAAGGGACAAGCAGAGTGACCAGTGATACGTGACCAGTGATCAGTTGTAGCGACGGCGCTCTGTCGCCGTAAACACGCGTCGTCAGCTACTTCGTGATGTAATCCCACTCTTCCGCACCACGTTTGATCAGCGCCTGGATGTCGTCCTGAAGCAGGAAGCGATCGTCGGCGAGCTTCTTCGCGGCGGCGGAGAATTTTTGCAGGTAATCGTCGCGAGATTGGTAACGCCCGGCGATTGGCTTGCGCCGATCCTGCGCGGCGGCGGCGGCGGAGTTGGTTTTCGGCAGCGGAAAGAACGAACCGAGAAAACTGACGCGTTCCCTGGGCATGCCGGATTTCGGATCGCGCAGATTCCAGCCGGTGTAGGTGGCGATCGGGACGTCGAGCTCGGGCAGGCGAACGCCGCCGAGATCATTGCCATCTGCGTCGACTTGCGGAACGAAGACGGGAAACGGTTTGCCGACGCCGGGTGGTTGTTTCGTGATGATGCGGTTCTTCCACTGCGGACCGAAGTCGAGACGAAACGCTTCATGAACGCGCTCGGGAACCGTGACATCCGGAATCGCCGGAAATTTCAGGTCGCGCGGCCTAACGAGTATTTTGTCGGCAAGCTTCGGATAACGGCTGTCAGGCGGAGATTTGTCCTCTCGCACCCAATCGTCCATGGCGACGAAAAGTGCGCGCCAGAACCATCGAACGGGATTCGGATTCGGAACATTTGCCGGTGCGAGGCCGCGTTCCGTGTCGCGCACGGGTGGGAAGGGCGGCGTAAAATGCTGGAGGCCGGCAAGAAAATAGATGCGGACATTGTCCATCAAGGGCAGGTCTCGTTTTCCATCGGGCGACGTGTGAATGAGCGAGCCGGCGCGGGACCAGTATTCGTAGGAAGTGTTGGTATAGAAAATTTTTGGCAACACGCCAGCGGCCTTCGCGCGGTCGAGCAGCCCGGCGGTCTCGCCGGTGACCGGGTCGGTTTGCGGCGTATCGGCAAACGGGAAGAGATCGGTCGGGTAAAAAAGCGCGTTCGTCGGCTGCGCGTCGCGCGAGGGCTGGGCAAAGCGATGATTGAAGCTGCCGCGGCCGGCGCCGGCGACGTGCACCAGCATCCCGTCCATCGCCGGCTTATTCGATTCATCGGCATTGAACCCTTCAAAGAGAAAATGGCGGAGGAAGCGGCCGCTCTGCGAAATGCCAGCGGCATAAACGCGGTTCGACGACGCGAGCTCGTTCCGGCCTTGCTTCAGATAAGAGGCAAAGTCGCGCACCGCCGCCAATCCCAAGCCAGCGATTACCGGATCGCGTGCGCGATAAACAACTTCGTAAATCTTTCCCGGTTCGAATCCGCTTTTCAATCGAATCGTTCGCGGGCCCGGCTCCATTTTCGCCGCGGTCGACCCGACCAGATCCCAGTCGTTTCGCGAAATCGTCCGGCGCGGCGCCAGCGGCGCGTCGCGGACGGTAAGAACGTTTGCCGGGTCTTTCGGATCGGAACAAAAGTATTCCGTCCCGCCGATCGTCCCGCTGATCACGTGGCCAAGCGGATGTTCGTCGACTCTTTCGTTTACTGTGAAATCGGCCCGCACGAGACCGGTGATCGGCTTGTCGCCGGCGCGCGCAGCCGGCGCGTATAGGCGCATCATTCCCGCGTCTTCGCGCACGTCCCATTGCCAGCCAATCCACGCCACGGTGACGCCCCGCTCCATCAAGAATCCGTCCCCGAACTCCTCTTCCGTTTTCGGATCGCGCGACGATTTTCCGCCCTGAATAACTGCAAGGAGGCCTTTCCCGCCACGATTCGGAATCTCCAGCAACACCGAACCGCTCGCGCGCGCCGCATCCTTCGGACGCAACAGATAAAAGTCCGAGGCGAACTCGACTTCGCCGGCCGCGTTCCGCTCGGCCTTGTCGAGATCGACGACAACTTTGTTGTGCGGATCGTCCGGCTTCACCGCGAAATGAATTTTGCCGACGATTTTCTCATAGGCGCCGGCGTCACCGAAAGCTTTGCCCTCGAGGACATCGGCTTTGGAAACAATTTCGACGCGGACGACACGCGCGGGCAGCTCGCAACAGAACCCGATCAACGCGAGCACCACCGCGATCGAACGCTTCGTCATCGCGAAAGCTTACGCCGTTTTGATCGACGATCATCTCCGCGCCAATGACGCAACACGCGATGAGTCGGAACTGCGTTGGCGTGCGCGCTCGCGCTCTCGATCAATTCACGGCGGCGCAAGAGTTCGAGCGCGGATTGGATGGCGCTCTTCGAGAGCCCGGTTTCTTCCGCGAGCGAGCGCAAACTCGCCGGAACTGGTTTCCATTTCGCGCGCGCGGCGCGGCCGTAGAGGTGAAGATAAACAAGATACGCGGCTGGCTGGCGATCGTGGCCGACGATATCGCGCATGAGAACATTCACGACGTAATCGTCAATTGGAATGGTTTCGCGAAGACGAGGCACGGCAAAAGCGGCGGCGGTTTATCTGTCCCAGAAACGAGCCCATCTTGCCGCGCGAATAGCGGGACGCAACCGTTCGACCGCGTCAGAGATCAAAGACGTTTGGCGATCCGATGCTTCTTTTTCTCATCGGTCTCGCCGAAGAGGAATTTCATTGCATGATCAAAGCTCTGATACACCAGGACAATAGGGTTATTTTCCTTGGGCGCGGCCGACCGGCGAGGGTGACCTAACGACCGACGTTTAACTCCAATCTCATCCTGTACAGCTCGCTCGACGTCCGAACCTGCGGTGGCGAGTGCGACATCACCGTGCGCGAGGAGGGCGCGCTCGAACTGAGTGCCCCGCTCATCGATAGCCCAACGGGAAGACAAAGACCGATCGAGGGATTCACCGTTAGCCCCGCGAACATTCCCGTGATTGTCGGTCACAAAAGCGGTCGTAAGATCGAGAGGCCTTTGGGCAATGCCGAGGGATATGCAGGTGTCCAAATCAATAAAGCCAGTGCGGTGGAATCCCTTTCGTTCCTGATAGCGGCCGATGGCTGCGGTAAGCGAGGGGCTGATTTCACCCGTGATTTCCCCGTAAAACAGATGGCGCTTGCGAAGTTCTTCCTGGACCCTGCGAACCTGGTCATCCGCAAAAATGTCGGACATGAGGGAGATTTGAAATCCCACAACCAGTAGGCAAGTTGGGAACCCACCCATATAATATAATTCGGCGCTGATCCTCAAAGCGGCTCTACAACCGGATGCCTAACGAGAGCTTTTAGACGGGCACTAAACTCGTTAGGCCGCACCAATCAAAGGTTTACGTCGTTCAAACTATCTCGCGGATTTCGCGAGATTCTTTCCGAAGCCCCTCCGGCAGGCAGGCTTAGTCAAATTTGAGGGCATCAGCAAAATTAGGTCTGGGGCGGTTTCTGGTACTGTCGATGCTCGTCGCCCCGGTCTCATCAAACCTTGCCACCGTGGTTTGGCCAATTGGAACGTGGAGCTAGCCACGACAATCGATCCTAAAAAGACGGCTCCGATTTACCTATACCGATAAACGGACAGCGGTTTCTACGCAGAAACGCTGGCTGTTGCTGGACGGAAAAGATTCCGCGCGCTTAACGTCGAGTCGCCATGATCAAACAAATCAAATTCGTCAGTATCCCAGTCGCCAATCAAAACCGGGCGTTGGATTTTTACACGGAGAAGCTCGGGTTCACCATCATCACGGACCAGCCGTTCGATGAGAAGCAGCGCTGGATCGAGTTGCGCGTGCCGAAAGCAGAGACGCGCGTCGTGCTCTTCACCGCGGAAGGTGACGAGAAACGGATCGGCTCGATGATGCCGATGTCATACGCGTGCGACGACATCGACAAGACCTACGAAGAATTAAAGGGACGCGGCGTCGAGTTCGAAGGTCCGCCGCAGAAACAGCCGTGGGGCAAATACGCGATGTTCAAGGACAGCGAAGGAAATCGCTTCGTGGTTTCGGCAGATTAAAAGGGGCGGCGAGCAACAAATGCTGTAGCGACGCCGCTCTGTCGGCGTAAGAGCGCGTGCTCTGCTTTATGTGCGTGTGGACGGTGACAGAGCGCCGTCGCTACAACCCATGAAAACTCACCAGGGGATGACTTTCCGGTCCTTCACGAATTTGCCGGTAAGATCGTGTGGCGCGTCAGTGGCGAGCCAGACGATAGTGGCGGCACCTTCGGCGACGGAACGATTCGCGTTTTCGCCGCCCATCTCGGTCCGAACCCAGCCTGGACAAACGCTGTTCACGGCGAATTTCGGCAGTGCGCTCGCGAGTTGAACGGTGACGCCGTTCAGCGCGGTTTTCGAAACGCAGTATCCGGGCGCCCAACCATCGGCGCCGCCGTCCAGTTGCCCGCCGCTGCTGGAGACGTTCACGATTCGCGGTTCGCCGCTCTTTCGGAGGAGCGGCGCGAAGGCCTGAGCAACGAGCCACGGGCCCAGCGTATTTGTGCGCAGGGTCGTTTCGAAAATTTCAGGCGTGATCGTTAGCGCGTCCTTGTCCTCATCGAGAAGAATCCCGGCGTTGTTGATGAGCACGTCGAGATGATCGGTCTGATCAGCCAGTTCTTCGGCCGCGTGCCGGATTCTGTCGGCATCAGCAACGTCGATCTCGATGAAGACGACGTCGCCGTCCTTGCTTAGTTTTTCGGCCGCGGCGCGACCGGCTGTCACGTTTCGAGCGCCGAGAAAAACGCGGAAGCCCATTCGTGCCAATTCTCTCGAGACCTCGAAACCGATCCCTTTGTTTGCACCGGTTACCAGCGCGACTCGTTGATTCCTCATTCGGGAATATCCTCACACAACGGACACAAGGGAACACAAAGGATTTTGAACCTGGTTAGAAACAGCCAGCAACTTTGTGACCCTTGTGACCTTGGTGTGAGAATTCCTTACGGCTCCACGGGTTTACCTGGCGTGATCCACTTCGCATACCAATCGAGGTAGCGCTTGGAGCGGTCGATGATGTAACTCGGCTTTCGCAGACCGTGGTTTTGCCCGGGATAAATCACCAGCTCCGTGGGGACACTTTGGCTGCGCAACGATTCATACATTTGCTCGCTGTTGAGCAGCGGCACGTTGAAATCGGCTTCACCGCAAAGGAAAAGGGTCGGCGTCTTGATTTTGTCGGCGTGAAGAAACGGATAGGAAATGCGCATCCAGGCTTCGGGATTTTTCCAGGGAACGCCGAGCTCGTTCTCGTAATCGGAAACGTACTGATCTGTTCCAAAGCCGGCGAGGATGTTCGAGATCGAGGCGCCGCTGGTCGCGGCTTTGAAACGCGTCGTCGACGCGATGAGATAATTCGTCGACATGCCGCCGTAACTCCAGCCACCAACCCCAAGCCGATCCGGATCGGCCAGGCCCCGCGCCACCGCGTCATCGACCGCCGCCAGATCGTCCTCGACATCGCGATGCCCCCAGTCGGCGTAAATGCCCATCGCGAATTTTTCACCGCGACCGGTTGAGCCGCGCGGATTCGGCATGATGACCGTGTAGCCATTCGCCGCGAAGAGCTGCGCTTCGAAACTGAACTCGCAGGCGTACTGCGATTGCGGGCCGCCATGCGGCCGGAGGAGCGCCGGTGGTTTCGTTCCCGCGACGGAATCGAGCGGATTCACGACGAAGCCGTGGATCTCGGTGCCGTCCGCGCTTTTGAATTTCGTTTCTTCGACGCGCGCGACCCGCAGATCCTTCATGAACGCTTTCGTTTGTTTCGTGGCATCGCGCAGTTTGTCTTTTTCGACGGCGAAAATTTCGTAGGGCCGATCCGGCGTGCTCGCGCGCGCGATGATCTTCCCGTCCCGACTCAAGTCATAGGCCGTGACCTTCCGCCGTCCAGTCGTGACCGGTTGAATCGCGCCGCCATCAATTGGGACACGAATCAGCTGTTCCGCGCCGTCATCTTCGACGACAGCGAAAACCGATTTGCCGTCCGGAGCCCAGTGCGGCTGCACGACATTTCGATCGAGCTTTTCGGTCAGGATTTTCGATTGCCCGCCACCCGCAGGAATGATCCCGAGCGAATGGAGGGCGTATTCGATTTTCTTCGGATCGCCGCCGTGAATATAGGCGATCCATTTTCCGTCCGGGCTCCAGGCCGGTGCGCTGTCCCAATCCGGATGCGGATCGGCTTCGGGCGATGTGGTGAGCTGGCGTTCCTTGCCACCAGGTTCCGCGGCGATCACCCAGACATCCCAATTCTGCGTCCGGTCCGGATCGTCGCCACGCTTCGTGACGAACGCGATCTCTTTTCCGTCGGGTGACCATGCCGGCCAGACATCGTCGTGCCTGCCGGAGGTGAGCGGCTCGCTTTTCCGCGTCGCCAGATCGAGCAATTGCAAATGCGAATAGCGCTGCGTCAGGTAGCCGTCGATGTCCTTTTTGAAAAAGAGGCGGTCAATGACCAACGGCGGCACGGTCTTCTTTTCCTTCTCCTTTTTCCCCGGCTCGCGCGGATCGGGATCGTGCACGACGAGCGCGATGCGTTTTGAATCGGGCGACCAGGCGAAATCGTCCACGCCGCCTTTCGCGTCGGTTATTTTTTCCGCCTCGCCGCCGCCGGTTGGGAGCAACCAAAGTTGATCGTTCTCATTGTCGTCTTCGCGGCCGGAGAGAAAGCCGATCCATTTTCCGTCCGGACTCCAGCGCGGATGCTTCTGACCTTTGTTGCCGAAAGTTAGCGCGCGATTTTCCGAGCCGTCCCACTTCGCGAGCCAGAGATTGCCGGGACGCTTGTCCTTCTCCATGTCAGCAACCTTGACCACGTACGCGATCCAATTGCCGTCCGGCGAAATATTCGGCTCATCCACCTCGCGCAATTGCGCGAAGTCCTCGGGCTTTAAGGTCCGCGGCGATTGCGCGAGTGCGGAAGATGCAACGACGAGCGAAAGAACAAGCGAAAGCTTCATATGAAACATCGGCCGAACGGGTCTTAGACAGGATTAACAGGATGGACAGGATTAAAAGAACCCAAAATCCTGTTAATCCTGTCTGGTTTGAATCACCGCCGGCGCCGTCCGAACGAATAACCGCGATGGGTGCGGCCGCCGCCGATCGAACGTTTGCCGCCGGAGGTTGATTCGGGCTCGAAAAGCACGGTGTAAAGATAGGGGAAATTCTCAAGCTTCAGCCGCGGAATTTTTTGCCCGATGAAACGCTCGATCGCCTGGAGCGAACTGAGTTCCTCGCCATTCATCAACGTGAAGGCGTCGCCGACATTCTGGGCGCGACCGGTCCGGCCGATGCGATGGACGTAATCCTCCGGATGCTCGGGCACATCGTAATTGATGACGTGGCTCACGCCGGCGATGTCGATGCCGCGCGCGGCGATATCGGTCGCTACCATGATCTCATACTTGCCGCTCTTGAAGCCTTCGAGCGCTTCGACACGTTCGCGCTGGGTGCGGTTCGAATGGAGAACAGCCACCGAATGTTTTCCCTGTTTCAACTTGTGCGCGATGCGATCGGCGCCGTGTTTGGTCCGGCTGAAGATAAGCGCGCTGTCGAAATTCGTCCGTTCGAGCAGCGCCATCAGCAGATCGAATTTTTGTTCGGCTGCCACGGGATAAACCGCGTGGGTGACCGTTTCCGCGGGCGAGCGCCGGGCGCCAATTTCCACAACTTCCGGCTCGCGCAAAACCCAGGCAGCCAACCGCTCGATTTCAGGTGGCAGCGTTGCCGAAAACAACAGCGTCTGCCGGTCGGTGGAAATTTGTTCGACGATCCGACGCACGTCCGGGAGAAATCCCATGTCGAGCATGCGATCGACTTCATCGAGAACGAGGATGGTTACGTAGCGGAAATTGAGCGAACCCTGTTCGAGTAGATCGAGCAGCCGGCCAGGCGTCGCCGCCACAATGTCGACGCCGCGCGCTGCTTCCTCGCGTTGTTTGCCATAGCCGACACCGCCGTGCACAACGGACACACGCAAATCGGTGAAGCGTCCGTAATCGCGAAAAGCTGTCTCGACCTGGGCCGCCAGCTCGCGGGTCGGTTCCAGAACGAGGCAACGAAACTTTCCGTGCTTCGCCAGCAAAGTCAGGATCGGAAGGGCGAATGCGGCTGTCTTTCCCGTGCCGGTTTGGGCGGTGCCGATGAGATCTTTTCCCGAAAGAACAATTGGAAAGGCGCGGAGTTGAATCGGAGTCGGCTCGGTGAACCCCATCGCCTGGGTCCCGCGCACGACTTCATTCGATAGACCGAAATCTTTGAATGGCACGCCATCATTCTACCCGTTGTTAGGCCTCACACAACGGCCGCCCGTAACGCAGCGCGCGAGCGCGAGGCCGGGCTTTCAAAGGAGCACAACGAGAAGAAACCTTTGTGATCCGTTGTCGCCTTCGTGCGATAAATCAAAGTGCCTTCGCCGCATCGCATCTTTGTTCTCGCCGATACCCACGACAAACTGCCGGGGAATCTGGAATCGCTCGCGGCTGGGGCGGATGAAATTTGGCACCTCGGCGATGTTTGTGCGCCGGCACTCTTGCAGACAATTGAAACGTTTGGGCCGCCGGTCTCAGTGGTGCGCGGAAATTGCGATAGCAATTCCGACTGGCCATTGACGCTGGATTTAAGGCGAAACGGAGTCCGTTTTCGCCTTGTCCACATCCCACCGGACAAACCTCCCGCCGACGTGGACGTTGTTCTTCACGGTCACACTCATGTTCCGCGAAATGAACCCGTGAAAGACGTGCGGTTCCTGAATCCGGGATGCGTTACGCGACCAAACCAGGGAGCACCGCCGAGCGTCGCCCTTCTTGAGATTGCCGCGGATGGAGAATTGAACTGGCGGCTGACGACGCTGCGCTGACTCGCGCGCCGCTGACCGATCGGCCAGCGGGCACGCGGTGAATTAACTACGGGAAACGATTTCGGTCGCCAACGTGCGATTGGTGCTGGCGAAGGGGAACGGAACGCGGATGTGCGCGAACTGCCAGATTCCGAGGACCGCGCTCAGCATGAGCATGCCGTAAACGAAGGTCTCAAAAAGACCGCGATCGTTTTCTTCCGCGCGAACGAGCAAAGCGTAAGTCGATTTTCGAACTGGTTTCAGGGACTTGTTTGTTTTCATAAGGTTGCCCCTCCTTATGCAACGCCCGTGCCACGGGCCTAAACAAAGTCCTAAGACATTGTTTTCCAGTTAATTAGGATTAGCGCACACTTCTGCGCAGCGCGGAAGATATTCCAGCGCCGGGATCAAGACGTTCCGCTTTTGGGACGCTACTTCTCGTCGCTCTTCTTCGACTTCTTCTCGGGCTTCGCCTCGTCAGTCGCTGCGGGCTTTGCGCCTTTGCGCTTCTTGCCTTTTTCCTCGGCGACCGCCTCGTCGATAACGACCGGCGCATCCACCCATTCGAGGAACGCAACCGGGGCCGCGTCGCTCTTGCGCACACCGAGACGGATGATCCGCGTGTAACCGCCGTTGCGATCGGCCGAGCGCGGCGCGATATCGTCGAACAGTTTCTTCACCGCGTTCTTCTGGCGAAGAACGGCGAGCGCGGTGCGCCGCGCATGGAGCGAACCTTGTTTGCCGAGGGTCACCATCTTTTCCGCGAGCGGACGAACAGCTTTCGCCTTGGCCAGGGTCGTCTTGATCCGCTGATGCTCGATCAAACTGCAAACCTGATTGGCCAGCAGCGCCTTCCGGTGCTCAGCCGTCCGGCCGAGCTTCACCGTCTTCTTTTGGTGTCGCATGGGATTGTGCCTAACGAGTGGTTATTCGCCGTTGCTGCCCGAGGCGTTCACGCTCGCGCCATCCGCGCTCGCGGCCGGCATATCGACCAGCCCCGCATCGAACTTCATGCCGAGACCGAGGCCGAGCTGCTGAAGCTTGTCCTTGATTTCGTTGAGCGATTTCTTGCCGAAGTTGCGGTACTTCAACATCTCGGCTTCGCTCTTCTGGGCAAGCTGGCCGACGGTGGTGATGTTCGCGTTGTTGAGGCAATTCGCCGCGCGAACGCTGAGCTCGATTTCGTTGACGCTCATATTGAGAAGCTTCTTCAGCTTCATGTTCTCTTCGCTCACGCCGGCCGGTGTTTCGTCGAACTCGATCACGTCTTCGTTGAAGTTCACGAACACGTCGAGGTGGTGGCGCAGAATCGCTGAGGCCTGGAGCAGCGCGTCGTCCGGGGTCAGCCGGCCATCGGTCCAGACATCGAGGAGGAGCTTGTCGTAATCGGTCCGCTGACCGACGCGGGTGTTTTCCACAGCGTATTTCACGCGGGTCACCGGCGAAAAAATGGAATCGATCGGGATCAGGCCGATCGGCTGATCGGGCCGCTTGTTTTCATCGCCGGTGGCGAATCCACGGCCGACGCGCACTTCGAGCTCAGCGTCGAACTTGTGTTTCTTGTCCATCGTGCAGATGAGCTGGTCGGGATTCAGAATCTCGTAACCCTGGGCGAGCTGGATATCGCCGGCGGTGACTTCGCCTTCCTTGTTCACGGAAAGCGAGAGCTTGCGCGGCTCGTGTTCGGCCGCCTTGAATTTGATCCGCTTCAGGTTGAGAACGATGTCGGTCACGTCCTCGACCACGCCGGGGAGGGTGGCGAATTCATGCTGCGCCCCGGTGATTTTTATCGCGGTAATGGCCGCGCCTTCGAGCGACGAAAGCAACACGCGGCGAAGCGAGTTGCCGACGGTGTGTCCGTAACCGGCTTCGAATGGCTCCGCGACAAAGCGGGCAAAGGTTTCAGTGGCGCCGTGCTCGTCCTTGACGAGGGTCTTCGGCATTTCAAAACGACCGTAATGAACTGGCATCTGATTATTTTCGATTGTCGATGGGCGATTTTCGATTGAAGACAAAAGTCTCGGGCAATCGAAATTCGAAAATCTTAAATCGAAATTCCTCCTAGGCGCCGGGTTACCCCTGACGAGTGCGGCTTCGCGTCCAGCGACGGAAACCCAGGGACCAACGGCGCAGCTTCAAAAACTCGTTGCGGGACGGGAATGAACACCAGCGGCCGGCCTTTGCAAGCGCCGATTTCTAGCCTTCCACAATCTCGTCCGGCAATTCGTTAGGCGCCGGGCCCGTCCTCGGGAAATGTTTCGCCAGCAATTCGCCGGTCGATTCGATCCCTTCCACTAATGCCTGGGTGAAATCCTCGCGCAGGAAATGTTCGCGCATCCGGGCGACGAGGTCCCGCCAGAATTTTTCGCCGCATTTCTGGTGGACGCCTTCGTCGCCGATCACCGCGAATTTCTGAGCGCGCGGCGCCACAAAAATCAGGACGGCATTGCGTTCGCGCGTCTTCTCCATCTCAAGCTGCGCGAATTTTTTCTGGGCGCGTTCCAAAGCGTCCTCGTCGAACTTCCCCCGCTGGAGAAACACTCGGATCTGCCCGGACGTTTTCGCTTCCGCCGCTTTGATCGCCCGGGTGATGCGATCGTGCTCTAGCTCCCGGATGAACCGATGCGTCCGCATGAAAGCTACCAGCTGCCGCTGGATCCTCCTCCTCCGAAACTGCCTCCGCCACCGCTAAAACCGCTAAAGCCGCCGCCGGATGACGAAGAAGAGCCACTCGACCAACCGCCGCCGCTACCCCATCCGCTGCTAATGAACGGGCCGCCCAAACCGGTATAGCCGTATCCTCCTCGACGACGCCCGAGCCGGATGATCATCAGGACAACGATCAGCATGATGATGAACCCGAGCGGCCCACACCCACTCGAAGGCCCGGAGCGGCTTTTCTCCTGGGTCGTCTCGCCCGTGCCTTTGTATTCTCCGCGAATCGCTTTCAGGATCAGGTCGATCCCTTCCTCCAACCCACCCGTATAATCGCCATTTCGAAAATGCGGAGTCATGTGGCGGGAGCGAATATCGAACGCCGTTATGTCGGGCAGCGCCCCCTCGAGCCCATAACCGACCTGAATGGAAATCTTGCGATCAGCGATGAAAACCAGTACCACCACGCCGTTCCCGCCGCTTTGGGTTTTCTGTCCGACGCCCCACGTCTGGGCAATCCTCTGTGCGTAATCTTCGATCGAGGAATCGCTTTCCATCTTCGGATACACCGCGACGACGATCTGGTTCGAGGTCTCGCGCTCGAACTGCGCGAGCTTTTCATTCAACGCGAGCGCTTTTTCCTTCGGAACGACATTCGCGTAATCGTTGAAATACGCCGTCGGCTTGGGCGGAATGACTTCGGCGGCAGTAGCCGTCGAAGAAATCTCAAATCCCAAGCTCCAAATCCCAAAAGAAATCCCAAGCACCAAATTCCAAAAGCGGCGGTGCATCGTCTTTATTGAAGTTTGAATTTGGGAGCTTCTTTGGAGCTTGGAGCTTGGGATTTGGAGCTTCCTCCCTATGGCGTAGCCGTTGGCGCGGCAGGAGTGGTTCCGAACGTCGGAAAGGTCACGGTTGGTGCTTTTTCCGCTCCGGCCGCGGCGGTGAAGAACGGTCGCGGTTTGAATCCAAACATCTTGTTCAACATGTTGGTCGGGAATCGTTCCAGGGCGGTGTTGTATTCCTGGACGGCCGTGTTGAAATTATTGCGCTCCACCGAAATCCGGTTCTCGGTTCCTTCGAGCTGCGCCTGCAAATTCTGAAACGCTTCCGTCGCCTTCAGCTGCGGATAATTTTCGCTCACCACCAGCAAGCGCGACAACGCGGTGCTCAGTTGCCCCTGCGCTTTCTGGAATTTCTCCAGCTCCGCCGCATCCGTCGGCGCCTTGCTCGGATCGAGTTTTACTTGTCCGACGCTCGCGCGCGCGTTCGTCACTTCGGTGAGCGTGGACTTCTCGAAGTTCGCTGCGCCCGCCACCGTGCTGACCAGGTTCGGAATAAGATCGGCGCGCCGTTGATAGACCGATTGCACGTCGGCCCACTTCTTGTTCACGTTCTGCTCCAGGGTGACGAGCCGGTTGTAAGTGCCGCAGCCGGTCAGGCTGAAGAGCGAAGCCAGCGCGAGGATTTTGCCGAGTCCGAGAAATGTTTTCATAAGCCAGATGCGCGATGGCGCGAAAGAATCGTCGTTAAACTGGGTGGCAAGTCAATCCTGCGCAGCGGGTTCGGCGGGCGCGGACTCGGTTTCAGCGGGCGGGGCGCTTTCTTTTTTCGGTGCAACCGGCAGGTAGCGCGTTCGCAGTTCCTCCGCGTTCGGCAATTCATCGAGATTGCGCAACCCGAAGTGTTCCAGGAAAAATTCGGTGGTCTCATAGATCAACGGACGACCTGGAACTTCGGCCCGTCCGGCGATCTTCACTAAACCACGCTCCATCAGGTTTTGAAGGACGCCGTCTACCGCGACGCCGCGCACGGCTTCGATGTCCGCGCGGGTAATGGGCTGCCGATATGCTATGATCGCCAGGGTTTCGAGCGACGGCGGTGTCAGCCGCGCCGGTTTCACCGCCGGAAAAAGTTGCCGAACCCACGACCCATAAGCCGGATCGCTGATCAATTGCCAGCCGTCCGCTTTCTCGGCGAGTTGGAACGCGCGGTTTTGCTGCACGTACTCGATCTTTAACTGCTCGAGTGCGGCCGCGACCTGCGCTTCGGTCACTTTCGCGAACTCGTTTAGTCCCGCAGTTGCGGGATCATCGTCACCGTCCGCGCTTTTGATCGCCGCAGAAAGTTCACGCGCCGTGAACGATTTTTGCGCCGCAAATAGAAGCGCTTCGATCACCTGGGCGAGACTCATACTCCGATTGCGCTTTGGATCGCTTCGGCGATTCGGTTCGCCTGGCGATCTATTTGTTCTAGCTCGCGGCCTTCGATCAAAAGCCGGATCTTCGGTTCGGTTCCGGAATAGCGCAGGAGCACGCGTCCTTTACCCGAAAGCTCTTTCTCCGCATCGCCGACCAGCTTCATCACCGCCGGCAATTCTTCGAACGGCCGCTTCTCCTTCACCTTAAGATTGCGCTGCGCCTGCGGATATTTTTTCAGGCAGCGTTTCAGTTCGCTAAGAGGTTTCCCAGTCGCCTGCATGATCCGCAAGACCTGGAGCGCGCTGATGATCCCGTCGCCGGTCGTGGTGAAGTCGCGAAAAATCATGTGGCCGCTCTGTTCGCCGCCGAGATTCAACTTTCGCTCAACCATTTCTTCGATCACGTAGCGGTCGCCGACCTTGGTCCGAACCACTTTGCCGCCCACCGAACCGAGCGCTTCGTCCAAGCCGAAATTGCTCATGACCGTGGCGACGAGCGTCTGCTCCGCGAGCCGGCCTGCTTTCAACAAATCAACCGCAGCGATGGCGAGAATCTCATCGCCATCGACCAGCTCACCCGTTTCATCGCAGAGCAAAACTCGATCGGCATCGCCATCGTGAGTGATGCCGATTTGCGCGCCGCTCTCTCTCACGACGCGTTGAATCTCTTCCGGAAAAGTGCTGCCGCACTCCGCGTTGATGTTCGTTCCGTTCGGTTCGTCGTGCACGACGGTTGCGTCCGCGCCGAGCTCGCGCAGAATGCAGGGCGTGGATTTGTAAGCGGCGCCGTTCGCCACGTCCACCGCCACCCGCATTTTCTCCAGCGACATTCCGCGCGGAAAACTCGCCTTGGCAAACTCGACGTAACGGCCCAGCGCGTCATCGATTCGGCGGGCTCGTCCGATCTTTCCCGCGGTCGGCCGGATCGAATCGATTTCGCCGCTAAAGACCAGGTCTTCGATCTGTTGCTCGATCTGGTCGTCGAGCTTGTAGCCGTCGTGCCGGAAGAATTTGATTCCGTTATCTTCGTACGGATTGTGCGACGCGGAGAGAACGATGCCCGCGTCGGCCCGGAGCGATCGCGTGATGTAAGCCACGCCGGGAGTTGGCAGCGGCCCGATGATCAGAACATCGACGCCGAGCGAGGTAATACCGGCGACCAGCGCGTTCTCGAGCATGTAACCGGAGAGCCGCGTGTCCTTGCCGAGAACAATCTTCGGCCGCGCGCCCTTTGAATGCTCGCGCGGATTCAGCTTCGTGAAAATGTGGGCCGCGGCGCGGCCAAGCTTCAGCGCCGTCTCAGCCGTGACCGGCTCGACGTTCGCCACGCCCCGAACGCCGTCGGTTCCGAAAATCTTTTTCGCCTGCGCCACAGCGGTTATTGTAGCGGCGGTCTATGACCGCCGACAACGTTTTATCCCTCGCTTGGGTTCGGCGGTCATAGACCGCCGCTATAGACCGGATTCTTCCGCCGCTTTCATCTCATTAATCTTGCGGTGCAACGTGCGCCGGCTGATCCCGAGTTTCTGCGCGGCTTTCGTAATGTTCCCGTTCGTCGTCGCGAGCGCCTGCATGATGAGGCGCTTCTCGGTCTCGTGCAGATCAAGCGCGCTCGATTTTTCGCCGAACGCTTTCGCCGGCGTTATCCCGCCGGGTAAGGTCGCGCCGGTCGCGCCCCGCACGTTCGCCGGCAAATCCCGCAACGTCAGCTTCGGTCCGCGCGCCATCACGACGCCGTGCTCGATCGCCGTCCGCAGCTCGCGCACGTTTCCCGGCCAACCGTAAGTCAAAAGCGCGTTCATCGCGTCGGCGGTTATCTCGAGCAGCGGTTTCTCGTTCACCTTGCAGAAGTGACGGAGAAAAGTGCGAACCAGGAGCGGAACATCCTCCTTGCGCTCGCGCAACGGCGGCATCGTGAGGTGAACGACATTGAGTCGGAAATAAAGATCGTCCCGGAATTTCCCCTCGGCGACGAGCTTCTCCAGGTTCTTGTTGGTCGCCGCGATCAGGCGAATATCGGCGCGCAAGGTCTGGTTTCCTCCGACGCGTTCGAAGGCGCGTTCCTCGCTCATCACGCGGAGCAACTTCACCTGCGTGCTCGCGTCGATCTCGCCAATCTCATCCAGGAAAATCGTGCCGCCGTTGGCCTGCTCGAATCGTCCGATCCGGCGCTCATGCGCGCCGGTGAACGCGCCCCGCTCGTGGCCGAACAACTCGCTCTCGAGCAACTGCGGCGACAACGCCGCGCAATGGACCGTGACGAACTTCGCCTTGCTTCGCCGGCTCAAATTATGGATCGCCTGCGCGGCCAATTCCTTGCCTGTGCCGCTCTCGCCTTCAATGAGCACGTTCGCCGATGACGGCGCGACCTGTTTGATCGTATCGAGCACTTCCCGCAAGGCCGGCGATTCCCCGATGATATTTTCCAGCCCGTAGCGTTCGTCGATCTGCTGGCGCAGGGCGCGATTCTCCTGCTCCATCTTCCGGCTTGCCAGCGCGCGCGTGATCAGCATCTCGACCTTGTCGAGGTTCAGCGGCTTGGTCACGAAATCATAGGCGCCGCGCTTCATCGCTTCGACCGCGGTGTCGACGGTACCATAAGCCGTCATCATGATGCTTATCGGCGGATGCGGCAGTTTCAACGCGCGTTCAATCAAGACCATTCCGTCATCGCCACCCAGCCGCAGATCGGTGATGAGCACGTCGATCGATTCCCGCTCCAAAACATCCATCGCGCCACGAATGTCTTCCGCAACATAGGTATCGTATTCGTTCTCGAGCAAACGCCGCAGCCCATCGCGCGTGTGCTTTTCGTCGTCGACGATCAGGATGGTGGGCTGGAGAGAATCCATTATCCGAACCTTGCGAAACGCGCGGAGTGAGATCGACAAAGCTCCAAATCCCAAGCTTCAAGCACCAGAGAAACTTCAAGCACCAAGCTCCAAATCCGACGCGCGCGGCAGCAAATTGTTTGGAATTTGGGGCTTCTCTGGAGCTTGGAGCTTGGAGCTTGGCGCTTCGACGGCGCGGTCGTCACGTAGTCCGAACCTCGGCACGAGAGAAGTCGCCGCTTCATTTCGCCCCGGTCCACTGATCGACCCAATCGTTCACCGTTTTGTACCAAAGCCGTGAGTTCTGGGGCTTGAGGACCCAGTGGCCTTCGTCGGGGAAATACAACATTTTGGACGGCACCTTCAATCGCTGGAGGGTCGTGAAAAGCTGGAAGCCTTCGCTCACGTCGAGCCGGAAATCGAGCTGGCCGTGCACGACCAGCGTAGGCGTTTTGAATTTGTCGGCGAACAAATGCGGCGACCATTTCCGGTAAAGCTCGCGGTTCTTCCACGGCGGACCTTTGAATTCCCATTCGGTAAACCAAAGCTCTTCCGTCGTTCCGTAAGCCGACTCCGTGTTAAAGACGCCATCGTGCGAGACGATGCACTTGAAACGATCGGTGTGCCCGAGCACCCAGTTCGCCATGTAACCGCCGTAGCTCGCGCCCATCGCCGCCTCGCGATTCTTGTCGATGAACGGATAAGTCTTTTCGACGTAATCGAGCCCCTTCATCAAATCCTCGTACGGCTTGCCGCCCCAATCGCCGCTGATCGAATCGGTGAACTTCTGCCCGTAACCGGTCGAGCCGTGGAAGTTGATCATAACCACGACGTAGTTCCCGGTCGCCGCGAACAGCTCTGCGTTCCAACGATACGTCCACGAATTTCCCCACGCCCCCTGCGGCCCGCCGTGGATCAAAAATTTCAGCGGATATTTTTTCGTCGAATCGAATCCGGGCGGGCGGATGATGAACCCTTCGACATTCTCATTGTTCGCCCCGGGAAAGGTGAATGATTCCATCGGCTGCATGTCGATCTGCGAGAGGACCGCGTCGTTCATGTGGGTGACGGCGATAGGCGCCAGGTTCGCGGTCTTTGGCTTTTCCTTTACGTCCAGGCGGGCGATCTCACTTGGCGCGCCGATCGAGACGTGACTGAAAAAAAGCGAGTTCCCGTCTTTCGAAAAAACAAGATCGTCGGCATGAAGCCGCGCGACCTGCTTTGGCTGTTTGCCGTCCATCAGCAACACCCAGATCGGCGCTTCGCCGTGATCTTCCGCCGTGAAACAAATCCCCATCGAATCGGGCGTCCAGGTCATGCTGCCCACGGAGCGATCGAAATTGATCGTGGCGTTGCGGCTTTGGCCGAGCTTTCGCTGATAGAGGATGAGCGATTCCTTGTCCGCCTCGAAGCCGGCGCGCGCCATCGATCGCCAGGCGATGTGATCTCCATCGGGCGAATACAACGGCGTGTTATCGTTCCCGGGACTCGTCGAAATTTTCTTTCCCGCCGCTGCGGGACCCGACATCGGCGCCAAAAAAATTTCATTGTTCGTGCTGGTCGCTTCGACTTCGTCGATGTTGCTCGTATAAGCCAGCTCCTGGCTATCGGGCGAAATGGAATACATGTCCTGGCCGCCAAGATTAAACGGCGGCACATCGTGATCGCCGGGCGTCAGATCGCGCGGCGCCCCATTTCTGTCCGCGCTCACCGCAAACAAATGGCTCCGCTTGTGTTCCGTGTAGGAAGTCCAATGCCGGTAGAGCAGCTTCGTGAAAATCTTCGCTTTCACCTTGCCCTTGTTCACTTCCTCGTCGCGCTTCTTGTTTTCGGCGTCGTCCTTGGCCTCCGGATAAACCGACGACAGAAAGACGATGCTCTTCCCGTCCGGCGACCAGATCCCACCGTCTGCGCCCGTGGAAATGTTCGTGACTTGGCGCGGCTGGCCGTCGAGTCCCCCGCTCTCCGGCGTGAAATTACACATCCAGATTTGCGTCGGGTCGGTCGCCTTCGAAGTCCAGATGAGCTGCTTCCCGTCCGGTGAAAAGCGCGGCCGCTCCTCGTGATTCGGCGTTTGATTCAACCGGCGCGCTTCTCCTCCGGCTGCGGGGACGATCCAAAGATGGGAAATTTTCGTATTCGCCTCGAGATCGACATCGACCGCGTCGAACACCACCCATTTCCCGTCCGGCGATGGCACCGGCGCGCCGACCCGTTTCAGCTTCATCATGTCCTCGAACGTGAACGGATGTTTTGCGGATGCGGTCGTCGTCGTGCTCGGCGTTGCCGTCTGCCCGTGCGCGGACATCGCGATCGCCAATGAAAGAGTCAGAATTCTCCAATGCATAGTGGTGCCTCCGCTGAGTGCGCAAACTGTGGCCGAACCAGCGCTCACGCAAATTGGTAGGGCGAGACTCTGTCGAGCCCCTGAGGAAGCACCGCCGCCACCGGCTCGACAGAGTCTCGCCCTGCCAAAGGAAAGATTCGCCTCCAACAGCCGGGAAGCTTTCCATGCGCGGCCCGAGACGATAGAACAGGCGTCTCGCCCGCTCATTATATATATGAAACGTCTTCTTCTGTTCGCTTGCGCCGTCACTCTAGCTGCCACCGCGTTCGCCACGCCTTCGGGCACGAAGCTCATCGTCAACGGCACCGCGATCGATCCGGGAACCGGAAAGATCATTCCGAACGCCGCCATCAAAATCGAGGGCGACCACATCACTTCGATCATCCAAAACAGCAAGGACATCCCGAAGAAAGGCGACTCGGTCATCGACGCGAAGGGAAAGTTCATCCTGCCGGGTTACATCGACACGCATGTCCACTTCTTCCAATCCGGCGACATCTACACGCGCCCGGATGGCCTCGATCTCAACACCATTCGGCCTTACAAACAGGAGACGGAATGGATCCGCTCGCATCTCGATGATGCCTTCGCGCGCTATCTCCGGTGCGGGATCACCAGCGTGATCGATATCGGCGGGCCGCTCTGGAATTTTGAAATGCGAAAGCGCGCGAACGCCACCGCCAAAGCCCCGCGGGTCGCCGCGGCCGGGCCACTGATCTCGAGCATCTCTCGCCCGCAGCTCGATCTGGGCGATCCGCCGATCGTGAAAATCGATACGCCGGAGCAGGGACGCGAAATGGTGCGCAAGCTCGCCGCGCAGAATCCAGATTACATAAAAATTTGGTACATCGTTCCGGCCGCTCAACCGGCGGCCAGTCCCACACCGCAAGCGAGCGTGAGCGGAGGCGACACGCCCCAGTCGAGTCCGGCCGCCCCACCGTCGCCCGGACAGAGCGACGTGGAACGCGCCGCGATTTTCCGGCCGATCGTTCACGCCGTCGTCGAGGAAAGTCATCGGCTCAAGTTGCGTGTTGCGGTGCATGCGACCGAGCTCGAGGCCGCGCGCGCGTCCGCCGAGGAAGGCGCCGATCTTCTTGTCCACAGTGTGACCGACAAACCGGTCGACGATGCTTTTGTGAAATTATTGAAAGAGAAAGGCACCATCCTCACCCCGACGCTGGTCGTCTTCGAACGTTACGGCCGCACCTTTGCGCACAAGCTCGAGCTGACGCCGGAAGAAAAAGCGTGGGGCAACCAAGAAGTCATCGCGTCGCTCGACGTTACGAAAATTCCGGAAGACAAGCGGCCCGAGCGGCTGAAGAAGGCGATGGAGAATCCGCAGGCGGTTCTCGACAGCATTCAAAAGACGTACGACATCGCGCTGCAGAATCTCAAGACGCTCGAGGACGCCGGGATCACGATCGCGACCGGAACTGATGCCGGAAACATCGGGACGATCCACGGCCCCGCGATCTTTCGCGAATTTCAACTCATGAAGCAGGCCGGCCTCACCCCGATGCAAATTCTTCAGTGCACCACCGCGAATGCCGCCAAAACTTTCGGTGGCGACACCGGCGCGAAGATCGGCTCGCTCCAGCCCGGCTACTATGCCGACCTCGTCATCCTGAAATCAAATCCGGTCGACGATATCAAGAACGCCTCCGACATCGACAGCGTGATGAAGAACGGCGTGATGTATCGGGCCGATTCAATCCTGAAGTAGCACAGGCATCGTGGCTGTGGGGCCGATAGGCGTCTCGCCTGTCGAACGGATTCTTAAGAACGGGCTGGAAGCCCATTCGCCTCACAGGCAAGATGCCTGTGCTACGGTGAAACGCGCCACGCTCATCCTTATCGTTCTCTTCGCGTTGAGCGTCCGCGGCGGCGACAAGAAAGTCGACGTCGCGAGGGTTCACGGCCGCATCCAGTTCGTGAACAGTTTTCCGGATTACAAAGTCCAGGCGGTGACCAGCTTTGCCGACCTCCACGTCCAGATCGTGACGAGCTTTCCCGATAAACCCGGTCAGTGGCAGATCGTGGAGTCCTTTCCCGATTACAAGATCGAGATGGTGAATTCCTTTCCCGATTTCACGATCCAGTATGTGAAGAGCTTTCCAGGCCCGGCGAAGTAGAAAACATAAATCCCATGCGATTCCTATTGAACCTGTTTCTAGGCGCCGTTGCTCTCACGCAAATCAGCGCCGACATGATGAAAGCGGTGGTCGCGCACGAGTATGGCGCGCCGGAAGTGTTGAAGTACGAAGATGCCCCGCGGCCGGAGCCGAAAGAGAATGAGCTGCTCGTGCGCGTGATCGCGTGCGGAGTGAATCCGGCCGATCCACTCGTGATTTCAGGACGTTTGGCGAAAGAATTCGGCACGCATTTGCCGCTCATTCCCGGATACGACGTCGCTGGCGTGGTGGAAGCGACGGGCGCGAAGGTGACGAAATTCAAGAAGGGCGACGCCGTTTATGGCTACGCGCTTTTCGGCGGCGGCTGGGCGGAATACGCGGTCCTGGCGGAGAACGAAGCGGCGCTCAAACCGAAGTCGGCGACGTTCGTTGAAGCCGCCGCGACGCCGATGGGAGCGTTGACGGCGTGGCAGTCGTTGATCGATACCGCGAAAGTGAGCGCGGGACAGACGGTCCTTATTCACGGCGGTTCCGGCGGCGTCGGGAGTTTCGCGATCCAAATCGCGAAAGCGAAAGGCGCAAAGGTAATCGCCACCGCATCGACCGCGAACCAGGATTTGCTGAAGCAACTCGGCGCCGATGTGGCGATCGATTACACAAAAACGAAATTCGAAGACATCGCCAGGGACGTTGACGTCGTCTTCGATACCGTGGGACGCGACACGCTCGCGCGTTCCTACCCGCTCGTGAAGAAAGGTGGGATCGTCACGACAATCGTGTCCCGGCCAGATCAGGCCCAGCTCGACAAGTATGGAATCCGCGGCAGCTCGATCTGGAGTCACCCGGATGGGAACGAGCTGGCCGAGATCACGAAACTAATCGAGGCCGGCAAGATCAAGCCCGTGGTTGGTGAGGTGTTGCCGTTGACGGATGCGGTGAAAGCTTCGCAGCAAGCCGAGACGCACCACACCCGTGGCAAGATCGTGCTGAAGATTGCCGAGGAACCAAGGTAGGAGCATCAAGGAGCGGCGCTTTCCAAACCGCCGGCTAAAATATTTGGGCGGAGCCCAAGATTATTAGTGGCTGCTCCGCAGCCGTTATTGGGTCGGCGGTTTGGAAAGCGCCGCTCCTTGTTTTTACTTCTTCGCGCCGCGCGGATCGTCGGCGGGATTCACATAAACCACCTGGAATGGGATCATGCGAAACGGCCTAACGAAGCGTCAAGCCGCGTCTCGCGTCTCGCGCCGGCCTAACGAGTGGATGTAATCGGCGCGCTCGCTGAAACGATCTTGAATTTCCAATTCTCGAGCGGCGTGCCCGCCGGCTTGAGATTGGAGGCCAGATAATAAAGTCGTTTCGTCGCGGGATAATCCGGCGCCTCCTCGAACCGCATTTTTAAGTAGTACGGCGGAATGCTCTGATAATAGAGGGTGGCGGTTAACGTCACTGCCGCGGGATCGATCCCGGTGAGCGGCACTTCGTAGGTCACGACGCTGGTTCCGCTCCCGTCCTTATAATGCGGATCGTCACCGGTCCCGTGCGGATGGGTCGCTTTCAGAAATTCACCAGACAACGACGGATCGGGGCCCTGCTCGGTCCAGCCGAGCGGCAGGAGCCGATTGTCTTTCACCGGCGTGTCGCGGCGAATAAAACTGGTCGTGAAATTTCCGCCGGCATCAAGCATGAGCTCCTCGAAAATCTGAACCTGATCCTGTCGCGTGATCGTCTGTCCGGGTTGATCGGAGTAATGCGGCTGATAGGCCTGACGCGGAACCGCGGACGCATCCGCGCGCCGCTCGAAAAATTCCGACGGCAACGGCTTGTCGTTTTCATCCACGATAATTCCCAGCTCGTTCGTGCGTCCCGACGCCCACAACGTTTTGCCGCTGTTCTTATCCGTTACCTGAAATTCCAGGAACGCGCGCCGGAAACCGACGCCGCTCGGGAAACGGTGCCCGGTTTTGTTCGTCACGGTCACATTCGCCACGAGCTTGCCATTGCTGGTGGAGATCGGCGCGATCGTAATCGCCGCCGTTGTGTTCTGCGCCTGCTCGACAAACGCGTCAATCGCGTTCGGCAAATCCGCGTTCACGGTCAGCATGAAATCGTTCTGCCGCACTCCGAGGACTTCGTTGTAGGGGAAATTCTTCTGGCCCGCTTTCGAGTCCTGCATGAACTGCGAAAACATTTCGAGTAACGGGAGGTTCAGTCCCTGGAGCTGATGGCGGACAAACCCGCTGTCGCGGAAACGCACCTGCACCTTGTCCGCCGGCAATCGATGCTCGACCGCCGGATATTGATCGTCCTGGACGGTGGCGATCGGCTGTTGAATCAACGGCACTTCGAGGGTGCCGGCGGCATTGCGGTAGGAATTGCGCATGTGGCAGTCCTGACAGGTCTGCGCTTTGGCGTTATGGCCAAACTCGTTTTGGAAACTGCTGTTGAGCCACTCGAGGTAGGTCAGTTGTTCGAGATTATGGCCGGGCGGCTTTTGATCGACGACCGGCAGATTGATCGTGTGACAGCTGCCACACATTCGCGCGCTCTTTACATAAGCGTCGTGTTTCGGCTTTACGCCGACCGCGTTGTTCATCGGATCGGTCACGATGACGTTGTCCTCGAACGGCCCGAGCATCTCATCGGCCTTGCCCACTTCGAACAGCCCCGTGATTGAGTGCTCGAGGAAATGCTTCAGCGGCGGCACGCCCTTCGGCGTTTTGTCTTCGACAATGTGATGACACGACGCGCAGCTCACGCCGTCGCGGGCGAGTGCGCCGTACTTGAAGTTCGGATCCGTCATTTTCGTTTCGTAAACGAATTCGCGATCGAAATTCGCCGCCGGCCCGTGATCGAGTTCGAACTGCCGTTGGCCCATGACGCCGTGACAACGAAAACAGGTGTTCACGACTTCGTGGGCGAGCTTCTCGCCTTCGGCCTTGTCCTTGAACGTCTTCAAATAAGCCAGCTCGCTGTCGAGTTGCGCGTAAAAGATCGGGTCGCGTCCGGCCAGGCCCATCGGTGACCAGCGCCATTCGCCGTAGGGCGAAATGTTCATGAGCGGCGCACTGCCATCGGCCGTTTTCGCGCCGGTATAAACCATGGCGTTGCCGTAATAGATCGCGCTGTGGCAACCCATGCAGGAATCCGAAGTGAGAAAATGCTGCTGGCCCTGGTGGCTGGCCACGACGTGGTCGTAAGTCTCCGGCGGAATTTTTTTCACGTCGCTGAGCGGGACAGGAGGAATCGAGTTGAAAAATTTCACAAAGGCCGGGTTCGGCGCCGGACTGGCATGCGGCGCTTCGGGAGTTTCCTTCGCCGGCGCGAGCAACGCCGTCACTTCGTGGTGGCTCATTGGTCTGCGACCGAGATTGACCTGGCTCGGAAGCGGCGCGTCGGCCGGCGGCGACTTTCCCATCTTTGCCGTTTCGGGCGTGGGCGTGGCGTTTGGCGGCGGCGCCCAGGAAAAATCAACGAAGTAAGAGAGTGGCTGTCCCGGAAAACCTTTGATGTTACTGAGCGAAGCAAAGGTGAAATCTTTTTCGGCCGACGTATGACAACGAAGACAGTAGAGACCAAAGCCCGCGTTCGGCACCGCGTACGGCGGATTGTTGTTATCGATCACCTGATCTTTCCAGATCTCAGCCCAATACCAGCCATCCTTTGATCCTTTCGCGTCTTTGATCATGACCGTCCAGTCGGTCACCAGATCGGGTTTCCTCAATTGATACTGCGCGGCCGGCGCGGTGTACTGCTCCTTGATGATCATCGCGCCGTCGGGAACTGTGCCCTTCCGGCCGCCGGCGAGCCACTTCATGATCTGGGGCGAATAGTAAATTTTCACCGTCGGATGAACGCCGAACAGCGTCTTGTTGATGAACGGGCCGGTATCGCGCAGACCTTTGTCCATGCTCCAGCCGAGTCTCAGGTAATCGCCATCCTCGAGAAACTTGGTCAGCTCTTTTTGGAACTCGGGTAGACGTTCCGGCAGAAAGCTGCTCGGTGGCGGCAAGGATGCGGGCGCGCCGAAATTTTTTGCGGCTCCGGTTGGTTCGCCTCGCAGAATCGCATTCGCCAGGAGAAGCGACGCTGCGACGAGCACGAGGGGCCGGCAAAAATCTTGGGGAAGCACCGCGATTCTTTCTGGAGAACGCCGCGCCGCAGGTCAATGAAATTGCGGACTGAATGCGCTACAGTGGCGAGCGCTAAAATGAAAAACTTCGCGCCAGTTGTTCTGATTTTGTTTTCTGTCGCGGCATTTGCGGAAGAGCCCTCGCCGAAATCCGCAGCGGCGGATCCGTCCAAAGGCGGATTCGATGAGAAAGCGGCGGAACGATTCGCAAACCTCGCGCTCGCTTGTGTCGGCAAGGAATACCCGAACAAAATCAGCCATCTCTTAAACAGCGACGCCGATGTCGCGCCGCCGCGCAAACTGACGCCGGCGTTTTACGGTTGTTACGACTGGCATTCGTCGGTTCACGGCCATTGGCTGCTCGTCCGGTTGATCAAGACATTTCCCAACGCTTCCTTCGCCAAACCCGCCCGTGAAGCGCTCCGCAAGAGTCTGACCGCGGAAAATTTGAAGCAGGAGGCCGCGTATCTGCGCGGCGAAGGACGAGCGAGCTTCGAGCGGCCTTATGGAATGGCGTGGCTGCTCCAGCTCGTGGTGGAACTGGCCCAATGGGACGACCCGCAGGCGCGTGAAATGTTGACCAACCTCGCGCCGCTCGAACAAGCCGTGCGCGATCGACTGAAGACGTGGTTGCCGAAGCTTTCCCATCCGGTCCGCATCGGCGAGCACAATCAATCGGCCTTCGCGCTCGGTCTCATTCTCGATTACGCGCGCGCGACAAAGAACGAGGAGTTCGCGAAACTCGTTGAAACAAAGACGCGTGAATTTTTTCTCAAGGACAAGGATTGTTCGATGAGCTACGAGCCGTCGGGCGAAGACTTTCTTTCTCCGTGTCTAGGCGAAGCCGATGTCGTGCGCCGGACCATGAGGCCGGATGAATTTTCGAAATGGCTTGGTGATTTTCTGCCGCACCTTCCGACGACGGCCACCACCAATTGGTTGCCGGTCGCGGTCTCGCCTGATCCGAGCGATCCAAAGCTGGCGCATCTCGATGGCTTGAACTTGAGCCGCGCCTGGATGCTGGAAGGAATTCTCTCCGTCCTTCCTGAAAAAGATCCGCGTCGGCCGGCCTTGCTTGCGGCGGCTGATGCTCATCGTCGCGCCGGACTGGCCGCGGTGACCGGTGCGCATTACGAAGGCGGCCATTGGCTCGGCAGCTTCGCCGTTTATCTGGTCACGAAGCGCGGCCTCGGCAAATAACGATCCGGCTTCCATGCGTCGCCGATATTTCGCTGCGCTTATTTCGTTGCTTCTCTTTCCGTGGCCCATCATCGCGCAGGAAAAAGAACTCAACCCTCTCGAAGTTTTCGATCGCACTCTCGCGGCGTTCGATAACCAGCGAGTCGCGCTCCGCGACTGCCAGTATTATCAGACGCTGACGACCCATCAGTTCGACAGTTCGGGCAGCGTCACCGCGCGCGGCACCTGGCAATCGATCGTGCGCCCTGGCGACCCGCGCCCGCTCGAATACGTCGGCGAACGCATCGACGGCAAACTCTCGTTTTTTAAATCCGAAAGCTCTTCCGCTCCCGCTTCGTCTGCCTCCTCGCCCTCTTCAAAACCAAAGGCGCCGGAAAAGACCGAAGAAAAGAACCAATCCGAAACAGCGGTCGAAGCCGTCCACAAATACAACCTGCGGGATCGCTACAATTGGAAGCGGCTGCCGGATGAGACGGTCACCGGCGAAAGCGCCTGCGTCATTTCTTTCCAGCCAAAACCAAACCAGGTCGCGCGCTCCCGCGAGGAACGTTTCTTCGGTTTGCTTGCCGGGAAACTGTGGATCGCGAAAAACGATTTCATTATTTTGAAAATGGACGTCGCGCTTCAATCGCCCTGCCAGTTGTTTTGGATTTTCGCGCAGGTGACGACCTTCAAGTTCACTTACATTCTCGAACCGTCCCGCGGCCCGCGTCTGTTTCGTTTGAGTAAGGCGACCGCGAGAACGCTCGTCAGCTTCCCGTTTTATAATATCCGGCAGAAACACTGGCTCACGATCGACAAATACGAACCGCGTACGCCGCGCGGGACGGCGCCAAAAAATCCGCGTCCGAGTCTCTCACCGCGCGGCGGAGAATGATATTGTAGCGACGGCGCTACAACACATGATTCACGTTCTCGATACTCAGCATCTCGGCCGGCCGGGCATCATCGCGGCGACCTTGCTCGAGACCAACGACGGGCCGGTGCTTTTTGACACGGGGCCGGAATCGACTTTCGACACAATTGGCAGCGCCCTCTCGAAACTCGGGGCCGAGCCGGCCGACATTCGCCACGTTTTTCTTAGCCACATTCATTTCGATCACGCTGGCGCGGCCTGGCGCTTCGCCGAACTCGGCGCGACGATTTACGTTCATCCGCGCGGCGCGCCGCATCTCATCGATCCGGCGAAACTGGTCGCTTCGGCCACTCGTCTTTACGGCGACGAGATGGAGCGGCTCTGGGGAAAATTTTCCGGGATCGCGCCGGAACGCGTCCGTGTCTTGGAGAACAACGAGGTCGTGCGCGTCGCCTCGTTCGAGATTCGCGCCATCGAAACGCCGGGTCACGCCAGCCATCATCACGTTTATCATTGGGACGACAATGTTTTCGGCGGCGATGTTGCCGGCGTTCGACTCGGCGGCGGTCCGCCGGCGCCGCCCTTTGTTCCGCCGGAGCTCGACATCGAAGTCTGGCGCGAATCCATCGCCAAAATCCGCGCGCTGGATCCCGCGAAACTTTATCTCCCGCATTTCGGATTGGTTCCCGGCGATACTAACGCGCATCTCGACGCTCTCGAGGAACGCGTTATCCGCTGGTCTCTCTGGTTCCGCGAACATCTCTGCGCTGGCGAAGACGAAGCGAAGATGAAGCCGCAGTTCGCGGACTATGTTGTCGCTGAATTGCGCCGCGGCGGCGCAACCGAAGCGGAGCTTGCCGACTACGAGCAGGCCGACCCGAGCTTCATGGCCGTCAGCGCCGCGACGCGCTACTGGCGCAAACACCACCCCGAGGAAGTTGAATTACCTGCGCGAAGTGTTCGGATACTTCCTGGCGGAGCAGGCGGCACACCGCCTGCGTGATGGACGCCGGGAAATTTTCGCCGACTGAAGCGGCGAGGTGTTTGCAAGGTTGGGTGGCGCACTTGGCATAAAGCGAGATCGTCGACTTACGCATTTAGTTCACGCTCCGCTTCGTACCAATTCTCGTCGTTGTTTGATGCAATACCGGCACGTCGTTTCCTTTCCCCAATAGAGTACGCTCGTGTTCGGATTTCCTGGATAGTAGGCGGAGGTTTGGCAAAATCATGTTCGAGTGCCGCCCGCGTTTGAAAACTTGCCCAAGCCGCGAGAATAGCTGTCGCGTTACTTGTCTCCAACCTGCCTGTGCGGCGTAACGGATACGTGACCGTGTCTGCCGACGTTGCTGGCGTAAGCGCGTGAATATTTGCCCCCATACCAATGGGGGGAACGTTAGTCTTAGTAGGTTTAGGGAAGATTCTTCGCTTGATTCGTTCAAATCGAATCTGCCACCCGGCCGGAAGAGCAATCAGCGGTTGGGGATGGTCCCGTGTTAGCCGCACTGTACCATCCGAGTTGAATACGGCCAAGTCCATTACCGACGTATCCACTACCGTTATCTTTTGAAAGTCCACCCGCCACATCTTATCGAATCCGAACACTCCTTTGATGTCGTAGTAGCGTCCAACATCAGATGAAGTCGCAGGCATAACATCCATCTCCACCACCTGAACAAGAAGGCCCACATCATTGCGCCTTTCCCCGTTTTTACGCACCATCAAGTCACACGGCTGCGCGAGAATGATATATCGACGGGACGGCTCAGTTTGGGATTCGAATACATCGCCGCAAGCCAATGGCGCATGTAGTTGATTTAGGGGAGCACCTTCCTCTAATACTTCATGTCGGCGCCAGTCGCGAAACGTGCTCATATCGGCAATCGGCTGTGGCCATTGTCGCCGCAGCCTAGCCGTCTCCTGACGAAAGCGACGAGCGGCGCGTAAACGATTCTGGAGTTCGGCGCCGCTCAATGTGTGGCTCATCGCTTGGCGCTCCTGAACGTGAAAGACTCGAAGAACAACGTCGAACTCGGGTACGCCTTCCCTGTTTGAGTTTGCGAAAAGGGCCTGATCAAGATCAAACACTGACTGCCGTGCTAATTCTAGCGTCGTAGAATCGGCGGACGCCTTGATCGTGTCCGAAATATCATGAGCAATTTCGCCTGTGAAGCGATGCGTCATCACCGCATAGATGGCGCGTGAAAACCTCGAATCTATGTTTTCTGGATCTCCGCTGTGCTGTTTTGAGATAACGTTGAAGCGAAATGCGTCAAGCTGCTTAGCTTGTGCAAGTTCAACGCGCCGCTGGTCTTCCTGCCCTTCAGTACAAGTATGTGTAAGCATAATGCAATATGCTTGGGTACTCTTTACAACATCGCTGAGAAGATCATCTCCTGAAATTCCGCCCGGCTCGCGACTGAATTCCCGATCGATGAGGAACAATGTTTCATCCGACGCGTTTTGAAATTCACTGACACCTGAGGAAGTCCAGTCACCTGAACCGAAGGTTTGTAATCCCGGACCGAGGGCGGCTTGGAGACTCGCAAATTGTTCGGGCGTAAGATCGGGCCGCAGCGTGGTTGGCGGTTTGTATGAGGGGTCGAATTCAGCTAAACTATGCTCCGCGGCTGAAAGTTCCACATCAGAGAGCGGCTCCATCAACTCCTCAGCGGCATCATAAATCTCATTATCACCCTTAAGAAGGTCAACATCCGCAAACAGTCCGGTGCCGATAGTTGGCTTGCCGCTTCTCTTTAGCGCTTGCAGCCGTCCATGTATCGCTGCAGCTAATTCATCCCGCGATGGGTTCCCAAAGTGATCGTCGATCCAGACAATGGTTTTAATGCCAGCGGCAGAAAGGCACTCGGTGATCATTTTTCGCGCGCTTTAACTCCCGCAAAATTGATAGCAAAACGATATCGTCGATTGTGTTCATTCCTTTCTGGCATGAGCGAGATCCCGCAGTTGTCCCTCGCAAGAAGCTGTCGCGTGATGAATAGCCCCAATCCATTTCCCTCAGATTGATCTTTCCCTGTTGAGAAAAGATCGAAGATTGACTCTTCGAGGTCTGGGCGGACTCCGGGCCCATTGTCATAAAAAATCAATTCGGGATCACTGATTTCGATTGTGATGCGCCCTTTACCGCTGTTTACACCATAGACCTGCTCGATCCAGTACTCGCTATTGGTCGTGAGATTGTCGAGAACCTGATTGAATCGGCCGGGATTAAACGAAACCTCGAAATCACGCATTGCCTCGGGATCCAGATGCCATTTAATGCCTCGGGTATATAAGCGAGCACCTCGGAGTTCATAGAAATCGCGGGCAAACATTGATACCTTTGCGCGTCGTTTTGTCAGTCGCCTGCCGCGTAACATCGGTTGGACAAAATCTAACATTTGCCTGACGGCTGCGATGGCCGCGGCCAACGAGTCCGCACTTTCAGAGATTTTCACGACGTCGATATCACGCGTTTTCGCTAATTTTTTGAACGCCTGAGCTTGATGCTCGAGGTGTTCAAGCATTGGTGGAGCGTCATGGGCCAAAGCCTGAGCGGACAAGCCCACGCCAACCATTTCGAACAACAGGCGGGTTCGTTCATCAAAATCGTCGATTCGTCGTCGAATAATCGATGCGAGATCCCTTTGCGAACTCAGCTCAGTTGTTAGCTTGTCGATTTGCGCGTGATCGGCTGCTAACTCAGATTCTAGCTTTTCGATAGAGTCTAAGAAAGTCTTAGCTCTATCGCGTTTGTCTTTCGCCTGATTAAGATCTAAGACAAACAGGCGTGTTGCGCCTTCCAGATTGCCCAATGCACGCCGACGAATCTCGGCATGGTGTTGCAGGTCTGATCGAACAGCATCCGATGTCGCCAGGATATGATCAAGTCGCTTGACCAATTCTCCATAATTGGCCGTCGGCTCTTCGTCGGCACTATGTAACCCGGTTTTCTCGTTTAAAAACTTTGATGCTGCTTTCCCTAGCCGATTAAGCGCCTTGTTAGCCGAGCTCGCGACCACTCTTGTGATTAACGCAAACCCTCGCCAAGCGTCGTTTTCGGTAAAACCTTCTCGGTCAGATTTCTCGATAAGTTGAGGATTGCTCTCTACTGAAAGCTGAAAGAAGCCGATCGTGTTACTAGGTTTCAGACTGTAGAAGCCACTTTGCGAAGTCCACGCAGCGCCTAACTTTAGCCAATCGCTGGGCATCCGGATTCCAAAGCCGTCTCTGTAGACATAAACCTGCGCTAAATCCTTAATAAGATCCCGGTAGTCCCCAGCCGTTTTGAAAAGGTCTTTCGGGATAAAAAGAGTCTCATCTAGATCGAAATGATCGAGCGATCCCGAAAACGGACCGGGGTTGGTTGCGTGCTCAGCGACAAATGCAAGGTCCTTGGCTTGCAATGTTTTTGATACGCACAAAAACCATGAAGGCTCATTGCAAAACGCAGGTTGCACCTCCTTAACTAAGCTCTTCTTAGACAGAAGATGTTCAAAGAAGGTCTTCCCGCCGTCTCGCGCGATATATTCGTCGTATCCGGCTGTTTTCTTCCTAAACCAAGCGAGCTTCAGCCTTCCTGTAATCTCGAGCCGACTGCCATCCCAATCATAGTCGAACCTAACCGCGGCCGTTTCTCGCAGTCGCGGCCCGATCTGTGCCATGTCGACATCGCGGCTATCAAGTTTGACCGAAACCTCAAAATTGCTTATGGACTGAAACGGTGAGAGGAGACCGGACAATTTAGTTTCCAATCTCTTGCGTCGAGCGGGGTTTCGCCAACCCGCAAGATCATGCAATCCGAAGATTCTTACGATTGTGCCGGTCGTTCCATTTGCCGGAACCCTTCTTTGAGAAATAGGCACCTCGTCCAATGGCGTACCGCTTTTCGCATCACTCCATTGAAACGTTACGAGCCAGCCTTCCTCTTTCTCTGAATGGCGCGTTTCAATGGACAAGAAGTTACCTAGCTTCATCGTGCCGAGCCGTCCGAGTCCCTTGTCTCCCAAAGGTAGCCGTAAGAACTTCGGGGTGCGCTGTCCGCTAATTTTTTGGTTTCGCTTTAGCGATACACTTATGAATAACCAACCGTGCATAATGCCCGATCGGTCCATGCCAAACCCATTGTCCTCGATCTGTATTCTACCGACCGCCCCAGCAGGAGCGGGATCATCCTCAGAAGGCACGTAAGTAGTATCGATTTCAACGTGCGCCCATTCAGCGTCCGCATCGTAACTATTCTTGATTAATTCGAGGATCGCCTGTTCGTCATCTGAGATAAGCTGTGCGCCCAACTGCACCAGCGCATGCGCATCGATGCGAAGCTTGAACTCGAAAGCAGCGTCAGTTTGATCTGTCACTCCGCGCTCCGGCTATGCTGTTACGCACTTTCGAAAGATAGAAACGTACTCGCGAGTTATTGTGGCAGAATGTCTGTTTTTCTCCGCCATACGTTTCGAAGGGATGCGCCGAACGATATGTGTAATCTCCTCTATGCCGAAACTCTTCAACAAATCGGTACAAACGGCGGCAAGTGGACAGACTGTACCGGAAATATTTCGCTCGCCCAGGGTCAACACAATGTAACCGCCATTTCGGCAGCCAGTCGCGATCTGCCGAAGTGCGCGCCGAAGGTCGTAAACGAAATGAACGAAACGCGAGTGGCCGTCGTGCGATAGGCGGGCCAAACTATCAGCGTAAACCGCCGCAGTATTTCGTGCTGGTCCGATCACCTTTCGTCGGGCTTCCAAGTTGCGTGGTCTGCGGCCACCAAGACTTCGATTGTCTACATCATACATTCCGTCCGCCACGCTAGGTGAGATACGTTGGCTAATATCTTCGATATCTATCCACTTTAGCGGTAACCATGCCGCCTGCCCGTACGGAACAGTGGTTCTGTTATCGCCGTAGGAAGGCGATGTGATCACAAGGTCGGGCTTTTCATTTGTGTGTCTGTCGCGAGGAAATCGCCGCGCCGAATCTCCGTATCGGATTGTAATGGAATGTTTGTACCGGCCATTGCTGTCAAGATGCCCAGCCTGACGCAACACACGTTGAAACTCTTGCACAATTTCAACATTTCGATGGCCGATGGAGTTAAAAGACTCCAGGACGTCGGAGATCGTGACGTTTCTGTCTCGCGCCGGCCTCACGTGCAACTTGTATGTAGAGGTGCGTGAATTTGAATTCAATCGCACGGTCTCTGCTAGACAAACCCAAAGAAAACGTCGCGAATACAGTGAACTCTCCTTTCTAATCGCCGACATAAGTCGCGATAAAGCAATGTTTGCCGCCTTAGTAAACCACTTTGCTTGGCGTTTGAATCGGACGGCGTAGCACGTTGCCGAATCGAGTCGCGCGCGCGCATAGACTCGCTCCAGGGCCTCAAGAAGTCCGACGTGATCAAGCGAAAATGCGCGAGTCTTAGATATTAAAAGAGACAGCGGATTAATGTCTTGTCCGATGAATCGACGGCCGTGGAGCATCGCCAAGGCGAGTATCGTCCCAGATCCAAGAAAGGGATCCGCAAAGGTTTGTATTTCCGGATGCTTATATAGAATCGCCATTATCACTTGTTTCTGCATCTCGGGGACCATCATCGCCGGATAGTGAAACAGGCGTTCGCTGGCAAGCTCTTCAATGTGCTCACGAAAATCCCAATAGTCAGGACGTTCGGCAGACGCTCGACGTAGAGCTGTGATTATCCCGCGAGTTGAGCCAATCTGCGAAGGAGATGATCGCCTATGGCAAGGGTGGGGAGTCAGCGCCACGGCGCGAGTGTAGTGCACGTAAACCGGTTTCCAAGCGGTTTTTTCATAGATTGATCACCCCCATACCGACCTTTGCCCGAACCGCCTTGCCACTCCTCCCGCTTTCGCTTCAGACTGCCGAACTTTGACTCCCGATCTCGGAACTCCAATTCCCGCCGCAACGACTCCGCGAAAAACCTATCGCGGGCCGTTCGCGATCATGACCGTCCTCTTTTTCATGTGGGGATTCATGACGGTCTTCAACGACATCCTGATCCCGCGCTTCAAGGACGCGTTCACGCTCAATTACTTTCACGCCATGCTGGTGCAGTTCGCATTTTTCGGCGCGTACTTTATCGGCTCTCTCCTTTATTTCGCGGTCTCCGCAATCTTCGGCGATCCGATTGCGCGGCTTGGTTACAAAAACGGAGTTGTCATTGGCCTGATGATTTCCGCCGCCGGCAGCGCTCTTTTCTGGCCGGCCGCGACCTTTCTTTCCTATCCGCTTTTTTTGATCGCGCTCTTTGTCGTCGGCCTCGGGTTCGCCATGCTCCAGATCGCCGCTAACCCGTACGTCACGATTCTCGGGCCGGAACGAACGGCTTCGAGCCGGCTCAATCTCGCCCAGGCTTTTAACTCTCTCGGCACTACGCTCGGTCCGCTCGTTGGCGGCTACCTGATCTTTCAATACTTCGCCCGCACCGGTGCTCATGGCGCGGCATCGGTAAAGATTCCTTACCTCGCATTCTTTCTCGTCTTTGTTCTTCTGGCGGTGATTTTTTTCTTTGTCCGGCTGCCGGATGTCGGCGCCGGAAAGGTCGAGCCCGGGTTCGCCGCGCTGAAATTTCCACACGTCGATCTAGGAATGCTCGCAATCTTTATGTATGTCGGCGGCGAGGTCGCGGTCGGCAGCTCGATCATCAACTTTCTCGGGCAACCCGGCGTCGCGGGTCTGACGCAATTACAGGCGAGCGGTTACGTTTCCCTTTTCTGGTTCGGAATGTTGATCGGTCGTTTCATGGGCGCGGTCGAACTGAGCGAGCTGGCGCCGCGCACGAAACAACTTCTCCTCGCCGCTATTCCCGTCGCCGCCGGCGTTGTCGTCGTCGCGCTCCGCGGCTGGAGCACGGCGCGATTCTATCTGCCGTTGCTCATCCTTTGCTGGCTCGTATTTCAAAGCGGCAAATCGCTCGCCGGCCGGACGCTCATGATCTTTTCGCTAACCGTGGTGACGCTGCTTGCCGTCTCGATCGTTGCCGGCGGCAAACTCGCGATGTGGTGCATCATCGGCATCGGTCTGTTCACCTCCATTGGCTGGTCGAACACGTTCTCGCTCGCGATCGAGGGCACCGGCATTTACAAAAGCCAGGCCTCGTCGCTCCTCGTCATGGCGATTCTCGGCGGCGCGATCCTACCGCCGGCGCAGGGCCATATCGCCGATCGATGGAACTTGCAGATCTCCTACTTTGTTCCACTCATCGCCTACGCATACGTCGCGTTCTACGGCTGGAAAGGACACAAGATCGGGCATCGAGCCGCCAGCTAGTAAGTGCTGGTTTCTTCATAGCGCTTTCAAGTTGGAGCCGTTACTTCTAGAGTCGAGATGGAGAGCAGCTATGAATAACAAGATGGATCGACGAGATTTTGTAAAGTTGAGTCTGGCCGGCGGCGTTGGATTGTCGGTGATGAGCGTTAGCGATTTGCTCGCGGCTGAAACGAACGCCGGCACCACCTTTAAGATCGGCGGCGATCTTACCGTGAACCGGCTCGGGTTCGGCGCGATGCGCATTACCGGTGACGGCATCTGGGGTTGGCCGAAAGATCGCGAGGAAGCCAAGCGCGTCTTGAAGCGCGCGGTCGAGCTCGGCGTGAATCTTATCGACACCGCCGATGCCTACGGCCCCGAGACCAGCGAGCTGCTTATCGCCGAAGCGCTTCATCCCTATCCGAAAGGTTTAATCATCGCTACGAAAGGCGGCAACACCCGGCCCGGACCTAACCAATGGGTGCCGAACGGCAAGCCAGAATATTTAAAGCAATGCGTCGATAACAGCCTCAAACGCCTGAAGCTCGACCGGATCGATCTCTGGCAGCTCCACCGCATCGATTCTCACGTGCCAATGGAAGAGTCGTTAGGCGCGATCAAGGAAGCGCGCGACGCCGGCAAGATCCGGCACGTCGGTCTGTCAGAAGTGTCGCCAGAAGAAATCGCGCGCGCGCGCAAGGTGGTGCCGATCGTCACCGTCCAGAACCGTTACAACTTCGACGACCGCAAGTGGGACAACACGCTTGCCTATTGCGAAAAGGAAGGGCTCGGCTTCATGCCTTGGGCGCCCGTAGGTGGGATGCGCGGATTGAAGTCGGAAGTGCTCGAAGCGACCGCGAAAACGAAGAACGCGAGCATCTACCAGGTTGCGCTCGCCTGGCTTCTGCAACGTTCGTCCGTCATGCTGCCGATCCCCGGCACGTCCTCGGTAAAACATCTCGAGGAAAACATGGCCGCCGCGAAGGTGAAGTTGAGCGCGGACGAAATGAAAGCGCTCGGCGCCTAAGCTGCAGCACCGGTCGCCGCGGCGAGCGATCTTTGGAAGTTCCGCAAACGAACTATCCGACGATTTGAAGTCACTAAGTGGGACTTTAAGAACTGGCGGCGCGGAAGTATCCGCCCTCTATGGAAGTAAACAGTGACTTTGTCCTTAAAGCTTTCTAAGTTTTTCGACATCCATGGAACCGAATGAAGCACTCGGGATCGCGGCCCAGGTCGCGGTGGCGCTAGCCGGTTTCGCCGGCGTAGTCGTCGTCTTTCGGCCGCAATCACTTCATCAATGGTCGGCGGTCGACCGTTTCCGGCTCCGACTGTTGTTGCACAACTCGATCAACCCGCTGGCCTATGCGCTCTTCGGCATGTTCCTTTTGACGATTAAACCGACCCCGCTCTGGATCTGGCGCGAGTGCAGCCTGTTCGCGGTCCTCTTTCAACTGCCCGGCATGATCATCGCCTTTAGAAGCTCGCGCAAACTAAGCCCGGGCCACTTCAAAGGCCCAGGTAAGATCCTGTTTTACTCTGTCGGAGTATTAGGCGGAGCTTCCCAGCTCATCCAGATCATCAACATCGTAAAACTGAACCTGTTCTGGCCCTTCTTTCTTTCCATCCTCGTCCATCTCATCGCCGC
>Ga0137403_10000068_pt1 | contig 110579 bp, 100 predicted proteins | sample CZOMad2_1_16fung_FD_122057 | JGI IMG/M metagenome (GOLD analysis project Ga0137403, IMG submission 122057) | Vadose zone soil fungal communities from Angelo Coast Range Reserve, California, USA - CZOMad2_1_16fungal (Hybrid Assembly) | ecosystem: Environmental > Terrestrial > Soil > Vadose... | reverse complement strand
CCTCGGGGGTCACCCAAAAGCGGCCATACGTGGTCACCTCAAAACCGGCCAATGAGAAGTAGTCGCCAGGGACGTTGACGTCGCTGGGAGGGCTAGTACCCTCCGGCGCCATGAGCAACGTATTGAGCGACGATAAACGACAACAAATAATAGCCTTAGGCCGACTAGGCTGGTCCTTGCGAAAGATCGAGCAAGCCACCGGTGTGCGCCGCGAAACAGCAGGCGCATATCTAAAGGCCGCCGGGATCAGTGTGCGACGGCCAGGTCGCTGGGGTCGAGCGGCAAAACCGGCCATAGAAGTGACCACCGACTCTACCCCAGCAAAACGGGGTAATCAGGCAGCTAACGAGAGCGAACTTTCAAAAGCGGCCAATGAGGTGACCACCGACTCTGCCCTCACCGAACCCCTCTCGAAAGCCTCAACGAACACCAAGAAAGCTCGTACTCTCAGCAACTGTGAGCCGTATCGCGACTTCATCGAGTCAGGCTTGCAGCGTGGCCGCAATGCGATGGCCATCTGGCAGGACCTGGTGACCGAGCATGGCTTTGCGCACAGCTACCAGAGCGTCAAGCGTTTCGTTAACAAACTGCAACCGAGCATGGTGCCGCAAGCGCGTGCGGTGATCATTACCGAGCCTGGCGAAGAAGCGCAGGTGGATTACGGCACTGGCCCATTGGTGCGCGATCCACAAACTGGCAAGTATCGACGCCCGCGACTCTTTGTCATGACCCTTGGCTTCAGTCGCAAAGCAGTACGGCTTTTAGTCTTCCGCTCCAACTCGCGCACCTGGGCCGAGCTACATGAGAAAGCGTTCCGCCGGTTGGGTGGCAGCGTGCGCGTCGTCGTACTCGACAATTTGCGTGAAGGAGTACTCACACCGGACATCTACGAGCCCACCCTCAATCCCCTCTACCGCGATCTGTTGGCCCACTATGGCACTGTAGCGCTGCCTTGCCGGGTGAGAGATCCAGATCGAAAAGGTAAGGTTGAAGCGGGGGTGGGCCATGCGCAGAAAACACCACTCAAAGGCCAACGCTTTGAGAGTTTGGAAGAAGCACAAGCTTACCTCGATCGTTGGGAGACGCGCTGGGCCGACACCCGCATTCACGGCACCACCAAACGACAGGTGGCTGCCATGTTTGCTGAAGAGAAGCCCCACTTGTTGCCATTGCCACTCGAGCCTTTCCGCTTTTACCAGTACGGTCAGCGTGTAGTGCACCTGGACGGTTGTGTGGAAGTAGAGGCGGCTTATTACAGTGCGCCTCCCGGTTGGATCGGACGCCGACTGCAGGTGCAATGGGATGGACTGAACGTTCGGCTGCTTGATCCCAACTCCGGTCAACTACTGCGCGAACACCTGCGCCAGAAACGCGGCTGGCATCGCATTCAGGCAGCAGACCGCTCTCCGCGCACACCGCTTTCCACCATTCAGTTACTGGAGCGCGCCAGCCGCGCCGGCAGTCACATTGGCAATCTTTGCCAGGCAATTCATCAACGTCAGGGCCAGGCTGGTGTGCGCCGCATTCTCGGTGTCCTCTCCCTGGCCAAGAAGTTTGGTCCAGCTCTGGTTGATCAGGCCTGTGCCGCGGCGCTGGAGCTGGGCGTGCGTGAGTATCACTTCGTCCGCCGCTATCTCGAGCGCCAGCCACCACTGCCACTCACGCTGCAGCAAGTCGATCCCTTGATCCGTGAACTGGCCCAGTACCGCGACATCATTCAACTAAGAATAAAGGAGTCTGAAGCACATGAATCTGATTGAGTTGAATCAAGCGTTACGGCAATTGCGTCTCGGTGGCATGGCCGCCGTCCTGGAAACGCGTCTGCACCAGGCTCAGGCTGAGGCCATGGCCCCGATTGATCTCATTTCCTGTCTGGTCGCCGATGAACTAACTCGTCGTGGCGACCGGCTGCTGGAACGGCGTCATAAACAGGCAGGCTTTCGCGACCCGCTGAAGACGCTCGATAACTTTGACTTCCACTTCAACAAGAAGATGAATCGCAGTCTGGTGTTTGATCTGGCTACGGCCAACTTCATCAGCCGGCGTGAGGACGCGTTGTTTTTAGGACCACCAGGCACGGGCAAAACTCATTTGGCCCAGGCCGTTGGTCAAGCTGCTATCCAGCAAGGCTATCGGGTGCTCTATCGTGAGACTCATACGCTCCACGATGAACTCGCTGAGGCCACCATTGACGGCTCGCGGAAAGAGTTCATGGACTGGTTGCTGGCCTGGCCCTTTCTGATCATCGACGATCTGGGTATGCGTAAACTACCACTCACTGCTGCTGAAGATCTGCTGGAGATCATCATGCGTCGCTACGAGCGCGCCAGTACCCTGGTGACTTCAAACCGTCCGGTGGAAGATTGGGGCAAACTGCTGGGCGATGCCGCCGCGGTCAGCGCCATGCTCGATCGGCTGCTTCATCATGGCCATATCCTGAAGTTTGGCCCACGTAGTTGGCGCACCAAAACGGAGTTGTCAGCCGCACTGCCTACCAGGGCCGGATGAGCAGAAATCTCCTCTCAGAAGCGAAGGGGATATCATTCGCAGGCTGGGAAAAACTCGGCTGAAGAAGATTATGGCCCAAGTTTTTTGGCCCATCTTGAAGAAAGTGATTCTTTTGACCCGTAGGCTATGGAAACTGCCGCACGGTGGAAACCGTGGAAACGGACTGCATGTTTTCCACCGTTCCCACCGCGCTTGGAAAACTCGGCCAAAAACACCAGGCCGAGTTTCCCACAGTTCCCACAGCCCCTACTGCTGATATTGTTATGAAGAAAAAGACGCAACAACGCCTTCTCGCAGGCCTAAGCAAAATGGATTGGACAAGATGCGGGTAAAAGCGTAAAAACCTCTAGTCCCGGCCACTCTCCATTGGCCGGTTTTGAAGTGACCACCTATGGCCGGTTTTCAAGTGACCACCGAGGCTATAGTCTCTCCATTCCTTCAACTCACCTGACGATCCGCAAGCAAGATCTGCTTGGCATCGACCAATCTCGATTGGGGAAGAGGCGCACATTGTGATGAATGGATTATTCCAGAAGGTGGCAATGTAGGCACAATCCAGACTGACATTGTTCTTTAATGTGCTACCTGGTGCGCCCCATTCTTTTGGGTAAGTAAAGGAGAGACCGAGATCTATAAATCTATACGTGTACTGATCTTCAGTTCTTTCTTCTAATGACTCATCATCCGCTTGTTGAGTGAGATGTCTTGTCGGTTGGTCAGCTCTTGACGGCGATAGTTGTTTTTCGAGGGGTTTAGTATGAGTCGCGAGCACCACACCAGCTATTAACACGATTACAGCTAATAGCCATCGCTTCATATATTGATTGGTTAATGATCTCTATTCCTTAGTATAGCATGATTGCAACGGCCCCAATGATTACTTCCACAGTATTTTGTTAGATGCTCGCGTATATGGATCTGCATAGCCTCCTGTCCACCCGTAAGGATCAACCGGAATACCAGTGCCACGATTGAGGATATGAACCTCAAAGTGAAGATGCTTTCCCCTACCGTTCTTACTTACACCTGCGGATCCCACCCTTCCAATAACTGACACTCCACCTGTTACATGTTGCCCTTCTTGAATCAGGGGCAACTCATCAACGCAGGGCACGATGTGTTTGCTATCAACAGAGATGTGAGTTGCTAGGTGTAGGTAGTATATCCGGTAGTTATCGTAGGGCGGGTCCGGAACGATCTCCAAAATGTGGTAAGCGTACGCATTTTTATAGGTGCCCGGTACAGCTGTGGGGTAATGAACAGTACCGGAGACTACAGCGTAGACATCAGTACCACAGGCTGCGTCGAAGTCTATTCCCGGATGACCATCATAGAATAGAAACGTGCTGCAGCTTAACAACGGCAACTGTTTGCTTCCATTGCATGGTGCGGTGTCACAGTTTGAACCCCCACCCACATAGTGGCCATTGATGAAGAACGGCTCGCCAAGTTGGTTTCTGAAGCCGTAGTGCTTCGTGCCGTTAACTTGGCTTCTTCCATCTTGCAGGGGATTGTTAGGGTTACATCTACCCGATTCTCCAGTGAAAGCTGTAACAATGCCGTTATCACCGTACGATACTGAACCGTCCTGCGAGTGATCGAACACCGAGTTTATGGTTGCCGTATATGGATCTTTACCGTTCAAGGGAAAGTCTAGGAATGCATTATCAGCAATCGATAAGTTTGCAATTACGCGAGTATCGAAGAAAGTTTCGTCGCCTCGATCGCGTAAGTGATAAACCACAACATTCTGGCCAGGATGGACTAAGTTTTGCGCCACATCAATCTGGAAATCGTCGCGGTTCGGACAGTTATCATGTTGCGCGGGTCCGAGAATTTGAACGCCGTTGAAGAAAACGCCTTGGATGTCGTTATCAACAGCAATCATTACCTGAAGGTTGCTTGCTCCGGCTGGAACCGAAATTTGCCGTCTGACTAGAAGGTCGGTATTAGGTGACCAGGGCGTCGATATAGTAGTCCGCAATGGACAGAGTCCGCGCGAGATACCAAACGCTGCCGCTCCTAGACCCCAGGATGAATCATCGAAACCTGGCTGTTCGAACCCGACTGGAGGTGTGGTATCGTGTGAAATTTCTTCGTGTCGATAGTCGGAAGATTGATAAGGCAGTATTTCCGTTAGTGTTGGAGTTGGTGCATCTCGCACATAAACAGTGCCAGCAGGATTGGCAGGATAATCGTAGTGCCCGCTTCGCGCACAGTAGAAGCTTGCGGTGCATATTTCAAACTGTAACCCACCGGCATAAGTTGCGGGATCGGCGTTTAAGACTATCGCACCTTCAGTGCCTTCCACGCCTGTTGTTGCGTTAAAGGGTATCCAAGTTGCCTTTCCATCGGTATCAGCTTGCCTGCGGAACACTATGTCATCTCCTGGACTTGCATATATTCGAGTCTGTGTAAAGCCGTTTGGGACAATTTCATACTCTCCGCAGCCTCTATCGAATTGAACGATCCCGAAGCTATAGAGGTCTCCAGAAACGTTACTGACAACGCGTGTTTTCCATTCCAGTTTCCCTGAACCATTTAGAAAAGTCGTATTCCCAGAGTACACACCGGCTTCGGTGTAGTTGCCACCGCGGCTAGGTTGGCAAGCATCATTCCAAGCGACATCAACTGCTGTTGATGGAACTATAGACGCAAGAGATGGATTTAGCTTAGCGATAGGCCTTTGGGAAGTAAGGTACTGATCACTCAGTAGCGGAGCGCCCAACTTCGGTCTTGCCGCCCTTGCGACGAAGAGGATTGACAGGGTGATTATAAATACGGCTACGAACACCAAGGCTTTCAAACGCAGGCAAGTACGCATGGGGGGAATTCTCCTATTACGCGATTAAGTGGTCCAGTTGCTCGGCTGGTATGAGAGAAACTCGCTTGCCAGATTCTGAGGACCAGCCGGAAAAAATTGGTTAAGAGGCGGGAACGATATGCCGCTTCCAAGGAGCGTGTCAATAGTAAAGGGATCGTAGGTCGAACATTAAGCGACGTAATAGTGCATATAGAGTATAGAACGGGAAAAGACCAAGAATACTAAAACCAAACCAGCTAAAGAGGCTGGTTGCTTTTATCTATGGTCGAGACCGGACTGGACTCGAACTTTTTTCTGGCTTAAATAAAAGCAGGGGCTGGGCGCCCTGCTTCTGTTATGCGACCTGATTGAATTTAGTTTGCCCTAATTGCACGTCCCTGTCTCGACTTGTTAAGGCTCCCTTAGTTGTAAGACTCCGTTCTCATCGAGGAACATTACGAAAGATTGCGAGTAAGGCGGATAGATTCCTCCGAGCACAATAACGCTGAACTCAATCGGCTCTGTTAAATTCAATTGATTGCTGTAATTGTCTGCTCCGATGTGCGACAAACATAGTTCGATCCCCTTCCAGTTTCCGTCGACGTTTTCCTGCGTAGCGATGTTGACGAACTGTTCTTCACCCCGCTCTAAGCCAAAAGAGGTTCGCAGCTTGGTCAGCACTCTTTCGTCTCGCCTTATCACACGACCTTGAATGATCGGCAGATCTTCTTCCTTTAATGTCAGATCCATATTCGAGTATAAATAATGCGATGTGGAGAGTCTGAGTTGCGCTCTCAGATTGTAAAGAGACTCCCCGCCAGTGTTGGTGACGCGCACTCGTAGTACTCGGTAATGTTTGCCTCCAATGTTTTTGGGGGCGATAAAACCGGGTTGGTCGCCAAGAAATGCGAGAGCCACTCTGGGTTTTACAATAAAGGTCTTCAAAACTAAGCCTTCTGCAGTACTCAGCACTCCAAATTCGGTATGATGAAACAGCAAAACAACCAGCTGCGCAAAGAAATAACAGCGCTCGGACGGCTTGAACGTCTTGTGGCGGAAAAAAGGCGGCCCAAAAAGCAAGGAGAATGGACGCGATACCGCTCATAAGCGCCACCCAGTCGCTCCAAAGAGCTGCGATATATTCTCGTAAATGCATGAACGGGAGACTATCCTTGCAACCTTTCGCGCGTCAAATTCCTTCGATCGGCAACCATCATAGAGCCTCGGCACGAGTGCATTCTCACAACGCATTTCTGAGACCATTGGCCCATGCCACAAGAAGGCAACGTAGATCTTAGTGATCTGTTGCGTATTCCGATGCATCGTGAGCACCCCAAATCGCTTTGATGCTGGAGTAATTCCACAGGCGGCAGACATCATGGCTTCCACCAACTATACGGGAGGAAACCACCATAGATGTCAGCCCCGAGGGTCTCCATGCATCTGATCAAAGAAGTCTTACGTTTAACGGCCGCGGGCCTCAGCCAGCGACAGATTGGCCGCAGTCTTCATCTCAGCCATGGCGTGGTTGGCAAATACCAGGCGGCGGCTCAGCGAACTGCTCTCAGCTGGCCTTTGTCTGAAGAGCTGGACGATGCCGCGCTAGCAGATCGCCTTGGAACCAGAACCGACGAGAGCTCCGTTACCCGAGCCAACGCGCGCCGCACCCCACCTGACTTTGCCACCATCCATGAACAATTGAAGCAGAAGGGCGTGACGCGCCTCCTGCTCTGGGAAGAGTATCGGGCGGCGCATCCGGATGATGGTTACAGCTACACACAGTTCTGTTTTCATTATCAGGAATGGCAGTCGCATCTCAAACTGGTGATGCGCCAAACGCATCGTGCCGGCGAGAAGCTCTTCATTGATTACGCTGGCCCCACGGTCCCGATCGTTAACCCCGCGACCGGTGAAATACGCGAAGCACAGATCTTCGTGGCCGTGCTCGGCGCTTCCAACTACACCTACGCCGAAGCCACCTGGACCCAGGGTCTGGCCGACTGGATCGGGTCGCATACGCGCGCCTTCACTTTCTTTGGCGGCGTGCCCGCACTGGTAATCCCGGACAATCTGCTCAGTGCCGTCAGCAAAGCCTGCCGTTACGAGCCGCTGTTGAATACTTCCTACTATCAAATGTTGGCCCACTATGGCACTGCGGCGCTGCCAGCCCGTCCCTACAAACCCCGAGATAAAGCGAAAGTGGAAGTAGCGGTGCAAGTGGTCGAGCGCTGGATCCTGGCGCGCTTACGTCAACGAACTTTCTTCTCGCTCTTTGAGTTGAACCTGGCGATTCGCGAACTACTTACCGCTCTCAACCAACGTCCCTTCAAGAAACTGCCGGGCTCAAGGCGCTCGCAGTTCGAGGCGCTGGACCAACCAGCCTTACGTCCCTTGCCCAACCAGGCTTACGAATATGCTGAATGGCGCAAAGCGCGCGTCGGCCTCGACTATCACGTGGAGGTCGACAGACATTTCTACAGCGTGCCCCATGCACTTTTGCGTCAGCAACTCGACGTGCGCCTGACCGAAAAGGCCATCGAACTCTTCCATCGCGGTCAGCGCCTGGCCGTGCATGTGCGCTCGCGGCGGCAGGGTTCGCATTCCACCAAGGCGGAGCACATGCCTAAAGCGCATCGCGCGCATCTGGAATGGACCCCGGGACGATTGCTTAACTGGGCAGTGGAAGTCGGACCGCACACCCGCGACCTGGTCAAACACTTGCTCTGGAACCGGCCGCACCCGGAGATGGGCTATCGCAGTTGTCTCGGCTTGCTCAACCTGGCCAAGCGCTTTGGCCGCGAGCGTCTCGAAGCCGCTTGTCAAAGAGCGTTGCAACTCGGCTCGCCCAATCGGCGCAGTGTGGTCTCGCTGCTGGAACAAGGACTGGACCAGTTGCCGCTGCCGGAAACTGCGCCCACCCAGCCGCTGCTGGTGCACGAGAATATTCGCGGACCGGGTTATTACCAATGAGCACTTCTACCGCGCAGATAGCCTCCGCTGCGGCGGCCGTCAAGGGTCAAAATGAACGCGCCGCAAAAACCGGCGGCGCGCCCTGGACTGCCGCCTCGCTCCGGCTGGGAGGTAGTTAGGGGGAGCTATCGCTCCCCATTTGCAAATGCGGCAAAAAGTCGATTTTCAGCTGGTAGCCGCAAAAAACTTTGCGCAGATTTGCCCTGCAAGCGATTTTCAAAGCGGCGTCCGCATTGCCGTATACCCAGCTTTATCCCAAAAGGACAAAACTCCATACGACCAAACTCAAAGGAGACTCGACATGCTTGATAATCAAACTCTGGACCAACTCCGTCGCTTACGACTCAGTGGCATGGCCGCCGCTTTCGCGCAACAACTCGAACAGCCGCAACTGCAGGCGCTCTCCTTCGAGGAGCGCTTCTCCCTGCTGCTCGATCGCGAACTTACACAACGCGAGAACCGCCGTCTCAACCGTCTGCTGCAGTTGGCCCGGCTACGCCAGCAGGCCTGTGTCGAAGACATCGATTACAAACACCGCCGCGGCCTCGAGCGCAGCCTGATGGCTTCGCTGATCACCTGTGATTGGATCCGCTCCCATCACAACCTCCATCTCACCGGCCCCACCGGCACTGGTAAATCCTGGCTCGCCTGCGCTCTCGGGCAGCAAGCTTGTCGCCAGGGGTTCTCCGTGCGATATGAGCGCGTGGCTCGTTTGCTCGACTCCTTGCGCATCGCCCGCGGTGATGGCTCTTATCTCAAACGGCTCTCTGCCCTGGCCAAAACTGACTTGCTAATCCTCGATGACTTTGGTTTGAAACCTTTAATCCAAGCCGAACGTCTCGACCTGCTGGAACTAATCGATGACCGCCACGGCCGGCGTTCAACCCTGCTGACCAGCCAACTTCCGATTGCTCATTGGCACGCTTACTTAGGCGATGACCCAACCGTGGCTGATGCCCTGTTGGACCGCCTCTTGAGCACTGCCCATCGGCTGGAACTCAAAGGTGAATCCATGCGCAAACGAGAAAAATCCTTGACGGCGAACGCCTCGAAGCAGTAAATAATCAGCCACCAGCATCAGGCGACGGCGAACTGCCCACAATCATCCGGAATGCCTGCCCACGATGTTTCCGGAATCACCGCCCACAATCACCGAAATACGCAGCTCAGAAAACTTGCTGTTAAGTTTCCGCTCGCGAACTCGTCAATTTTTGTCCGAAGTGCACGAAATACGGCTTTGTCGTTCGCTTAGATGGAAGGCGACAAAACAGACGGGTCTAGAACTTGCTCTTGCTGACGGCGGGAACTAAGGGTTCCCAACGGTCCACCGCAATACTTCTTTTATGACATCAGGTATCGGCGTAGTTTTCTCGTTAGCAATCAGCCTGGCACGGGTTGGCTTTCCAACGTTAGGGAATTTTTGGCAGAGTTTCTGATATTCCTTTTCGCCCAGAGTCTGTCGTAAGAGGTGCTCGTAATTTTTGGTCAGTTTCCAAACCTTGTTATCGCTCTCCGCCCCAAATGCATCCAGTTGGTCGTTGAACGTCTTTTCTTCGTCACTATTGTCTCTGAAATCGGACGAGTCTTCGTCATATAAGATCCCGATCGCAATTCCAAAAGAAGAGGCGATCTTTGCAAATTCAGGAATGTTGCGCTTCCCTCCTACTTCCACTATCGTCGCTCCTTGACGGTCTATGTCTACATTCAGCCTGCTAGCGTACTCGGGTAGTGCTAGTTTTTCTGTGTCGCCTTCGACTATTAATAGTCTTTTCGCAAAAAACAGTTCGTTACGTTCCGGATCGAACTCCTTGATTAGTTTTTCTCGTCGCTTCGAGTCGGTCGGTAGAGTCGAGGTGAAGGCTTTGGTTCCTTCATCATCCCTTCTTACTAGCAACACTTCCTGATAATCGGGAACGGTGACGAAGTGTGGTGAATGGGTGGTATAAATGACTTGGTTAGTCTCACCGATCGTTCGGAGTGTTTTGTATAACGACCGTTGCATTTGTGGGTGTAAAAACATTTCTGGCTCTTCAATGAGAAAAATGGCTCCTTGCTTCTTACGTTCTTCAAAGGCCTGAAGGATCGAAAGAACTAAAGCATTCTGTAGGCCCTCTCCCAGCTCGGTGGCACTAATCGTAAAATTGCCTTCGCGAACTTGGAGATCAAGAGACTTATAGAACTCAAACGTGTCGAATGGAGAGAAGAACAAGTCCAGCTTGTCCACGTCTGCAACGGGATCAAATCCCAACTGCAACAGGGCATTTCGTTTTATTGCTGACTCTAGCTCGTTGAACTCGTCAGTGCGGAGAATCTTCATTGCTGCTTCCATCAATTGACGAAAGCGATCTATGCGAGGCATCTCAATATCGGTTCCATCTCTGCGTTTCAACGTGAGAGTGTTTGCAGGATTCTTTAAGTCATCGTCGATGTCTTCGAATAACTGGCGAAGGAGGGAATAACGACCCTGAGGAAGTTGTTCCTTCAGTGTCCGGTTTGTTCCGATGTAAATCAGAGGAATCTTCTCTCGAAGTTCTCGTGGTATGTTATAGAGTGTTTCGTATTGATGTTTCTCACCTTTTTTTGGCGCCTTAGCCAACACCATAGGTGCTTGACCCTTGGCGTCTAAGCACTTTTGTTCCAGCCGGCGTTGCCCGGCCTGAAGACCAACTTTGTAACGCGTGTATTCAAAACAAAGCCTCGCAATTTTGGTCGGGTCACTTCCTTTGAATTTCGAGTAATCCAACATTGGATCAAAATCGAGAGTGATAGTGATATCAGTTTTCGGATCCCTGGCGTAGACGTCGTCCTCACTAAAAGTAGTTACGCTGAGCCAGTCCTTGCCCAACACACGCTGCATTGCCAGCAAGATATTACTTTTGCCTGCATTGTTAGGCCCGATTAAGGCACAGATTTGGGGTATATCGACTTCAATGTCTTTTATAGATCGGAAATTCTCAATCTTAAGTTTAGAGATTCTCATGAGAGGTACGGCGGAAATTAGTCGTTTCATTATAACGCCGTTGAAGCCATTAACCCAGATTTTGTCAACCGCTATTTCTTCTACCAGACATCATTACTTGCCGCGATTGACTGGTGACTTGTTTGGGTGGTGGACCTTCTAAGCGGGAAGAATTAAGTTAATTTTCGTCAACGCCAAGTGCTTGGGCAGGGTTAGTACGGCCTCTTTGACAAAGAAAGGCGCGAGGACTATAAGGGCATCGCGAGTTGCCCAAATGGCAGCCAAATCTACCTATCAAAACAAGGAGAATAAAAATTATGTATGAGACATTCGATGAATGCGTGCGAGCGCTCTTAGAAGATGACAAACTGGACGACGCCAAAGGCGGCCTTATTACAAAACAGAACGGCAGATTCGACTACAGCTTACATGGGCAGCCTGAGGCCGAAGGGGAACCGTTCCTAGGCATATATCCATCTGCAACGCCGGAAGTAAAATGGCGTGTCATGTTCCATGGCGGACAAGAAGCGGAAGCGGCGTATCGAGCATTTACCGCCAACGCTGAGAACGGCGTTCTTGTCTAAACCGTAACGAACAGTGCAAGCAAAGGGCGCTTGCCGGAGACGGTGACGCCCTTTCCTTTTGTCATCGGTAATACCAACATGGATAACACAGTGCTTCTTGTGATTGGCGACAATTAGAATTCCCGGTGGGAAAAACAATTGACGCCGGACAGAGGCGAATGGGAACGAAGTAGAGAAGCCTAAGATAAATCAGCGAACCATTTGCAGAGGACCGTTGTGCGGGCGGTCCTTTTTTCTTTTGACCCTGAACTTGAACTAGGACCGCGGCCTTCAAGTTTCAAGGGTGGATTACCTAACCCGATTTACCTTATCTCCAACCTTGACTTTATCTCACGTTTGGATCTAAAAAGGGCCACTGGCCCATGCCCCGGCCTTAGCCTGAATTTCAACTCGAGCCCACTAAGGATGTTGCCTTATGTCTTCCTCCAAGGTCCGTATTCTCTGCACTGAGGATGATCCCGATTCGCGGGAGATCCTGATCTATGTTCTCAACGATGCGGGCTATGACGTTGAATCCACGGATAGCCCCGCTCAAGCGGTGGAGGTCATCCAAAAAGAGTTTTTCGATCTCATTCTTGTCGATAACTGGATGCCGGGAATGAGCGGCGATAAGCTAACTCGCAAAATTCGCAAATTCAATCTATCTACGCCGATCCTTTTCTATTCCGGTGCGGCCTACGAATCTGACAAGCAACGGGCTTTAGAATCCGGTGCTCAGGGTTACTTGGTCAAACCCAACGATATAACCTCAGTGGTCTCTGAGGTAAATAGACCTAATTGCGGCGGCTAAAACGTGAGCGGCGAAAAGGTAATAACCTAATCGCTGCTATTTTCCTAGCGGTCTTGCCAAGTCTTACCTCGACGTGCCACGCCTGACCCGGGTTTTTTGAGATCGCTCGAGCAACGCCGGTGGTCAAAGAGTGTTAGAAGCATCGCCTACAGAAGTTAAAGAAAGAACTCGGTTCTGAAGGAGCGCCTTTGATAGAGCAGCTTTTGATTCAGCAGGCTGCTTTGTGTTGGCTTAGACTAAATCTTGTCGAGTTGGCTTATTCTGGTTCATACTCACCATCGACAATGGAGAAAGCGCAATGTCTGCCGTTGAAGCATCGCACCGATGCTGGAACAGCTATTGATTCAGCAGGCTGCCTTGTGCTGGCTCAAATTGAATATTGTCGAACTGCAGTATTCGAGTGTGATGAAGCAGTCGATCACATTGACCTTGGGTATGTACTGGGAGAAGCGATTGACAACTGCTCAAAGACGCTTCACGCAAGCTTGCGAGACTCTCGCACGCGTTCGGAAGCTTTCACGTAATACTCCGGCATTACAGGTCAACATGCCGCCGAGGGCGCGCAACAGGTTAATATCACTTAGTGCCTTGGTCATTTGAGCCTTGCAGTCACATCAATATATGCTTCGCCAGTTTTTCTTTGGTCTGAACTCCTCATAATCTTGCAGGTCTCGGGGGAATTTCCAAGTAGCAGACTCGGGAAGGAGCGAATAAATGAAAGAGCGATCCTCTCACAAATCCATTTGGTTCGAGCTTGAGTCGTTGCTGGTTCTAGTTGCCTCAGTATTGCTTTGCGCGCCTGCCCCGCGTTCGACGGCTCAGGCGCCGCAAAACAACCGTCAACTGAAACTAGACCAGGCCGAACCGAACCCGGCAAGCGGGCGCCGCGTTGCCCTGGTCATCGGCAACGGCGCTTACACCAACGCGCCGCCGTTGAAGAATCCCCCGAACGATGCACGCGACATGGCGGCGACTCTAAAATTGTTGGGTTTTGGAGTCGCGAGCGGAATCGACGTCAACCAGCGCGACATGAAGCGTATGATTCGCGACTTTGGACAAACGCTGAAAGCCGGTGGATCGGGGCTGTTCTACTACGCGGGTCACGGCGTGCAATCGAAGGGACATAACTACTTGGTTCCGGTTGACGCCGACATTCAGAGCGAAGCTGAAGTGGAAGACTCCGGAGTAGACGTGAATCTCGTTCTGAACTATATGGACGATGCGCAGAATGGCCTCAACATCGTAATTCTCGATGCTTGTCGCAACAATCCTTTCTCTCGCAGTTTTCGTTCGGCGAGCAATGGCTTGGCACAAGTGGACGCACCCACTGGGACGTTAATTGCGTATGCCACGGCTCCCGGCCGCGTGGCTTCAGATGGAACGGGGCAGAACGGACTTTACACTTCGGAGTTGTTAAAGCAGATGCTAGTGCCCGGGTTGAGTGTGATCGAAATGTTCATGCGCGTGCGCGCTGGAGTGATGAAGCAAACGGGCAGCAAGCAAGTGCCATGGGAGGCATCATCGCTAGTCGGTATGTTTTATTTTGGCGTGCCGGCGAAGAATAGCTCGCCAACGACGGCTGCAAACGAAACGAAGTTTGATCCAGTAGCGATTGAGCTGAGCTATTGGGAATCCATCAAGAACAGTACCAACGCCGAAGACTTCAAGGCCTACCTGGAAAAATATCCGAGCGGGCACTTTGCTTCACTTGTCAAAAACAGGATTAGTAGTCTTGATGCATCAACCAACCTTGGCGAATCAAAGGCGGCTTCAAAAGATAGCAACACTACCGACCTCGCTTTCTGGGATTCGGTCAAGAATAGCAACAGGATCGAAGATTTTCAGGCCTATCTGAAGAAGTATCCAAATGGGGCTTTCACAGAACTCGCGAACAATCGACTGGCTGCCCTGGAGACTGCGGCGCGTGAAATGGAAAAAGCGGAAGCCATCAAGAAGAACTCAGTTGAAGGAACGACTTGGAGAGGTGAATCATCGGGCCGTGAAAAGCACTACGAATTTCGATTCTTACCAAATGGAGAAGTAGCTTGGCATTTGAAATGGAGGATTGACCAGACAGAAAAAGGCACGTGGAGACAATCTGGAAACACAATCTACATGGTCTTTGGCACGGACGGCTCGCTTAATATGGATGCTACGATTAGTGGGGACAAGATGACGGGTAGTTGGGCCAAGGGAAAGTACAAGTTCACGGTAGAAAAGGTTCCGTAAACTAACCTACCCTACAAACCCGTCAATTGAGCGCGTCAGAGTTTGAGAATCGCGAGAACACTCGCGCGCGTTCGGAAGCTTTCACGCAATACCCCAGCCTTGCAAGTCAATATAGCTGCTGAGGGGGTACAACAGGTGAATGTTGCGCCATGCGCATAGGAACTTCATCTAGTTAGGATCAGTTAACGGACATTAACGCTAAAAAATGCACGCGCGGGGCTACATCGTACATTCGTACATACCCTTGGCGACATTGAACGAGGCGGACGAAACATGTCTCTGGAGGAGGGCATGGTTGCCAAGCGCAAAGGATAGCGTCTATGCCTCCGCGCTCGCTCGTCTGTTTCTGCGGGCGGAATCACCGAGTGTCTTGGCTCTTGCACGTCGGGATGAGATGGTAACCGTCATAGTAGTACCAATGCCATCTCCTGAATCCCTGTCAATGGCATCCCAGACCAAATAGTGAGATGCAAACCTTCCTGGCTTGAACACACGCGAAAATATTCTTTGCGGCCGTCGTCGTTCAAATCAATATTAGCCAATCCGTTGGTGATTCGGGCGCGCGTGTTCATTCCTACTAAGGCAATGCCGACGTCCTGAGGTCCAATTTTGCCGTTTACGAGCTTGAGTGAGTAGAAGAGTTAGCGCCAATATCTATCGTGAGAGCATTTGGTCGAACAGCCTGTTCGGCCTTACATATTGGCAAGCGCAGATGCTCTTGCACTATGCGAGAGTGCTTTAGGTAGCGAGTTGTAGGAAGTCACGCATGAAAAGAATACCTATAGTGGCGTCGGGTTGAACGAGGTGTTAGGCACGGGCTGCCAAGTACTTACAGAGGTGGTCTATTTTCAAGCACGATTATTTCTACGTTTTATCCCGCCGGATCGAAGGCGGCGGGGGGCGAGGCCTCCCCTCCCCCCTTCGCGCACCACCAAGGCCGAGACCGATGGCAAAGGCCCGTTTCCCAATGTAGCGACAGGACGGGCCGAGACCGATGGCAAAGGCGCGTTTCCCGATGTAGCGGCAGGACGGACAGAACCAGCGGCCGGTGCGCGTTAGTTCATCGCAGGCCGTAGGAAGAAAGCCGAACGAGCACCGCACCAGTTTGTCCCTGCACTTGGGGTTAGCGCACTTCTCGCGATTTGCTAAGGAAAATGACATACGCTCACAGGCGGGAGACCGCCTTTTCTTTCTTTTTGTTTCGGGCCGTCTTATTTACACGTCAATCAAGAGAAAAGCCTCCGCCTGTGAGCATGTCATTTTCCTAAGCAAATCGTGAGAAAGCGCACTAACCCCGAATGCGGGGAAAAGCTCGATTGGCGAGAGTTGCGCCGCGGACGCTGGTTCTGTGCCTCCTGCCGCTACATCGGCAAACAGTTGCCATTTGCGCGTTTATCGCGCGCGCATTTTTTTATTTTTTGTAATCGTATTTCCAGACGTACATCAACGCGATCCGGCTACCGCCGCATCACGTTTCGAGAGGATGCCCTTATGATGACACTGGTTTCCCAGGCGATTATTTCGCAACAATGTACCTCATGTTATTGGTCGTCATGATCTCGAAACGATCGTCTTTTATAGGAACACCTGCCTTCGCAAATATTTCAACAATCCTCTCGTATTCTCTTTGAACTATATAATTCAATCGATTTCGGCGGTTGGCATTGCGTAGTACCGTTCTTACGTCGTCTGTTGTTTTGGGTCTTACTTTCAGTAGTTCCTCATTGATCATCCGCGGCTTCAAGTTCTGTAAAAAGCCAGCAAGTAGTGTTAGAGAAGAAAAGTATCTGCCGGTAAAGTTTAAGTAGAACTTATCTTCAAGGAACGTAGGAATTGGTGCTCCCCGAACCCTCAGAGGGACAATGACCGTCTTTCCAGATCGGACTTCCCGACACAGGGCCTGATTGAGTTCTTTTCGCACCCATCTGGACTTCACCGAATGGGGCGAGATTACCACGCCGATATGAGCGGACCGCTCCAGTGCCTCAGCGATCGAATCGTGGAGCGAGTCTCCGACTCCCAATTCCAATTCGTCGAACCAGACATCTATGCCGAGTTCCTCGAGGTCATGAGCTATCTGCCGAACGAACTCGATATCCTTTTTGCTGTGGCACAGGAAAATGTCCGGATTAAGGGGTTCAATCTCACTCACGCGCCTCTTCTCCTTCTATCGTCTCTGCTCGACGCCGGATTTTATCTCCGGCGTCTCGCCTTTCACTCCGTCGTTAATTCTCTACAAAAACAAAGCCGAGGAATGATGCACCTATTCGATGCAGAAACAGGCGCATAAAGTTGTGGGCACAAGTAGATCTATTTAGGATTAGGCTGGTCGTTTCGACGTTACTAACTATCGCATCACAGTTAACGCCCGTTGCCGACGTAAGAATTCCTTGACGACTACTATGGCCAGATGGATAGTCAATATGCGCCAAGCGCTGAAGGTAGAGTTGGGTGATACGGCAGTGACTTACGCCGTCTGCTTTACTGGATTGCGGTTTGCGCGGGTGACGATGGGTCTGACAAGGTAGAAGTTTAAAGGCGTTTGTATGCGCAAATTGCGACACTCATGCATATCTTTGCCTATAATTTTTTGACCGTACATTCTTCGATTCGTGCTACTCCTGCCATGAGCGCAGGGGTTACTTCGTCAATTTGGACGTGGGCCGATCTGTTTGCCGCTTAATGCCGAAACGTCCATAATTCAGCCATGACTTACGCGCCAGAAACCTGCGCCAAGTGCGGCGGTGATGGAAAAGAGAAATTCGCGCCCAGTGGTAGCCCGTGCTACGGATGTCATGGATATGGCACCGTCTCTGTTCTGCAACCTGCCGCGAAGTGTGCCACTTGCAGCGGTACTGGACGCGATCCCAAGTACAACCCGCCTATTTGCTTTCAGTGCCGGGGTGTCGGATGGGCGCATCTTGAGCCACCACCCGACCGCTAAGAGGTATCTTGACGTAACCCAAGCGCGAACCCTTTAAGACCTCAACGAGTACCAGCGCCGCTGTAAGTTTGTCTTCCGCGTTCAAGGTAGAAGCCTCTGCAAGTTCAAACATCTGATGCGCTAACGCGAGGGAGGCATGTGTTTCCAATCATTCAAGACTCCCTTCCTGAGCACAATTCCCGTTTTGAAAAACAGGTTGACGGGCGAGGTTTGACTGAGACACCAAATCGTGTCCACAGGGTTTGCCATACATCACCCATTTGCTCCTTTTCGTTGACACTGCTCATCCTTGGACATTAAGCTTCGCTTCCTCGCAATTACGGATTCCTCGGCTTAACATCGAGTTATGCTCGAAAGTTGTGTATGAGCGAATGAAAGAGGTGGCGTATTCTTGATGAGTTTTCTACGACCATCAACCTTATTGCTAAGGAGGAATACGCCGTGAAGAAAGATAACTTAGTTGAATACCGGAATCCAGGAGTGGCGCTGCCGGTAGCGGACGCGCTGACGGAGGTGTTGCGCAGTGGGGCACGGGAGTTATTGCAGCAGGCGGTGGAAGCGGAAGTGGGGGAGTTCATGGCCCGGCATCGGGAGCTGAAGGATGAAGGAGAGCGCCAACGGGTGGTGCGCAACGGCTATCAGCCTGAGCGCACGATTCAAACGGGCATTGGGGACGTAGCGGTGAAAGCGCCACGGGTGCGTGACCGACAAGGGACAATCAAGTTCAGCTCGAGCATTCTACCGCCTTATCTGCGGCGCACGCGCAGCCTGGAGGAGTTGTTGCCGTGGTTGTACCTGAAAGGACTCTCGACGGGAGACTTCTCCACCACGGCCTTAACGGCGTTATTGGGCCAGGACGCGCCAGGACTATCGGCGGCCACGATTAGCCGGCTGAAGGAAGTATGGAAAGAAGAATACGCACAGTGGTCCCAGCGGAACCTAGCGGGCAAGAACTTTGTCTACATCTGGGTGGATGGCGTGCACTTCGGGGTGCGGTTGGAAGACGCGAGTCAATGTATTTTGGTAGTAATTGGGGCCACTGCGGACGGTAAGAAGCAATTGCTGGCCATGGGCGACGGCTACCGTGAGTCGGAACAATCGTGGAAAGAGCTGTTGCTGGATCTGAAACAGCGTGGGCTCACCATTGATCCGCAATTGGCCGTTGGCGATGGTGCCTTAGGTTTCTGGAAGGCGTTGCCGCAAGTGTTTGGGACCACGCAGGGGCAACGCTGGTGGGTGCATAAGACGGCCAACGTGCTCAACAAGCTGCCGCGTGGACTGCAGGCCAAAGCGAAGTCTGACTTGCATGAGATCTGGCTGGCCGAGTTTCGCGTCGACGCCGAGTAAGCCTTTGATAAGTTCCTGGCGACGTATGAAGCGAAGTATCCGAAAGCTACTGAGTGTCTCGCCAAAGATCGGGACACCTTGTTGACGTTTTATGATTTTCCGGCCTTATGTTGTCTTGTAGTTATGTGGTGCTGAGCCTGTAAGTCGTTTAGTTGTTGCGAACATCACGAGTCAGCGACCACATAACTTTCGGTAGTAAGCCGTTACAAGGTGCGCAGGAACTCCATCAAAGAAGGTTGGTCCCGCCAGTGCTTGTCGCTTTCTGTTCCTCCTTCCACCTCGCATTTGGCCAGCGCTTTAGCTTTCATCTCCAGATCGATCTCCGCATAGATATTGGTAGTACTTAACGACACGTGGCCCAGCCAACCGCGGATCGTGTTTATGTCCACACCGGCTCGCAACAAGTGTGTGGCAGTCGTATGACGAATGATGTGTGGGCTGACTTGCTTGTCGGCAATTGAAGACATGGTCAACGCCGCTCGCTGACCATAACGCTTTACCAGGTCGTATACGCCCCCGCGTGTGTATGGCTGCAGACGACGAGTAAGAAACACATATTCGTGCGGCTGTCGCTTGGTAATGAAGCTGTTGATCTCCTGCACTGTCACAGGCCAGAGTGGGCACTGGCGCGTGCGTCCACCTTTGCCGTGGATCTGCACGTAAGGCTGCCCGTTCCAGTCTGCGGCGGTGAAGTGAAGGTCGGCGATCTTAAGCTGCGCTGCTTCATCCGCACGGGCGCCAGAGTTGTAGAGGAACAACAGCATCGCATAGTCGCGCCGGCCTAAAAATGCTCTGCATTATGTTCTGCAGAACATAACCGGCCGAGCACTGGCTGCACATTCGGACCACGAACCCGATCGAATCGACCTTCGCGACGGTGCGCCTGAGAACGACGAAGACACGTGGCTGCGTTTCCCGTGCTGGCCTGCTGGCGATGGTCTTCAAGTTGACCAAGACGGCGGAACAAAACTGGCGTACATTAAAAGGGCACCCGTTGTTGGCCCAGGTCATTGCAGGGGTGAAGTTCAAAGACGGACTACAAGAGGGCACTCAAAGAATCGCCGCCTGATGATCGTCATACACAACATTTGACAAAAACTCCTTAACATCTAACTTACCCGAAAGACCGAGGGTCAGTCTTAGGTCGCCTATGAAAGCCGGGCCCGCCATGCAGAACCGTTGAATATCCAATATTGATCGCCTTAATGCTTGTTTTGATACTTAGCGCTTTGGGTGCACTGGAGAGCCAATGGCGGAAATCAGACACAAAGACACAGGCAGCTTAATTCATGATGTTAAGGCGGCCACATTCGCCGGCGCGAATCTCAATCGTAGGAATCTTTCGCATGCTGATATGCGACAACAGAACCTCAGGAGCGCGAACTTAGAGGAAGCGAACTTGTCAGACGCCGTATTTACAGATGCAGATCTTACTCAAGCTTGTCTACGAGGCGCGAAACTACGACGTGCGAACCTCAGCGGAGCTGTGTTAGTCGGGTGCGACCTTCGCGGCGCCGACCTTCGAGGTGCCAATTTGAACAACGCCAGCATGCGTGGAGCCGATCTGCAAGGAGCTGACGTGGTAGGTGCAAGTCTTCGCGATGTCTCAATCGCCGGCGCTAATTTCAGTGGTGTCAAGACTCGTTCCGCCAAAGTAATAACGTTTTCGGGAGCTCCCATGACCCCAATAGCGTGCCCACAAGAAAAGGTTACGTCAAAATGTAAAGAGTGTGGTCAAGAGGCCCTTGGCAGATACTTTTGCTTTCACTATGGGGTCCTTACTGACTATGCCGAAGGCCCTTGGGGACAGGCCGCTGCAGGAATGGCAAGGCAAGTTTCAGCCAAGTATCGAATTCTGGGTTATTGCGAAGTCTTTCTTTGCGAGCGCTGTATAGGGAAGAGATGGAGACGCTTAATGTTTTTTTCTCCAATAATACCGCTTAGTTGGCTGGCCATGATCCTGTTAGTGCAGTTTGAACCCCCTATGCCATCTCTCATGGCTGCGGCACTAGTTTTTGTGTTAATAATGACGGGTTTTGTGGGATTATTGTTTATCGGGGCCGGCCTTCTAGCAGCTTTGAGATATTATCGTTTTCACGATCCCAGTGCAGGAGAAACATTAGCATCATCATTGGTTGACCTTAAAGAAAAAGGCATTAAAGATAAACTCCGCATTCTCGATTCCGATTTCTACTGCAGCCTGGATTGAAATTGTTTTAGCGTGTTATTGACGATTGTCGCTCCCGTTCCCATAGCTCAAATCGGATGACCAAGCCTGGGCGCGGTAATCAGATAATCGCCGGGACTGGATCAAATAACGAGCGTTGATGTAGTGTGGAAGTTGACGGTGCAAAAAATAAAAAAACGTGCGCGCGAAAAACGCGCAAAGTTTTCACATTACTCACGAGATTTTCGCAGGCTTTTCCACATGAAATCTGACCGGCAGCAGCCAAGCTTCTCCAATTTCCTTACAATAGTCCATTTGCGCTGCCACTTCGTCACGATCGGTTACGTACATCAACGGGATCCGGCTCGGCCAGTTTGGGAAACTTGCGACGCCCGAGCCCATTAGTCGGCTGGAAGGAAAGACCATTAGACGTACGACTCTCTTAAACTCGCGGAAGGGCCAGACGCCCAGATATCATGAACTTCGAACCAGCGAAGTGCCCCAGCTGTGGTGGCTCACTTCAGTTGCCGACTGACAAGACCACTGTCAAGTGTATGTTCTGCGGCTGCGCAATCGTTGTGAAGGATGCGATTCAGGCTTCGGGAGCCAGCATTGGCAATATTCTTAACCTGGCAGAGGCTGCCGCTAAGGTCTCCAATTTCCAAGAGTCTTACGATTACTACACACGCGCACTGGAGTTCGATCCATCTAATTATCGAGCATGGATTGGAAAAGGCCTTGCTGCGGGTTGGGTATCAACCTGGCATCACCGCGCATAAATGAGATGCTTTCCGATATTGAGAAAGGTCTATCTCTCGCTCCAGATTTGGAACGTAAGAGCGTCGAAGTGAACTCCGCACGGTCTATCGGGGCATTCATAGCCGCATACTACCAAGCCTCAGCCAAGCATCTTTCGTCATTCCCTATTCTCAGTACCTGGACCGAGCATGTTCAGCGTTCTGCTCTAATGATTCTCGCCTTACAAAAAGCGCACGAACTAGATTCGTCCAACGTCACCATAATGCAATGGATAATTTATATCTGCACGGAAAACCTTGAGGGTCTACAAAGTGGCAGTACGAAGCTGTTCATGAAAGATGGTTTTCCGGTGACGACAACGAGATTAGAGCTTCGGGACACATATACGCAGCGAATTCGAGCGATAACGCCAGATTATGAGCCGCCAGCATTAAATAGAGTCTCACAATCTAACTGCTTTATCGCCACTGCCACAATGGGAACGTCGGACCACCCGCTAGTATTGGCGCTTCAGTAATGGCGAGACTCATATCTGTTGGACAAGCCCGCTGGCAGACTTCTTGTAAGAGCATACAATCACTTTGGTAAATACCCAGCTCGCCTAATCAGTAGGAACATCTTCTTGAGGAGAGCGGCCTATCAATGTCTCATCCGACCGCTGTTTTGGTGGGTATCTCTCTCGCAAGTATAGGGGTTGGGGGTCAGTGTCGGTCCTAGCATGCCCCCAACCAAGCCAACGCTCCTTGAATGTTTCGCCTCAGAAGCGTGATGAGATCAAAGCTGTCTTCGAACACGCTGTTCGGATATCAATGGAGTCAGCAACACAGTAACGGAGCTACCGAGTGTTTGACCTGCATTTAGCCGCAAGAGCAGAATAAGACATCTGCTAGAGATGTCCCCTGCCCAGAGAAAACCCAAACGAAATAGATTCCATTCGGCAGCTATTGCGGCCGTGAGGGATCGCGTTGTGGCAAGCGAATGTGAATCAAAGCGGTTCATTGTAAGCCGACGATACAACTACTCGACTGGCGGAACTTCGTATTGACAAATAATTCTGAAGAGAATATGTTCCGCACATCTCTTCCTTGCGACTCTTCTGCAGGAGCCGTTCGAACTCTAACAGCTTCTAAAGGTTCCTGTATTACAACCGCTGCTCGACCCCGCGCAAGGAAGCCCATGACTCCGTTGACCCTTTCTGGTGCAATTGTTGAATCGTTAAAGACACGAAATAAATGCGAACTTTCCAAATGTCCTCTTGACCCGCAACCGTACGGAGCGTTGCGACGAGATGAAACAGAATATTGGGATTACAAACGAGAGCTTTACCTTGATACTCCGACTAAGATTAAGCGTTTGGCAAAGGACGTCTTGGCCTTTCACAACACTAAAGGAGACGTAATTATCGTCGGGGTCGATGACGACTATTACGTTCCAGGTATTGCACGCGCACACGTTCTCGACACTTACGTCATTCAGGAAAAACTGCGAAAGTATATTGGCTCGCATGTGTCACTGTTTCAGGATGTGATTGATGTCTCAAATAACCGAGTGGTGTGGCTGATATTTCCGATGGTCCAAATGTAAACGTGTTTCAGCCGCACAGCAGCAGCCACACAGGGAAAGTGATCGGGCGTTGTCTGAACGAGTGGTTGCTTATGTTGTTGGATCACACGCACGCCGAGCAGGGATCGGCCATGTATCGCCGCATGATCTCAGACGCACAGCGGCAACCAGAGCACTCGAACAGGGCATGACCCACATAGCAGGTTCAACTTGGCGGTGGTCGGAAGGATCCGAAGATTATTGGTCGACGCGATCACAGCCGGAACAATTTTGATCAAAATGCGAACAATTATCTTGACTACCGATTGGCACGGCCTGACGAGATAAATTGTCATTGAAGATAGAAACTGCTTACTCGGGCCGCTTCAAGGCCAAGAACCGCGTTCCAGACATCACACCAGCGGTGTTGACTTATGGACCAAGTTTCACTAAGTTCGAGCCACACTGAACCAGGCATTGCTAACGGTCTGATAACCTCACTAGGGACAAAAGTTTAGGTTTCCAGCCCATGCTAAACTTAAAATCCATCTTCGATTCAATAGGTCGTGTCGTTAAAACGGTCTACAGAGGCGAATCCTTAGGAATTGAATATGAACAAGGAAAGGTACTCTCAGCAAAGGCTCTGGTTGAATCCTTACAGGCATTTATTGTGCTTTATGCTGCTTATGCGGAAGTATCTAGAAGCTTCTTGCAAAACCTTTTCTCGATAGAGGCTTACCCTCTATCTGTGTCAGCAGTCGGCAGAATGATTTCGGGCACAATCGGAATAATGGTGTGTTTCCACATACTTCACTCAACAAGATTTGAGGGAGGCCGCCAATTGTATACCTACGGAAAGTTGTCAAGGCGAATAGCTCACGTGGTAATGGCGTTAGTAATAATAGCGCTGGTAATGGCAATAAAAGACGTTGTTACAATCAGGGAAGCGTATCCTGCGACACCATTCGCATCTTTTTCTATGAATTCCGAGGAATGGCAGGACCTGGGCAACAGCGGACAAGGAAGCGCTAACGCAAGAACATATGAGGCGCTACTCAAGCTGCCGGAACAAGTGAAAAAGCAGACCGGTAACTTACTGATTTCAATTTCACCAAGTCACGGATATAGATTAGTAAATGTCTATCCTAATCATGGGATGCCCGTAGAAACAAAGCAAGAAGTTATCAAGATGAGCGAACCAGATATTGCACCCTCGCGATGGCTCTTTCCAAACTTCGAGGAGGCGGCTCAATGGAAGATTACGGTAACATTAACGAAGACGGATCAAAACATATCCTTTCCGAAGCATGCACCTATCCTAGCCGAATTGTACGTTGCAAAGTCATCGCAATGACAGCTGGACGTTGTGTCGTAATACTACTCCTTTCATTTACATGTGTTTGGGCGCAGTCAAGTAGTAAGCAAGGTAATAGGGTAGTTGGACTTGTTTACAAACCCGATGGCACACCCTTTGGTAACGGCGAAGCTTTGGTAACTGTGTTCAATCTAGAATCGACTAACAGCGATCATACAAACTCAGACGGTTTGTATTATATTAATTTACCTCCCGACATAACAAAATTCATGCTTGTTTACCAAGCGGATGGGCATTGGCGAGCTGGTTCATCAACTCTCAACAGTGATCGCGATCCGATCAAAGTGGAAAGACGAACTCTGGAAAAGAAGGATCCGAACAACATAGGGCAGTTGGAGTCTATCGATACGATACTTGCGAAGCAATTTCAATTGTATACAGGCTCTACGTCAGCCGCGATCAAAGAGGAAATCAAAAAAGAGTTGACTCAGTATCTGCAAGAAATCTCTGTTCCACCACCCGTGGTCGAATTTTTTCAGCACGAAAGACTTGTGAAGCTAGAGGCAAAGTCAAAAATACAAACTTTGCTGGCACAGTTGAAGTAGCTTTCCGTGATAAGTTTCAGGATCATCCAATGCAGCAGTGGCGGCGTTACGCCCCGGAAGTATCGTCAGCTTATCCTTTGGATAATTGTTGAATTCGGTCTTTTAGTATATCCGACGGTATACGGGACTTCCCACATCCTCCAAACCCTACCAAAATTGAAAACGCTTCGTATTCGCGAAATCTTCTTCCATCAGGCGGGATATATGGACGAACCCACACTGGTCTTAGATCTTGAAGTTATTCTGCCTGATCGTTGGAGAATGTTTCAAAATAAAGTGGAGGTAGCGAGGGGAATCGGCCCGGACGTCTATGTGAAGAGTTCAAACAATGAATGGTACGTATTGGGGGGCGCAATCGAGGAAATGATCGGTCCGGAATACAAGACCGAACTCTCGGCTGACGTGCGCGAACGGTTGCAAGGGAACCGGAGGGTTTGGCGAAAAGGCCGACTAAATGGGCGCCCAACCAAGATTTACAGGTTAGAGTTCTCTCCGGATCCAGATGTATCTTTGAATCTTGTCTTAACGTGGTGGGTAAGTTTCCCGGATAATTTAACTCGCAGAATAGACCTTCATGTAAAACGGCCTCGATCAAAGTCTCGAAGCATTATTCAAAGATGGATATTGTACGGCTTTAATTCGCTGATTGTTGATATTCAGGCTCCCAGGCTGCATGAATTTGTTGATCCTCCGTGAGCCCTGATCTCAGTCCTTTAAATCGACATTCGCCCGGTCTCTCAGACGCTCTTCACAGCAGCATTGCACGCACTTTACATTCAGCACGAGCTTTAATTCTTTTAACTGTGCTTTGTTCTCCAGTCACGTAGTACGCGAGATTGTTTTCCAACGGCTTGGTGATGGGATTATTCACGTTATGGGTTTTGAACTTGGCAAACGCAAGATGCTGAATACCATGAACGGATTGGTGAATTTCCGTTTAGCACTCATGAAAATTCCTACAATGAAGAACTTTTATGGCTGTCAGAACCAAGCACTCTTTCTGTTTCTGTTTTTGCGCTGCATGCAACTGCTCTTGATTGACGTGTAAATCAAAGGCTGTCAAACAAAAAGAAAGAAAAGGCGGTCTCCCGCCGGTGAGCACATGCCATTTTCCTTAGCAAATCGTGAGAAGTGCGTGAACCCAAAGTGTGGTGAGGACCTGGTGCCGTGGAACGAGCGATACAGTGGCACTTATGGTACAGGCTATTTACGGCAAGCGCGCACCGGCCGCTTCCTTTGCCCGTCCTGCCGCTACATCGGGAAACGCGCCTTTGCCATAGGCGTTGGATTGGCTGGCCTCGTGTTTGGGCTCCTGAAAGTGTGGGCAAAGCTGTGAGTCTGCTGCTACAAACGAAGATTGTGCTCATCGAATACAGTCCGAGGGACGAACTCGTATATGTCCGCGGTGTCTGGCCGGAGCCGCGAGGGCAGAAACTGGCGCCTATCCACGAGGACAACACGCAGGAGTACGTGCGGGTGACGGAAGGCATGGACAACGTCGGACGGGCCGAGGTTTTTCGTCGGCTCTGCCTGGTGGCGCGGGAAGGGGGGAGGGAAGGCCTCGACCCCCCGCCGACTTCGATTCGGCGCGGGAAAAACGTAGGGTATTTCGAGTCGTATGACGACGCCAATTTTCAGTTTGTCGCTGATATTACCGCTGCATCGGATAAGGGAATTGACAAGCAATACTCAATGGAGCCGCTCCTAACAGCTATTCAGAAAAAATTCGAGGGTAACGGACTTAGCCGTAATCACGTTTACCTACAAGCCGGCGGTAACGCTGAACAAGTATTTAGACGCGAAGACCGGGCGAGACTACCGTGGATGCCGGGCGAGCTTCGATTTGAGGAGGTCTTTTTTAAGGATGCCGGATTCGTGCGATTTCTCGAAGCGGTCAGGGGCAATCGGAACGAATCGCGTCAGTATCGGTTTGGTGAACCCATCGATCTGACTGTTAGTTATAACCCTCGCCAAACCAGTGCGGGAATGACGCACTTCAACTACAAACAAGCAAACCTCATCGAGTGGAACTCATATTTAGCGCACTGATGTCTAAATATGAGCAGTTAAAGGACTCAGGCTATTCGGGTCTACGAGGCATTATTCTTTGTGATGGTGGCTCAGATCTGTTCCATCACCAGGAGGGAGATTTCGGGACAACCTACGGCGTCGACCAGATTGTGCGTCATTTTCTGAAGATCGATAACGTGAGAGAGGTGATCGGGTTTGTAAATAACAATTACGGTAGTGTCTCGGCAAAGGGGTAGGTATAGTTTACCCCGCATAATCGACCCTTCACCGCCTTACGTCGTTGCGGTCAAAGTCCACGTATCCAAAAAGTGGTCAGACTGCTAAGCAAAAACTCGAACTATTGATCGAAAAATTATGTGACAAATTTCCGCCAGCTGTTACCCATGCTGCAAACGCAATAGAATGGAACAAGAGTGACTCAAGACATGAAGGGGGTTCGTTTGAAGGAGGCTTCATCCGTGGCGGACAATGAAATTAAATTATCTGCGAGGTTAGTACTAGAATTGTTGGCCGGAAGAAAGCAACTTCACGATGTTGATGACGCTACCTCGTCAGAAACGTCCTCATCGAATCCCTTTGAGGAAAAGCTTAATGAAGGCCGACTTATTGAAAAGGTCACAGTTCAGAGATTTCAGGACGAGGACGCTGATTACATCACGTTCGTGTTCGGCGAACCGGACCCTGCAGTTTCAGAGTTCAAGAGCAGGTGAAATACGGTTTTACAGAAAACTTATAAAACCGAAACAACCCCCTCACGCAAAAACAACTTGCCGGAACTTTGCCTTTGGTCTTCTGCGGAAAGTTCGTAAAAGGTCCGCTGTGGGTTCGGTCATAAAGTGAAATCGGCCTGTTACTGGAATCAACAACTTACGCGGACGATTCGGTCATTAAATGAAATCCTTTTCGGTCATAACGTGAAAATTTCCTACAGTTTTCGGGCATAACTTGAAAATTTGCTCACCGCCTTGAGCCTCCAGAATCGTGGCACCGTCTAGTTAGTTGAATTCTTCGCCGACTGTTTGACCGATAATGAACCAGCGGGCCCTTTTGCTGATACCGTCCATCATCGGCCTATTGAATGTTCGGTCAGCGTGCGTGGCACAATCGGCATGCGACGGTTGGAGTAATCACGTCGGGTCACTATACGTTCTCGACTGAATCTGAAGGGTGTGTCGTGATCACTACCGGCCAACTGCGAGTAAAGCTGCCGCGTGAGGAATGGAGAGTCATGCGAAAAGGTGAGAATTACGTCGTTTCTCGAGATTCTTCTTTTGACGTGGGGGCTTATGGTGACGCGGCAAGTGTCTGCTACTACAAAGAGGCGAGGTAGGTGAGCACGTGACGTTGCAAGTGATGGCGGCTGGAAATAGCCATGATTAAGCAAATCAAAGCAATCTACGACTGTGGAATCACCCGGCCAATAGAACCGCTAAAGTTGCCTGAAGGAACTTGGCTCTTTTCATTATTCGAGCGGTTTACAATTCGTAGGCGTTGGCATAGCATACCTGCCGTCTCAGCACTAATTTTTTCTGTTTACTCAATCTCTTCCATGGGCACAAGAACAACGCAGACAGACATCGCCGAATTTCTTCACTAAATAGGAGGAGTATAGGAAGAATATAGGAGCAATCTAGGAGGAATATATGCGCATTTTAGCTTTGGTTGTTTGCGCCGTCCTGTGTGCGGGCACCATTGCGGGCGCTATTGCTGATCCGCCAATCAAATTCCTTTTTGCGGGAAAGGTAAAAGCTTCACTCGCACCCGTACTTAAGCCGCCGCCAAGCTCTGCCTTTTTACCCTCACCGCGTATTTCAGGAACTAATCTGGAAGCGAAACCGGGGAAGAACTTCCAAACTATAAAGGGACGCTGGAAGTTATATCGAAATCAGACTCATGGCTTTTCCTTTGAGTACCCCGCGTTATATGAGAAAGCTGACTGCTCTGTCCACGAAGACGATAAAGAGGTCTCGCTGGGCTCTCGAAGTATCTTGCAAATCCATGAATCACGTGGCTTGAGTTTGAAGAATTTTGTTAACAAATTCATCGAAGAGGGCGAACTCAGAGTTAATCACCGTAGCACGAGAAGGGTGGGCAATCTAGACGCGATCGCAATAGACTATCGACTTGTTGGTACGAATAGGTACGGAACGTTCACAGCGGCCTATGCGGGCAAGGTCATTTATGTGTTTGATTTCACGGCAGGAGGAGGGGCGTGCGATAGTGTTGGGGTCAAGGAGATAGATGCTTACAGTCATATGATAGACTCGTTCCGGCTTGAGAAGTGAAGTGCACGCCGTGTATTGTCCGCATCGCCGCCGAATATCTCTTGAAGCCGCGATCGTCTACTCAAAAACTCTGCCATGCTCGAACGTTCGAACCTAACGACCACGCAGTTTCCAGCCAATTCGCTCTAAAACGCCAGATGTACCGCGCAAGTCTCCATTGAGGTTTGAAGGAAGATGAACTCGCCATAAGTCGCCGTCTGCGAAAAATTCCAAAGAACCTAACTCCTGAATTCAATAACAGAAGGGTGAAGGGATGGGAAATCTCCCGGCTGAATCCATCAAAAGACGGGTCGAAGACCTGATCGGGATTGTGGATTGGGTCGCCGAAATCTGGCACAGCAAAAACTGGGTCAGAAAACTCGTGCTGGTAGACGTTCTGCTCTTCATCGCTTTCAATCCCTCCTTCCCAACCGTTCTGAGAATTCTTCCCGGCTCATTCATTCCTCTCCACTACGAACTCTATTTCTGGGCGGTCATCGGACTTTTCTTCGTTATTGCTTTGGTCATCGGAATCCGCGCGAAATCGGCTCAGTCTGCATTGCCTGAATTGGACAAGCGCAGCCCGATCAAAGGGCTGCTACCGTTCGATACCGCAGACGAAGCCGTCTTCGCGGGCCTGCAGCGCCACAATGAGTTGATTGAATGCCAGCAGGCCATCATCGACCACAATTTTCGCCTCGGCATACTCAGTGCGGATTCAGGCAACGGCAAGACGTCGTTTCTGCAGGCCGGTCTGCTGCCTGCGTTGCAGAAAAGCGATCACGGTTGTGTTTACGTCAAATTAACCGAACTCGATCCCGTCATCTCAATCAAGCAGGCGTTGGCTAGCCGCCTTCCTCCAGATATCCCACCCGATGCCACTCTTTCGGAGTTGTTGCGTTCCGCGGCGCGCTCCGAAGACAAAGAGATGGGGCCGTTCGTTCTGTTGCTCGATCAGTTCGAGCAGTTCTTTGTGCATCAAAAACGTAGGAAAGATCGTGAGCCATTAATACGACAGTTGAGCGAATGGTACAACCGCAATTACGCATCGCCTGTCAAATTGCTAATCAGCATCCGCAGTGATTTTCATGGCCGTCTGAACGAGCTGCAGAAGGCGATGGGCTACTCGCTGGGGCCGCATCAGATTTTCACCCTGGAGAAATTCGCTCCCGAACAGGCTGCAGATGTGTTCCGTGTCCTCGCCGAATCAGCTCAATTGGAATGTGACCGGAGCTTCATCGAAGAGATGACCGCGCAGGAACTTGCAGCCTCCGACGATGGGTACATCTCGCCGGTAGATATTCAGATTCTTGCCTGGATGATCGCCCGACAATCCACGGGCGAAGAGCGCGCCTTCACGCGCAGCGCATTCCAGAAGCTAGGCGGCGTCGAAGGATTGTTGGAACGATTTCTGACTCGCGCGCTGGATGCACGAGAGACGCCGCCGCGCCGTCAGGCGGCGACCAAAGTGCTGCTGGCTTTGACTGATCTTGAACGCAACACGCGCGCGGGTATGCGCACGCTCGATGATTTGCGCCACAATCTTGGCGGCGCCCTCTCCGATTCCGAATTAAGAGAAGCTGTCGAATGGCTGACGCGCGGTGACGTGCGTTTGGCTGCGCTCGTCAAACGTGACGACGTTGAAGGCTACGAGCTTGCGCACGAGCGGCTGATCCCTGCTCTGCGGCGCATCGCCAACAAGGAACTTACTGAAGCCGACCGCGCCAATCTACTACTCGACCGCCGCACCAACGAATGGCAAGGCAACAATCGCAACAAACGTTATCTATTCTCCTGGCGCGAGCTGCGGCTCATCAGCAAGCAAACTCCCTTTTTGCAATCGGGACAAAACCGCAACGTCAAACGCGCATTGATTGCGACAAGCAAAAAACGGTTACGTGATCGCTTTGTTTTAGCTACCTTGCCGTTTTTACTCTTCATGACCGCGGCACTCATCTGGTACAGCCAATGGGGACAGTTGCAGCTCATCAAATGGGATGTAACGAGATTAAGTAAAGATGTGACGAATGTCGACGCCTTAAGCCAGGTAGCAAAGGCATATTCGGTGATGGCACAGTTCTCCAGAGCCCAAGAAGTCGCGGAGATGTTCAGCCGTGAGCGTGACAAAATATCGGTCCTCATTGAGATTGCGAAGGTGATGGCCAAGATCGGAACAAAGCAGCAGGCGATAGAACTGCTGAAGCAAGCCCAGGGAGCCGCGGAGAACATTGTCATTGAGGACGACAGAGCATCTGCCTTCGGAGAGGTTGCAAGAGCGATGGTCGAGATCGCAGCAGAACAGCGAGACCAAGAGCTGCTGAAGCAAGCCCAGGGAGTCGCGGAGAAAATCAGTGATGAGGATTCCAAAGCTTCTGTCCTGATTGAGATAGCGAAGGTGATGGCCGAGATCGGAACAAAGCTGCAGACGATAGAACTGCTGAAGCAAGCCCAGGGAGTCGCGGAGAAAATCAGTGATGAGGATTCCAAAGCTTCTGTCCTCTTTGGGATTGTGAAGGTGATGGGCGAGATCGGAGCAGAACAGCGAGACCAAGAGCTGCTGAAGCAAGCCCAGGGAGTCGCGGAGAAGATCAGCGATGAGGATTCCAAAGCATCTGCTCTCGGAGAGATTGCAAAGGTGATGGCCGAGATTGGAGCAAAGCAGCAAGACCAAGAGTTGCTGAAGCAAGCCCAGGGAATCGCGGAGAAGATCAGCTATAAGAGAGCCAATGTAGATGCCCGCGCAAAGATTGCGGAGGTGATGGCCGAGATCGGAGCAAAGCAGCAGGCAGTAGAGCTGCTGAGGCAAGCCCAGGGAATCGCGGAGGAGATCAGCGGTGAGGAATCCAGAGCGGCTGCCCTCGAAGAAATTGCGAAGGTGATGACCGAGATCGGAGCAAAGCAGCGAGACCAAGAGCTGTTGAAGCAAGCCCAGGGAATCGCAGAGAAGATCAGCGATGAATCCAAAGCGGCCGCCCTCGGAGAGATTGCGAAGGTGATGGCCGAGATCGGAGCAAAGCAGCAGGCGATAGAACTGGTGAGGCAAGCCCAGGGACTCGAAGAGGAGTTCGGTGATGAGGATCGCCGAGCATTTCCCTTTGAAGAGATAACGAAAGCGATGACCGAGATCGGAGCAAAGCAGTGGTCGATAGAACTGCTGAAGCAAGCCCAGGGAGTCGCGGAAAAGATCAGTGATGAGGAATCCCGACTGTCTGCCCTTGAAGAGACTGCTAAAGCAATGGCCGAGATCGGAGCAAAGCAAGAGGCGATAGAGCTACTGAAGCAAGCGCAGGGAAGCGCGGAGAAAGACTTAACTGAGGATTACAGAGTAAATACTCTCAGCGAGATTGCGAAGGTGATGGCCGAGATCGGAGCAAAGCAGCAGGCGATAGAGCTACTGAAGCAAGCCCTTAGGTTCGCGGTGAAGATTAGTAATGTGAATAACGGCGCAGAAAGCCTCAAAGAGATTGCGAAGGTTGTGGCGGCTATTGGAGATTTCCATTTGGCACGTGCCGTGGCTTCCAAACAAGTTAATAAAGTTGAGGAAGTGGATACGCTCGCATTGATTCTGGAAACGTGGGCAAGATCGAAGGATCCTCGTTTAGCCGAAAAGGCGCGTGACAGTAGGGCCCATCGCGTCGGCAAAGACTAAACAACACGAAATTTCACAGAGCATTGAATCGTCGGCCGGCTTTTTTGGTGGCAACAGCGTCGGCAATTTTTTGTACGAATCCCCAGGTTCGCCGACAGTCACGGAATTTCCCGCCGGACCCTACTTACGAAGTTATGGGAAGACGCAGGCTGTCGCGCGCTCAATTGGCGGAGCCGTCACCGGCGGGCGAAATTACTGGCACGCTAACGTAAGTCTGACGATTCCCGTCCCGCCCTGGTCACGTCGGCTCATTCCCGATGAGGTGGTCCATTTTGAAGATCAGGACATTAAGCTGAATGAGACTCTTAGAGAACTTCACAATCAAGACTGCGATCGGAACAATTGGGGCCGATCTCCTGGATCCGATTATCGAAGAACTGATGAAAAAGGATCCCAACTTGACCGAGGACGAGGCGGCCGTGTTGGGAGCACCAATCGCCGAGGAGAAAGCTAAGAAGATTGTGGAAAGAGACGTTGCGCCAAACATCAGATTCATCGCACGGCATGCAAATCTGTTCGCCCTCAAACCCCTCTTGATGTTTGATTACGCTCAAATTGGCGGTACTTCGGGAAGGAGTCTGCGGCGTTACGCAGTTGGAGGCGGGGTCCAGATTGTCATAATACTTGCTCGCGCAGAAATTGGTTACATGAAGACGATATCTAGGGTGGGTGGCGAGCCGACGGGAAACGTTGTTCTCCGTCTGACCTTTCAGAACCTGTTCTAAGTTTGAAGACAAACGTATGCTTATGCGGCTGTGTTTATTCCTTCGGACGCTCAAATTTGGCGGTACTTCGGGAAGGAGTCTGCGGCGCTACGCAGTCTGGCCGCAACGAGTGCATGCGCCTAGACGTTGCTTCAGGAGGCTGATGACCCGCGCCAAGGCTTGAGGGTCCCTTTCCTTCAACTCGTTGTAGGCAATGGCCCGGATAACCATGTGTCCTGGTTTGTTCCAAGAGAACGCCGAGCTAAAGCAGCAACACGGAAGAATCTGAAGGAATTTAGACGATCGAAGTATGGTACCCGCAAGTTTGATTAGAATCCGCCACTCTTTAGTACCGTGGAACAACTATGGTATCCCCATCCGAAAACGTACATTCGAGGAGAAGGGTGAACTCCATAAACGAATCTGTTTTCTACTGTGCTGAATCTTTAAACACTGCGGGATTAGAGACGAGACCCGATCGAGGACAGTACTTGACGCTTTTGGAATGCGCGATTCGTAGCTCACTGGCCCGTGCTGGTTCTTCCAGTTCGGGCGCGCTTACGTCGTGCTGTGTCATTGACAGTGATTTCGCTTCGCTGGGCCACTAACGAACTCTTAAGACGATTTCGCCTAAATGGGTTCCCCCAACGGCTAAAGGAGACATGATGAGTACCAAGCGTGTGAAACCTGGCACCACTCGGCTGGTAGTTACGGCGGTGGTGGTCCTAATCGCTATTGTTCTGGTGTTCTTCTTTTATTTAGATACTAATGCACAGACAGTAAAGGCAGACCCCAGCAACATCGTTGACCCGAGTAAACCCGGACAAGTTAAGTTGCAGATCATAAAAAACAAATTACCTGATACAACGATCGCCACTCAGGTAAAATCGGTGAAGCATGAAACACTACCGGCGGTCACGGCAACAGTTGACAACGAGGGGACTATTACATTCACACCGCCAGCAAACCTCGCCGGCGATCAGACATTTCAGTTGCTCGATGTTAGCGGGAATGCTGTTAACGGTGATGCAGGCCCACTCAGCGTACAGCTGAATTATGGTGGGGCGACCGCGACCCCGAACTCGACCGCAAGCCCCACCGCAAGCCCTACGCCGGACATGGCTTGGATTGAAAGGTTCAACGCGGAAGTTCGGCGAAATAATGTTGTCAATCGTTGGTGGTACTATCCTCTGGTCATCGTTGCGTTCTTGGGATTGTTCGGTGCATTTGCTTACGTGATCGTGCGCGGCATTCTGTTTTCCCGCGCGACATTCCGTACTGCAACTGGATTGCCCGTAGGTTCCTTCAGAGCCATCCTCGCTTACACATTAGTTTTATTTGTGGGCTTCTACGTTTTGATAAGCCTACTAGTCGTCTCGAACTTTCCACCTCCCGAATTTCTGTTAGGCATCGTTGCAACCGTCATTGGGTTCTACTTTGGTTCTCGCAGCGGGGAAGAAGGCGCACTGGACACACGGGCGGGCACTGTGCGGGGCATCGTTCGCAAAGGCTCAAATACACTGAGCGGCGCTCTCGTAAAGTTCAGGGCTGCTGACAACACAGAACCCTACAGCCGAATCACCGATGTTGACGGACGCTTTGAGCTAAGAGCGGCGAAGCCCGGCAAGTACAAGGTGATTGCGGAGGTGAAAACTCCTCCGGCTACTGGTGAACAGGAAGTCACAGTCAGTGAAGGCTCGGATCAAGAGATCGAAATCACGATCAAGGAAGGCGCTAGCACGACGACGACAACACCAGCCGCTCAACCTGGCACCGTGGTGGGGGTTGTGAAGAACGCAGATGGCACTTTTCCAAGCCAGGCAACCGTCGAATTGGCACAGGGTGCGAACAAAGTCGAAGGGAAGGTAGATCCCAACACCGGTGAGTTTAAAGTTTCAGGATTGAAGCCCGGTACATACGACATTGAAGCTAAGACAGCAACCACGTCGAGTGGGAGAGAATCCGTTGCTGTAACCGCTGGAAAAGAGACGAAGAAAGACCTCACGCTGAAACCTCAATAGAAACATTTTTCACTCTCGAGACATAGATAGTAGTTGGAAATTAGTGGGAAGTGTGTTACCAGTGCATGCCGCTACCAACTACTTAATACATCCGCCGCGCTCAGCGTCCAATGAGGCGGATAATGATCGTGACACCAACCAAGGAGCCATTCCATGCGGAAATCTCCCCTCGATACTCGTCCCGAGCGACGGCCCCTACGAATCTTTGCGTTCGATCCGATGCTCGCGCGCGCCGGCGATCACAGAGTCACTGTCGAAATACCCTACCGGCCAATCAAATACGATGAGCGTTCGTTTGGTGACGATCGGTTGGAAGTCGTGGATTATGACGCCTCGACTCACACGTACTTTCGCGCCGTAGCTTTGGACGACCCTAAGATCGCGATGACTCAGGGCCTGGAACCGTTGGAGCAGGATCCGCAGTTTCATCAGCAAATGGTCTATGCGGTCGCGTCGAAAGTGCTTGAGAACTTTGACCGTGCGCTTGGCCGTCGTTTGCGATTCAAGGGAGGACATCGGCTGCGCCTGGTCCCGCATGCGTTTCAGGCTCGCAATGCTTACTTTGACGGCGCGATGAACGCGGTTCTCTTCGGTTATTTCCCGGCGGATGAGGACGATCCCGGAGCGAACTTACCGGGCCAACTGATCTTTACGTGTCTTTCACATGACATCGTTGCCCATGAGGTGGCGCATGCGGCGCTCAGCAGGCTCCACGGCTACTACAACGAGCCGACGAACCCGCAAGTGCCCGCACTGCATGAAGCTTTTGCTGATCTTGTCGCCATGTTTCAGCGCCTCACTTTTCCGGAAGTCGTAGCCCCGGCAATTCGGGAGTCGCGCGGCGATCTACTAGATCCGAACAATCGCTTGCTCGACATCGGCGCCCAGTTTGGTTCTGCTGCGGGCAAGGGTGGTCCATTGCGTCGCGTCGTCGCGGGAAAACCTGACCCGGCGCTGTTCGCACGTACCAAAGAGCCTCACGCGCTCGGCTGGATACTCGTCTCTGCCGTGTACGAGGGGTTCGTCAGTAATTACCGGCGGCGAACCCGAGATCTGTTTCGGCTCGCGACCGGTGGTACTGGTGAATTGCCGGAAGGGGAGCTGCATCCAGACTTTGTTAATCGACTGACTTCCGAGTGCGTACGTACAGCTCAGGCAGTCCTCTCAATGTGTGTTCGTGCGACGGACTATTTGCCACCGGTCGATCCAACGTTTAGCGATTTTTTAAGGGCCATGATCACGGCAGATTTCGAGTTGAATCGAGCTGACGACACGGGTCTGCGGGCCGCCATGATCGAGGCGTTTCGTCAACGAGGCATCCGCCCTGAGTCGGTTGGCTCACTCGCAGTGCAGTCACTGCTGCTGGAGTCTGAGGAGACAACGGGAACACAGGCAGATGCGAAATTGGCTGAACTGGTAAGCAAGCTCCTTCGCTTTGGCGCGCAGCAACTTGATCGTAACTACCTACCGCAGCCAACAACAGAGCGCAAGCGCCGCACTCTTCAAAAGCTGGAGAAATCAACGGAGTGGCTCGTGCAGCAGAACGACGTGTTGTTGGGTCCGGAAGACGAGGTCGACGATAATGATCAGATTCCCGACATTCCTGAAGAAGACGAGCCAGAGGAAGTCCTGCGTTACATTGGGAAAGAACTAACCGGTTGGGCGAGGGCGAATCGCCCTCGCCTTAAGCTCGATCCAACTTCCAAGGTGGCCGTGCGCGGATTTCATCCGGTGCACCGCATTGCACCCAGTGGCGAGCTCTTGGTGGAGATGGTCGCCCACTTTGTTCAAACGGACAAGTCTATGGAAAGCGAGGATCTGGGCGGTCTTAAGTACCGTGCTGGTGTCACAATGATCGCAAATTTCGATGGCTTCATTCGATATCTGATCAAAAAGCCTTTCCACCCTGAGAGGAAAACAGGAATGCAAGCCTGGGTCGGCGCGTTCGACGAAATGAGCGATGCGGGTTGGCCCTCGGATGTGCGCCCACCTAATCGCATTACTGCGGCATTCTCTGCGCGGGCAATGGACCAAAGGAGATGGCGATGAGCGATAAGGTTCAGATTCGAATGTACAACGTCGGGTTCGGTGACTGTTTCTTGCTGACGCTTCCTGGTAAACACACCGTTCTCGTCGATGCAGGCTTTCACTCACAAGGTAAGGGCGAATTTGGCGGCAATGATCTAGTGGACCAGATCCTTGAGGACGTGAAGGCGATAAAAGGTGAATCACGAATAGACGTCGTTATTGCCACGCACCGTCATCAGGATCACGTTTACGCGTTCAACTCCGATCGCTGGGAGAAGCTTGAAGTGGGAGAGGTATGGCTTCCGTGGGTGGAAGATCGGAGCAACGAGAAGGCGATGCGTCTTTGGAAGAAGCAGCAGCAATTTGCCATGAATCTCGCAGCGGCGGTGCCGACGTTCGGCCTCGATGAAGAGAACCGTAAGAGCCTTGAGTTTATGTTGTGGAACGCAGGGATCGATAATCTGCCGGGTTTCGAAGCATGGAGTAACGCCGGCGCGCTCGACTGTCTGCACGAAGGTTTCGCGCGTCGCGACCGGGCGCGTCCGCGCTTTCTGCCGGAAAGCGAAACTTTTCCTGAGTCATTCGAGAGTCCGGTGTTGCCAGGAGTTCGGATCCACGTTCTTGGACCGCCACGCGACCCTAAACTGATCGAAGAGCTTGATCCCGAAGCCGATGGCGAAACCTATCGAGCGCTTGCACTGCGAGGTGCGGCGGCCTCCGGGATCGTGGACGCGATCGCCACATCACCCCCATTTGCTGGGGACTGGCGCGTTCCCGATACCGAGCAAGGACTTTTTCCTCTACAGCCGGACGAGCTGGAGCGGATCGACGACTTGGCGAAAAGCGCCGACGCCGTGTTTGCCGCGGAGAAAGTTGACGGTATGATCAACTCTACCAGTCTGGTGTTGATGCTCCAGATTGGCAAAGCGCGCTTGCTCCTGCCTGGCGATGCGGAGTGGGGCACGTGGAAGCGGATTCTCGACGACGATGAAGCACGCACGCTGCTGCGCGGCGCCACTTTCTTCAAAGTAGGCCATCACGGGAGTCACAACGCCACTTCGAAGACGCTTGTCGAAAAGATTCTTCCGCGCGGGATTCCCGCGATGATCTCTACGCAGCAGGGCGCAGGAAACTACCGCAACAATATTCCGCTGACGGATCTGCTCACGGCTCTTACAAATCGTGATATCCATTTCGTCAGGAGTGACCGTGGGGACGAGCAATTACCTGAACACTTCGCAAAAGGCGTGAAGTGGATTGACTTAGAAGTACCCTGCTGAGTGGCTGTGGACGGTGCCGGTCCTCCTCCGCTAAAGATTTACTTGGCTTAGCATCACGAGCTACGTGTAAATAACATGAAGACTAATTCACTATGAACGAAGCAAGCCGAAAACAACGCAATGCCGATCGCGTAACGGAACTGTGGCCATCCTTTGCGAAGAAGATCAAAGCTGTTTTGGCCGACTTGGAATCCCAAGGTCTGAGACCCCGTATTCAGGATGCTTGGAGGTCCCCGCAGGACCAATTGATAGCGTTCAATACTGGCCACTCGAAATTAAAGTTTGGATTTCACAACGTCACCGGTTCGAACGGCGCGAAAGAGTCGTTAGCGGTTGACATGTTAGACGACGACCATCCGCTCAACATCGGATCCGAGTATCTCTTGCGACTCGCAGACGCCGCTCAATCTCAGGGACTCACTACCGGTGTACGTTGGGGCCTGCCTAAGAAGTTAAGCGACGCGATTGATGCGGCGATCGCGAACAAGGACTGGAAGGCAAAGGTAAAAGTTGGGTGGGACCCAACGCATGTTCAACCAACTGGCATAACGCCCGCCGAGGCAAAGGACGGTAAGCGGCCAACCTAGTGTTCTGTTTCCTCGTCCCGGACGTATCGTCACTTTTGGCACTGAGGAATCGGCAAGTTAATACTAAACCGTTTGTCCTCGCGCTTGAAAATCAACGACCTAAGGTACAGTTACGTATTATCGGCTCGCCCCTGATTCTCTAGGGGATGATTAGACCAGCTGAATCTGTCCTCGTTTAACTATAGTGCAGTTGGGCCGATTCGAAGAATTCATGAGCTGCTGCAGTTTTTCCCGCTTCGCAGCCTTGCCGCGTTGTTAGAACGACGCTCTCTAGCTGCCAGACTTGCATCATCTTCCCTTTTCTGAATAGGAGTCTCTTCATGCCAAACTCTTCAACCATTAGGAAGGAGAGCCAGACGCAGTGACTAATGATTTCTGTTGGGAAACGGTGTCGATGAGAACGAAAAATGGAGCTGCGCACCGGTGAAGTATGCCTCGGGAACCTTGGGGTATCCTTTAGCGGTTAACCTGACAATGCCGTCCAGTCTTATTGACACCCTGGTTCGCTCGAAAATAAACTGCGCCCGCATTCTCAGCCAAGGGCCGTGTTTCCTCGCAAGTTTTATAGCTCTAGGAGTTGCGTATGAAAAGGCTCTTCCCTTGTCCTCGTGGAACATTTGTCTTTCATCGAATAGAAGTCAAATGATGGAGTGAAACGTGCAAGAACCAATTCGACGCAAAACCCTGGACGTAATTGAGTGGTCTTTACAAGCGCCTAGCTCTCTGGGTTAGGCCCCCAGAGGAGACCCACCGGATGCAGGTATGGAATAGCCTAGAGGTTGCCAAGCTGGTCGCAGACCTAATCACCCCTCTTGTAGTTGCTCTTGTCGGGTACTGGATAACGATTCGCCTAAAATGTCTGCGCGTTGATGTACGTGTAAATGGGAGCGTACAAAAAAATAAAAAACGCGCGCGCGAGAAAGGCGCAAACTTTGCACGTTTCTCACGAGATTTTAGCCCAGGCTTTTCCAACATGAAATCTGACCGGCAGCAGTCAGGTTTCTCCAATTGGCTACAATCGTCCACACAACTCCTCGTGATTGACGTGTAAATAAGACGAGCGCAAACAAAAAGAAAAGAAAAGGCGGTCTCCCGCCGGTGAGCGTATGCCATTTTCCTTAGCAAATCGTGAGAACTGCGCTAACCCGAGGTGTCGCGAGGATCTAGTGCCGACGCCCGCAGGCTTTCGGCGTGGCTACGCCCCCGCGCGACTACTACATCGCACCGGCCGCTGGTTCTGCCCGTCCTGCCGCTACATTGGCAAGCGCGCCTTTGCCATCGGTCTCGGACTGGCCGGTCTCGTGTTCGGGCTCGCGAAAGTGTGGGCAAAGCTGTGAGCACACGCCATATTCCTTAGCAAAAACGTAAGAAGCTTTATCCCCTATGAGTCTGCTGCTACAAACGAAGATCGTGCTCATCGAGTACAGCCCGAGGGACAAACTGGTGTATGTCCGCGGCATCTGGCCGGAGCAGAGAGTGCAGCGGCTGGCGCCTATCCACGAGGACAACACTCAGGAGTACGTGCGGGTGACGGAAGGAATGGACAACATCGGTCGATCTGGGGTTTTTCGTCGGCTCTGCCTGGTGGCGCGGGAAGGGGGAGGGGAGCCCTCGACCCCCCGCCGCCTTCGATCGAGCGGAAGAAAACGTAGCGAGCGCAATGCGTTGATGTACGTGAAAATTGGGACGTGCAAAAAATAAAAAAACGCGCGAGAGAGAAAGGCGCAAAGTTTGCACGTTTCTCACAAGATTTCCGGTCCCGGCTTTTTAACCATGTGTAATACACTGTCCAACCGATGCAACCTGCTTATGGCAGTTCGAAAGCATAAAATACTTTAGCTTTCTCAGCCTGTAACAATACGGGGGCCCCAGACCTATCAACTCTCGATAACAACTTGTGCGATTTTCTGAGGGGTTGAAGTGTAGCGAATACTGTAGCGACCACCTGTATAGATGGAGTGTTATGGAGTGACAGAGCAATGAGACTTTTGCTGCTTTTGTCCCTTCATATCATTCAGTGCAACTGGGTGTTGGAGCCTCTTTCGGATTATGAGTCTGCTGCTCCTAAGCTTGAACTCACTTGCAATCGATGCTGAATACTTTACCTGCCAGCTCTTATAATCTGCGAGTCGGCTCGCTTATTTGCGCCTGATCGGCATGAGGAACCCTGAGCGATGCAGGCCGAAAGTCCTTCGCGACACCTCAATTAGGGGGACCAGAGAGTTGAATCCCAGACAATTTATCGATTGGCGCTATGAGAAGCCAGATGCGCCACGAGACTCCGCCCAGGCAGCCCGGGTAATTCTATTATTAATGATCCCTGACCTGAAACCCCGAACCGTCATCAGCCTTTTTCGAGATGCCTTTCCCTCTTTCCTTGAGTCGGTAAAAACTTTATTCAAGAAATCGGATGCCGTCCAGCATGAGATCCAGCGGATAAAACAGTCTCCGTCGGGCTACAAGTCCAGCCACCCAGAGTGGCGCGGTTTGTTATCGGCGTTGCGGGAGATTTCAGACAAGGAGATCGAAGAGATATTCTTAAATTGGCACGCTCTACAAAGGTTGAGCGAAGCGACGCTGCTCTGCGACAAATTGCGGACGTGGGCCGGAGCCCAGAACCTGAACGTAGATTGGTTTTACGATCACGCTATTAGAGTCCTTCGTAGATGGGTATTCGACGAGCGGTGCTCGGATGAGCGCAGGAAAGTCACGCTTGAAAAGGTGGGCTTTAATTTCATGGATCTGGCCTTCTCATGGAATGCTGCTTTGAGTTGGATACAAATCGATTTACAGCGGTCGCGAGCCTCCCTGAGACATGAAGCTTACACTGATCTTCCTCCTTTCAAATTTAGATGGAAGGATTTTTCTTTTGAAATACCGCGGGGATGGTGGTTTCTCGATCAGGAAAAAGGTGTGTGGGTGGCTCTCGTTTCGGAGGAGTTCGAGAAGGCTCTCGCCGCGCGCACGATCGCAGGTGTTTCAGTACCGAAGAGTTTGCGGGGTAGGTTTCGAACGGCCTTAAAGCACTACTTGGCGAACGCGCAAGAAGGCAAACAACGGATTATATCAAAATACAACCTTATTAAAGCTCCGCGCCGCTATGAGGGGCACGACCTAGAGACTGGCATCGAATGGTTGGTTCGGTATCAACTGCCAGTGTGTGAGGGATATAAGCGGATTGCTAGGAGAGAGCTTCTCAAAAAAAGGATCAAGAATACAGATATCGATCAGGAAGTCATTGAGAAGGAAGCCGCCGTTATTGGCAAACATGTCCACCGGACTGCAGAGTTTATCGGCATAGAATTGCGAAAGCGTTCCTACGGCCCCCGCCAAACTAAAGTCAAAGGCATCGGCAGCGCCGGTCGGGCGCGCAAAGAACCCAATTAGGCCACCTCACTGATCGGCCTCAAGTTAATTCTGAGTTAGTCCGGACAATTCACCTTCAAACTTTCAGCCAATTGTCTCTTGAACACGCTGTAGCAACTGCTAAATTGCATTTAAGCGCATAGCGGTGGTAGGACAATTGACTCGGAGTTGATTGTCGTTGCTGGCGCAAACCGGGCTGAGACTTGAACCAGATTAAGCAGAGTTAGCGTCAGGAAGACATCAGACGCAATCAGCAAAGTCCTGAAAGTTGCCACTCAGCCCGGCACTTTTGGGATTTTTGCTTTTTGTAAGAGGAGCGCGCACGTGGGGAACATGAAGCACCACGCTTCACCCCGGCTGCTGGGAGCGATTGCCCTGGTACTTCCTCTTTTCGAATCGAAGCCCAAGCGGGCGTCCTTGAAATATCACCTTGATGAAACCTACCACAAAGCAGGGTCGAGGAAATGGAGGGGAGCGAGGGGCTGGACGGTCCTTACAACTGCCCTCCAATCTCAAGCGGGGCCGGCATCCAGTTAGACGACGGCGAATGATCACCTGCAATCACTGCTGTCGGCGCGCTCCCCGTCGAGGCTCCTTGAGTGCAGTCCTAGCAAATACCAATGGCGAACCGACTCGTCATTATCTGTGCGGCGTTTGTTTATCGGAGTTCAAAGCAACGGACAGCCTTCATGGCGATGGCGGGCGGAGGTATTGAGCGATGACGATCTCCGACTTTCTTGCGGCGTTTTTCCCAGACGAAAATGAGCCTGTTCACCTTCGTGCGTTCAAGCCGAAGCAAGCACGGGACGCGCCAAACAACTGCGCGCTGAAGTTTGTCACGAGCCGTTCAGAGCTTACACGTGACCGTGACCTACAGACGCGCCTCCGGGAAGCGAACAAAACCCGCGGCATGTACTTTGTCGTGAATGGTGGCGGCGATTGCGACGATGACATCATGCGATTTAACGCATGGTTTGCAGAAGACGACAGCCGTTCCATAGCGGACCAACACGCCCGTTTGGACAGCGCACCTATCCAGCCGGCGGTTAGAATTGAGACTCACAAGAGCGTTCATGCATATTGGGGAGTTGCAGGCTCCTGCAGCGCTGAGGAGTGGTACGACGTACAGGAACGTTTAATCGACTTCTTTAAAAGTGACGAGAAGATCAAGAACCCGTCGCGAGTAATGCGATTGCCGTTCTTCAATCACGTTCGCCTCAACGGGAACGGGCTTGAGTTCAAGCGGATTCAGCTTCACACCTTTCAGCCGGAGCGCCGCTACACGCTCGCAGAGATGCGGACGGCATTCCCTCCAATACCACCACCAAAAACCACTGAAACAGCGTATGCACCAAGTAGCGTTGCCTTCGAGTCTTGGGACGTCTTACACGCTGAGGTTGCAAAACGTATCCGGGCTTCCGCAGGCGCCCGCACAAATCGGAAGGGGTGGACGCAGGCGCCCGGAGTCTGCCACGGAAGCGCAGACGGAAAGGCGCTATACGTTTCGCCTGAAGGCGCATACGGTTGTCACAGCAACTGCACAACCGATGTTATTCGCCTAGCACTTGGATTGCCTCAACGACCCGAGTCGACAGACAATATCGAGAGTTGCAATGGAGACGACAATCCCACAGCATCTCAGGGTTACCAAGGGCCTGGTGATGCTTCGGTCGTTTCCGTCGTAGATGTCGTCGTAAAGCAACAAGCGCCCTGGCCTTTACTTGACTCAAAGGCACTTTATGGCATTGCGGGCGATTTTGTGAGAGCAACGGAGCCCCAAACCGAAGCTGATCCCGCAGCCTTGTTACTTCAATTCCTGTGTGCCTTCGGCAACGTCATTGGCCATGGACCCCACTTTACTGTGGAAGCTGACAGACACTACCTGAATCTATTCATCGCGCTTGTCGGTGAAACTGGCACAGGCCGTAAGGGTACGTCGTGGGGACACGTTCGTCGTTACTTCCAGGCAGTAGATGAACAGTGGGCACGTGATTGCCTTACCGGCGGTCTTTCTAGCGGTGAAGGCCTGCTTTACCACGTTCGTGATCGAGTCGAAAGGATCAAACGAGATAAAAAAGGAACTGAGCGTCTCGAAATTGTGGATGAAGGCGTAAGTGATAAGCGACTGCTCGCTTTTGAGGGCGAACTTGCTGCTCCGCTGAGGATGCAGGGCCGTGAGGGCAACACCCTGAGCACGATGATCCGCAATCTCTGGGATGGGGGTACTGCGAGGAGCTTAGTAAAGAACTCGCCAATTCGCACCACTGACTCTCATGTATCAATCATCGGTCACATTACCCGCCATGAACTACAACTCGTTCTTAGTGAGGTAGAGTCCTTCAACGGCTTTTGTAATCGCTTCCTGTGGGGCTGCGTACAGCGCACCAAGTTTCTCCCTCGCGGTGGGTCACTATCAAGCCTAGACAAAAACAGAACTGTCCTGCACCTGAAGTCCGCTCTTGAGTTTTCTCGCACCGTGGAGGAAATGAGCCTTGATAATGAAGCTTGGAGTTTATGGGATCGGATATACGAGCAACTGGAGACAGGTCGGCGGGGGCTACTAGCAAAAGTGACCCAAAGAGCATCGCCCTACACCCTGCGCCTCGCCTGCCTATTCGCGCTACTCGACTGCTCCTCCGTCGTTCGGCGTAACCACCTAGAGGCAGCCCACACGCTCTGGCAATACTCCGAAGACTCTGCCAGCTACATTTTCGGCCAGCGCACGGGCGACCCGTTAGCTGATGACCTGCTTATCGCGCTGCGTGAGGCTGACTGCGAGGGATTGAGTCGGACACAGATCCGCGACCTGTTGGGGCGCAATGCCAGTTCTGACCGAGTTGGCTTGGCATTAGCGTATCTGGCTGAGAACGGCTTGGCTCGTAGTCGGAAAGATCCGACTCCAGGGCGATCAGTCGAACGCTGGCTTGCCACGCAAAGAATTACCGCACCCTCTTACGACAAAAACGACAAAAGGCCAGACGAGACTGAGGCGGAAGGAGCTTCGGTCGTTAATGTCGTCAAAACAGAGGTTAAATGGGAGGAGGGCTATCTCGATGCCGGATCCAATTTCGGAGGTCTTGAGCTGTATGAGAGCGCCAGGAGTGGTCTTCAAGATTGAAGGCGACCGGATTCGCCGGCGCTCGCCGCGGGGAGTGATCACGACCGAGCAGCGAAGGTTGCTAACTGACAATTGTGAGAGCAATCTTGGAATTCGATGACAGATTGAGAGACGAGATCATTATCCCGCCGAACTGTCCTAACACGATAGAGGCTATCGAGGCGTGCATCGACCGTCAGCGTCGCAGGAGAGTCGCTTGAGCGATACCGAGTCAAGTGAGGCAGACAACTATGGGCAATTCTTCGTTGGGTCCGAACATTCCAATGATAGTGGGAGTGCAATTCGGTGGCCGTCTCCGAAAAAGATTGCCTGTAATGAGCGGCTGCCCATCAATTGAAGGACACGAAAAAGAACCAGGCAGCATTCCGAAATAAAACAAGTGCAAGCTATGAGTGCTGACTTAAAACTGATAAATAATCCGAGCTTGGTTGAAAGCGCGCTGGCGATCGCACGTGAGCGTAAAGAATTGCTGCTGCGACTGCGGAATGCAATCTTTACGCGCGAACTTGAAACTGCGGAACAGCTAATCAGGGAGCTTTGCGGCAATGAAGCGGTGCATCGAATTGATCAGGGTATCAACGGCCGGGCAGGCAGCCGACGATAAGTCGTCAATTCCTACTCAAAGAGCGATCAACCGGCAGACCGCGGCGCAGTATGGTTTGACTATCGCTCACAGCGTCGCCCTCGCGGATGTTTCGGGCGCTCAAGTGCTGCTGGCTCCCGAAATTCAGGAGATGCTCAAGCTGATGGCTGATCCTGATATTCACGGCGTTATCTGCCGCGAGTTTAGCCGACTGATGCGCCCGGAAAACTTCGGCGACTATGCGATGCTCCAGGCGTTTGTTGATACGGAGACTTTACTTTATCTCCCCGAGGGTCCGATCAATTTTGGTTCTCCTGATGGTCGTTTGGTTGGAACGCTCCGAGCGGTGATGAGTGGGATTGAGCGGACGGAAATTGTAAAACGAATGTGGCGCAGTAAAGAAACTAAACGGCGGCAAGGAGGTTTCTCTCAGTCTCGAAACTGTCTTCCATTTGGCGTCGATTACAGCAATGGTAAATGGTCTTACACCGCCGATGCGGAGCGTATCAGAGAAGCATTCAGACTGTTTCTCAGCGGCGAGATCTCCTATGCCACCATCGGCCGCAAGGTGGGAATTGATCCCTACTCACTTAGGGTGATGCTGCGTAATCCGATCTACTTTGGATTGCGCGTGATTGATAAGCGCCGCGATCCCTCCCCTGGGGCGAAGATTGCGAAAGCGAACGGTCGCCAAGGTGACAGACGAAAGATCATGCGAGCACCTGGGGACGTGATCAGAGTGAAGGTCATTGACGAAGGTTTGATCAGCGAAGCCGAGTTTGCCCGCGTCCAGGAACTGATGCAGGCAAAGAAAGATCGTCACTGGCGCTTAAAAGACATTCCGCGGCGCTTCACATACCACGGTTTCATTACTTGCACCTGTGGCTCTCCTGTGTACACGAAATATCGGCGCGACGATTACTATGTTTGCAGCGATCGCTGTAACGACGCGCATTACATGCGGCGCGATCGCCTAGAGCCACGACTTGATCGGCTCTTTGCCTCAGAATTGACCAATCTCGACTTCCTTCGGCGTATCGTTGCATCAGCAGAGGAAAAGCGCCCAAGGGTTAACGTGGAAGCACTGACACGGCAATTAGATACTCTCAGCAACAAGCGCAAGCGGATTCTTGACGCTTACTTTGAGGGCGTGATCAATGCTACTGAGCGGAATCTACGATTGGCGACAATTGAACGAGAGAAGCAAACGGTCGCGCGGCTACTTTCACAAGGGTCTTCTAATATAAGTATCCAACCAGCGACACTGGCGGAAATGTTTTCGCCGTTCGTGGAATTTGATCTCCTGAATCGCGAGCAGAAGCGGCGGCTTCTCACAAGCCTCATGCCCAAGATAATCTGCGCGAATTACGAGATAACAGGTTTACAATTCATCTCTAATGGAACCCACACGGACACGGATTCATCGCCGCCGCCAGCATAAACGACGCCGGAAACGTCAAAGACATTGAAGCGCGACTGATGGTGACCTTTTGATCTTCGAGCGGCTGACGCAGAACTTCCAGAACGCTGCGGTCAAACTCAGGCAACTCATCGAGAAATAAGACTCCCTGATGCGCCAGAGAGACTTCGCCAGGCCGCGGGACGGCGCCCCCACCGATCAAGCCCGCATCGCTGATCGTGTGATGCGGCGAGCGAAATGGCCGCTCCGTAACCAGCCCGGCTCGTCCGGTAAGACCGGCCACTGAGTGGATCTTCGTTAACTCGAGCGCCGCCTCAAACTCGAGTGGCGGCATGATGGTCGGCAGACGTTTGGCCAGCATGGTCTTGCCCGAACCCGGTGGTCCAATCAGCAGAATGTTATGCGAACCGGCGCTGGCGATTTCTAATGCACGTTTGGCGGAGAGTTGACCTCGCACTTCGCGAAAATCGATGTTGTAGTGTTCGGGACGGTTTAGGATTTCGTCCGGATCAACTTTCAGCGGTGCAGGAGGATTCTCAGAACGCAGGTCAGCAATCAATTGCACCGCGCCCCGCAGATCCGAAACCGGATAGACATTTACGCCAGACACCACGGCAGCCTCTTTGGCGTTCTCGTCGGGAAGGATCAGATGTTTGACCAGGACCTCGCGCGCGAGAATTGCGATGGGTAAAGCTCCCTTAATCGGGCGCACCCGACCGTCAAGCGACAGTTCGCCAACACAGAGCAAATGAATGAGGTTGTTCTCTTCCGCCAGGTCGCCGTTCGCGCCGAGTATCCCCAACGCTATCGGCAGGTCGAAACTGGCCCCCTCCTTGCGCACATCGGCGGGCGCGAGATTGATGGTCACCCTTTGGAACGGAAAAAAGAAGGAGCAGTTTTGGATGGCTGCGCGAATGCGCTCGCGCGATTCGCGCACGGCAGCATCAGGCAAACCAACGATGGTGACGGTTGATGGATTATCCGATTCACCGCGCGCCGGTGTTAGATCCACCTCGATATCAACCAGGTCAGCATCGATCCCATAGACGGCGGCAGAGAGTGTGCGGAAGAGCATGTGAGGAAGCCCCCAAAAGTGAAGTTTAGAAGGACCCGACGTCTGCCGGATCAACTGCGTACAATTTTCTTGCTAATTCTATTCAAGGCCCTGTTTGATCTTTTGAACTGTCGAATCCCAGAGGTAGCCGGCCATCAACGCCTGCGGCCACGATGAGAATTGTCCGCCAGTGTATTTCACCACTACAAGTGTGAGAAAACCGACGACGATTGAAGCGAAACCGTACTTGAGATACGGCTTGAGAGTGCTGAAGAATGAGTTGTCCGCCAGTCCCTCGGTCTCCGTTTTCGGACGCAAGGTCCTAACTGCTACCGGGACAATCACGCTCAACAAGACACCGGCAACAATCCAGAGGAAGACTATGAAATCGTTCATGAGGACTCCTGTTCTCGCGCTTAGGCGAGCGAATCATGTTTCCAGCTCTATCTGGCCAACTTCTTCGATTTCAGTCGGCACTGAAACAACCTGGCGCGGATCAGTTGAGAGGGACAACTTTATGTTTGACGGAATATGACGCTGGAAGATTGACGGTTTTTTGCTCACGTAAACTTTGATCACATAGAGTTCACCCCCATTGGGGTTCTTTCTTGCCCGTCCAAGCCCTAACCCTATGACATTTGGGTATTTCATAAGCTGCTGACCGTACTCATCCAGTGCCTTCTTGACAATCGTTTCTTCCTGTCCCTTTTGACCCCACACCACAATCAATTCTCCATTTCAAAAACTAGTCGTGACCAGATCTACACCAAGTTTTTCGAGCACGACTGGGATGGGCGAGAAAAATGAGGTCGAGCGCCAAAAGGCGATCTTATGGACTGTGCCTCCAAAATGAAGACCAACCGCCCAACCTGCTTCATCCAACACGATCGCGCCTGAATCACCATGGTCCGAATAGCGAGTACAAAGCACCTGGTCCAAAAACCTTGCTTTCCCGATGATACCTCCAGCCGTAGGATAAGGGATCTCGGGTCTAAAGTTAACGTCTTTGACGGTACCGCTGGTATGACCCGAGGTTCTGCCGACCTTTTGCACCTTCGTCCCGATTGAGATGTTTGGTTGAACACCAGCCGGAATCAGGTTGAGGATAGCTATCTCTGCCTGAAAATCAGCGTTAGTAACGGGTCCGGCGATCGCAGCATCAACTTTGTTTACAAACTGCTGAGAAAAATCAAAGGGCACCCACCTAACCAGCCTGGCTACCTCATCCATGCTCGAGCCACCATCGCCCGAACTCGGTTGTCTGATAGGGTCGCCAGGGCTGCCAAGACCACTATTTGCCAGAATATGGCTGTTGCTCAACACAAAGACCTGTTCCGGTTGCGCTGGATCAACTACAAGGCACCCGATACTGCCGCCCTTTAGCGACTCGTGTCCGATGCTGTAGCCACCAGGCGCGGGCCGCGATCTTGTGTTTAGCATGTCCAACTCAATGGCCCCGATCTCTTCCACGTCGGTGAGAAGAGTGCCCACCCCGGGCAGTTCCAGCCGTGAAGGAACCATCGGTAGACTCTGGTTTCGAGTGAACTTTTCCTTAACATAGAATTTGAGACATAAAGCATCATCGGGATTGCCGGCTTCATTTTTTACTCCGATTCCCAGTCCAACAAGATTCTCGCCGACTTCAGCAAAATGTGTTGTTGCAATCGCCTTCGCGAGGTGAGGAACAGCCGCGGTCTCGAGTTCGCCCGAGTATAAAGACTCCTCAAGAACAGTCGGATGCATTTGCCGGCCATGAGTCAAGAGGTCCAGAGCCAGCCGAAACTGCTCCATCACATTTGGCGGCGCTGATGTTGACGACATTGGGGATTCTCCGCGGCACAATCAAAAAACCAATGAGCCACACAACGTTTCCCAGGGAATCTCGACGAAGGCTGTTGTGCAGTTATCAGGAACCCCTTTTGTCTGATGGTGAGCGGGGCCTGATTTGATCGGTCTAAAAAGATGAACGCATCAGTAGTTCAGGTTGAGGAAACAGGGCTCTTTTATGGCAAATCAAAACGGCTGTCAATGGTTTTGTTTACACAAACGAGGATCAGGACGTTTTGCGGACTACCAGATGCCGTTTTTATCAGTGGCCTAAAGATGGAAAACTGGCAGCCGGTTTGAGTTGGGCTCAAAAAAGCAAACGCGCTCCGAAACCTTCGAATCGCGCTTTCTAAGTCTTGACAGCGTGAGCGGTGCGCTAACTCTCTCGAACTATCTACGACGTGAAGGAGCCGCACCCGCGGTCGCCGGTAACTTGATCTCCTGACCGTTTTGCAGTTCGGCGTCTGCCGGGATGCCATTCAGGCGCGCGACTTCATTCACATCGAGTTTGCGAGCCAACGCGATCTTGGCAATCGTGTCGCCTTTGCGAGCTTTGATCTTCGAGAGGGTCGCAGCTGCTTCAGGCTCTGTTCCCGGCTTTGCTCGCCGCCAGCTTGTCAGCCGCACGTTGCTGCTGGGAATAATAAGCTTGCCGGCCGACTTGAAATCCACGCCGCCATTCATAGCCTGTAGTTGAGCCGCACTGAATCCGGTTCGATTTGCTACGTTCTGAAGATCTTCACCCGGAGCCACCGAGATTACCCGCGCCGTCTCGCGTCGATCGCCGGGGATGCGCTTAAGAATCGCCACCAACTGTTTTGATCGGCCTCCCGGCACGCGCAGATTATAGGCTTCCGCGCGCGGTGTGATATCCCGCTTGAGTTCGGGGTTCAGGCTGCGAATGTGATCGATGCTCGTGTCCGTAGCATCGGCAACTAACTGCAAACTGGTAGCGGTAGTAACCTGGACCCGATCATAAGCCATCGCCGAATCCGGCTTGATTCCCTTGAAACCATACTTCTCGGGGTTCTTGGCAATCAGGATCACCGCCAAAATGTTCGGTACGTAGTTGCGAGTCTCCTGATAAATAAAAGGATAGATGGACCAAAAGCTTGCCGTTCCAGTCCGGGAAATGGCGCGGTCAACATTCGCTGCCCCGGTGTTGTAGGCAGCCATCGCAAGTTCCCAATTCCCGTTGTAGTGACTCGCCAGGTCCTTGAGATAGCGGGCCGAAGCACGCGTAGCTTGTTCAAAACTATTGCGCTCGTCGATCCAGGCTGTTTGCCGCAATTGATACTGCCGCCCGGTGCCCGGAACAAATTGCCACAGGCCAGAAGCTGCCGCCCATGAGACGGCCTTCGGTCGCCAGGCGCTTTCTACCTGGCCCAACCAGGTAATATCGACCGGCACACCCTCTTCAGCGAAGATTTGACGCGCCAGTTTCATGTACTGGCCCGAGCGACGCAGGCCCGATTCCATCGTCGAACGACCACGCCCCTGGTAGTAATTGATGTACTGTTGGATCAGCGGATTGATCGTGAAAGAAAAATTAACATTGTGCTTCGCTTGTTCGAGCGCAATGACATCGGCGTCTGAAACGTTCTGTTCTTCAGGTGTCAGGACCAGCTTGCTCAGCTCATCCAGTGGAGACGGCTCAAATTTCTGTTCGCGAAATCCGATTTGCGCAGGAGCGGCAGGCGTCTGCACATTCTGTGCTACCAGACTGGTTGAATTCAGTTGGGGTGCGCTCTGTTGCGAAGGAACTTCTTCGCGATAGATTCGCTCTACCAATTCAAGATAATAAGTTTGAAGTTTTTGGCTGGCGCGTACATCAAAACCGGACTCAAGGATCGAGTCGACGGCTTTGTCGAATTCATCGCGTGCTTGCTCCCGCTTGTTATCCTCGAGATTCAGCTTGCCCTTGCGGAAGTGGTCTTCAGCCTGAGCGATGATTCTGCCAACCCTCTCTTCGGACTGCTGAACCGCAGAAGGAATATCACGCGCCGACGAGGCTGCGGGAATCTGTCCAAAACTGATCGCAGGGGCAATGAAAACCGTTAGTAGAGCCGCATGGGTCATCAAACGAGGGAAGCTCGCGGACATTAATGATCGTTCTCCTTATAAAACTTATAGCGAGAGCCGTAGCATTGGACTTTGAAGAAGTCGCATGCCGGATATTGCAATCGCGAGGTTATCTGAAGGCCCCTCTATGAGTTGGACACCACGACCGCCGAGGGGCCAAAAGCACACCGGAGGTTATCACACGGATTTTTAGGGTGTCAAACAATACTACTTAAATGAGACGCCGAAACGGTTAACTTTTCCACTGAAACGGCACCACCCACCTGGCAGAAGTACAGATGCACAGCGGGAACACCCGGGTTGCGTCTCGGTCTGAAAGTGAGGCGAAATAACCGCCTCGGGTGATTCAACGCCACAGACTTGCTCTTAGTTGCAGAAATGAGGAAGAACTGAGCTTTTGTTGAGTGTCTTCAGCATCGATTCCATACACATCTGTCTGCTTTTTGTGGCAAAACCGTCAAGAGTTATCTATCGCACAACGACTTGCGTACGGTCTACTTCTCACCTGAGTCTGGAACACTGATTGCCACTTCTGCTTGAGCACGTCTCCCCGCGGTGTTTCTGTTTCTATCTTAAAAAGCGGGGGTTAAGCTCAGAAAATCTAACTATGTCAACTGTCGCCAAAAGAGAAGCTGAGGTGCGTGAGTTTCCTCGGGAGCGGTTAACTAGCGTGTCGCGCTACTCGAGCGGCTCAAGCACACTGTTCAACCGCGAGCTAAGCTTGCTGGAATTTCATCGACGAGTCCTGGAAGAAGCTCTCGACGAAACGAATCCGCTGCTTGAACGGCTAAAGTTTCTTTCGATCTTTGCCGCCAATATCGATGAGTTCTTCATGATTCGCGTGTCCGGCCTCAAAGAGGAGTTTGAGGAAAACGTTACTGAGTTGTCCCCGGATGGCATGACGCCCGAGCAACAACTCAGAGAGATCCGTCAAAGACTTCTGCCGCTGGTTGACCTGCAAATGCAGTGTTTGGCTAAAGACGTTCTGCCAAGACTCAACCGCGTGGGTATTTCGGTCGTCACTTACGAGACGCTTACGACGCATGAGAAAAACGGCTTGAAAAAATACTTTGACGAAAAAGTATTTCCGCTATTGACTCCCCTGGCAGTCGACCCGAGTCACCCATTTCCTTATATCTCGCCTCTCAGCGTGAACATTGCTCTAATGGTGGATGTTCCCGATGAGCCATCTCCGGATTTACCGAAATCGAAGCTCGACTCCAGGTTTGTGCGGATCAAGGTTCCATCGGCAGTGCCCAGACTTGTGCCGGTGGGATTTTCAAATTCCAAGTTCATCCTGTTGGAGGACGTAATCGAGGCAAACATTCAATCGCTATTCCCGGGAATGACTCCCGGATCTTGTCACCGTTTTCGTGTTACTCGCGATGCGGACATCGAAATCCGTGAAGAGGAAGCTGAGGATCTACTGCATCATCTGCAAAGGGAATTACGACAGCGCCGTTTTGGCGCGCCGGTACGACTGGAAATATCTGCGGGGATGCCGCAAGAGATGATCGAATACTTGTCAGAGTCGCTGGCGCTCGAGCGCGACGACGTATACCTGGTCGAAGGCCCATTGCAACTCCAGGACTTTATGTCTCTGTACGAGTTGGATAGACCAGATCTGAAGGACGCACCTTTTCAACCAAATGTTCCCGAGTGGTTCAGCTCGCGCAGTTCCATCTTTGAGAGCATTCAGCAGCGCGAGCGTCTGCTGCATCACCCCTACGATTCGTATGATTGCGTGACTCAATTCATCGACGAAGCAGTCGAAGACGAGGACGTGCTGGCTATCAAGATCTGTCTCTACAGGACCGGTCCTGATTCGCCGATTCCGCCCGCACTCATTCGCGCCAGCGAGAAGGGAAAGCAGGTCACGGCGCTGATCGAACTAAAGGCCCGCTTCGATGAAGAGCACAATATTGAATGGGCGCGAAAACTCGACGAGGCGGGCGTCCACGTTGTATATGGCGTACTGGGACTCAAAACCCACGGCAAACTCACCCTTGTCGTCAGGCGCGAGGGCGATTCGCTCAAGCGTTACGTGCACATTGCGTCCGGCAATTACAATCCGACAACGTCCTGCACTTATACCGACCTCGGTCTGTTCACGGCAGATGAAGAGACGGGTAGGGACGCTACTGAATTGTTTAATTTCCTCACTGGTTCATCCCGCCAAACGGAATATCGTAAGCTGTTCGTCGCCCCGGTTAACTTGCGCGAGAAGCTCAATGCCTTGTTCGATCGGGAAATCGAACATAAACGAGCTGGCCGCCCCGCGGGCATCGTGGCAAAACTCAATCGCCTCGCCGATCCTGCGATCATCGACAAGCTCTATCAGGTTTCTCAGGCAGGCGTCCCAATCAACTTGATCGTTAGGGGTATTTGCATGCTGCGACCAGGTATCGAGGGATTGTCAGAAAATATAAAAGTGCGTAGTGTGGTAGGCCGATTTCTCGAGCACAGCCGCGTTCTCTCCCTGGAGAACGGTGGCGATCAGGAAGTCTACATCGGCAGCGCCGATTGGATGTCTCGAAACCTCAAGCACCGGATAGAGGTTGTTACTCCGGTCGTTGACGCCGAGTCGAAACGGTTTCTAAGAGAGACCCTCCTCGCAGCTTATCTGGGCGATAATATTAAGGCCCGAGCACTGCAGCCGGACGGCAGTTATGCCCCGCTCCACTCGCAAGGCCAGGAAAGGTTTGAGGCCCAGAGCTACTTCATGCGTGGCGACGAACTCGAGCCCTGAAGTTCCTGCCTCGCGCTCGCGTTTCATCGTAAGCCCTGCGGCTGAATTGAACCAGTTCGGAGACCAACCATGTTTCGTCCAAATAGACTAACCGGCATCGTCCTCCTCGTTTCAATTCTCAGCACCCCACAGGTTCTGACAGCACAAAAGAAAAAGGTTCCCGCCGGGACGCCCGTTCTTTGGGAAGAACCCACGGATATCGCATCACGCGATCTGTATCTGGGCGCAGGAAGCGAAGCAATGAAACCAGATCTGAGCAACGTCGTTTTCGTCAAGGACAAACCCGGTGGGTGGTCCACGAAATACGAAGTTCGCGACGGCGCGGGTCGCCGCTGGGTAGCAAAGGTCGGGAAAGAGGCACAATCGGATACTGCCGCGAACCGGCTGTTATGGGCAGTGGGTTATGTGACGGAGATCGCTTATTTGGCCCCGCGAGTTGAAATCAAAGGCAAAGGCACCCTCGAAAATGTCAGGTTCGAAGCTCGTCCGGCCGATGTAAAACGCACCGAGATCTGGAAGTGGAATGACAATCCTTTCGTCGGCAAAGATGAGTTTCAGGGTTTGAAAGTAATGATGTTGCTGATTAATAACTGGGACATCAAAGATGAAAACAACAAGATCCTTGTGGTGCACGCTAACGACGGCGCCACCAGGCTCCATTACATCATCAGCGACCTTGGCGGATCACTTGGTAAGACCGGGGGAGTGATTAGCCGGAGCCGCAACAAGCCTGAAGACTTCGTCAAAGCGAAATTTGTAGAAGGTGTCAAGAACGGTCGAGTTGATTTCAACTACGGCGGCAAGAACAAGTCTCTGTTTGAGGACATTACCGTCGAGCAAGCCAGGTGGATCGGAAACTTGCTGTCGCGCCTGAGCGATGACCAGATTCGCGACGCGTTCCGCGCCGCTAACTACACGCCTCAAGAGATCGACGAGTACACGCAAGCTATGAAGCGCCGAATCGCGCAACTCATGAACCTTCCGGGTTAACGATGCTTGAACCGTGGTGTCCCGTATGAAATTGGACTTGAAGAATCAAACACTCAGGTTGACGGTTGTTTTTGTCGTTGTACTCATCGCCAGCGCGCTCCTGGTCTATGCACTGCTGCGCGGAACGGCCAATGAACCGGCTCAGACGCGCAGTGTTCCCGTCCCTGCCGCCGAGCCTTCCGGCACCCGCCCGACAATCGAAGAACCCGTGCGCGAGCCACCCAGAACTTCCGGCAACGAGAATCAATCTTTCGCCGGCAAACTCTTTGAGTCGAGGAGCGCTGAAACAACCTCAGCCAGCGAGAGCTGGGCCACTACGGTCGTGCGTATTGCGCTGCGCTTGATGCTGGCGGCGGCCCTTGGCGCGGCCCTGGCGTTCCGGCCGCGAAAGAGATCATTTGGCTTACGGCGAAACCCATACGTCGCCCAGACACAAATTCTTCTGGCGATTGTGGCCTCGGCACTAATGATGATCGTCGGTGACAATGCCGCCCGCGCGTTTGGTATATTCGCGGCAGTATCACTGGTCCGATTCCGCACAAATATTCGCGATCCGAAAGAGATCTCTGTTTTACTGATCAGTCTGGCCCTTGGCTTGGCGACCGGAGTAGGGCGGCCGGATTTGGCGCTGATCTTGTGCGTCTTCGCTCTGCTGGTACTCTGGATTTTGGAGACCTTTGAGGCGCGGCAGGTCTTTCGCTTAATGGCCTTAAAGGTCGAGACAAAAGACGTCGAGGCCACGCAAAGTGCATTGAAGAAGGTATTCAGTAGTCATGGGTTTACCTCAGAGTTGAGGGCAGTTGCCCGCAGCGATGAGAATCAGGCCGGTACTGTTGTTAACGCGGTTGACCTTAGCCCTTTAGCGACTACGGACAGTCTTAGCGAGGAAATCCTGTCTCTGGACGGCGGCAACATTACCAGCATTGAATGGGAGCAAAAGAAGAGTTCCTCGTACCTTTATCAATAGTCATTCAGTCTCGCTGAAAAAACAAAGACCGCGTGTTTCGAAAACGCGCGGCCTTTCCATTGTGAGTTGGGTAAAGTTAACGGTCTTCCGCGGAAATGGTCTCCGACTTTGATGATTGCAGGTGAGTCCAGTAGTCCTCGACATACTTCTTCAACGGCCCATGGCCCCAACTGGTATAAAAATCATACTTTTTCATTTCTGCATAAGCTTGATCGAAATTCCAGTGGTCGTGGTTGAACCGGTAGACGGCTCCCATCACGCCGGTCCTGTGTCGACCGCCCGCGCAATGCACGAAAAACTTGCCCGTGCCGGGATCATCAATCAACTTCAAGAACGCTTGTATCTGCTCATCCTTCGGATAGGATTTATCATCCATGGGAATATTCACGTAGCGCATACCGGCTGCCTCAACCGCGGCACGCTCGTAAGAAGTGGCATCGTCGCGAAGGTCAACGACAGTGTGGATTCCCAAAGCCGCCAGTGACGCATAATCCTTTTCTTTCGGCTGGGCCCCGCGATAAAAGCGATCGTCCATCTGTCCAAAATTCTTGATCTCGATTGAGGAAGAATTCGCGGTGTTGGCCTGACCAAAGGAGACCGCGGAAAGGGCAAGCGTTAAGGCTACGGCTGCAAAGCTTATCAATCCTGGGTTTCTAATACTCTTCACGGTAATTCTCATCCTCATTGAGTCCGGGTCAGACTCGAAATACGTTTCATGAATATCGGGGGTTGCGTTTATCGTTACGGGACCAGTCGGTAAGGTCGCGCTGGCAATTGTTTTTCAAACTGCCCACTTAAGATTCAGAAACGGCCCGACCGGTTGCACTCTCAGACGAAGCTCATAGTCGCATTTTGAGCGCATTATTTCAGGCCGGTCGGCCCGATGCCGCTTGCGGTAACCGTTGGGGTCGTGGACCGGTGGATACCGGCGGAACGAGTCTTTCTTTCAGGGCCTCGCGAAATACCTGCCGCATATTATCGACAAACACAAAACGAATGTCTTTGAAGGGCTCCTTCGGTACGTCGTCCAAATCGCGCCGATTTAGCGTCGGCAGGATGATAGTTGAGACCCTGGCCCGGCGCGCGGCCAGGACCTTCTCCTTTACACCCCCGACCGGCAAGACATTCCCGCGAAGCGTGATTTCTCCGGTCATAGCCACGTCTTTTCGCACCGGCCGCAGCGCTAAAGCCGACACCATTGCGGTGGCCAGCGTAATACCCGCAGAGGGCCCGTCCTTCGGAATGGCGCCTTCGGGAATATGAATATGAAGGTCATACCGGTTGAAATCCTCTTCGTCAATCTCCAATTCTTTGGCGCGAGACTTGGCGTAGGAGTACGCGGCTTGGGCAGATTCCCTCATGACATCCCCCAATTGGCCGGTGAGGACCAAGTTTCCTTTTCCTTTCATGCGTAACGCCTCGATGAAAAGAACGTCACCGCCCACAGCGGTCCAGGCCAGTCCGGTGGACACGCCAATCTGATCCTTCTTCAAGACTTCTTCAGGAATAATCTTCGGCGCGCCCAGGAACTCATGCAGGTTCTTCAAAGACACTCTGACCGAGCCTTTGTGCCCTTCGGCAATCCGGCGCGCGACTTTGCGACAAATTCGGCCAATCTCACGTTCGAGCTGGCGCAGACCGGCCTCCTGTGTGTAGCGCTGGATAATCGCTGTCACGGCCGTGCCCGAGAGGTTAAGTTCCCTCGCTGTGATGCCATTCTCTTCCATCTGTTTTGGCAACAGATGGCGCCGCGCTATTTCACGTTTCTCTTCCTCTGTGTAGCCTGCGAGACGAATGACCTCCATCCGATCTCTTAGCGCAGGCTGGATTGTGTCCAGCACATTCGCAGTCGTCATAAAGATGACGTTTGAAAGATCGAAGGTGACGCCGAGATAGTTGTCCCGAAAACTGTTGTTTTGCTCCGGATCGAGCACCTCAAGCAGCGCCGATGATGGATCGCCGCGGAAGTCGGCGCCCACCTTGTCAATCTCGTCGAGCATGATCAGCGGGTTGTTTGTTCCGGCCTGTTGTACTGCCTGGATGATGCGTCCCGGCATGGCGCCCACGTAGGTCCTGCGATGGCCGCGAATTTCAGCTTCATCGTGCACTCCGCCCAACGATAACCTCATGAACTTGCGATCCAGCGCCCTGGCAATTGATCGACCAAGAGAAGTCTTGCCCACACCTGGAGGGCCCACCAGGCAAAGAATCGGCCCCTTTGGCTTCTCCTTTAGTTTGCGAACGGCAAGGGCCTCGATGATTCGATCCTTGACCTTTTCGAGCCCGTAGTGGTCCTCGTTGAGAATCTTCTCGGCTTTCAGCAGATCGAGGTTGTCAGTAGATGATTTCGACCAGGGCAAATCCGTCATGATCTCCATCCAGTTCCGCAGCGTAGCCGTTTCTGCGGCGTCCGGATGCATGCGCTCGAGCTTTTTCAGCTGGCGCAAGGCCTCTTCTTCGGCGGGCTTCGGCATATGCGCCGCCTCGATCTTTTCCCTGAATTGCGAAATTTCCTCGGCAAGCTCATTGCCCTCGCCTAACTCACTCTGGATAGCCTTCATCTGCTGGCGCAGATAAAACTCTCGCTGCGAGCGATCGATGTCAGCTCGCGCCTGCGTATTTATCTCCTGTTGGACCGTGAGTACTTCGATTTCTTTGTTGAGTAAGTCATTTACGCGTCGCAGTCGGGCCGTCGTGTCGGGAATGTCCAGAACCGACTGTGCATCTTCGACTTTTAACTCGAGGTTTGAGGCGGACAAATCCGCTAACCGTCCGGCATCATCAAGATTGGCGATGATTGCCATAACCTCGGGTGAGATGTTCTTGCCAAGATTGATTGCTTTCTCCATCGAGCCGCGCACATTCCGAATCAGCGCCTCGACCTCGAGCGAACGTTCAGGCGGGAGGATCTCCTGCATAACCTTCAACCGGGCGCGCAGGTATTCTCCGCCCGTCTCTACCGAATCGATCTCGGCGCGCGCCAAACCCTGGACGAGTATGCGGATGCGACCATCAGGCAGCTTCAGCATGCGCATGATGACTGCTGCGGTCCCAACTTTGTACAGATCCTCAGCTGCCGGCTCTTCCTTGTCGAGGTCCTTCTGCGACGCGAGCAGAATCATCCTGTTTTCGCCCAGGGCCTCATCAACTGCACGTATCGACTTTTCCCGCGACACGAAGAGGGGAACTATCATGAATGGATAGATGACGATGTCGCGCAAAGGCAAGACCGGCAACTCGTTCGGGATCTGCAATTGCTGGTCGTTATCCGCGACTTCAATTCCTTCATCGGTTTCTGGATCTTTAATGATTGCCATAGTTCGATTGTACTTTACTTTCACTCCAATTTTTCACCGGCATCGGTCGTATTGACGCCGGCATTTTTGACCTCAACCTTGAACTCCGCTCCGCGTCTGTCCTCGATTTTAGGGAGGCGGATCAGGAGTATGCCGTTATCGATTGCCGCAGTGGCATCACGCACGCTGATTGTCCAGCGAAGTGGGACAATCCTGCTGAACTTTCCATAACTTCGTTCCGAACAAAGATATGAAACGGTTCGTCGACGTGCGACGCGTCTTTTTTTCTCACCCCATACTCGCAGCTGAGTATTAGTCAGGCCAATGTTGATCTGGTCTGCTGTGACTCCCGGCAATTCGGCGCGAATCCAGATTGCTTCGTTCGTTTCGCAGAGATCTACAGGCGGCGCCCACTCACCGGAAGCCAGGGGGTTTTCCGCCTCTGTGGCCTCCTGGAGGGCCGCGTAAAGACGGCCAACTCGATCGCGGAGCCGTTGAAGCTCCAACCGTTCCAGCCCTGTCGCTCGAACCGTCTTAATCATCGCCATACACTACTGCATTTTCCTCAGGCCCTAGCCTTTTTTCGCGTTGGATGCTCCCGATCGTGTTTTAACCAGCTGCTTTAGTTCAGTCATAAATTCTGTGACGTCTTCAAACTCGAGATACACGGAGGCGAAGCGGACATAGGCGACTTTGTCCAACTCTTTCAGACGTCTCATAATCATCTCACCGATCTTACTCGTTGGCCGCTCTCGTTCTGGTGACTCCTGAACGTATTTTTCGATTGCATTAACAATACCGTCGAGTTTTGACGAAGGCACGGGCCGTTTTTCACAGGCACGCAGCAAGCCTGCCATTACTTTGTTGCGATCAAAGGTCTCGCGGCGGCCATCCTTTTTTATGACCATGTAGGGGATCTCATCGATCCGCTCGTAGGAGGTGAATCTTCGTTCGCAACGCAGGCACTCGCGTCGCCGGCGAATTGCGTCGCCTTCGCGCGATTCGCGCGAATCAACCACTTTGTCTTCAAGGTAGCTGCAAAAAGGGCATTTCATAGTCTTGGACTCCGGGCAAACCTAACGACAATCCGGCTACTTGGCTGCAGTCACCTCGTCCAGTCGTTCCCCAGGAAACAGATCCTTGGCCGGCGCAACCTCTTCATCTTCAACTGCATGTTCCACGGCTTCCTGGGACGCAGATTTACGTAGTCGGGTTAGATTGATATCGCCTCTGATGAAATAGAAAAAGCCAAATATTACCGCAGGACCAAAATCGACCAGGTGCATCACAATCGAAATCGCAGCTGCTGTCTCGCGGGAAACACCAAGAAAGATCAGACCGGCTGCCGTCGCCGCATGAAACGCGCCCGCTGCCCCGCCTGGCGTTGGTACAAGCGAACCGACCAGCGACCAGCCCAGCACGAAGACGGTTTCACTCAATCCGAACGGTACGCCGAAGGCCCGCACCACAAGCAGATTTGCGACCGTAATGCCAGCCCACACCAGCGCAGTCCAACCTATCGTCACAGCCAACTCGCGCGCGTCAACAAGAACGCGCAGAGCGCGAGCGAGTTGCTCGAGCGTGCTCAAGATCAGTTTTGTCAATCGACGCGGGACAAAAGCCCAACTGTCAAGCCTCTTTCGCAACCAGGAAACGGCGCTCTGCGATCTCCTTCTGAACCACGTAAGGGCAGCCACCCCCAAAATTGCCGACAGCAGTAACACCACGCCGGCAATGCGCACCCGGGTGAAAACTGTTCCCAATGCAGCTGGAGGCTTGAACCAGAGGAGATTGATAGCGAACAAGAGCACCACGGCCATCATGTCGTATATTCGTTCAATCAAGATGGTTACGAAGGCGGCGCTCGGACGAACACGCTTGTCGCGCATTGGCAGGACCACCGGCCGGACTACCTCACCTGCCCGTCCCACCAAAAACACAGCAGTAAAGCCGACCGTGGTCGCGATAAAGAGGTCTCGCAAATGAGCTGGTCCCAACGGAGCGAGCAAAGCCCCCCAGCGATAAGCCCTCAGCAGATAAGCAATGCAGATCACCACCGTGGCTAGCAGCAGCAGCCGCCAATCAGCGTGACCGACGGCCTGGCGCACCTCTCCCCAATCAAGCTTTCGGCCAAACCACCAAAGCAGGCCAACAGCGAGGAGGCAAAGGCCACCAAACTCGAAGTACTTTCGGTACGGCGATGTCTTCAAATCAGGTCTGCGGAATTTGTAACTGGTAGTGGAGCAAACTTGACTAACCTTAGAACTAAACCACAAGATATTGGGTGGCATGCAAAGGCTACTACACCTTAACGATGAGAGCAAGAATTGACTTTAAAGCTATACTTGGAGATCCGAATTTGCGTAGAGATGCACGTCAGACAGCCGGGATTTCTCGCCGTTTTTGGCCGGAACTTTAATTTTCATCACGTCGTAATTCCCTCTTGACAAGGGTTTTCCACCTTGACCGGGGTTTTATAGGACGAGACAAGCCGGAGAGACGACAGGTGGGGGCTGCAAAAGTTTTGGCTGCCAGCGAAGGAGCCGAATTGGTCCGCAGATGTCGCGCAGGTGACGGCGCGGCATGGGAGGAGATTGTCGAGAGCTATTCTCGAAGAATTTACAATCTCGCCTACCGGTTCACGTCAAGATCTGATGCAGCTGAAGATCTTACTCAGGAAGTTTTCATCAGGGTTTACCGTTCTTTGGATCAATACGACGCGAAGCAGGGTGATTTGCAAAACTGGCTGATGCGCCTGGCGCGCAACCTGATTATTGACGATTACCGTAAGCGCCAGCGTACACCGCATGATAACCAGGCGGACGATTTGGCCGATCACAGTTATCACCTTCACACCCGCACGAACTCGGTGCAGAAGGAGATGGAGCGGCGGGAATTAGGTTCTCAAGTGCAAGCGGGAATAGACAAACTTTCGCCTGACCTGCGCACTTGCGTGATCTTACGAGACATCGAGGAGTTGAGTTATCAGGAGATCGTGGACCTATTGAGAATACCTGAAGGAACGGTGAAGTCGCGAATCAATCGAGGACGGATTGAATTGGCAAAGATACTTCGCCGGATGAAAGTGCTTGCTATGAGCGAGGCATGATTTTGTATCAGTTATTGTTCGTCGCGCGCGGGCAGGGTCGCGAACAATGACAGGCTTAAGTGGGGCAGGAAGAGATTACCAGAATGTTTTGTTCACAGTTTGAGGAGCGATTGAGCGATTACCTCGAGGGCACTCTCGAAGCTGAGGCGCATCGTCTGTTTGCCGAACATGCCTTGAAGTGTCCGGTTTGTCACGAAACTCTCGCTGGAGTACGAAACACAATGGAGGCTTGCCGTGTAGCGTCAGTGCCCGCGCCTCCCCGCGATCTTGAAGCGCGTATCCTGCAAAGCACCGTGCCAGAAACCGGTATGAATTGCCAGGACTTTGAAGAGTTTCTGACCGACTATCTGGACGGCTTCCTTCCAGCTCCTCTCTATCATCGCTGGGAGCGCCATGCTGCACTCTGCGATCGTTGTACCGAACTTCCAGGCGAAGTAGTGAGATCTATTGGGGCTTGCTATAGCTACATCAGCGAAGAGAAACCTGTTCCCGCCGGCTTGAATGAAAGGATATTGCAAGCAACGCTGGGGACCAGCAAATCACAGGAGATCAGAGCTCCCTGGACATCCCGCGCGGCTTCGACATTACGTCTTTGGCTGGATCCAATCATGTCGCCGCAACTGGCTACCGTTGCTACGATGTTGTTGATTGCCGTTTTGGTATTGACCAATACGGTGTCAACTGACGGCTCGATTGGCGGTGTATACGCTGCCAGTATCCGACTAGCGGAGCAGACCGGCGGAACCAAAGGGTTGACCGATGGCTTAAAGGGATTGGTCGGTAGTCCGAGTCAAGACTCTCAATCTGTCCCCGTGCAAAGTAACAACCCGCAAAAGCCCCAGCCGGCAAAACCCGACAACAATCAACCAAACAACAGTGAACGTAAACGCTGAGTCAGCAGAAGGACGGATACGCGCTTGATGCTTTGTGCATATCATCAAAAAAACCCTGCTGTGGTTCAGTGTAACCAATGTGCTCGTCCGCTCTGCCCGGCGTGCGATCACCGAATTCGGGGCTTTCCCTTTTGCCAGGACTGCATTGTCGCAGGCGTTGAGCTGCTGCGACAGAACTCCCAATCCACTGCCTCGCACGTGCTCCGGCGCAAAAGCTCGCCTTTTGTTGCGACCTTGCTATCCTTTGTGCCCGGACTGGGAGCGGCGTATAACGGGCAAACCTCGAAGGCGATTGTCCACTTCGCGATCTTTGCAAGCTTTTTTCAGATGGCCGTTCTTACGCAGGGCCTTCAATTCTTCGTTCTCGGAGTGCTTGGAACGTGGTTGTTTGCAGCAGTTGACGCCTGTCGAACGGCGCAGTTGATGCGCGCAGGCCTTGCACTTGATGCAGAGGAAGACGTGATCGCGCGTCGACTCTACGGAAACCCCTTTGCGTGGGGAGTTACCTTGATCGTGATCGGAACTTTGTTTTTACTCCATACCTTACTGGGAATACAATTACCAGTTCGCCAGTTGTTGCCGGTTGCGCTCGTCGCGCTCGGCGCGTATATGTTGTTTGACTATATTCGTCGGCGAAAGTCTTCGGAGCGAGTGATCCGATTCGAATCGCGACGCCCACCACCGTCAGTTGTTCCGGGCGTCAGCGTAGACACTTTGGCCTTCAGAACAGGCGAGACAACTCAGTTTTCCAGAAAAGACATCACTCCAATGCCGTTTGAGCGGCGCTCGTAACGTTTGGTATCAGGGAAATAAATCATGCTAAGCATTCTTAAAACCTTTGGCAGGCTGGGCGGAATCGTAGCCCTAATCTTTTTGATAATCGCCCTTCTACGACAACTTATCCTTTTGGTAGGCGTACTTCTTGCTGTAGTTAAGATCGCAATCATCGTGGCGTTTGTCGCGCTGCTCGTGATGATCGTTCTGGCTATTCTCCGCGACCGTTCGCGCCGCAAGCGCGAGGCCTCGGAGTTGTGAATGACATAATCGGTAAGTCTCTATCCTTATTGGGTTTACTCTTCCCAAGTAACTCTAAAACCGTTCATTAAGTCCAACTTACGGTTGCAACACGCCGCATCCGTGTGATAGGGTCGCGGTTCTTGCAGCACCGGCCGGACCGGTTTCCACCCCGGAGGGACCTTGGGGTTTCAACTAGTCCGCTGCAACTTCAAGCAGGTTCAAACAAAGACCTCGTAAAGCTTAGGTTCGCACAAGTCGCCTTCCGGCAGACTGTGCCTTTTCAGTTGTACGCCAGCGTTGTCATTTTCCACGCTGCTGCAACTTAGGAGCACTTTGACATGGCCCGAGACGACCGTTTTTACGCCTTCATTATTGCCAACACGTCCCGTTCCCGTTCCCAGATCCGCCGGATCTGTGTAGAAAAAAAATCTCTCAGAATCTTCGTTGCCCTGGTGACAATCGTTGCTGGTTGCACTCTTTACGGTTTCTATGGCTTGCTTCAACAAGCGCAGCATCTGCGTATAGAGATAGAAAACGAACGTTTGCGGGCAGAGAACGAACTGCAACGCCAGGAATTGAATGAACTGAACAGTCGAGTCGAGGCGGTTGAAGATACGTCACGCCGACTGGCCGAAAAGTCAGGTGTCGTCCAAAACGAAACGGTTTTCCCTGGTACAGGTGGTCCCGCGCTGCCACTCGATGCTGAAGGCCTCGCAACTTTGGAACAAAAGATGAGCCGGCTCGAGACCCAGATGCGGGCGCACGAAGCACTCTTACGAGAGAAGGGCTATTCGCCGTCGGTTTGGCCGGTCATAGGAAAGCTTGAAAGCGGTTTTGGCGGCCGTCGAAATCCATTTGGCGGCAGCGGCTACGAGTTTCACTCCGGTCAGGATATCGAGGCGCCGCCAGGTGCTCCGGTCGTAGCCGGCGCAAGTGGCAAGGTCACATTCGTAGGATGGCAAAATGGCTACGGCCAGCTCATCGTCATCGACCACGGCGGAGGTTTAACCACCCGCTACGGTCACCTGTCTCACATCGATGTAGAGTTAGGCCAGGCCGTCTCGCGAGGTGAATTTATCGGCAGAGTCGGATCTACGGGCCGGTCCACCGGACCGCATCTTCACTATGAAGTCCGAATCAATGACGAACCGGTAAATCCTTTGCAGTACTTATTGATTGGAAATCGGCAATAGCCAAATCCAGCTTTCGGACGAATTAAAGGCTGTGACCTCCAGCGGTTCCTGAGCTTCCGAGTCCCTCCGAATTCCCGGTTTTTCCCTGTGGATGCCCCGCGAGAACGACCCGTAACCTCAACTTGGGCTTAACTTAGCTTACCTTCATTACTGATTTTCATGCTTGACAGGTTTACGGAATTTCGCTTAGTATGCGCCGTCGTTCCAGTGCAGGGTCTCCTTTGAGTTAGCCCCGGCATTTCCGATTTGCAAGCTTTACAGTAATGAGTTCCAAGTTCTGCCCCCCGTAAGTGTGTGCATGATGAATAGCGCCAATAAGCGCTTTCGTCATGCATTTTTGTTTTGTGTTTCCGAATAGCGCCCACGTTCGAAAGCGCGTCCGGCTCACAAAGAACTAATTAAAAGTCGGCGCGAAGTTGCACTTGTGCTCCTTGCGCCCGTTTTACCGAATCGTTAGGAGGATTCGTTTGTTATGTCTAGAATAACCGGTAAGGTCAAGTGGTTTAACAATTCGAAGGGCTATGGCTTTATTGAGCAACCAGGCTCTTCCGACATCTTTGTTCACTATAGCGCCATCCAGGGCGACGGCTTCAAGACTCTCGAAGAGGGTCAGGAAGTCGAGTTCGAAGTGACGCAGGGTCCCAAAGGGCCGCAGGCGGAAAAAGTGACCAAGGTGTGAACGTCTCCCCGGCTTGCATTAAGCAAAGCCACTGACTGCTTCCGGTCACGCGTCCGGTAAGCGCATCAAAGAAGAAAGGCGACCGATTGGTCGCCTTTTTTCCTAATTGATACTCTACGGTTGGCGCACTAGCCTTTATCGCCCTTGGCTTTAAAACTCACGTGACCACCTTCTACCTCAACTGAGAATTGAACTCGCTCACAACCGAGTCGCTCTTTCAGACCATCTGCTTTTGAGGCGATCAAACGATGGAACCGCGGGAACGACAGATCGTTTGTTTGCTCGCCACACCTTCGCTTCGCATCCAACAGAGCTTCGTAAAGGTTTTTTATGGTTGTCACTTCCTTGTGAGCGTCAGCGCAGACAAATGTCTCGCGGCTCCCTTCGGAGTCTTCAATCCGCTTGGCGCCGGCGCGTGCAGCGGAAACCGGATCGCTGCCTTCCTCTCGACCCTTCATGGTACGCCTCCACAGATCTCGAAAGGCGTTATACCTGGCTGCCAGCGAGTTGTAGCGGTAGCGCTGCGCAAACGGAAGCGAGCGATCGTCGCCCAATCGCTTGATCAAAGTTTCCACGCGCCCCTTTGTGTCATAGGGAGGCCGCTTTGAGGCTCCATTGAAATAGATGTCGAACTCGATCTTCAACCTGCGAATATCTTCTTCAAGGCGGGTCAATTGCTCATCGACGGTGGGTTGCTTTTCGCTCGTGGCATAGTTCTTCTTTACTCTTTCCTGGGCGCGCAGTAATTTGTTATGACCACGACCTGACATTGACTCTCCTACTCGTCGTCTCGCGCTAGAGCGCGCTTTTTTGAGTCTAGGCGGTTCAAAATGGGGTGTCAACAACTTCTTCAGGTCCATTATGTGCCCACCGGGTTGGTCTTTATTTGATTCCACTCGGACCGCGCGGCTATTCTACTCCCACAAAAACCAGTGAAGATTATGACCACCTCAATAGAGTCAACTTACCTCCGGCTGCTTCCATCGATAGATCGTCTCCTGCGGACGAAGCAAGCGGTCGAGTTGCGCGAGGCCCTTGGTCCGGACCGCGTAACCGCCGCGGCCCGAAGAGTTACTGATGAACTGCGTAGAGAAATCCAGGAAGGAGCAATGCCGGCGGGCGACCCGACAAAAGATCTGAAAGCGGAGTTGCTCGAGCGAGCAATTCGCAAGCTCGAAAAAACCTGTAAACAGGAGAGTCAAGCTGGAATTCGTCCGGTGATTAATGCCACCGGCGTAATCCTCCACACAAACCTGGGCCGCGCGCCGCTGTCTGAAAGAGCGCGAGCCGCAGTGACCGCGGCGGCTGGCTACTGCACTCTTGAGTACGACCCTGCAAAGGGTGCGCGAGGGAGGCGGGGAGCGAACGTTGAAAACCTCCTGATCCAGTTGACCGGAGCAGAGGATGCGTTGGTGGTCAATAACTGCGCCGCCGCCGCGTTGCTTGTGCTGAAGGTGCTCGCGGGAGGCGGCGAGACCATCGTCTCTCGCGGCGAGTTGGTAGAAATCGGCGGCGATTTTCGTATCCCGGACGTAATGGCAAACTCGGGCACGCGAATGATCGAAGTTGGTAGTACCAATCGAACTCGGCTCGAAGATTATCGAGTCGCCATCAGCGAACGGACGCGCCTGATCATGCGCGTTCACCCATCCAATTTTCGAATTGTTGGCTTTACAACCTCACCAACCGTTGCGGAACTGGCTGAGTGTGCGCACAGTGCAAATCTCTTCTTATATGAAGATGCCGGATCCGGAGTATTGCTGGACTTAACCGCCTACGGCCTAGCTGACGAACCATTGATTAAGGATTGCCTTGCGCAAGGCGCGGATGTTGTCTCATTCAGCGGTGACAAGTTACTCGGCTCAGCTCAGGCGGGCCTGATAGTAGGTCGAAGCGAGATCATAGAACGGTTGCGCACAGACTCACTTTACCGAGCTCTTCGGGCAGACAAGCTTTGTCTTGCCGCCCTGGAGGCAACTCTGGAAACACATCTCCAGGGTCTTTCGTTCTCGGAGATTCCGGCCTTGCGAATGCTGGCTATAGCTCAGGATGAGATCGAAATGCGCGCAAGAAATGTTGTCTCTAAGATCGCGGAAAACGAGCACAGGTCAGCGAACGAAAGTTCACCGTTACGCGCAGAAGTTATTGTCGGTGAATCCGCAATCGGAGGCGGGTGCGGACCGGATGTGCATTTGCCTACGAGTCTCATCGCCCTAACGCACGAAAAGCTCTCGGCTGATTCCCTCGAGCAGCGTCTTAGAGCGAACAAATTTCCGATTATTGCGCGCGTTGCTAACGGACGAGTGTTATTGGATCTCCGAACCGTATCTGTCGAAGATGAACCGGAACTGATCTCCACCCTTCGAGAACTTCAGTCAGTCTAATTCACCTTAGGTCCGGGATACCACTCAAGGAACGGAAATTCGAAGGTTTCAAGTTCCCACTTTCCAAGTTTCAAGTTCCAAGTTTCAAGTTTCGATGTCCTCACAAGCCCTGAACATGGAATCTGAAACTTGAAAACTTGAGACCTGTGAATTTCCGTTCCTTGAGTGGTATCTACCTTCAAAACCTAGCTTAAACAACGTTCATCTGTGTATAATGCTTTTTGTTCGATTCCCGTGGAATGGAACCCTGGAATTCGCCAGTCCCTGCTGCTATTGACTCACACCTATCTTGAACCCATCGAAATCCTTCAGAACAATAACTCTCGCGCTCAGCTTAGCCATTTTGGCTGGCCTTCTCGGCGTCGCTTTTTGGCAGGTTGACGTCTTCCCCTTGTTACACCAGGCATTTCTGCTGGCGCCTGAGCACACCGGCGAGCAGATAGTCGTCCCAGATCTGTTGATTGCCTCAGCAATAATAATCTCACTATCAATAGCAACAGGACTCGCCGTGGCTCGAGTGGGAACGCAAGAGTCCGTTCCTTACATTGCCGGGGCCTATCTCAGTCTCGCCATCGTTAGCCTTTTTGCGTCGCGATTCCTGGCCATCGATACCTTGTGCGTTCCCAGTGGGTTCGCTATAGGCCTTACTGTTGCCGCTATGCATGTCGCTCGATTGTCGAAAACGGATCGCGAACTGAGTAATTTGCTCTTTGAGCGCGTGAAAAAAATCAGCTCCGAAGAAAGCGAAGAAGCAACCTCCAGACTGATGAGCGGGCTTAGGCTTCTTGAGACTGAACTGTCCCTTGTTGAAGCAGTTATATTCCAATTGCAGAACGGGGTGTTTGTTCCCGCTGCGCGGTCGCGAACGATAAGTCATCCCACTGGTGACAGCACCCGCAATTCGGCATGGCGCAAAGGAATTGTGCTTTGCGAACGAGCTGCGGCAACCCGCCAAATAGTCACCCAGGACGCTGGAAACGGAACGAGCAATGTCGCCGTGCCCTTGCGACACGAGAATCAGATTGTGGGCGCGCTGATGCTACGACTGACTGGTGATTTGCGAGACGAGGATCGTCCACTGCTTACAGCAGTCAGTGCACAGATGGCCCGCAACCTCCAGCGCCAGGAGTTTTGCAACTCGATCGCCCGCTCACGCGCGTTTGGCTATTTCTCCACCACTCATGCGCAGGCAAAGCTGAATGCGCTTAATGTATTAAACGGCTTGCTGACCGAGCAACGGTGTGGCGAGAACGTATTGGCAGCGGTGACCGACGGTGTAGCGATCGCCCATCTTGATGGAACACTTGTTTTTGTAAATGCCGAGCTGCAGCGGCTGGCGAATGTTCCCGGAGCCCAGTTGCAAAAATTTAATATCTTTGGGCTTCTGGATCGCTTTCGCACAGATGTATTCGACGAGCCGCCCATCGCTGTTCGTCGCGTCCTGCAATCAGGCGAAGCCTATGAGGGTGAATTGCGTTTTGCCGGGCGCAGCGAGATATTCGGCCTCCGAATCGCGCTCATCAATGATTCTTTGCATTCAGGCGGCTCCGGCCAACCATTATGTCTGGCGATCTACGTCCGAGATTTAACCCGCATCAAGGAATACGAGCAACTGAAAAGCGACATGATTTCGCTGATGTCGCACGAATTGCGGACTCCACTGACAAGCATCAACGGTTTTTCTGAACTGCTCTGTGCGGAGCAGGATTTGCCGGAGCAGGCCAGGGAGTTTGTAACAATCATTGGCAACGAGTCACAGCGCTTATCGCGGATGATCAATACGTTCCTGGCGGTGACCCAGCTCGAGCGAAAAGACAAGCAGGAAGTGCTGAAAATACCACTGCGACTCAATGAAGTTGTCAAGGAAACGATAATGAGTCTACAGCCGACTGCGAAGAAAAAACGGATCCGCCTCATTGAACAACCGGCACCAAGACTGCCACCGGTGGCTGCCGATAAGAGCTTGATCACGCAGGCCGTAAAGAACCTGGTGAACAACGCAATCAGGTACAGCCCCGAGCGGACAACGGTAACGATTTCGACGGCTCTGGAAGCTGAGTCTGTACGTCTATCGGTTGAAGATCGAGGCTTTGGAATTCCCCCGGAGTCGCGGGATCGCGTCTGGGAAAAGTTTTACCGGGTTGTGCGCGAAGGTCAGGAAAAAGACGAGGAGTCAACCGGGCTCGGCCTTTCATTTGTGCGTGAGGTTGTCGAGCAACATGGGGGAAACGTAAACCTGGAATCTGAAGAGGGACGGGGATCCAAATTCAGCTTTACTCTGCCCAGACTATGAAATGTATCCGTGAGTATCCTTCAGCTTCATAATGAATGCCTGGCTCAATAGACGCTAAACAAGTCTTGTTTTCCAAAATTCTGCTTTGAATTAAGACTGGACGTTAATTGTTCCTCGACAATTCGAAGCACCGCATGAGCAACGTTTGCGATCTGAATGCAATGTAGACTCATAGTCAATTGTGATCTCGTCGCCCGGAAGGATATTACGCAAGGCAATGAACAAAATATGACCGTACAGGATTTTCATGAAGCTGTTCGGTTCACAGGAGTGATTAATGTAGTGCGTGCCGTTGCCACCGCGACTGCCGTCAAGACTCCAACGGTTGTTGACGGCACAAATTCTTAATCTTCGTCGTCCGGCCCGGCGATTTGCTTCGGTGTTGGAGATTCTTTCACCGGCGTATTCGGCGATTTTCATGCCTCGTCGAAACGGTTTGGTGGCAAAGCAGCCTCGGCCTTCAATTTGGGACCGGGCAATTTCCAAACCTGGAGCCAGTTTGAGTTGCATCAACTACCGGCGGCGCAGAAAGGTTCATCAAGCGTGTGATTATCTTAGCATCAAGAGTGAGGAAGCGGCGGAAAAAGTCTGACCGCCAACCCTAATACTAAGGTGCAGCGGCCGAGAGTCGTTCTGTTGAGTCAGATTTACTTCAACCGGAAACTTCGAGCTATCGAATCGGTCTGATTTCTTATCCGGGTGAGTTTGTCGCGCAAGCCGCTAAAACGCAAAGTGTAGATGGTTCGATTGTCGGCTTGAAGGTAGTAGATGCGGCCCATCATTGGCTTTCCAGTCTTAACAAACTCGTAGGAGATAGTTACGCCGTTCAAGCGGCCCACGAAGTTCTCCTGCTTGCCCTCAACAAAGCCTGGGATGTACCGGAGTTTTTGGTCCTGGTCCCGTCGAGCCAGATCGGCAGGAGTGGTCAAGGCGTCAACCACCTCTTTACGAATCTGCAAGTAGCCGTCCAGACGATCGCCATACACAAATTCCGCATGCTCGTGAACAGCGTCCGGTTCATTGATCACGCGCCAGGTCGGCGAGGGAAGTTCGATGGTGTATTCGACTTTGTCGCTGGTAAAGACCTCCTGTGCCGCCGCCAGGGACCAGGTCGAACAAAGCAGGGCAAAGACAAAAGCTGCAATCGCGCGTCGCATCATAGACTCCAGGATTAGAAGAAAGTACTGATTGGATGGGTAAGCTCGGAAATATTTTCCATACCTACCTGACGTTCAGATGCCAAAGTTATTGCACCTGTTGCTCAACGGGGCCAGCGTGGGAATCATTACTCTTGTTGAAAAAGGTAGGAATCACGCGGATTTCACCCAGGCTGACCGGTAATGGTTTCGCGCTGGATCGCGATCAATTCCTTGATTCCCTTGTCTGCCAATGACAGTAACTGGTTCATCTGCTCGTGACTGAACGGTTCACGTTCGGCTGTACCCTGCACTTCGATGAAACGCCCGTCCGCAGTGCAGATGATATTCATATCCACTTCAGCACGTGAATCTTCGTCGTACTTGAGATCCAGCAGAGGGGTTTGCTCCATAAGTCCAACACTGACCGCGGCTACCTCCATCTTCACCAGATTCCCCGACAACTTTCCGGACTTCATCAGACGCTGGCCCGCGAGCGCAACAGCTACATAAGCGCCGGTGATCGCGGCAGTGCGTGTGCCGCCGTCTGCCTGTAACACGTCGCAATCGACGGTTAAGGTTCGCTCGCCGAGAACCTTCATATCTGCGACTGCGCGCAGGCTGCGTCCAATCAAGCGCTGAATTTCGTGGGTGCGTCCGGAAGGGCCACCGCGGCCTGTTTCTCGTGGGGTTCGCTGCTGAGTTGCGCGCGGCAGCATTGCGTATTCAGCCGTAATCCAGCCCTGGCCGCTGTTGCGGAGAAACGGTGGCACACGATCCTCGAGCGATGCCGCGCACACCACCCTGGTCAAACCCATTTCGATCAGCACCGAGCCTTCTGCATACGGCAGATAGCCCGGCGTGATCTTGGCCGGCCGCAGTTCGTTGGCGGCGCGTCCGTCATTGCGTGCGAAGCTCATCGTGCCCCCAAATCTCCACCGCTTCCAATACAGATGGCGCAGCTCCCAGAAATCGTTCAGCCACACTGGCAAATCGCTGCGCGGCGTCGGTTACATAAAAATGATCCAGATCATCGCAAAGCTGCCTTTCCGTTTCTCCCCGCGCGCTGGGGGGACGTGACAGGTCCTTGCTCTTTAGCAGCAGTTCCACCTGATAAGCGGTCGCATCTCCTGAATCGATCAGCGTAACATTCGCACCCATTGTTTTGCTTATGACGAGTTGCAATATTGGATAATGCGTACAACCCAGGACCAGCGCGCTAGTCTCAAAACTTCGAAGATCGTGAAGGTAATGTTCGGCTACCGAAACGGCAACTTCGCTGTCTGCCCAACCCTCCTCGGCCAGCGGCACAAATAAGGGACACGCGCGTTCTACTACATCCGTCGAGGGATCGATCTTTCGTATCGCTCGTGAGTAAGCCCCGCTATGCACAGTTGCTTCGGTCGCAATGACGGCTATTGGTCGTCCCTTTGCAGCAGCCACAGCGGCCTGGGCGCCGGGCTCGATTACGCCGATTACTTCCACATCGACAGCTCGGCGAATGGCCGGCAGTGCCAGAGCGGAAGCGGTGTTACAAGCAACCACGAGCAGTTTTATGCTATGTGCTTCGAGAAATCTAGCATTTTCGACGGCATAGCGTTCCACCGTCGCCAGGGACTTGGTGCCATAAGGCACGCGAGCAGTGTCTCCGAGATAGACGAAATGCTCATCTGGTAAGCGTTCATGCAGCGCGCGATAGACGGTAAGACCGCCAACGCCGCTGTCAAAAATGCCGATGGGAAGGTCCGGATTTCGGATTGCGGATTTGGGATTGGGGATTGGGGATTCCAATTTTGGTCTCAGGTTTTATATCAATCCCAAATCCGCAATTCGAAATCCGCAATAAGGAATGGTGGAGGCGCCGAGATTTGAACTCGGATCCAGAAGCTAACCCCGAAAGACTCTACATGCTTATTCGCTTCTCTTTTTTGTCCGGACTAACCGGACAAGCTTTCGCTCGCGGCCGAGTAAGTGAAGCGACAAGACCTCAGCCAGAGCTAGTCCGGCTTGTTCTCGCCTGCTCTCACGGACCGAAAGAGCAGGCCAGCTCATCTGAGTGACATCTCGCTCCGCGCGCATGAGCAACTTGCGGTGAGACGCTCGGTGCCTAATTAGGCAGCGAGAGCCAATTCATTGTTATTGGCAGTTGTGTTTCCCTACGCTTTTTAACGGGCTGCATAGAGAGAGCCCGGCATGGCATCCGTCGGCTGTCAGAAACTCCTGTCGAAGCCTGTCGCCCCCGTTTGCAGACGGATTATAACAAGCTTGCGCTCTAATTCGCAGCGGCGGTGATGAGGGAGCTGGGGGCTTTCCCAGAAGTAACATTCGCGTAGTTCAAGCGCTTTTCGTGCGTTTTCTTGGCTCAGACTAATTCCGAGCCTTACCATCGATTCAAAACCAGGCCCGCTGAGCTATAATTTCCCAGCGCTCCTTATAATTATAGGGGTCACTGTGGATAGCCACGTTGTCCAGTGACCGCACCCTGGGGCAACTTCCTAATGAGGAAGGTTTCGAACTTATGGCTTCAAAATCACCTATTTCCGCTCTTAAATCGTTTTCACCACGCGCGATTGTGAATGCACCGCCGGAGGAACGACGTCATACGTTGCGCCGCCTGTGGTTGCCGGCTGTGCTTTTATTGGCACTCGCGGCCGGCGGATTGACCGGCATCATCGGCGCATACGAACTTAATTACTCGCGCGCAGCTAGCGAGGTTGCTTCCCTGGCAACGTATCGACCCAGCGTGGTCACGCGGGTCTATGCTGATGACGGCGAAACTGTGATTGGTGAGTTTGCGCTCGAAAAAAGGATCCCGTTGAAGTACGACGAGATTCCTCCAGTAATGAAGAATGCCATCCTGGCAGTTGAAGACGCTCGTTTTTACGATCACGTGGGCATCGATCCCATTCGCATCGTCGGAGCAGTCTGGAAAAACCTGACCACCGAAAAAGTCGAGGGTGGTTCAACCTTAACCCAGCAACTGGCCAAGAACCTTTTTCTTTCCAAGGAACAAACGCTAAAACGAAAGATGAATGAGTGGGCGCTGGCTCTCCAAATAGAACGGTACTACACCAAGAACCAGATCATGGAGCTCTACGCCAATCACATTTTCCTTGGCGCGAATGCTTACGGCGTTGAAGCAGGCGCCGAGACCTATTTTGGCAAACAAGCGAAAGATCTGACACTGGGTGAAGCAGCGCTCCTCGCCGGAGTGCCAAAAGCCCCGAGCGAATACTCGCCGACCTCCAACCCCTCCCGGGCCAAGGAAAGGCGTGACCTGGTTCTTGATTTGATGGCTAAGAACGGGTTTGCGACCCAGGCTGAAGTCGACGGAGCCAAAGCTAAACCAATCCAGCTCGCCGACACTGCCTACTACCAATCACAACCAAAGTCCACGCCGTTTGACTTTCCTGTCGAATTTATCCGCCAGGATTTGGAAGACAAGTACACCACGCGAGTGGCCCAGGGCGGGCTCTCGGTCTACACGACGATCAACGCGGAAGCTCAGAAGAGGGCTTATGAAGTTGTGCGGGCCGGACTTCGTCGCTATGACAAATCGCACAGCGGATGGCGTTCAAGTTATACGGTGATTCCCACCTCCACCAACAACGGAGTACCTACCCAGTCGGAGTTGGCAAACTACAAACATCCTGACTGGTACGGTAATGAATATGAGCCGGGTCGTTACCTGATGGGTTTGATTATGAAAGTGGACCGGAACCGCAAAGAGGCAACCGTCCGCTTTGGTAACTTTACGGCGATTGTTACCGCTGCCGACATGGGTTGGTCTCACCGGCAACCGGAGAGCGAATTCAAGCCCGGTTACCTCGCCGAGTTCACCATCAAGGAAGTGGACAAGAAGGCGCGCCGGTTGAAAGTTGAGCTTTCGCAAGTTCCAGCTGTGCAAGGCGCAATGATCACGCTGAACGCAAAGACGGGCGAGATCGTCACCATGGTCGGCGGATACGATTTTTACACGAGCAAGTTCAACAATGCCGTTCAGGCATACCGGCAGACCGGCTCAGCCTTTAAGCCCTTCGTTTATACCGCGGCAGTCGAATGGGGGATGACGCCTGATACGACTGTAAGTGGGGCGCCCATCAAGATCGGTGACTGGCAACCACATAACTACGACGGCTCGCTCGGCAACGGCGACTTGCCCCTGAAGATGGCCCTTGCCAAGTCGATGAACGTGCCCGCGGTCCATCTGCTGCAAACTGTCGGCATCCAGACCGGGGCCCAGATGGTCCGACGCTTTGGCATCAAGGTGCCGATGGCTCCATACCTTCCCTCGGCCCTGGGAGCAACAGAAGTACCGCTGGATCAGATGGTATCTGCATACTCCGCCTTTCCGAACAAAGGCATTCGCGTCGAGCCGCACATGATCCGGCGCGTACTGGATCGCGATGGGGCAATACTCCAGGAGTGGGAGAAAACCACCTATAAGGTGATGAACGAATACGTGGCGTTGACGATGGTATCGATGATGCGCGGTGTCGTCGAGTTCGGTACTGCGACCGCAGCTCGTTCGTTGGGAGTGCCTCTGGCAGGCAAGACAGGCACGGTTAACGATCACACGGATGTCTGGTTCCTCGGCTACACGCCTACGTATGTGACTGGCGTTTGGATGGGCTATCCCGGCAAGAAGAAGCCCTTAGGCAACGACATGACGGGCGGCGTTGGGGCTCTGCCGTTTTTCATCGACTTCATGAAGGACTTTCTCAAAGACAAGCCGAAGGAGGATTTTCCGAAGCCTCCGAACATGCCGGAAGATATGAAGGAGTTGTTCCGTCAGCGACAACGTGAGCTTGCGGCCGAGCGCGCAGAGTATGCTGACGAAGCCAAGGAAGAGTCGGGCGACGCAACCACAACGCCGGCGAGCACCACGGAACCGAAGATGGAACAGGTGACGATGCCTCCGCCGCCGAAGGCTGATGAGGCGCCGGCTCCGGCTCCAAAGTCAGAAACAGAAAAACCGAAGACAGAACCAACTCCTCCACCCGCCGCTACCCGGCCGCGCGAGGTTGATACACAGAAGAAGAAGGGGAAGAAAGGCGACGGCGAACCTTAGTCTTGGGCGGATAAGAAAAGATCATTTCCATTCGTCATTTTCCATTTCTCATTTTTCATTTGGTTTTGTGAAGGTCATAAATGCCCTGTTCTTGAGCACACTCTTGCTTGAGATGATCCACTAAACACACGAAGAAAGCACTTGCAAAATTTCTTCGTGTGTTTTCGTAGATAATTTCCAGGTAAGAGTTTACTCAGGAAAAACAGGAACCGAACCTTTCAAGAGAGCGCTGACATCATCGTGCGCCCACTGATTCGCCGGCTCGCTACAAATGAAAAATGGAAAATGGAAAATGATGAATGGAAAATGATCTTTCCTCTATAAAAGCTTCTCAAGCCAATAAGGAAGCATCTTCCGCCACCACGGCCAATCGTGATTAACATCCGGTCCCCACAGGTCCAATGTGTGAGGAATTCCTTTCGCGTTCAGGATGTCGGAAAGGGCCCGACTCCTTTCGGGCGCCTCGTAGGCGCCCTGGCCTGAAAGAATGACAATCGCATCCGCCTTGCGCAGTAAGGGCAGATGGAAGTCGTCGTTCAGATTAGCCAGGTAATCCGCCGGATTGTTGAAATAGACATTGTCGTCGTAGTGACCATGCAGATAGGAACGAATATCGTAGCTGCCACTCATGGCTATAACGCCGCGAAAAAGATCCGGATGCTTGAAATAGGTATTCGCAGCGAGAAACGCACCCAGACTCGCCCCGGTTGTTAAAGGACGCGCATCGTCCTGTCCGGCGTCCCTGCGAATCAGCGGCAGCACTTCATCAGTAAGATAGTGGTCATACTGCGTAAGCAGTTCTGCCTTTAGGTGCGGAGGCATCTGATCGTTCAGCAGGCTGTAGCGGTTCACACTGTTAACCGAGTAGGCGCGGATCTGGCCACGATCGATGAGCGGCAGGATCGCGTCAACCAGATGAAATCTTTCATACTCGAGGTAGTCGGCCGCCGCGGTCGGCAGCATCAACAGTGGGTAGCCGGAATGACCATAAGCTACCAGGGGCATTTCAATATTCAAGTTGGGACTAAACCAGGCTGTGGTCCGGCGTTCCATGCAAACCTTTCGGATGTTTCAGGAGAAGATAGGAGAACTTTTTAAGTGTTTTTGCAGTGCGAGATATTCTCGCAGTTCGCCCCGAAGAGCAAGCCTAAGAATTGCGGATTTGGGATTGCGGATTGCGGATTTCGTTTTGTGGGACTTGAAGGAAGAATTGCCTTAGGAGCTCAACGAACGATTTTTCCAAGTCGAAGATATAGGATTCAGGGCACGTTGGCACGAAATCCGCAATCCGCAATCCGAAATTTCCCCTCGCCTTGACGCTCTTGACCCCTTTTGTTATAAAAAACGCGCACGCAAGCGGACAGCTTGCGTTACTTTTTCTGCACTAAAAGCACGCTGTTCCGCAGTAGCTCAATGGCAGAGCATCCGGCTGTTAACCGGAGGGTTGTAGGTTCGAGTCCTACCTGCGGAGCCACTAATTGCTAAGAAAAGGCCACCCGAAAAAGGTGGCCTTGGTATTTTGTGACGTGGTTTGTGACGCAACCCTTCTGATTCAGTTGACTAACTCTGTCTCTGGCCGTGGTTTTGGTGTTGGTGGTTGCAGTGCACCAGCGGCTTGATCTAACGCCAGTCGTCGGACGTGTGAGTATGTCTTCATCATCTCGGGTGCGACGTGTCCAACCTGCGCTTGAATAACCCAGTCAGGTACGCCTTTCTCGCACAGTGTTGTAACGGCTGTGTGTCTGCCATCATGAAAGCGGACGTGCTGTAATGCAGGGTAGATCACTTCGCCTTCATCGTTCCTGGCGGCTTGTGGCGCATGGAACGCCACGCAGAGCGCCATGAAGTGATCGGGCGCGTTGCGTCGATCTTTTGTTCCCGGCCGTGCCACGGGAAGGCGTGATGCTCGGGGTCTATCGCTCCAATTAGGCTGGCCTTTGCATATAGGTTCGCTAGTGCCTGCCTGCAAACCTCGTTGAGTGTTGGCGTGCGCCATCCTGCGGGAGTCTTGGAGCGCCTTATTTCCACGAGGCCAGCGGTAAAGTCAACGTGTTTCCACTTTAATGCCTTTATCTCGCAGGCACGCATACCGCAATAGAAAGCTAGAGTTGCTGCGGTGTGCGCGTAAAGCCAATCAGAGCGACTTTGAGCTACTTCAAACAGTCTTGCCTGCTCTTCTTCCGTCAAAGCGCGTCCTCTTGGCGGTTTGTTGTTAGGGATAGGCTTGTAATCTTCGCGGAAGCGATACCACAAACGAGCGTGTTTCAATACTTGCCGAAGCACAGACACTTCGCCATTGATAGTTTTTGGTGCTCGGCCCGCGTCCAGGCGTGTGTTTTGATATTCAGCAATGTGAGCAGCCGTTATGTTCCGAAGTTTAGTGGTTTTGAAGAAGGCTTCGAGTTGCGGTTTTTGTTCCTTCCAGTAAGCAAACATTCGCGGCGATACCTGGGGCGCGACGTTCGGCGCTGTAGGCTTCGATTGCTGCGGCCACGGTCATTGAGCAGTACGACTTGCCACGTTTCTGTAGGTCTGGCGCACGCTTTTTCAACTGCTCGATGCGTTCAGGTTCAAGTCTTCGTGCTTCTCGCCAGTCAGTTGTGCCGAGAGACTGACGGTAACGGATGCCATTAACCACGGCGTCCACGTGCCACGTTTTGCGGCGTTTGTAGAGGCTCATTCGACACCTCCTTCACGGTTGCGCTTCTTTGGTATGGTATCTTTCTTTTGCATCGTTTTCGGTCCTTTCATTGGAAGGATTGTTAATGGTGAAGGGCCGACTCAGCGCCTTTTACGCGTTGTCTCGGCCCGCTTCGTTCTTGTGGTTTCGTTGTTTCTTTTTGCGATAAGCCTCACGGCATGTTTTGCAGGCGATTGAATTAACACGCGGTGCGAAGAAAAGTTTCCCGCACCGTGGACAGCTCTTTATGCAATCGAGTTCTTCACCGATAAGTGCGGCATATATAGGATCGTACAGCGCTATGCTTTTCCCGCTTCTTTTGTCCATGCGAATCATTAATGTTGTGGTGACGATGTCCTGAACAAAACTTCCTTGCTCGTTCTGGCTGGCTATGCGACGCAGGGCTTCGTTACCATTGAGAATTAGCCCGTAGCGGTTTCTCACAGCATCAGCCTGACAAGTCTGCCGCATTATTTCCAATACCACCTTATTCGCGCCAGGTCCTGCCAGAACACGATAATCCGATGGCCACTCGTCTGGTTGGTTCATTAGCGCGAGCAGGTGCACCTGGAGCGCAATAGTGCCTGTCGGAAGACGCTGAATAGCCGCAGTAATCTCCTCTGGTGTAGCTGGCTGTGGGACTCCTGCCTCGCGAAATATAGGGTCAGTTTCGATCAACTCTGGCGGCAACCGAACTCCCGGTGGCACAAGCGCAGCCAGACCAAGTAGCGCGTTCAATTGCGGACCAGGCGTTTTAATGCTCGGTTTTTCGCGAGGCGCGTATTTCCGCTTTTTCTGCTTCTTAGCCGGTTGCTTACTTATTTTTGAACCTGGCACGTGTCCTGCCTCTAAAGTGATTTCTTTTCCATATTTCGCTTGTCCGGGTGGCAATGACAGAGTAATCTTAGCATGGCGTATCAAGGAATACCACTCTAGTTTTGATGGAGGTTAGAGAAAAAGCCCATGCAGGAAGAGATCAAAGCAAGCTCCAGACTGGCTTGGGGCATAAGAGAAGCAGCCGAATCAATCGGAGTCTCAAAGGGACATATCCGCAACGCGATTGCGGCGGGGGAGCTTCGTGTTTCGCGCTTGGGTCGGCGGGTTGTTATTCCTGACGCGAACCTCCGTGCATGGATTGATCGAGGGTCGTCCGATGGTGATGAGCGCGAAGCTGCATAAAGAGAAGCGCCCAGGGTGATCTTCTTAGGCGCCTCTCTGCTTGAACGGATTTAGAGTTCAATGAAATGGACGGTGTAACTATAAGTGACACTCAAGATCCTGTCAAACGATGTTGCTTCTGCGGAGCGATACTAAAGACCGTCACATGTCGAGGCGTTACTGTCTGGGTTTGGTGTCTCCGCGTTCTACCTCTCGCGGTCAACGCGTTGCGGTTAGTTCCCGCAGGGGTTCAGAGGCGCTCGCCATGATTGATCCCGGGCTGATCCGCATCTTGGTCCTGAACGCTCTCGAGTGTCCGAGCGAGGTCACACACACACAACTGACAATAGCGAGCTACTTGTACGGCCGGCAATCTGCGAAATTAGGTTTAGAACCTCTCGCGGAGTTGATGGGCCATACTGGCAATCATCACAGCAAAGTGATGTTTGCATACAGACGTTTGAATAGCTTTGAAGCTTGGCAGAAGAAAGCGAATGTGCAGATATGCAAAGTTAAGCGTGGCAAGCGAAACGTGCGAGAAGTCATAGAGTTTCAATCAAATAATTTGAACGCAATTGCAAATTGGATTGCTCCGCAAATTCAGACCGGAAAGCCTCAACTACCACAGATCGACGAACTTTTGGAATCGGCAATCGCAAAATTCCTTCGTAAACCTCTCGCGGTCGTTGAATCTCCAATCCGAGAAAAGAAAGACAAGCCGCCTACAGATTCTCAAACCGTACAAGGTGCAGATTGCATGACCGCTGATAGTGTTTTCATCACAGTGGCCTACGGCTTAATCGATCAGTTTCGAGTGTTCCCGGTTGACATTGCCAGAAAACGCCCTTTGGTCTGGAAATGGATCCAATGTGCGACACGAAACCCAATCGTTATCAATCAATGGGGTGCACGGTTTCCAGATGCAGGGGTCGCAATTCTAACCGGAGTCTCTCTCGAAGGTGGCGGGTTTTTGACTGAGATCGATTTAGATAGGCATGGGAATAAATTCGGCGATGGGTTCAAGACTGTGGCGCAACGCTCTCAGGACTTTGGACCACTACCACCCACGTTCACTGTAACAACTCCTTCGGGTAATGGTGAGCATCGCCGATTCCGTTCACGCGCCCCACTACCTACAACAACATCGCTTCTTGGTCCGGGTCTCGATTGCAAGTCACGCTATGGCTATGTGATTGCTCCAGATTCCTATGGTTACACAGTCAGCCAGGATTTACCCATCGCGTGGTTGCCTGAAGCCTGGGAAACGGCTTTAGCACAACAACGCAAACGCGAGGAGTTAGTTCCAATCGGCGAGCGGCATGACTATCTGCGAGGCGTGTCCTACGCGATGGCGAAGGATGGCAAACACATAGATGAGATCCTGCCCACGCTCCGTCACAATCTGGTTTTTAGATGTGCTAAGGGTGGCAGAACGATTACCGATGAAGAATTGAAGTCGCTCGCGATCTCAGCGGTCAAAAAGATCGAGCAGGCTGATCGACTGTTGGAGGTGATCGTTGCATAAATGCGATCCGCAAGGGCCTGGAATGTGGGAGTTATACAAGGGAGGCAGCGCCAACAACACAGGGCTGAGAGACTGCGACGCTCAATTAAGATGAAGATATTGCGAGGTTTGATTCGGATCCTACGTCTAGCGGCGATTTATTCTCAACTTTGAGATTGTTAACTCGTTTTAGATGAGTCCCTTGTACAAAAAAGCGGGGCAACGGCGAGTGTGTAGCACAAATGGACTGGGAGAAAAGAGGCTCTTACGACTATTACTACCGCAAAGAGCGCGAGGGCTCGCGTGTGAAGTCTGTCTATGTTGGCCGTGGCGAGATTGCTCATATGATTTCACAGCTTCAATCGAGTTCGCCCGTGCTCGAGAGACTGGCTCGCGCAAACAATTCAGCAGATGCTCTCGAATCCGAGAAGGCGGAAGCTCTCCTAGAGCAGACTGTTGAACTCATTCGACTCTTCACGCAAGCTACACTGTTAACTGCGGGCTTTCATACTCACCATAGGGAATGGAGGCGCAAACGTAATGCCGGTAAATCTTGAGGGACCGATCACAGCCAAAGCCGAACAAATACGCGCAAAGTTTCGGGCTTTACTCGACAAGACCAACAAAGAGAATCCGCGACCGCAGGAAGTAAAGGCCCTTTCCGATCTTTTGAGCGACAACAGAAAGTTGGAGCTTTGGCGTGATGTCGCGAGCGCACGTTACCTGGCCGAACTAACGGTTATTGAGAACGCTCGAGCAACGCCGGCGGTCAAAGAGTGTTGGAAGCATCGACTTCAGAATTTAAAGAAAGAACTCGGTTCTGATGGAGCGCCTTTAATAGAGCAGCTTTTGATTCAGCAGGCTGCTTTGTGTTGGCTCAGACTAAATCTTGTCGAGTTGGCTTATTCTAGCGTGATGAGGCAATCAATTACGTTAACGCTCGGTATGTATTAAGAGAGGCGGCTGACGGCTGCTCAAAAGCGCTTTACTCGAGCCTGTGAGACGCTCACCCGAGTTAGAAAGCTCTCGCGAAACACACCAGCATTGCAAGTCAACATCGCGGCTGCTGGTGGGCAGCAGGTAAACGTCAATGGTGCGGTTTAGTCTAAACTTTTGGCTCACAACTCAATGCTACTCGTCGGCCCAAAGTGCTTCAGCATTTGAAATCGGCCGGCAAGTGGACTTTAGATGTTGCTACTAAGATTGGGACAAGCTTGGCCGTTGAGGTTCTCAAGCAAACAACTGGCTTAAAGTAACTTTGAACCCGGTCCGCGTGTGATCCTTAATGCGAGCGCGGGTTATCTTGCGGAACTAAGAGGAGACGTTAACTTGCTGACCGCCTTCGGTCGCAATGTTGAATTGTAGTGCTGGTGTATTGCGCGATAGTCTTCTAACACGAGTAAGAGTCTCACAAGCACGTGTGAATCGTTTCTGAGCAGCGGTCAAACGCTTTTTTCTTTAAAGCCCGCGCTTCAGAACTGGCTAACAACTCTTTGAGAAATTCCTGAGGACTTTCAGGAATCGATTTCTTATCCTCAACTTCGTTAACGAAAATTTTCATTGACAGCTAACTGGCCCAGGAGTAAATTGCCGGTCATCTCAGTTCTCTCAGCGTTCCTCGTTTACGTGCGACTCACCGACCCAGAGTAGGACTCGCGTCAACGACATCGACAATTCGACTCTATTGAAGTGGCTTTCGTCTGCTTCTGAAGGAGGCTGTCGTGTTAACCTATTCTGTTCGCCGTTCTCGCACCGTATCTCGCTCATTGGTTTTCGCGCTTGTTATCTCTACCGTGTCGCCATTTTTTGTGCGAACAACCATAGGGCAAGTTCCCGCGTCTTCGCCAACAGCTACGCCCGTGCCTTCCCCAGCACCCCAAGCAACGACAGTGCAAGGAGTTGGGATGCCACCATTGCCTCCACAGGGACCGAGTGTTGGTCCACAGCCAGTTCCAACCGCTGCGGATCTCCAGGCTAGAGTAGTTCGTCTGGATCTGAGTGCTGGCCCAAACATGACTCTTGAAGAAGGACGGCCAACACAACTAGCGGCTATCCCTGTCGATTCCGAAGGCAACGCTGTTCATGGATTAACAGCAGTTTGGCGAGCAATCACACCCGGAGCGGTTTCAGTGTCGTCAACAGGCGAAGTGATCGCCAACGCGACAGGTGTGTCCGTATTACAGGCGACAGTGGGTGCGAATACGGCGACCATAACAGTAACAGTGGTTGCGCGAGCCGGGAGTGCATTACGTCCAAGTCAATCGAGCGTGGGTGCAGGCACACATGCCACATTGAAGGCGACAACACGAAAGGCACGGTCGGTGTTGTTCGCTCACAGAATCCCGCCAGGTTCGCTTGCTATGCCCTTGGGAGGCGATGAGGCGGAATCTGTGTTTCGACCAGCAAACGCGATTGGAACACCACCAGGAAAGACGACGCCAGGGGCGCAAAAGCGAGGAGCAGCAGTAGAAAGCACCGAGACACCAGGAAGCGCAAACTTTAATTTCAATTTGCCAGTTGCGAGTCTGCCGGGCAGAGGAATAGATGTTGGCCTTAGCGCCGTCTACAACAGTCGCTTGTGGAACAAATCTTCCGGGGCTGGTGGTACGACGGTAATGACTTACAACATCGACAAGGGTTTTCCGGCTCCCGGCTTTAGTTTGGGATATGGGTATTGGGTCGATGCCAGTACTGACACTGTGAATCAAATAATGTTGACCGATCCCGATGGCACGCGGCACAGAATGGTTTATCGATCGAGTTCTGCGAGCTATGAATCGGATGACGGGACATTCATTCGGCTCAAATCCACTGGACCGCCTAGCTACGCGTTTGCGGCTACCTATCCTGATGGCACAACTGTGACCTACGGCACAAATGATACTACCGGGCGAAGCTACCCAACTCAAATGACTGACCGCCATGGCAATTACATCACTATCATTTACACCGGTGATTACAATCAGGGGAGGCGAATATTTTCCATTCAGGACACGTTAGGGCGATATATCAGATTTTATTACGCGGCAAATAATGAATTGGTGTGCATTACCGCACCAGGGATGGTTGGGCAAGCTGACCGTCAGGTAATGAGGTTCTACTACGAGACCTTATCCAACCTGACCTTGTCTAACCTGCCGCAGACCGGATCCGGGCATTTTCAAGCATCGGTTCAAGTCAATGGCCCAACCGATGCCAGAGTTATCAGATACATTTATTTGCCAAGCGCGACCGGAGGATCTGATCGAATAGGGTATCGGTATGACTATTCCAGCTACGGCATGATTTATCAAATCATCCAGTGGCGTGGAATGACAGTAAGCTCAACTTCCCTTACCGATCCTGGAACGGTCACAGCCTTCGGCAGTGGCGCAGCAAGCACGACATACAATTACCAAGGTACTCCGATAAACACCGCAACCGGCCTCTCTGATGCTCCCGTTTACACACAAAGGTCAGATGATTGGGCAGGGCGAATCCCTGCGATGCCTGTTTATCAGTTTAGTGTTAACCAGGCGACGGGTGTTTCCGCTGTGACAGCGCCCGACAACACGGTTACGGAAACAAGAACAGTTGCGAGTGGGGCGATATGGCAAATCGGTTTGATCAGTGACACCATAGTCAAGTTGGGGAGTACTGAACTATCACACACTGTTTACATGTGGGAGCCGGGGCCGTACACCGCGAATCCGCGACTGCAAAAGATTGAAACCACTAATGACGCGGCAGCAGGAGATCCGAATAAAACAAAAGCAATCACATTCGAGTACTACACTAGCTACAACAACGTCTCAAAGGTACACGAATGGGGCTTTGCTCCTACCGGCACTTTAGGCACCGAGCTTCGCCGGACTGAGACGACTTATGTCACGACTACGACCTATACTGATCGCGGCCTTATTCACTTGTCCGACACTGTGAAAATGCTTGGGCTCGTTTCTGGAACAATGACACTCGTTTCCCAAACCAGCTCTTTCTATGATGAAACGACTCCGACACCTTACGGCGACATTGGGACGATGAATTACACGGATCCCGGGACCACGGCGCGAGGGAACCTTACTCGGACAAGACAGTACCTAGACCTATCGACATTTAGCTCATGGGTCGATCATACGACTACATACGACGTTGCGGGAAACGCTTTAACTGCTAAGTTGGATTGTTGCCAGCAGAAGTCATACAGCTATCCGAGTTCTTATTTCCATGGCTATCCAACATCAGTCACCAGCGGATCAGGGCCGACGCTAACGACCAGTTCCGGCTATGATTTCAATACTGGTTTGACTACCAGCACGACGGCAGAAAACGGACAACAGCACTTTTATTACTACCTTGTTGGATCACTCAAGCCAGAGCATGTTGAGACGGGCGGAGTCCCTTTGCTTTCGTACAATTATAACGATGCATTGACCAACGACTTAGCAGGTCGTGGTCACTACTTTGTGGTAACCAACACTCGCTTGGACGCTACGCGAGTTATGGCCAGATATGATTTTTATGATGGGCTAGACCGCGTAACGCTGAGCTTTGATAACTGGACTACAGTTGATGGCTGGAGGACACAGGACATTGAATACAACGCAATGGGTCAGGCTTACCGTGCGAGTAATCCATACTATTGCGGCGGTTACGCCTGGGTTCCAATCAACCCCGATGGGTACTGGACCACCAAGTCATTTGACAGTCTTGGCCGGATCTATTCGGTATCGATGCCCACCGGCGATACCAGTCCCTCTTCCTTGACGACTGTGCAAACAACATACTCGGGCGTGTATACAACAGTCCAGGATCAAGGCGGAAAACAGCGCCGGCAAAAAGTCGATGCATTAGGTCGCGTCATTAGACTGGACGAACCGGATGCATCTGGCAACTTAGGATCTGTTGATAGTCCTACTCAAGCGACCAGCTATGAATATGACCCACTTGACAACTTAATTCACATTATTCAGGGATCACAGAACCGATACTTTAAGTACGACTCTCTGAGCCGCCTCACATACGAACGGCAAGTCGAACAGGATGCACCATTCACGACAACGGATTCCGTAGCAGGCAATAATCAGTGGTCGCGGAAGATTATCTACAACTCGCACGGTTTGGTAACCGACTCCTATGGCGCCCGGCAGGTCCGCACACAGATCGACTACGATGGCCTGAACCGCGTTTGGCACGTAAACTACTCTGGTGAGAATCCGGCTCTGACGCCAAACGTCACGTACACATACGATGAAGCTCGCACAGGTTTTTATAATCAGGGACAGCCTACAACCATCACTACGGCAGCTCTCGGCGGCGCTCCTCAAACCACGCTTGAGATTGACTACGAGATTTTCGGTCGTGTTGCATCCCATCGGCAAAAGATCGGTGCGACAACTTACACGATGACCTATGGCTACAATACCGTGGGATTGTTGACTAGCGAGACATATCCATCAGGGCGAGTGATAAACAATAACTACGACGAAGGTGGAAGATTATCTAGCATCACGGATGGAACAGGTGCAACCTATGCTAGTGGTCTAAAGTACGCGAAACATGGCGGCTTGAAAGAGGAAACATTTGGCAACTCTTTCGTCCATACAATGGATTACAACAGCCGCCTGCAACCCAGCAACGCTAAGCTAAGTTATGGCGGTAATGAACAACAACGGTTTGACTACTCTTATGGGCAAGTAAACCAATCAACTGGAAGCGTTGACATCACGAAGAACAACGGTCAGATCGGTCGCATCGATGGGTTTACCGGCGGCACGAAGCTATGGGACCAGCGATTCACCTATGATTCTTTGGCACGATTGTCGCAATCAGCGGAGTATCAGGGTACGAGCGGGCCTCTAACTTACCAGGCTCATTATGACTACGACATTTATGGCAATCGCTTCCAGTATCAACAGAACATCAACCTTGCGTATACAACCGTCCAGCCCGCAGATGTTGATTCGACGCGAAATCGCTTTATCTCAACAGGAACTTATCCCACCACCTACGATGCTGCTGGGAATATCACTGCAGATACGAAGTTCCGTGGCATGAATTACACCTACGACGCGAACAACCGGCAACGGTCCGCCTCAGGAACCTACACGAGCCAGACTTCGGTGTACGATGCCCGGGGTCAACGAGTCCAAACACTCGGAAATCCTGGAAGTCGGCAGATGGTTTATGACGCTTTTGGTCAACTGATTGCAGAGTACAAGGCGGGATCACTCGAAAGAGAGAACATTTACCGCGCCGGGCAATTACTGGCGACGCAGGAGTTTTATCCATCCTCCATCAATGTTGCCTTGTCGGCCAATGGGGGCACAGCAGTGGCATCATCCACAACAGCGCCTTACTATCCGAACTATGCCAACGACGGTGCTCGCATGGCGATCAATGGAAGGATTTGGGCAGACGGCACTTATCCGACGTTTCCGGATTGGCTGGAGATTGACTTCAATGGCAGTTATACGATCAGTGAGATCGATGTTGTCACTCAGCAAGACGACTACCAGAACCTGGTTGATCCCACATTGAGTCAAACCTTCAGCCTGTACGGCATTATTGCGTTTGACGTGCAATATTGGAATGGCTCTGCATGGACCAATGTCTCAGGCGGCAGTGTTACGGGAAACAACAAGGTGTGGCGGCAGTTTACCTTTGCCAACATTACCACTAGCAAGATAAGAATCGTGGTAAATGATGGGGCCGACCACATTCTAAGTCGCATTGTTGAAGTCGAGGCGTGGACATCTGCATCCGGTGTGGTTAACAACGTGGCCCTAAACAAATCCGCCACTCAATCGAGCACTAATGCGCCGGGAACCACAGATGCTTCAAAAGCAGTGGATGGAAACACGGATGGGGCGCTCTGGAATGGTCATACCTCCGCTACAAATTGGGAAAATCAAGGCCTGGTGGCAGGTTGATCTTGGAAGTGTGCAGAGCCTCAGTTCCGTGCAAGTGTGGGGCCGTACAGATTGCTGCACCGAGATGACGAGCAACTTCTATGTTCTTCTATCAGATGTTCCATTTACTTCGCAGGATCTTGCAACGACCTTGGCCCAGCCTGGCGTTTCCAATTACTACGTGTCGGGTTATAGCGGAGTACCGGGGACGATCAAGGTAAACCGAACTGCGCGATACGTGAGATTGCAATTCAATGGGGCGCAGTATCTTGTACTTGGTGAAGTGCAGATCTGGAGCGCAATACCCGGTGTTCAGAGGCAGAATGTGTCCTGGACGGGCGTAGTAGGCGCATCGTTGAGCGGCAACAGCCTTTCAAAACCCGGAGCTGCTGGATGGAATGCTGGGGCAGTGTCAGGCCAGACAATTGGTTCTGGCGATGGATACATGGAGTTCACAGCCACGGAGACGACTACGCATCGCCGGGCTGGGTTGAGCAACGGCGATTCAAGTCAAAGTTGGGACGACATCGACTACTGCGTCTATCTTCAAGCAAACGGGACAATCGATATTAACGAGGGGCCGAACCCGCGAGGAAGTTTCGGCACTTATGCTACAGGCGATTTATTTCGCGTAACGGTCGAGGGTGGCGTTGTGAAGTACTATAAGAATGGTGCTCTCATGTACACGAGTACGATTGCGCCAACCTATCCCTTGCTGGTAGACACGTCACTGTATTCCACCAACAGCACTCTGACAAATGTGGTGCTATCTGGGAATATCAGAGGAGAGTTGAAATATGTATTCCAGGATGTGCAAGGTTCCACGCGAGCGATAATGAGCGGTAACCAGATTGCGGCAAGGCACGATTACTTACCCTCTGGCGAGGAGATTGGTGCGGGCGTAGGACTGCGCACTATTGGGCTGGGATACGGAAATATAGATCGTGTTCGTCAGCGATATGGATCAACTGAGCGCGATGATTCGTCAGGCTTGGACCATACTTGGTGGCGGAAGTATGAGAATCTCGCGGGCCGTTGGACTTCACCAGATCCATATCGCGGCAGCATAACGACGGCGGATCCCCAGAGTCTCAATCTGTATGCGTACACCGAAAATGACCCTGTGAATCATGTCGATCCGTCGGGATTGTTGATCGCTTGGGTATGCGGGATCGGGATTTCGCCCTGGACTGGGGATCGAGCAGAGATCTGCGGTTTCTATCATGCTTGGAGTCCCTTTCCAGGGTTTCCGCAAGACAGGGAGCCTCGAAATTTGAGAGAACCGCAAGGACCTGAGAAGTACGATCCCAAGAAGATATTTGATGAAATCAGGAAGAAGCGAGAGACGAGGAAGCAGGCGTGGCAAGAATACCAAGACTGTATTCATAATAGTGCCGGATATGAAAAATACAGGAGCGGTCTACAGGGTGTTCCGCTGATGAGCAGCCCATTGCCCAGCCTTACGATCACTGGCCACAACGTCATGTTCAGACATTTCGTGCTTGGAGCCGCTATAGCGTCAAGAGCGAACGTCATTAGCTTGACAGGGAGTGTTCTTCTCTGGGGAGTGACTGGAACCGCTGAACACGACGCCATAGAAAAGCAGCTGTATAACGAGTTCTTAGCTCCGGTGGAGCAGGAATGTCGAAAAAATGTGCAGCAGAAATATGGGTTTGTTCCGAATTGGCATGATGCTTCATAGTCAAAAATCAAATAGGCAAGTTATGGAAATTTTAGTACAGATTTTGGCACTCCTCGTCATGATCGTCATCCACGAGGCCCTGTTCACCCGATGGTTGTCGCCTCTGGCATCAGCAATCGCATCATCCACCATCGTCACGCTTGCATTCATCCCGTTCTATGTTCGCCGTCGTCGGCTGTCAGCAAAGCGTGTGATAGTTGCTGTTATCTTGTCCGCAGTTTTGATCTACCTCCTTGAAATCTTTAGTCGCAAATGAACGTACGCTCAGGACCAAAAAGATGAAAAAAGTGGGACGTTATTTCCCCAACCGTGATTACAAGATTCTAATCGATTCTTAAACGGAGGTCAGGACTCGTGGGGAGATTTGCAATCTATTTCGCGGGTTGCGTTTGCGCGTCGCTATTGACAGTTGGTTGTTGGATCCAAAGAAAACCTGCCGTTTTTCTAACAACTGTTTCCCCAAATAAGACTTATATAGTCAATCTCAGGGGCGGGAAGGCGACGCTCCCGAGTCAGGTAACAGCCGATGTTTTAAAGACGGGGAAAGTATTTCTCTCCGACATCCGGTTACACACTAGAGGAGACGCGGTTGATTTACCTTTCGGAGCTGGCTATCCGGATGTCAGGTGGGTAAGTGATAACGTCTTAGAATTCTATCGAACCCAGAATTTCGATAACGGAGCTGATGCGGTGGAGATCCAAAACCAAACTACCCGGGCTATCCAATATCTGCACGTTGAATCACTTAACAAGTTTCTGATGTTCGGAATTGAACCTGGTACTTCGACAACTCTCGAAGTACCGGCACCGGGCGGTAATTCGCAGTGGATCGCTGTTGAGGGCAGCTTTTTTGATGGTCAGAAAGTTGAATTTAAGTCGAGAAGTTTCGATCGACGTTTTTCACAGCGAGATCGTTCCTTTTACCAGATAATCATTACTGATGTAGGCCCAATCATCAATCAATAGCGACTCCATTAAACGATGAGTTAGAGAGTCTCGGGATGGAATGGTTCGTCACTGCCTCTGACGATACATAACTGGCGAACAACTCTACCAAAATCAGCTCGAAAAGTAGCCATTTACATTCACCACTGGCGAACGCAGACAACAGTCCTTATTCACAAAATCCAACTCAAGTGTAGTGAATTTGCGAAGTTAACGCTGGTTTTTCAGCCTATGACCGCACGATCCGCCTGTCCCTACCAAAAACTCCGTCCACAGTGTAATCATTGAAGTTAGGAGCATCGGCTGCTAATCTCGCGCAGCCATGAAACCTGTCGCATCCTCGTTGCTTCTTATGCTGTGGTCGGGCTTGCGGACACGAGCAAGTATGCAAATCGAGATTCTTGCACTGCCCGTGCTGCAGGGGCGGAAGAGTAGGGCAGGGAAGTCGGGTAGACCTTGCGTAAGCCATAAAATACGAGAGCTAATCAGGCAGATGAGCACTGCGAATCCGCTTTGGGGCGCACCACGTATTCATGGTGAGTTGCTGAAACTGGGAATTCAGATCTCTCAAGCGACGGTGTCGAAGTACATGGTGCGTCAGCGAAAGCCACCTTCGCAGCCATGGCGCACTTTTCTTGAGAACCACTTTCAGCAGTTGGTTACAACAGATTTTATGGTGGTGCCGACAGTGAGCTTTCGCTTATTGTTTGTGTTCGTAGTATTGGGCCACCACCGGCGCCGCGCAATTCACTTCAACGTGACGGCCCATCCCACCGCCGAATGGACGGCGCAGCAAATCGCCGAAGCATTTCCGTGGGACAGCGCTCCGGGTTATCTGTTGCATGATCGGGATTGTATTTACGGAGCATCATTCCATCAGCGAGTTGGGGAAATGGGCATCCGTGAAGTGCTGACAGCGCCGAGATTTCCTTGGCAGAACCCTTATGCGGAGCGTTTCATCGGCTCCCTGCGACGGGAGTGCCTGGACCACATCATTGTCATCAACGAATCTTCCTTGCGGCGAATTCTGAAAGCATATTTCGAGTACTACGAACACTCACGGACACATCTAGCGCTGGAGAAAGACGCGCCAGCATTCAGAGCCATTCAACTTTCTTACCAGGGTGAAGTGGTTGAGTTACCGCAGGTCGGCGGGCTGCATCATCGCTACGAGCGAAGAGATGCCTGAGAGCCCTCATCCTTCCGCCGGTATGATGACTCCTGAATATATAGAGGATCCTGGCGTTGTCCTCAGTACTCTTGTCTCAAGCTGTTTGAGAAATCAAGCTGTAACGGTGTGTGATAAGGATCAAGAAGACTGCGGATAGTAAATTGGACCGGGAGTGTTTTTCTCTTGCGGCCCGAATTGAGCTTTTGGTAACCACAACTGAACCGCCAAGCGCACCTATGAAAGGTGAGGTTGCGCCAATAGCATCTAAAATCCCAAGTCCCCTTCTGTTTTGATGATTAATCACTATAACGGCTCTCTCCATAGCCTGACCCATGTGTTTAATGACCAAGACTTCTGGCAATGCCCGGTTGGGTAGTCCACCCTCCCGCAATCCAAATAGGATGGCGCCAGCCAGATGCGATTTTCTTTCATATTTTTCTGAAATAGCCAAAGCTTCTTCCCATTTAAGTTTCCTAATTGCGGAACTAAGCTGTGGGGCATATGTTCTACTAGTTTCCTTAGACCTCTTAAATTTAAGGTATCTTCCGACGATGATTACAGCAATGATTATTGACAGTACTAATAGGCTGATGGCGACGGTGTCTTCTAACCATTTTATTCCCGCCCAAGGAACCGATTGCAAGAACAATATATGTGGCATACTTTCTCTCCTTTCCTTACCAGTGTCGTAATACAATAACTCTGGTTCTCTAAACTAGATTGGGCGCTGAGCCACTACCTCCTCAAAGAGAGCGGTTAATTGGTGCATAAACGCCCTGTTCAGTGGAGCGGCCAATCAGCATTTAACCTCCGTGCTGCAAAGCCGCGCCGCAAGAATGTTGGCTTGTCGCTCTGCAATGACCATTGAATTTTTTAAGAGGACAGCCCTTACAGGCTCATCCCAGACTGCTCCATCGGCTATTCTAAGCGGTCTGACGATGAACGTCGTTCCCTCGCAGATTTCTGCTGAGCTTTCCGCTTGGTACTCCAACTAGATGTCGATCAACGCTGCGAAACTCTTGCCTGGATTCGCAAACTTTCACGGAACACTCCAGCTTTGCAGTTCAATATTGCTACCACTGGCGGACAGCAGGTGAATCTCACGAAATGAATACTTATTGTTCTGCCGACAGGCGGATGGCCGACCCCTCTATCTCTTCCGCCCGGTATTAGTTCCATCCGTTACCTAGCGAACATTGGCAGATCGGCACGGGAGTTGGCCTCTGAAATAGTCTTTGTCCATTAAGCATTCCAAAGCATCACAGCGTTGTGATATAAGCCCATGGTTCTCTCACATTCCGTTGGCGGAGGTTCTGCTTTCTAATGTCCTCATTAACTTCGCAGATTGATCGTGATAACAAAACATCATTTGCTGAGCGCGAAGATATAGTACTTACCTTTCATTCGGAGCAGCTCAAGTACTATAAGAATCGTGGAACAAGAAACCGAATCCAGTACTATTGGTCCCACACCGCAATGCTTATTTTAAGTGGGGCGATTCCAATCTTGATATATTCCAAGGTCGGCGAATTTCTTAGCGCAGTTCCAGCAGCAGTAGTGGGAATGCTCGCAGGGATGAACGGTTTTTTCCGGTTTCGAGAAAATTGGATCAAAAATAGCAACGCTGCCCACGCTCTTAGCATTGAACTAATTAAATACAAAGCTGGAACCCCTCCAGATTATTCCGCAAACCTAGAACCCCAAGCTACCCTCGATAATTTCATGATTCGGATCGAGGCTATAGCTGAATCTGCCTTGACCGAGTGGCGCACCCTCGTAAGCATGGCTCCAGACCCATCTGAGCTCCAAAGTCCTAAACGCTCCCGATAGTGCGGCGTCCGTCCTTTGTCCCCGGTAACATCGTTCCAGAGAAGCCGCGCTTATCTTAAACAGATATTCGGATTCCTGATTCTTCGACTTCTCCGTGAAGCTTTAAGAAGCTTAGCTGCGCTAAAAAAGCCGTGCTCATCTGACTGCAAGCTATTAGTGAGAGCTGATTTCCCTACCGGTGCGCGACAATGAAAAGGGCGGGTTGCGCTATTAGCTCTTGCTTCCGTTCTTACGAGAAACGTGATTGAAAGTATTGTGCGCTTCGTTTTTGTCGCTTTTCGATCACTTGATCCGCACGACTGCCCATCGAATATAAGCTAAAGCTTCATTGAATCCATAGACATCCCACGTATTATCAATAGGATAATCTTTCGGCCATTTATAGTATCTTGTGGTGACGGTCTTAGCTTTTGAAATGTTTGTCGGATGCTGGATCACAAATTGGGTCATTAACGCTTCAACTTTTTTAGTGCCTTGATAAAGTCTCGCGTGAGAAGCGCTGCGGCTGGCCTTATCGAGCTTTTGGTACGTGACCAAGCAACTCGATGGCGACCATCCTTAATTGTGTAAGCTGTCATTTCAAACGTCGGAAGCTCTTCAATAAGTCCGCCGACGGCTAGATGTCCCGTCTGAACGCACTCTAAAACAAATTGCCCGTCATCAACCAACGAAACAACTTCCAGGGCAGGGTACTTCTCTAGTTCGTCGAGTATAAGGCTTCGTGCGGCCGTTGAGTCCGCAGTTACGTAGACCTTAGCCATTCCCTTTAAGTCGGCAATGTCACCATACTCAGGCAGTTCCTTTTGAGCGATAACCGAGCTTAGGCACAGGGAAAAGCAGAACAGAAGCGCACAACGAACGAAGGGTTTGGTTTTCATGTCGCGGAGTCTATTCCTCACAGCCTTAGAGGGCAAACTGCCATCAGCCCCGTCAAAACTTGAGACTACTTGAGCAGGAAATTTAGGCTGGCTCAGCACCACAAACCAGCCAACCGGGACAAGCCCAACAAACTGGGGGGAAGCGTAATACTCATTCTACGTACACGTGCACTTGGACCACTGTTTTCCCGCTCTTGTGTGCCACTCGCCAGAAAAATAATTGTGCCGTGCTTTGTGACGTAACCCTGGCAACCTCGCATAGAAAAGCATGGAGTGGCACCTAGCACCACTCCTGCTAGTTGTTGGATTGAAGTTGTTGTGAGGTTTAGGCTTGGGTATTACTTCGTGGTACGTCATAGCAAGTCAGAGTTACTTCTGTTAACCGGAGGGTTGTAGGTTCGAGTCCTACCTGCGGAGCCAGGTTTTTTCCCATCTACTCCCACTTTAATCAACAATCCAGCACTCTATTTGAAGTCCTTGTCCGGGTTCTGGATTTCGTGTCCAACTCTCAGATATTCTTGAGACCGCGTGCGTTCCATTACGCAAAAACCTCAAGAAACCGCACTGGGTGATTTCTGGCCCGGTGTTTGCCACGATTAATCATCCCCCCTCTCAACCAGGAAACTGGTTCAAATCTGAACACTCGGGGTTACTAGATGAAAAAATCATTACCCGCGGTATTAACCCTCTTTGGAGGTCTGCTGATTGCGACTTTTCTGGCAGTCGCGCCGGTGCGAGCAGATGCTACCAGGGAATTAAACATACAGCCTGAGAATCATGGGAGTCGTCTAGATCTTCCCTTTAGTATGACGCGGGCGGACGAGCGTTTCTTCGCTGTGAAATCTGAGGGGAAGAATGCCGGCGGGGCATTTGGGCTTTCCACGTCCAGACAGACTATCGACTTGCATATTCCGCTTAACCAACCTCTTGGTCCTGCTCCAGTCCCGGAACCTGCCACAATGATCCTGCTGGGAACGGGTTTGGCTGGTTTAGGAGGTGTCATTCGAAAGCGACGAAGAGAAAGTAACCAGGAAAGCTTTGAGTAAATCTCGCCTACTCCCTGCCCCAATCCTGTGGAAGTGTCGCGGGATTTGAGCGCAAGGGACACCGAGGTTTTTGCCGAGTACCGCGAAGCAGTTTTGCTTCGCGGTACTTTGCGTCTTCAGATCTGTTCCGACTAAGCTGTCTTACGTTTCTTCCCTTGCAGACTTCGCTTGAGCACTTCCATCAGGTCTACTACCTTCTCTTCTTTCCGTTCTGGGACCTCAACCTCCACAACGTCTTTATGCCGCGCGCGCTTCTTCTCGACCAGCTTCAACAACTGATCCGTTTGCTGATCCTTCAGATGTGAGGTGGGCAGTTCTCTTTTCGTCTTTTTCTTAATGAGGTTTTCAAACTTTGTCACCATCAACCTTGAAACTTTCTTCTTCTCAGGCAGACCAACGCTCTTCGGTGTGCGCACTTCATCGGGGAAACGCATAGTTTCAGCTCGCAGGATTCCATTCTCAGGGAAGATTGCCACCAGGTACTCTTTGCCGCGCATCACGAAAGTGGCGATCCCCGCCAGGTCGTTTTGCTCGATCGTATCAACCAGCAGGCGATAGGCCTTTTCTGATCCGCTCGCAGGCACCAGGAAATAAGAACGATCGAAATAGAGCGGTGGTATTGTTTCTTGCTTTACGAATAAGCGCAGGTCTATGTCCCGGCTCTGCTTTGGCGCCAACCGTTCGAGCTCTTCATCCGTGACTACGACATACTTTTCCTTGTCAAGCTCGTAACCCCGGACCATCTCGTCCGACTCGAGATCTCGGCCGGTCTTTGGTGAGTAATAACGCCGCGCCAATGGCACTCCTTCCGGTCCCAGCATGCGCAACGGTGCGCGATTGCTGCGATTACCGGGATAGAGATCCACGGGAACGCTGACCAGGCCAAACGTTAAGGTGCCCGACCAAAACGGTCGCGTGGTCTGTTGCTCGTCATCCGGAGCTTCAGCTTGTCGTTTGCGCTTAGGCAGCTCGCTTCTCCTTCTTTAATGACTGGATACTCTTCGACAGAACGTTTTCCAACGAAGCGGTCGCTCGTTTAGTTTTGAGTGGTCGCAGTTTCGGCGCCCTGCCTTTGGCTTTTCGTTCAACAAACTCCATTACCCGTTCGCGATACTCGTCTTTGAAGTCGGCGGGATTGAATTCGCCTTCGAGCAACGCTACGAGCTGCTTGGCCATATTCACCTCACGCTTATCAGGGGCTCGACCTGCAGGCCGCGGAAGATCTCGCGCCGAAAGCACCTCTTCTGCGTTCCGCAGAGTGAAGAGCACGAGGTGATCGCCGATGGCTCCGAGAGCCCCGACGTACGGCTGATTTCGCATTACCCAGCGGGCGATGCCTTCCTTTTCCTGATTGCGCAACGCTTCGGCCAGGGCGAAGTAGGCCGACTCGTTACCGTCTGGTCCAAGATAGTATGGCCGATCGTAGAATTCAGGCGGGATCGCCTTGGCGGGAACAAACTCTGCAACCTCGATCTCCCGCGACGACTCAGGTTTTAGCTTTTCAAGTTCTTCGTCATCCAAAATGACAAACGTTCCCGGCTCGACTTCAAACCCTTTCTGAATCTCTTCGTTCGGAACTTCTTTCCCGCTGTCCGGATCGACCATGTGTTGCTTGACTCGCAGGTGAGAACCCTCATCCAGAATGTGAAATCGCACAGTTTGATCCTGAACGGCCGAGTACAACTTTACGGGAATCGTAGTTGAACCAACCTTAAGACTGCCTTTCCAGATTGCCCGTGCTGCCATGGTTTAATCTCAGTTCTCCGCCTCGGTGGATTCAACACAACTCGGACAGAGAAACTCTACCTCCGTCGTTTGCTCGACGCAGAAGGCGCAAACCGGACCATCACATCCAAAGCACCGATACTCCGTCTGGTATACATACGTGTGACTGCATGCCGGACATATTTCACCGCCTTGCTCCAGCCACCAGGGCAAATTAGCCTTAGATTTGCGCACCTCTCCTGGAGCTTAGCATTTTCAGTTCCACAGCCTGATCGCTTTGCCCTGACCAGACGAAACCTGCAACTCCATCGGCGCGTATTTCACCAAGTCATCGCGGCGGACAATCAACACACCAGTCAGGACCGGAAAACATTCCTAAGTTCTTGAAAGAAAAATCCGAATCGGAAATGGACGAATCGTTCGCCGCCGACCTGCGCGGATTCGGTCCGCTCGGCATAGGTGCTTTTCTTCTCATCACCTTCTCGGGCAATATCCCAGTTAGCAGCGTTCTTATTCCTCTTGGTGCTGTACTGGTCCTGTTTTGGGTCCACTTATCTCGCACCAGGTGGCCTGAGATTGGATACGTCCGACCGGCGAGCTGGCTCGGTACTCTCGCCGCCGGCATTGTTTTCGGTATTGTCTTCAAGTTCCTGATGAAGGCGATTGTGATGCCGCTTCTCGGTGCGGCGCCGATCAATCCTGCCTATCATTACCTGGCGGGAAACAGGGCAATGCTACCAGTTGCCGTATGGACTATGATGGCCGCAGGTTTCGGAGAAGAGACCGTCTTCCGAGGCTACATGTTCGAGCGGTTCGGCAAGCTTTTCGGGTCTGGCCTATGGGCCAGGACATTGATTGTGTTCCTTACTTCGGTTTGGTTTGGATTTGCTCACTATACGGGTCAGGGACTCTCCGGTACAGAACAGGCAGTGATCGTCGGGCTCGTGTTCGGAACAATCTTTTCGTTGACTGGAAGGATATTTTTGTTGATGGTCGCGCATGCCGTGTTCGACCTAACCGCGCTCGCAATCATCTATTGGAACCTCGAATCAAAGGTGGCTCACTTGATCTTCCAGTAACGCAGTCGCGTAAGCGGCCAACTGGGAGCGCGTCTATGAAGCGGGGACGGCCGCGTTCCCGGTGAAAGGATCGATAATGAATAACAAGCGAGAGATGTTACGTCACAACCTAGCCACCCTGGCCTACCGAGCTGCAAAGGTGCTGCGCGATGTACCTCCAGACTTTGCGACTTATCGCTCAAGTGAGACTACGAGAACCCCGGGGCAGATTCTTGCGCACCTTGGCGACCTCCTCGACTGGGCCCTGTCGCTTGCGGCAGGCCGGCAGGTATGGATCAATTCTGAGGTATTGCTTTGGGAGCAAGGGATGGATCGATTTTTCACCTCGCTGAAAAAATTCGATGATTACCTGGCATCAGGCGATGACTTACAGGCGAGTGAAGAGCAACTGTTTCAGGGACCAGTGGCTGACGCGCTTACTCATGTAGGACAGATCGGAATGTTGCGGCGCATGGCCGGCGCGCCGGTACGGGGTGAAAACTACTTCGTTGCAGACATCGAAGCAGGCAGCGTAAGCGCAGCGCAAAGGCCGGCGCGCCGCGAGTTTGACTGAGATAGCAAAAACCAGCCGCAGATTAACGCTGATAAGGCAGATCAGAACGCGACGGCAAACATTGGTTTGCGCACTTCCGATCCGCGTCATCCGCGTTTATCTGCGGCCAAATTCTCTTGGTGCCATCCATAGGCCGTTCCACCACTTTAATCGGCCACTTCGCAACAAAAAGATTGTCACGAAGGTGCCTAATGTAGCTAATTGCGCCTTGCTTCTGGTTCAGGTACGTGGTCGCGCTTCGGCGGGCGGGTTGGTGCCCTCCAGGCATCCTATCATCCGCAGCGATGCCCAGCTTCCGGCAGGAAAGAGCCCTTCTGCTTGTATTAATCATCCTCTGATGATCTATCATCTCTCTGAATGGTTCCACGCAGGCCGGCTGCCCCTCAATGATTGAAGAGATAGATCAGAAATTTGAAAACGGCGCGAGGTTCATACCGTGGTGGCGCCGGCGTTGGCCCCGGATCCTTATTATCTGGGGCATCTGGACCATTATCGGTATTGTTTTTACTCTCCAGTACTACTTCACATCCTTCCGATCTCAGCGTCCGGTCTTGTTTACCGACTCGCTTTACCTTCAGATGACCTGGAGTTACCTCTGGGCGCTCGCCACCCCGCTGGTACTCTGGCTGACCACCAGGATACCCATTGAGCGCCATAACTGGCTGCGGAGTTCTCTCATTCATCTTCCGCTCAGCATCTTGCTGAGTGTCGCTCTCACCGCAATTGGCCACGTAATTGTCTGGTTGCACTGGGATTGGGCAATGGGCAAGCCGTTCTCCTTTGAGCGAATGACCAGGTTTGTAATAGGGAACTTTAGCGAAGGCATGGGAATGTATCTGTTGATTGCGCTCATCGCGTATGCCTTCAGTTATTACCGGCGCTTCCAGGCGGGCGAACTCCGAACGCTGAGGCTGGAAGCGCAGCTTTCACAGGCGCAATTGCAGGCTTTGAAGATGCAACTGCACCCTCATTTCCTTTTCAACACCCTTCATTCAATCTCCGCCCTGCTCAACCAGCAACCCGAAGCGGCCCGCACTATGATCACCCGTCTGGGCGACTTTCTTCGGCTTACGCTCGAGAATTCCGGTACTCAAGAGGTCACCCTGCAGAAGGAAATGGAGTTCTTGCAGTGTTATTTGGAGATCGAACGCGTTCGATTTCAAGACCGCCTCCGGACCCGCGTCGATGTGAGCCCTCCAGCCTTGGACGCAAAAGTGCCCAACCTTATTCTGCAACCAATCGTCGAAAATGCGATCCGTCACGGGATCGCACCCCGCTCAACTCCGGGCCTAATCGAAATTCTGGCGAAACCTCAAAACGGAAGCCTTCGTATCCAGATACGAGACAATGGACCGGGGCTGCCGGTTGACCGACCCCCTGAAAAGATTTTTACCAAGGGGTTAGGGCTGGCAAACACCGAGCGGCGGCTCGATCGACTCTACGGAGCAGCTCATCGGTTCGAATTGGTCAATGATCCTGAAGGCGGACTAGTAGTGACACTGGAGATTCCCTTCAGTACGAACGGTGCGCCCTCAGGCCCGAAAACTCCGTAGCCGGCCCAAGTCCAAAAAATCGAAAAAGTTTTTGCCAGAAAGTAACCGCCTGCGGTGTAACAGTTAGCAGGAGCCCCAGACCTCCACGAACGTCATCGTTTAAAGGCAGTCCGGAATGACTACAATCATCCGTGTGCTTATTGTAGATGACGAACCTTTGGCTCGCGGGGTCCTCCGCGAGATGTTGCAGTGTGATCCGGAAGTAGCCATCGTCGGCGAGTGTGCGAACGGTAAAGAGGCCGTTCAGGCGCTACAGCAATCAGCTCCGGATCTCCTCTTCCTGGATATCCAAATGCCCGAAATGGGTGGCTTTGAAGTGCTGGACGCGCTTCAGGGTCGTCCCATGCCTCATCTCGTTTTTGTTACCGCGTATGATCAGTACGCAGTACGAGCCTTTGAGGTGCACGCGCTCGATTACATCCTGAAGCCATTTGATCGCGAGCGGTTCGAAGCCTCGTGGCAGCGCGCCAAAGCGCAAGTGTTGCGCGAACGCAATGGCGGGGTAGAACAAAGAATCCTTTCGTTGCTCGAAGATCTCAAGGCGGGCACCAAGTATCTCGAGCGCCTGGTAATCAAGTCTTCAGGCCGCATTTACTTCCTCGAAACCAACGATATTGATTGGATTCAGGCGGAAGGAAACTATGTTTCCGTGCACGCCGGTAAGAAGGCTCATTTGTTGAGAGAAACCATCACCAGCCTCGAGTCCCAGCTGGATCCAAAAAAGTTCCTGCGCATTCATCGCTCCGCCATAGTCCGTATCGATCGCATCAAGGAACTGCAACCGTGGTTTCATGGTGAGTATCACATCGTCCTCCACGATGGCACCGAACTAACCTTGTCTCGCAACTACCGGGACCGTTTGCAGGAAGCTCTGGGTAAGCTCACCTGACGCGCTGTCACCCATCCAAGCCTGCTAGTCACAACCACTAGCCCGTTTGTCACAAAACCGGTCTTTCTTCCGAAAACTCCTCGTATACATTGCCTGTATGAAATCCGGGGCTTGATTTTTCACAGCCGGTTCGAAGGAAAGTAATTCTCCGGCGTTTTCGCGTTGCTCATCCAAGTGCTCTACCCAGAGAGCCAATCCATCCCGGATCACACTTCTTAAAGTGTCTTTTTCAGGAGGTGTTCGGATGAGAATGCGTGAATTTACTGCGGGTCTGCTTCTGATGTTGACTCTAGGACAAACAAGCGCTGCCAGGCTTACGGGAGCAGACCTTCCGGACGAGTCATGTCCATACCCGGAAGAAGGCAGGCGGTGGGTTCCTGAGAACCATCCGGTGTTGTCAATTCGCCAGCCTCCGCCGCTGGTAAAAAAGGACGGGACACTGGCGACGGCCTACTATGATGCGATGAAAATTCTCGGTTCGAATAATCAGTGCAGCGCGTTCTTTGGCGGTTCCAGGGCTTCGGTTGATGTTTTCGGTAATTTTATGGCGACCATCAGGAAGGACTTCTTGCCCGCGAGTGTCGGCTTAAAGATGTCCGGCGACTACACCAATGTGTTGAATGCCGCCACGCAGGTCAAGTACCGGCTTTTTGATAAAGCGTCATTGAATAGCGGCGGCCCCTTCTATAGGCGGAGCAACTCGCCAAACGGAGTTACGCTTTCAGGGGTCGGCAGCTTTCCGCCCAATTCGCGAGAAGCCCGCGTATTGATGTTGCTGCACGAGCTCGGTCACTTGATGAGAGGTGCGAATGGCAAGTGGCTCCTGCCGGATGATGGCAGAGATATGGCCGCGAGTCTGAGAAATACCCAAGTGGTCGAATCTGCTTGTGGTGAAGAGATTCGCGCCCTGGCCAAATACGGGTCCGGGAATGATCTCGCCCGGCAAAACAATTCAGAGCAAACGGTCTCCCCGGTCGCTGCAACTTCCAGCCATCAATGAATATGAATTTGGGAGCTGGGGCTTTCGAGGAGGTAGCAAACAATCTATGAGCTACGTAAAAACAGAAGGTGAATCATTAAATTCCGGTGCGCCGGCGAATGGCAATGAGGCTACTCGTTCAGAAGCGGTGCAGCCCGAGCAGACACGAAATACCGTCATGGCGTTAAAGTCGCTGGCTTCGAGGCTCATGCGGGAAGTGGAGTGCCTAAACGAAGTGCACACCGTTGACATTAATGATGGGATCGATTTCTACGACGAGGTCACAGAGTTCGAGATCGGTCTGATTCGTCGCGCCCTCTCGCACACACACGGACACCAGGGCCGCGCTGCGCGCTTGTTGAATCTGAAAGTAACGACGCTGAATTCGAAGATAAAGCAATACAAGATTCGGCTGGATGGATTCGCAAACGGGTATCCGTTGATGGACACGGGCGACTTATCAGTTCGTCAGCACGCCTGAGCGCGGAACAGTAAATTAGCCGCAGATGAACGCAGATAAACGCGGATCAGAAAAGTAAGAAGCGGGTAGGTCGTTGCGATTCTACCTGGATGCCAGTAATAGCATTTGCACCTCTTCTTATTTTTCTGATCCGCGTTTCTGTGCAAATACAAACACGCAGCTTCTTGTTTTCTTTACTCGGTTTTGTAAGCAAGACAATTGATCCACGAAAAGACACGAACCCAACCACACGAAGTAACACGAATATTTCTTGGTGTTACTTTGGTGTAATTTCGTGGATCGTCTTTTGGTTTGCTTCCGCTTTATCCGCGTTGCTGCAGCCTTAACCTTTCTGAATACGAAAATCTGGGATCCGATCCTCAGCTCGTCGAGCAACCCTACCCTCGAATCCATTTGCAGCAATCCTCTTCTCTCGGATCTCCAAATTTCGCAAGCATCCCTTTTCCGCCTCCTCCGTGAGGTGGCCTAAGTGAGGGATGAAACGTCCCATTTGGGGTGCGAGCAAGCGGGCATAACGGTTGCACATTCAGCCCTGCGAGAAAGCAGCGCGAGAGTGAGGGCGTTACGAATTTTTGGAAATCAATAACTGCTCGGAACGCTGCCAAATGTCTTTCAGGAAAGGGAGCAGTAAAATGAAAAAGTTCAAGTTCTTGTTTATGGTCCTGTCTCTCAGCCTGGCGGTAACGCAGGCGGCAGCGCAGGACCTTTCAACCACCGGCACGATCGGAGGCAAAGTAACGGACACTAATGGCGCTGCGGTTCCGGGCGCAACCGTTACGATAGAAGGCGCAACAGGCGAACGCTCGGTTGTCGCAAATAGTGACGGGTCTTTTGAAATTCAAAACCTCCTGCCCGGTGATTACAGCATGAAGGTCACTCAGAGCGGTTTCAAGACCGCAGTGCTTTCCAAGGTAACTGTATACGTCGGCAAGCAGGCTAACCTCAATTTGGTACTCGAGGCAGGCGAGGTTTCCGCCACCGTCAACATCACCGACGCTGCCACCACGATCGATCAGCAGAGCACCGCGGTGGGACAGAATCTGAATGATCAACTCTTTCAGAACATTCCAGTCCAGCGCAGTGTCTCGAGTCTTTTCTATCTCTCGCCCGGCGCGGCTGACAGCATCAATGGCGGTCGCGACAATCCGTCGATCGCCGGTGCGTCTGGTTTGGATAATCTCTACATCGCGGATGGTGTAAACATCACCGACTCCGCTTTTGGCGGTATTGGCACCTTCAACCGCTCTTATGGCGCCCTCGGTACCGGTATCAACACCTCGTTTATTAAAGAGGTGCAGGTCAAGACCGGTGGGTTCGAGCCCCAGTACGGACAGTCACAAGGCGGCATCATCAACATCACCACCCAGTCAGGCAGCAACTCTTTTCATGGAGCAGTTTATGGTTTTGCGCGACCGAAGGCCTTCGAGGCGACGCGGCGCCAACCCGATGACACGCGAGTAAACAAGCAGGGGAAACTGTTGCACGAAGAGACCTATGACGCCGGCGTGGACATCGGCGGCTATGTGCCTGGTGCGCGCAACAATCTATTCTTCTTCGGCTCGTTCAATCCGACAGTGCGAAGAGAGATTGTCCGCGGGGTCGAGGGGAACGCTTCGGATATCGCGGCGGGCAACGGCACAATCATCAACACAGGGTTGTTCAATCTCCTCGGCGACCATACTCGTCGCTACCGTTCACTGAACTACGCTTTCAAGTTGGACTACAACATCAACCAGAATCACACTCTGGCGTTTTCGATTTTCGGCGATCCGACAAAAACGAACCTCTCGGATTTCCGCACACTGAATATCGATAACACAACGGGTCAGAGCCAGCTTGATTACGGCACTCGTAACATCGCCGTGCGTTACTTCGGTTCACCGAGTCCTAATTGGACCATCGCAGCCTCGTTCAGCCAGGGCAAGAACCACTTTAACGAAACGGGCTTTGCTGATCTGAACCTGATTCAAATCCGCTTGCCGATCGATCCGATTCGCGGCAATTACGCGTCCCAGGGGCTCGGTTTTTACGAACCTACGCAAAGCACAAACTACCGCACGTCGTTTGACGTCACGCGGCAACTCCACTTCCTGGGCTCGCATTCGTTCGGCGTGGGTTACCAGTTTCAACGCTCGCTTTATTCGGGCAGCCGCGAACGCAGTGGGCCTCGCTATTCGATTCCCGCTACAAACGCGGACGGAACTCCCATTACCGATATCGGTGGACAAGCGTTCGCGATTGGCCAGATGTTCAACACCCATCTTAGACTCCGGGCTCAGAACGCTGCTTGCACATTGTGTCCGCGTCTGAATGTGAGAGGAACGGATATTCCCGTTTCATTCCAGATTTATCGCGGTGAATTCGGTCCACCGAGCTTTAACACGTATGGCAACTACCATGCGGGTTACGGGCAGGACACTTGGCGAATAAACAAGTACATCTCGGCAATTCTGGGTCTGCGCTGGGAGCAGGAGCGCGTAATTGGCAGTCCGAGCGCTAGCGGCAGTCGATATGGTTACACCTTTACTGACCAGTGGGCACCCCGACTTGGTGTGACGATCGATCCGTTCGGCAAAGGCAAGACGAAGGTCTGGTACAACTACGGCCGGTTCTTTGAGTATCTGCCGCTGGACGCCGCCGAGAGATCGCTTTCGCAGGAACTTGACTTTACCGGCTTCCGGTTTGCACCGGCCTTTACGACCGATGCGGCGGGAGTTCGTCACGTAGTACTCAGTTCACTGGGATCGCCCATCCCCGCCATGGACGCTGCGCATCTGCTCACAGGAGCGGCCGGGTCAGGGAATGTCCCGGGTGCGGGCACCGTTTCGGCTTCGGACCTTAGCGCGATCACAGCGGGCACAAAGCTGGGCTTCTCTGATGAACACATCATCGGATTTGAACAGCAATTGCCGAACAACTTCGTTCTGTCAGTCCGTTATCAGGACCGGCGCGTCAAACGGATCATCGAAGACGCAGCGGTCTTGTCACCGGAAGCGGCAAACGCAGGTGTGACGCAAACCTATTTCATCGGCAACGTCAGTTCGCGTCTGGATGCAGCAACTAACTTGCAGGCTTTTCGCTATGCAGTGGGAGCTGCGGTTCCGACGGGCTGTCTGCAATCGACTGCGGGCGTGCCTGATTTTGGCACCGAAGTTTTCGATTCCAACGGCGCCAGCCTTGGCAATGTTTGTTTTAGCGGGGTTGGCATTGTGAATGGCGCATCCTTTAATTCACCCGATGGCATTCCGGATGGTTTCATCGATCCGGTGCGCATTTACCGGGCGGTTGAAGTGGAATTGAACAAGCGCTTTTCCAATGGCTGGCAGGTGCTGGCTAACAGCCGCTTCGCGCGGTTGAAAGGCAACTACGAAGGTCACTTGCGCAACGATAACGGTCAGACTGATCCCGGCATCAGTTCCCTGTTTGACTTCACCGCAGGCGACTTTAATCTGCTTGGTGACCAGTTCGCCGTCGGCCCACTCAACACAGAGCGGCGGTTCCTGGGAAACTTCTATGCCAGTTATTCGTTTGGCAAAGATCGTTTCGGCGGACGTCGATTAGACGGATTGAACATTGGCGCCGGCCTCCGCATGGAGTCGGGCTTGCCGATTAGTGAATTTCTACCGCATCCGGTGTATTTGAATGCGGGCGAGATTCCGGTCGGTGGCCGTGGAAAATTGGGGCGCACACCCTTCTTTACCACGCTCGACCTGCACGTGAACTACCCCTGGAAGATGAGTGAAAAGATGAAACTCAACTTCATCGCTGACTTTTTCAACGTCACCAACAGCCGCAAGGTATTGTTACCCGATCAGTTCAGCCAACTGGACCTCGGCGCTACCAATCCCGACTTTCTCCAGCCTCAGATAAACCTGACCACATTGAACCAGGGCTTCCGCCTGCCGTTCAACATGAGATTAGGGATGAGGTTTGAGTTCTAAGCTTTCCTTTCGTGGTGACTTCGTGGACGCTTTTTAGGTCCACGAAGCCACGCGAAGTTTTGATCCACGAAGTCACACAAAGGCGCTCGAGCTTTCCTGGCGTTTCGTGTGATTTCGTGGATTCTTGTTTCCCAAACCAGGATTTCGTGTGACTTCGTGGATCTGGTTTGTCTGAGAAGAGAGTAATCCAGTAGAGTAGGAGAGAAGGCGACAAAATGCGGCCCACTCTCCCCTCCTCGAACCGGACGTGCGGATTTCCCGC